>CDTY01011546.1_pt1 | contig 53402 bp, 56 predicted proteins | sample 557731 | NCBI WGS metagenome assembly CDTY01 (sample SAMEA3182101, study PRJEB8094) | gut metagenome | biome: human; feature: gut; material: Stool; isolation source: human stool | place: Canada | collected 2013-02-12
ACCTGCATGGTCTCGCCGGGCTTGTGTTCCAGGTGCATGGTGGCTTTGGTTTTGTGGACATAGTCTGCGTAATACTTGTTGAACTGAGTGGATTTGTAGGGTAGCTCACCGCTCTGCCGGCATTGCTCACAATATTCCACCCACAGCAGACTCAGGGTGACGCCGCTCTTCTGCATCTCACGGTGTACCCATTCGTAGTCTGGCATTTTATAGTGCTGGCCCAGTGCAGCGGAAGGATACAACTTCCTGGCGACCTCTTCTGTGCTGCAGTTCTTGATCTTGTTCCAGGAAAACCCCTGTTCTGCGGCCCGCTGGAGGGCTGCTATGACTGTGCTGCGCGCACAGCCGCAGCTTTCCGCAATGCGGGTGTTGTTGATTCCCAGGCTGTGAAGCCGGAGGATTTCTTTGTAGTTGGTCATGGAATTTCCTCCTGTATATTGGTTTACATCTTGCGATGCGTCTCCATTATACAAAGGTGTATGACCAGCGGTGGGGGTGTCTAATTTGAGCGGTTAGGGTGTCTGACTCGGGCGGTTAAGTTGTCCGTCCGGGGGCGGCGTATTCAGTCGAAGTGGGCCAGATGGATTTTGCCCTTGATTGGGCTGGAATATCTGATTGGCCTGGTATTTGTCATTATTGCGCAATTGATTGCACTGGGACCATTTTAGGAATAAAAAAGATGATAGGCCACCGCATTTTTCTGGCAGTAAAATACTGTGATTATGCGGTGGCCTATCATTTTTGCAAGCCTGATCAGAAAAGTGGTACAGGCAAGGGACGGAAAAGACTTATTTCTGGGCGGACATAAAGTAGGAGGAAAAATAGGATGAAGGAAAAAATAGCAAAGAGGCTTTTAGAAATACTGGATGAAGTTTTTCAAATCAGCAGTGAATTATATAAACACCCTGAGACGGCAGAGCATGAATTTATGGCCTCACAACTGTTAACGGATTATTTAACAAGAAAAAATTTTGTAGTAGAAAGACCTTATTTAGATGTTGAGACAGGATTTCGTGCAGAATATAGCGGGGAAAAACCAGGGCTGAATGTAGGCCTGTTTTGTGAATATGACGCATTGCCTGATATTGGACATGGATGCGGACATAATTTAATCAGTGCGGCAAGCATTGCTGCTGCGCTGACTTTAAAGCCTATAGTAGATGAAATAGGGGGAACTATAACGTTGTTTGGTACTCCAGCAGAGGAAACCAACGGTGTAAAGGGGATTTATGGAGAAAAGGGAGCGTACAATCATATCGATATCGGGATGATGGCCCATCCGGACGGAGTATCAAGATCAAGCGGCAGCTCTTTGGCTATTAAAGCAATACAGTATGAATATTTTGGCAAATGCAGCCATGCTGCATTTGCACCAGAGGAAGGAATTAACGCGCTGGACTCGGTAATCCTTTTATTTAATGGGATCAATGCTCTACGGCAGCATTTAAAAACAGATGTTAGGATCCATGGGATTATTGATCACGGAGGGACAGCGGCCAATATAGTTCCGGAATATTCCAGGGCCAGATTTTATATCCGAGCAGCAGAAAAAGAATATTTGGAGGAAGTAGAAGAGAAAGTTTATAAAATCGCTCAAGGAGCGGCGCAGATGACTGGCGCAAGGTTAAAAGTCAGCTATTATGAAGCTGCATATGACAATATGGTAAGCAACCAAACCTTATCTGCGGCATTTGATCAAAATTTAAGAGAGTTAACCGGAGAACATATTCGGGCAGCTGCTTTGGGAGCTTCTATGGATATGGGAAATGTCAGTCACCTAATTCCGGCTATTCATCCTATGGTTGGTGTAGGAAATCCCGCTCTTACTGTCCATACCAGGGAATTTGCTGATTGCACGGTTACGCAGGCGGGGAAATCGTTTATATACAAAGCTGCGTTGGCCCTGGCCTGCACAGCATGGGATGTCATGACAGATCAGGCATTATACCAGAAAATTCGGAGTGAATTTGAAAATAATGGCTAATTACCATAGAACGAATACATTCTTTTTTTTCAGATCAGACAGTGCAAGTTTGCTGTTGGCCTGAAGCTGTTGCCGGAGGGTTTCAGTGTGTGGAATTGGAGTAATAGAAAACAGAACTTTTACTGATACTGGGCGGCTTAATTCTTCTGAGGAAAACGTAAAAAGTCCCGTGACGCAGGAAGTATTGGAATAAGGAAGCTTGGCGTAAATAAAACCATGGTCGCTGTTATTGATCGGGTTTTTCAACAGGATAGCAGCCCCTGAGTCAAAGCAAAGGACCTCTCCCTTGAAAAAGAAACGAGAGGTGGAATAAGATTCTTCGCTTAAGGCGTCCATAAAAATATTGCAGCTGATACAGGAGCCGTCACGATGCGTTGGAATAAAAACGCTGATAAAAATATGTTGTCCTACCATATAATATGCATAGATTGGAGCTTCTTTTAGAAAAAATGATTTTCAAGCTTTGCAGATGGAGAAGTAATAAGCTCATTTTGTACTTCTAGCAGTTGGTGTATCGAAACCTGAAGACAATCTGCAATTTCATATAAGGTATCAATATCAATAGCAATTTGTCCGGATTCATATTTTGATACAGTAGATATACTTTTATGAATGGACTGAGCTAAAGTTTGAAGTGATATTTTATTTAAATTGCGGTAGTATCGAATACGGGCCCCAACTCTGGAAGAGAATCGCATGCTGTCTGTCCTCCATCTGACTGTATTAAATACATTATAAATAAAAAGAATAGAAAATCAACTGTGGTCAGGGATAAGGAGTAAACTGCATGAATGGATTTTTAGACATTGTAGGTGTTCAAATGGATCTGGGGGCCTCAAAGCGTGGCGTCAATATGGGACCAATGGCCATAAGATATGGCGGACTTTGTGAGGGACTGCAGGAAATGGGGTTTCAAATAAATGATTTAGGAGATATTGTTCCGAAAATTACAGGTAAAACATCAGATCGTATGCGCCATTACGAGCAAGTAATTGATGTTAACCATAAACTACATAATGCTGTGTACGATAGTTTAAACCAGGGGCATTTGCCTATTGTGCTTGGTGGAGATCACAGTATTGCGGCAGGAAGTATCTCTGCGGCAGCAAGATATGATAGTAATATTGGGGTTATATGGATTGATGCACATGGGGACTGGAATAACGAAAAGAGTACTTTGACGGGTAATATGCATGGTATGCCTTTCTCGGCAATTTGTGGATATGGGCCGGAATGCATGGTTAATTACGGACATAGACCCAGATACATATCGACAAAGCACAGCGTGCAAATCGGAGGACGAGACATAGATCCGATCGAGCGTCAACGGATGAAAGAAGCTGGAATCACCGTATTTTCGATCAATGTAATTGATAAATTAGGCATGGAGCAAGTCATATCTCAGGCACTTAAGATTGCAGGAGCGGGAAATAATGGGATTCATTTGAGCTTTGATATTGATGCAATTGACCCGCAAGCGGCACCAGGAACAGGCACTGTTGTACATAGTGGACTAACAGTCCGAGAAGCATTTTTGGCCATGGAGGTTATTGCAGAGTCTGGAAAGCTACGATCTATGGATATGGTAGAGGTCAATCCAATCTTAGACGAACGAAATAAAACCGGCATACTCGCCTCAGAACTTATTCAGTCTGCACTGGGCAAAACTGTTTATTAGCGGATAATTGAGTTCGCAAAAGAAATCAGGAAATAGACAAGCAGGGCTCCTGTAAAATGAGAGTTGACGAGACAATCACAATACAAAGGGGAACCCCTAATGGCTCGAAAGAACCATACCACAAATCTGACCGAATTGTTACTGCAATGCACGGTTACCGAAATCTAATTGAGCACCATATCATTCCCCACTTAGGATCGATTCAACTGTCACAGCGGACCACGCGTCGGGTATGTAGCTTCTATGCTCGGTTAGGCAGACAAGGCCTAGCTCATAATAGCGTATGGTGTGTCCATTTGCTTCTGCGGCGGATCTTAGATGAGGCCTGCCGAGAGGGGAGACTGTATAGAAACCCTGTGAACAAAATCAATTTCACCCAAGGAGAAATCGAAAGGAAAACTTGGGTCAGCACGGCACAACTAAACCATTATCTGGAGGCTGTCCAACTACGGGGAGCCTACCCCATCTTCTATATTGGGTTATCGAGCGGTCTGCGCCAGGGAGAATTGATCTCCTTGACGTGGGCCGCTTTTGATATACAGAAGAAGCTCTTGCTTCTTCCAAAACGATGGGTGCAGCTCAATGAGAGAGCCACACAGCTCTTACTGCAAGAGCGGCGGCGATATCCAAACCAGAATCGTATATTCTTGGATCCAAAGCATGGGGAACCATACACGTGTCCACGCCTTTACTACATACACCGACAGGCTAGGAAAGAGGCTCATATTCCTCAAATGGGCTTTCGAAATTTGCAAAAGCAGGTGGGAGAGGAGAACATGCTATGACAGTAAAAGAATGGGTCGCTTTCTGGCAAAAAACTATGACGCACCGAGTGTGAGGCATACGACCTGCGAAGCGCATCGCTATGTATTGAAAAATCATATTCTGCCTTGGATAGGGGATTGTCCGCTGGAATCCCTGACGACGCAAAAGATAGAGGAGTTTCTGAAAGAGTATCAACTGCATGGAAACAAGTGGAATGGGAAACCACTATCCCAGCAGACTATGAGGCATATTCAAAATCTACTCTCAAAGGTGCTAAGCCAGGCAGTAAACCGTGGCTTGATTGAAAGAAATCCAGTACAAGGAATCTGTCGCTCGGCTCCAAAGCAAGTAAAGGCTACGATTCTAGCTGACAATGAAATCCGCGACTACTTATCCGCTGCAAAAGATTTTCATAAGCTGACCGAGCGGTGTTCTGATGGAGGACCTGTATGACAGAACGCCCCATATTTTAGACCGTGCAATCACGATACTGCTGGGGTGAGACAGGAAACGTTTCGAAAATACCAACCTTCTTTCTGGTGGGAGCCGGAGATCCTGATCAAGGGGCCTCTGGTTCCCACCGTTTCTGTATTTGTACCTCAGTTGCTGGCAGAGGGCGGCCGGTTTAGAAAAACGGCACCCCGTCGGACCAACCGGTGAGGCTGGACCAACGGGGTGCCGTTGTGTGTTGTTGTTTTTGTCCAATCATGCCATCGTGCAAAGTGCTGGGGGAAGGGTAGCAGAGCTACCCACTGGGTTACTCTGCCTTGCGCTTGCGGATTTCTTCGATCATGGCAGGCAGAACCTTCATCACGTCGCCTACGATGCCCACATCGGCCACATCAAAGATGGGGGCGTCCTCGTCCTTGTTGATGGCCACCACATAGCCGGAACCGGTCATGCCGGACACGTGCTGGGTGGCGCCGGACACGCCGCAGGCGATGTACAGGGCGGGGGAGACAATCTTGCCGGACTGGCCTACCTGGTGGGCACGGGACACCCAGCCCTCCTCGATGGCAGGACGGGTGGCGCCCACCACGCCGCCCAGCAGCTGGGCCAGCTCCTCCACCAGGGCGAAGTTCTCCTGGCTGCCCATACCACGGCCGCCGGTGACGATGACCTTGGCCTCCTCCAGGTTTACGGACTCGGAGATCTCCTTCACCGCTTCCACTACCTTGGTCTTGATGGCGTCGGCGGGCACCTCCACCGCCTCAGCGGTGACAGGGGCGGCTTCGCCGGCCTCAGGCTTGGAGAAGGCGCCGGAGCGGACGGTGGCCACTACAGGCAGGGTGTCCACCACCACGTCGTTGAGCACCGTGCCACCGTAGAGGGGAACGGTCCATACGGGGGTGCCGTTGTCGATCTTCAGCGCGGTGGCGTCCTGCACACTGCCCAGGCCCTTCCGGGCGTCCAGCCGGGCGGTGAGCTCCCGGCCCAAGGGGGTGTTGCCGGCCAGCACCGCGGCGGGCGCATACTTGTTGACCATGGCCTCCAGCGCGCAGACCATGGCGTCGCTGCAGCCGTCGCTGAAGGCAGCACCCTCTGCCGAGAGTACGCCGTCACACAGCGGAGCAGCCTTTTCTGCGGCGGCGGCATTGTCCGTGCCCACCGCCAAAGCCAGCACCTTACCGCCGGTGAGACCGGCCAGGGTGCGGGCGGGAGTCAGAGCCTCCAGGCTCACATTTACCACTTTGCCTTCCTTTTGCTCCAGGAAGACCAGAATATCTTTGCAATTGCCCCAATCCATGTCTGTCTCTCCTTTACAGCAGCTTGGCGGCGGCCATCATATCCACAGCCTTGATGGCGGATTCCGCAGCAGTTTCCTCGTTGATTTTCACACCGGCCTGGCGCTTGGCGGGCTCAAAGACCTTGACCACGTGGGCGGTGGGCTTGCCGGGCTCCACAGAGTCCAGATCGGCGGCGGAGAGCACGGGGATGGCCATCTTCCGGGCGGCCATCTTGCTCTTGATGGTGGGGTAACGAGGGTCATAGGCGGGCTTGTTCACCGTGACCACGCAGGGGAGCGCGGACTCTACCTTGCGGTAGCCCTCCTCAGTCTCCTGCTTGGCGCAGATGCCGGCGTCCGTCTGCTCGATGTCCACCAGGTCCACGATCACGCCGGTGCCCAGGGCCTCAGCCAGCTGGGGCCCCAGCTGACCGCTGGCCCGGTCGGTGGCCTCGCGGCCGCAGAAAATCAGGTCAAAGGGCTTGCCGGCGTCCGCCTCCAGCTTCCGGATGGCGGCGGCCAGGATCTTGCTGCGGCCCAGGGTGTCCGCGCCCTCAAAAGTGGGGTCGCTGATGACATAGCCCTGGTTGGCGCCCACGGCCAGGCAGGTCTTCACCGCGTCCCGGGCTTTCTCCGGGCCCACGGTGATGGCGGTGATGCTGCCACCCACGGCTTCTTTGAGGCGGGTGGCCATCTCCAGCGCATAGGTATCAAAGGCGTTGACCACGGGGGTGACGCCGTCCAGATTCACTTCCTCGGTGCCGGGCTTCAGGTGGATTTCCACCGAGTCATCGGGCACCTGCTTCAGGCAGACCAGAATCTCCATATCACTCGAGCTCCTTCAATTAGAATTTTCCAATGGTGTTGTTGGCAACCACAATGCGCTGCACCTCGTTGGTGCCCTCAAAGATCTGGAAGATCTTAGCGTCGCGGAGCAGCTTTTCCACCGGATACTCCCGGCTGTAACCGTAACCGCCGAACATCTGGATGGCCTCGGAGGCCACCTCCATGGCGATGTCGGAAGCGTAGCACTTGGCGATGGCGGACTCCTTGGAGCAGGGCAGGCCCTGATCCATCAGAGTCAGGGCGTGGGCCACCATCTGACGGGCGGTCTCAATCTTGATGGCCATGTCGGCCACCTTGAACTGGAGGGCCTGGTTCTTCAGAATGGGCTTGCCGAACTGGACACGCTCCTTGCCGTAGGCAATGGCCTCTTCCATGGCCCGCTGGGCGATGCCGGTGGCAATGCAGCCCATCCAGGCCCGGGCCTGGTCCAGAGTCTTCATGGCGATGGTGAAGCCCTGCCCCTCAGCACCCAGCAGATTGGAGGCAGGGATACGGCAGTCGTCCAGCACCACGTCGCAGGTGTTGGAGGTGCGGATACCCATCTTGTCCTCCTCGTGGCCGGTGGAGAGACCGGGGGTGCCAGCCTCGATGAAGAACATGGACATGCCCTTCACGCCGGCGGACTTGTCGGTCATGGCGGTGACGCAGTAGAAGGAGGCCACGCCGCCGTTGGTGATGAAGCACTTACGGCCGTTGAGGATGTAGCTGTCCCCGTCCTTCACGGCGGTGGTCTTGCCGGCGCTGGCGTCGGAGCCGGCACCGGGCTCGGTGAGGCAGAAGGCACCGAAACCGCCGTCCATGATGAGCTGGCAGGCGCGCTTCTTCTGGGCCTCGTTGCCGGCGATGAGCACCGGCTTCATGCCCAGGCCGCTGGCGGAGATGGTGGTGGCAAAGCCGGCGTCGGCCTTGGCCATCTCCTCAAATAGGGCGGCCACATCCACCCGGCTCAGACCGGGGCCGCCGTACTCCTCGGGGACCTCCAAGGTCTGCAGCTGCATCTCGATAGCCTGGTCGTAGATCTCCTTGGGCCACTCGCCGCTGCGGTCAAACTCCTTGCAGGGCTCCTTGACCTCGTTTTCACAAAAATCCTTCACATCGCCCAGCAGATCCTGGGCAGCCTCTGAAATCAAATAGGACATGAGTTTTTCCTCCGCTCGATTTTCTGTCTTTTCCAGTATGTTTATAGGGTGTAGCAGACCTTGCCGGGATTGAGAATCATGTTGGGGTCAAAGGTGTGCTTGATGCCCTCCATCAGGCGCATGTTCACCGGGCCCACCATTTCGGCCAGATACTCCATCTTGCCCCGGCCGATGCCGTGTTCGCCGGAGATGAGGCCGCCCAGCTCAGTGGCCTTGCCGTAGGCCCGCTTCATGAAGGCGGCCACCTGGCGCTTGAACTCCTCCGGGTCCATGTCGTTGGAGCAGTTATAGATGTGCAGGTTGCCGTCGCCGGCGTGGCCGAAGCTCTTGACCTCGAAGTCGTAGTCTTTGGCGATCTCGTTGATGAAGTTCACATAGTGGGCGATCTCGTTGACGGGCACCACCACGTCGCTCTCGTCCAGCAGCTTGGTGTTGGCCTCAATGGCCTCCAGGAAGGTGGAACGGGCGGCCCAGGCGTCCTTCTTCAGCTGGGGAGTGTCGGCTACCAGGATGTCCAGAGCGCCGGCCTCCAGCAGGACCTCGGAGGCCTGCTCGATCATCTCGTCCAGCTGCTCCTCGCTGTTCCCGTCGAAGGTGATGAGCAGGTAGGCGTTCACGTCGCTGCCCTCAAAGGTCTGAGGGAAGGTGCTTTTGCCCAGGTAGGACTCGCTGAGGCGGACGATCTCCCGCTCCATGAACTCCAGGGCCTGGGGGTGGAGGTTGGCCTTCATCATCTTGGGCACGGTGGCGATGCAGTCCTCCAGGTTCTCGTAGAGGGCCACCAGGCTGATGACAGCCTTGGGGGCGGGGATCAGCTTCAGGGTCAGCTCGGTGATGATGCCCAGAGTGCCCTCAGAGCCGATCATCAGGTTGAGCAGGGAGTAGCCGGAGCTGGTCTTGGACACGCTGGCGCCCATGTTTACGATCTCGCCGGTGGGCAGTACCACGGTCATGGCCCGCACGTAGTCCCGGGTGGTGCCGTACTTGACCGCCCGCATGCCGCCGGCGTTGGTGGACACGTTGCCGCCCAGGGTGGCGAACTTCTCACCGGGATCGGGGGGATAGAGGAAGCCCTTCTTGGCTGCGTCCTCGGCCAGATCGTTGAGGAGCACGCCGGCCTGAACCCGGACCACCATGTTATCGGTGTCATAGGAGAGAATCTTGTTCATCTTGGTGATGGACAGCACCACACCGCCGCAGACGGGGACAGCGCCGCCGGTCAGACCGGTGCCGGCGCCGCGGGGAGTGACGGGGACGTGATGCTCGTTGCACAGCTTCATCACTGCGGCCACCTCTTCGGTGGAGACAGCCTCCACCACCACCTCGGGCATGGCCTTGCCGTAGATGGGCATCTCGTCGTGGGAGAAGTCGTCGTTGATGTCCCCGTCCACGCTGACCCGGCCAGGCACCGCAGCCTGCAATGCCTGGATCAGTTCGGGGGTCACTTTTTCATACTGACTCATAGCGGATTCCTCTTTTCTTTCCTTCTCATTAAGTAATTTATTCTGCTTTCTTTACAATCACCGACACGCCGTCGGGGATTACCGTGATGGGGCTGTCCGCCCGGCCCAGCAGCCGGTCGGCCAGGTCGATGGCCGCCGAAAGATCGGGGGCCCAGTGCATGTGCATGGCCTCCACCATCTCCCGGGGGGCCTGGGTGACCATGATCACCGGGTGCTTTAAGAGAATACGGCAGAGAATCTGAGCTTCCCACTGGTCGGGAATGGTGCGGTCGCTGGGGGTGGCCAGGAAGGAGGCCATGATTTTTTCCTCGTCGGGTTCCTGAGCGAAGGTGTCGTAGAACGACTGGCCGCCGTGTCCGTCGCTGCAGGCGGAGACCATAATGATCACGCCCCCGGGGGCGCAGGTGGCCTCGGCAGCGGTCATTCCCTTCACCGATTGGTAGATGTTCTGGTCCAGGGGATAGCCGCCGTTGGTGGAGATGACAATGGGGGCGGGGACAGCTGAGACACCGGAGAGCTGCTCTGCAAAAGCGCAGCCAGCCCGGTGGGCCTCATTGAAGTGGCCGGCGAAAGCGGCAATCACTTCTTTTTTCTCGTCAATGACTACATTGCAGATGAAAGCCAGCTTGGCCTGCTGGGCGGCGTAGATCATATCCCGGTGAATGGGGTTGCCGTCCAGGATGCCGGTGCGGGCAAAGGGGCTGTCAATGAAAGCGGAGCAGTGATTGGCCAGTACGGTGGTCCGGCTGGCGACTCCGGGGAGCACACTCTTGCGCCCGCCGGAGAAACCGGCAAAGAAGTGGGGCTCAATGAAGCCCTCAGCCACCAGCAGGTCCGCCTGGGCGGCCAGCTTGTTGATGAGCAGCTTGCCGCCGGAGGGCAGGGTGCCCAGAGATACCATGTCCTCATCCTTGCCGCTGAGATGGACGGCAAAGTGCAGGCCGGACCGGAGGAAAAGTTCCTCGCCGTATTTGTCCAGCATCTCTTCCCGGGTGGTGGGGCGGTGGAAGCCGGTGGCCACCAGCACGGTGATCTCTGCAGAAGGGGAACCGGCCCGGATCTCATCTACCAACTGGGGCAAAATAACCTTGCTGGGGACCGGGCGGGTGTGATCGCTGCTGATAATGACAACCTGATGCTTGCCTTTGGCCAATTCCCGGAGCGGGGGCGTGCCGATGGGGTTCTCCAGAGCCTGCCGCACCAGCTGAGCCTGGTCGGCCTGAGGCCGATAGCTCTGTGCGCCGGAGCGGAGGACCGCCGCCAGGCGCTGGTCCGGGATCTGAGCCTCAACCCGGTCCCGTCCGTAAGGAAGGGAAATCGTCTGCATAGATGATAACCTCCTGTTTCAGTGGTTGACCTATTTCTTAAATTGGTTCTACCATATAAAATAAAAAACGCGCAACAATACAAGGAATTTTTAGAACATTTATATATTATTCCTGATACTTTTAGATGTCAAGGCGATAATTGGACAATATTACGAAAAAGTTTGCAATTATCGGCTTTTTTAAAAACGTGTTGGTCCTACCAGTTAGAATGAGTTGGTCGCACCTTTACAGTGGCCTTCTCCCTGTGCTATACTATTTGCATGTACATCATGCCAAGGAGGAAGATTTCCATGGCGGAACAGCCCAAATCCTATGAAAAAGTGCTCACCTATCTGGAGGATTCCTTGCGCAGCGGACAGCTGTCCCTGGGGGATCCCTTGCCTCCGGAGCGGGAGCTGGCCGAGCAGCTGGGCATCAGCCGCAACTCGGTGCGGGAGGCAGTTCGGCTGCTGGAGCATATGGGATTTATCGTCAGCAACCAAGGGGCCGGCAATTTTATCTGCTGCAACATCCAGCGCAATCTGCAGGACTCCTTTGACCTGCTAATGCTCCTGCAGCAGATCGACTACCGGAGGCTGGGGGAGCTGCGGGCGGGCCTGGAGCTGCAGGCCGCCCTGTTGTCCCTGGGGCGCATCACCGACGAGCAGGTCCGGGAGCTGTCTGGAATGGTGGAGGAGATGGCGTCCTGTTCCTCCAAGCGGGCCGCCCAACTGGATAAGCAGCTCCATGATACCATTGCCGCCATCTCAGGCAACGAGCTGATTATCCAGATTCACCGGGCCCTCTCCACCACTATCGACCGCTTCATCGCCGATATGCGCCGGCATATCCTGCGCAACTTCCAGACCGGCAACCAGTTGCAGTACGCCCACGAACAGATTGTGGACGCTCTGGCCCGCCGGGATAAGGCCCAGCTGATTCTGGCCATCAACCACCACTTCAATGTGATCAGCGCCAATATGGAACAGAACCTGTGACAAAATGTTTATCATGCAGAAAAAGACGCTCCCTGCCCTTTACCGGCGATTCGTTCCGGCGGGAATGGAAACGCCTTTTTTGTTTCCATAGGGCGTACGGGAGAAAAGGGCAAGAAAAGTAATTGTTTTTATCCCTCATATCCCGTATAATGGAGAAAACAGAGCCTAGAAGTTTTGGTTCTTGCATGGAGTGAGGAAAGCATCATGGCCAGAGTATCCACCAAAGAAAACAAGACCATTTACCAGCTGACCCGGGAGAGTCTGAAACTGACCCGGGAGGACGCCAGTGAGCTGTTGGTGACCATGTTTCCCGAGCGGATTGAGAAGATTGAAAATGAGCGCTCCATGCCCCATACCGTAAAATAGAATCAACCAAAGGGTTCCACACCCGAGTGACACGATTTGTCTGAGAGGAGGACCATATCTTCAATCATCCGAGCCCAAAGATCTTCTTTCCAAACATAGGATCGCTGGAAGAAGGGTACCTCTATAAGCGTGGAGTTATTAAATATATTTGTGATAATTGCATTATGTGCATCCATAGTGAAACTCCTTATAAAACACTTCTGTATAGACTGTCGGCCTATCAGCATAATACGACAGCCTTGTCTTTATGCTATCATGTAACTATTATGAAAGTAATATGATAATCGACTGGCATACGCCAAAAAGTGTGATATTTTGTCGTTAGGGATGGGTTAGGGATTTGGCGGTTTCGGCCGCCATCCTCAATCATATGTCTGCCGCTTTTCTGTTCCTGACACCGCCGCTGAACCGCAATCGTCCAAGAGACAAAAATAGAACAAAAACGCAGAAAAATCGCCATTTCAGGCGGTTTTTCTGCGTAAAATGGTCGGAGTGCGGGGACTCGAACCCCGGGCCTCCTGCTCCCAAAGCAGGCGCGCTACCAACTGCGCAACACCCCGATATGAAGTTGTGGGACTGCCCGGGCGTATCCTCCCAAAGCAAGCGCGCTACCAACTGCGCTACACCCGGATATGAAGTTGTGAGGCGGTCCGGTCGTATTCTCCTAAACTGCGCCATACTTTCACATATGGAATTGGAAAATAGTATGGGTATCCAAACTTCCTCCGCTGTACTGGATTGGTCCATGTGTTGGTATATGCAAGACTGGATATTTATAAGCATACCCTTGTCAAGCCCAGGAAAATATCCCCTGGCCAAGCCAGAGGATATTTTTCTGCAATTCGAGCCCTATTCTTGCCGCAGGCGCTCTACCACAGAATAGCGTTGGGCAGCGCGACAGCTCAAAACCGGGATGAGGATGCCCAGCATCCCGAACAGGGGTAGCACTACAGCGATGGGCCAGATGGTAAAGCGATAGGTGAAAAACCAGATCAACCGGTTGAGGGCGGGACCCACAAACGGCGCAGTGACTACAATCAGTGCCAGCGCCAGAAGTGCTGCGCCCACAGTATAGAAGAGTCCCTCCAAGGCCAGCATAGTCCGCAGCTGACGGGCTGTCATACCGATAGACTGGAGCACTGCCAGTTCCCGGCGGCGGGCAGTGATGCCGGTGAGAATTGCGTTAAAGAAGTTCAGTACCCCCACCAGACCAACGATGAAGCTCAGAGCTCCGCCCAGCAGAAAGAACATGCTCCGGGTGCTCTCAAATTCTCCAGCATAGGTAGTTTTGCTCTCGTAGTCGAATTGGGGATTCACGTTTTCCGTGTAGTCCGCCAGGAAGGATTCCATGGCGGCGTTGGCATCATCTGTGGTGTCGAAGGCGTAGTACATGACGGAGTTGGTTTCCGTATCCCGGATAAATGTTTCCGATCCCATTATGAATTCATCGGCACCGTAGTAGCGGTAGGAGAGGGCAGAGGGTACGGTTACCAGCGCTGCTACAGTGTAGTGCGCGTCGCGGTACTTGATCGCCCGCTCGGCGTAAGGAACACCTTCTGGAACATTTTCCCAGGGCCCGTAAACCTCACCGGTATTTGGATTGTAATATTCGAACTCCTCCACATAGCGGATGGTAACCGTATCGCCCAGCCGCGCCCAGTGACTGTCCATCTCCGGGTTGCCGTAGTCGTCGGCGCTGTACACAGCAGCAACATAGTTGCCGTCAGGGTCGTTGAGTTTGGAGAGATCCCCTTCCAGCACTGTCAAGTAGCCCAGAACGAACGGATCCATACCATAGAGCTGTACCCGATCCGCCAGAAGGCCGTCCTCAGTGCGATCCTTGAAGGCCACCATGCTGTCCAGCTGCTCCTGGCTGTTCCAGCGTCCCCACATGGAGCGGTAGTACTCCTCAGTGACGAACTCCAGGGCAGGCGCAGTCTTGCCGTAGATGCGGCCGCTCCCGGTAATACCGCCCTGGGCATCCACGGCGTCAATGACCCCCTCCGGCACACCCATTTCATCGTTGAAGCCATCTCCGCCGGTTTGGAACTGGCCGGCATCGGCCAGAATAAAATCGCTGGCGGTGAAGCTGGACACATATTTGTCCATGTCGAAGCCGCTGGTGAAGGTTACAGTCAGGGTCAGCAGTACCACAGCGAGGGTCAGGGACAACACCGTGATAAAGGTCTTGCCCCGGCTGCGGCCCAGGTTGGCCCAGGCCATGGACAGCAGGGACACGCCTTTACCGCTCCGTTTCCCCTTCCGCTTCAGCGCCTTGCCCTCGGTATAGCGCACCGCCTCCACTGGAGAGACCTTACCCGCCAGACGGCCGGGACGGCGGCAGGAAATGAGTACCGTTACCAGAGCAAATGCCGCCGCCCCTACAAAGAGAAGAGGACTAGCCGAAACCACAGTGGTTACACCGTTAAGCCGTGCAACAATGACAGGGGTGAGCACGTTGCCCAGCAGCCAGCCCAGCAGCAGACCGATGGGAATTCCGATAAGGGAGAGGAGCAGAGCTTGGGTGCGGATGATCCGCCGAAGCTGCCGGGGTGTGGTGCCGATGGTTTTCAGCAGGCCGTAGAAACGGATATCTCCCGCTACGGAGATCTGGAACACATTGTAGATAATGAGATAGCCGGTGAGCAGGATGAGGGCCAGCACACCCACGATGATGGCCACCACGGTGGGGTCCAGCTTGTCCGAGAGCTGTGCTCCGGTGTAACCCCAGTTGACACCGGTGGAGATATAGTTTTCTCCCACACTTTCCGACTGAAAGCCATGGCTTTCCAGGATTTCCTCCAGATCGGAGGCAATGGAGCGGGCGCCGTGTTCCAGCATCACATCCAGATTCCAGCTTCCGGTCATGCCGTCGCTGCCCGGCGGGATCACGCCCACTTCTGCCAGAATGGCATCTACCCGGCTCTCGGGAACGAGAATATGGTTTGCCACCACAGCCTCGTCGTACTCCCACCAGCCGCACAGGGTAAAGGTCTGGGTGGTTTCATGGCCGTTCACATCAAATGTGACGGTAAAATCTGTGCCGATTTCCGGTTCCACTCCCAGCAGTTCCAGCACATGGGTGTCTGTGGCAGCCTCGTTGGTGCCCTCCTGAGGGAGGCGTCCCTCCACCGGGTCGCAGTAGCTCCAGTGGGCCTGGTTGGCATCGGAATAGCCGATCTCTACATGGGATTTGTTGAAGGGCGCCTGTGTGGGCATTCCCAAAAATCGCCGCAGGCCACACTGGTCAATCAGCGGATCGTCCTTCAATTCCTCAAACTGTTCCTCTGTCAGGTACTTAAAGGTGCCATGGCTCCAGCCACCGGCCTGGCGGAAGTTGTTCTGCTGGATGCCCTCGTTAATGGAGAGGGCGATGGTAAAGAGTGACGTAAAGAGCACCGCTGTCAGGGCGATGGCCAGCACCGCTACAATGTTGCGGGTGCGGTTGGCGAGAAGGGAGCGCAAACTCAGGCGGCGGATGCAGCTGCGGTTGGAAACATTCATACTGTTCGCCCCCTTACCGTGTCACGAGGCGCCCGTCCTCAATACGGACGATGCGGTCGGCCATCTGGGCAATCTCCTCGTTGTGGGTGATCATCACCATAGTCTGGGCAAACTTATGGCCGGTCACCTTCATCAGGCTGAGCACATCCTGGCTGGTTCGGCTGTCCAGGTTGCCGGTGGGCTCGTCGGCCAGAAGAATAGCGGGCTTGGTGGCCAGAGCCCGGGCGATGGCTACACGCTGCTGCTGGCCGCCAGAGAGCTGGCTGGGCAGGTTCTGGAGTTTTTTATCCAGGCCAAGGGTGGCGATGACTTCCTGTACATAGGCCTCATCCACCTTGTTCCCGTCCAGTTCTACCGGAAGGACGATGTTTTCCCACACACTGAGCACCGGCACCAGGTTGTAGGACTGGAATACAAAGCCAATCTTCCTGCGGCGGAAAATAGTCAGGGCTTCGTCTTTCAGGGTGAAGATATCCTTTCCGTCCACGGTGACGGTGCCTGAGGTGGGGCGGTCCAGTCCGCCCAGCATATGAAGCAGCGTGGACTTGCCGGAGCCGGAGGTGCCCACAATGGCCACAAACTCGCCCTGCTCAATGCTCAGATCCACGCCGTCCAAGGCCTTTACCTGGGTGTCCCCGGAACCGTAGTATTTTTTCAGATCCTTGGTCTGTAAAATTGTCATGACTGTTCGCCTCCAATAAAAAAGTCTGTACCGTCTTTTGACAATACAGACTTTAGCATGGAAATCTGTCCTGGTACTTTCAAGAATGTGACAGTTTTGACACAACTTCAGGAGAGGTCACGGGCCATATAAATCAATTCTTTCATGGGAGAGCCATTGTAGGACGGCACCTCATAAAAACCCAGCTTCCGGTATAGCATGATGGCCCCGGTCAAAAAGGGAAATGTATCCAGAAGCATCTGCTGATATGATAGTGGTTACTTACCGCGGCCAACCGAACCGGATTTGACGAACAGAATGGAGAACAACATGAAAGAAGTAGATCCCAAAAGCACCTCCCGGGCACTGGCCTTTGAACTTTGGATGAAGGCTCCCATGCCAATGGTCACCCTGATGAAGACGCTGGACGTGACGCCGCTCGTGCGTATGAGCCGGAAACGGGGCTATAAATTCAATATGCTCCTTTGCTGGTGCATTGGAAAGGCGGCGGAGCGGACAGAGGACTTCTACCTGCTGCCGGTGGGGGAGAAGCTCATTCAGTATGACCGGCTGGCTATCAATACGGTGGTGACCACCCGGAACGGCGGCATCGCCACCTGTGACATTCCCGTGTCTTCCGACTTGGAGCAGTTCAATCAGGACTACCTAAAGCTCACCGCGCAGGTCCACGAGAGCGGGGAGAGCTATGGAGCGGGTGAGGACTATATGGTGATCGGCACCTCTGCTCTGGCGAGGTATGAGATCGACGGCGCGGTGAATATCTATGCCGGCTGCTACAACAACCCCTTCCTGATCTGGGGCAAGTACCGAAAAAAGTGGTTCCGCACTACTTTGCCAGTGTCCTTCCAGTTCCATCACACCCAAATGGACGGAATTCCGGCCGCGGAATTTTTAGAGCGGCTGCAGCAGGAAATCCGGAAAATTTAAAATTTCCCATTGACTTTGACGTTCCGTCAACTGATACAGTATCCCCAGGGAGGGATGTTTATGGAGTATTCCATTCAGGAGCTGTCGCGCCTGTCCGGGGTGACCACCCGCACCCTGCGCTGGTACGACCAGATCGGGCTGCTGAAACCCAGCCGGGTGGCGGAGAGCGGCTACCGCTACTATGGCAGGGCAGAGGTGGACCGACTGCAGGATATTCTTTATTACCGGGCCCTCGGGGTGGAGCTGGCCCAAATCAAGGAATGTCTGGACGACCCCTCCTTTGACCGTCTGGCTGCCCTGCGAAACCACCTGGCCGCACTGGAGACGGAGCAGAAGCGGCTGAAACAGCTTATCCAATCGGTAAAAGATACCATTGGAGCGGAAGAAAGGAAGGAATTTATGAGCGATGAGCAGAAATTTGAGGCGTTCAAGCAGCGCGCTGTGGCCCATAACGAGGAGGCGTACGGAGCGGAGATTCGTGCCAAATACGGCGACAAAGAGGTGGATGAGGCCAACGCTGCGGTGATGAATCTGACCCAGGAGCAGTATCGGGAGTGGAAGGACCTGGGGCAAGAGATCCAGGAGCAGCTGGAGGCAGCTGTCCAGGCTGGGCTGTCCCCGGAGGATGAGGAGGGAAAGGAACTCTGCTCCCTCCACCGCCGTTGGCTCACCATCACGGGGAACCGCTATCACCCGGCCAAGCACCGGGGGATTGCGGAGCTGTATGTGATAGACGAGCGGTTTACCGCCTATTATGACAAACAGGTGCCCGGCTGTGCCCGTTTTCTGCGGGACGCCGTCATCCATTGGGCGAAGTAAGCATTGATGCAGCCCCGGCCTGCATCCGGTGAGCGGCCCATAGAAAAAACCTCCCATGCTGTGTTTATCCAGAGGACAACACAGCATGGGAGGTTTTATGTTTGCCGCTGACACAGGAGCGCCGAATAGCTTTGTCATTCCTCATGTCTTTTGTCTCTGGGCCGCGCACAGGACTCGATGATATCGGCAATCATCTCCACCTCGTCCGCGCAGTCCTGCCGCAGCCACTCTTTGACAATTGCGATGATACCCTCCACATAGTAGGCCATGTAGTAGGGACGATGGGAGACAGGAATGTCAAACCGCTCCAGAATAGGGCCGAGGATACGCTGCTTTAGTTCCCCATATCGTGTATGAGCCTGCATGCTGCCTGGGTTCCGGAAGGCTGCCCGATAGACTTTTTTGTTGTCGCGGATAAAGCGGAGATAGGGGAGAAGATATTCCCGGGTGACCAGTACCAGATCTTCTCGCTCACGGCTGCCCATATTTCCAAGTACTTCCTCTTCCTGCTGGGGAAAGTAGGAGAGAAAGCGCTGGTTGATCATCTCCAAGGCTTCATTCACCAGGTCAGAGATCGTTTCGTAGTGCAGGTAAAAGGTGGACCGGTTTACGCCGACCTGGCGGCAGATCTCTTTCACCGTGATATATTCCAGGTCCTTTTCCTCCAGCAGAGCCAGGAGGGCCTCGTCCATCCGCAGGGCGGTATTAAAATATTTACTTTCAGACTTGTTCATTTGCCGCCCTCCTCACGGGTTACTCCGCCGATTCGCTGATTTCCCGGGCCAACTGCATGATCTCAAAGGCATACTTTTCCTTACCGGTGCGGAGAAGCTTTTTGTAGACAGGGTAGTTCAGGCCTACACCGACAATGCCCAGAATACCCAAAAGAATCCCGCCGCCTGTCATCAAGATGCTGCCGTCTCCGATCACTTGCATGGAAAGGCACATTCCCAGCCCAAGGACCAGCGCCATCCCAATGCCAAATCCATAGGCAAAGAGAGTTGCCGAGCGCTTTGCCTTCCAATCCAGTTTTCTCAGAGCAACGACCTTGGAGGTGTCCTTAGGGGCATATTCGTTGGCGATGGCCTCCGCAAAAATTTTATCTGTGTTCATAGTGATGTTCTCCTCTCATAACTTCATTCTCTGCAGCTGCTGATATGATCATAGAGGATGGAACAAGAAAAGAGAACGACACGGTTTGGATTTCATGATGATTTCAGAAGTTGCGTTATTATGAAAGAGCCGCAATCTGATACTCATTGTATCAAAATTACGGCTCTTATCATAGTCAAAGATTACATTTGAAATACGCTTTGCTTTATTTCTTTTCCACCGGGATCCAGATCTCACAGTAGTAATCCTGATCCTGGGTACCGTTCTCAAACTTGCTGGCGTCGCTGTAAAGCTCCACATTGATGCCCGCGGTAATCTTGTAATCGGGGTTCGTGGGCAGCCACTGGGAGAAAATCTGCTGGTTCAGGCCCTGAAGTGCCTGGGGCATACGGCCGGTACAGGGAAACACCGCCCAGGTGTGGGCCGGGATGGTGCGGGTGATGAAACCGTCAGGAACTTCCTTGGCGGGATCATAGTTGTCGGCGATGAGATATTCAAACTCGTTGCCGCCCATGCTCTCGTCCAGGTTAATGCCGTACATGCCGCACACCACCTTGCCGCCGCCTGTGCCGAAATGCTCCGCCCAGAACTCGGGAACCTGTGCGGCAGCGTCTTCATACTTGAAAGTCTTTGCCCGGCAGAGCACGGTGAACGCCTCTTTTTTCATGATCTTGCAATCCATATTTTGACCACCTTCCAATGTCACTTTGATCCGAAGCGGAGCAAAGGAACGGACCGCGCCTCCGCTTTTTCGCAGTGCGGCAGGTGTGAGACCATGGAAACGGGCAAAAGCCTTGGTGAAGCTGTCCGGCGAGTCGTAGCCGAACTCCAGCGCAATATCGATGATTTTCCGGTCCGTCGTGAGGACCTCCAGCCCGGCGGCGGAGAGCCGGCGCTGGCGGATGTAGTCGCCCACCGTCATACCGCAAAGCATGGCAAAGCCCTTCTGAAAGTAAAAGGGAGACAGGGCCGCCTGCTGTGCGATCTCCCGGATGGTCAGCTCCTCCCGGAGATGTTCTTCGATATACTGGATTGCCTGATGAATGCTTGTTACCCAATTCATAGGTCACACCGTCCTTCTGAAACCAGCATGCCGGAAATCTGTGCCCTCTGCCCGATTTTCTGTGCTCATATTTGTCCGGTGGCTTTTAAGAATCGCGGAGGTCAAATATTTATACTTTTTTCCGCGTCATAAAAATACCGACAAGTGCCGCGAGCAGCACAATGGGAGCCAGCCTGACAAACAGCCATTCAAATGCATGAAAAACCGTGCCGACAACGGCGATTTCTGGGTCACGAAAGTCCCAACTCAAGTAAGGGCTATTGACTACGACCAAGGCCGCTGAAATGACCACGATAACCGCGCATAATGCGATTAACGACCAATGAAGGAACGCTCTTCGCATTGCCGCTCTTCGTGCAAACTGTAAATTGATGATCTCCAGTTTTTCGGAGAGCACCTTGACTGTATCCGCATCTGCCTCTGCCACGTTCTCTCCCAACAGCGTGCTCACAGGTGTCTCCAGGGCTTCCGACAGGGCGATGAGCAGATCCGAATCTGGGACGGACAGTCCCTGCTCCCATTTGGAGACCGTTTGCCGCACCACATTCAGTTTTACGGCAAGCTCCTGTTGGGAAAGTCCTTTTGATTTCCGGATTGTTTTTATATTTTCGCTTAACATGAGGGATAACTCCTTTCACTCAGGTGTTACCGCCATTGTAGGGAGAATGGCCCGTTGCCGCAAGCAACGCAGATTAACGCGGCCTATTTCAGTAATTCCTTCCGTAAATCGTCCAGATACAGCTTCTGCTGCCGCTTCAAATAGCTGGGGACAAAGGGGCGCATCCACCAGTGTTTGGCGTTAACAGTCTCGCTGCAGGTCAGCCGGGCGCCGCCCTCGACCGATTCGAAAATCCCCTCCCAGGAGCCGGACATGTTGCCGTTCTCCATGGTGAAGGCCCAGAAGCGGGGCGGATCACAGGCTATGACGGTAAATTTCGTGGCATAGCCGCTTTTGGTGTGCTCCACAAAGTGAGTTTCATCCAAAACTTCCACCCGGACCAAATCACTGCGCCAAGCGGTATGGGTAAGGTCGGTCACGGTCTGCCATACCCGTTCCAGCGGGCAGGGGAACTGGACGGTTACCTAGGAGGTCGCCATGGGATCACCCCTTCTTTGGTTTCTTGTTGAGTTTTAGGCTGATGCCCCGATGGTCCGCCCTATCCTGAAGCAGTCCCACGGCGGCCAGGGCCCGTTCCTTGACAGGTTGATTGGCCAGTTCCGGCTGGTTTTCCAGAGTAGCCGTCACGGAGCGCAGATCCTCCAGGGGAAGGAGATACACCGCCGTGTTGAAAAAGGTCTTGCGGCGTCCATCGTTGTAATGGGCCAGAAGTTTTTCTAATATCGTTCGTTTTTCCTCCAACAGGGTAAGGTAAGCCTCCAAACCCAGTCCTTGGGCCAGAGTAATATCCTTCTGCCGGTTCCGGTGGGGGACAAAGGAATCCCCGTCGTCGAAGCCCTCGTAGTGGGGGCAGGGGTACTCCGGGCACTGCCAGCAAAACGAAACGCCGCCGTGCTCCAGAGAACAGCGGGCTATCGTGCAGCTCTGGTTGCCTGCTCCGCCGCCGCAGCCGGGGCAGTAGCCGCCCAGATGCATGGAGCACAGGGCGCAGTTGAGACCACATAGGGAGAAGCGGGTTTCTGTACGGGTAAAGCCCTTCATAGTACCCTCCTGATTGGGTGCCGAATGACGGTTTTCAGCCGCTCCGGTTTGCACCGCCGCACATCGCTTAAATAGATTTCGTGATGGAACCGACTTGCCCCAAAATCCGCCTCGTAATCCTGGGCCTTGGCGTATTCCGCCATCGCGGACACGGTGGCGGGCTCGTTGTCATAGGGGCCGATGTGCATGCACTGGACGCACAGCCCTTCCTCCCAAGGAAAGAACTCTACCTTGGAGAAGTCCTGCTGTTTCTTTTCTGTGGCCTCTCGGATGGCCCAGTCAAAGACCTCTTTCGTTACAAACTCCGGCAGGCGGATGAGGGAGATCCACTGGAAATCTTCCTTACGGGTATAGTCCACCCCATGAACGCCCTCCTGCCACCACAGGCCTTCCAGAGGCGGCACCACATAGTCAAAGTAGCCTTCCAGCTGGTGTTTGCCCAGCTTGCTCATTTTAATGGTGAAAGCCACGGCGTAGAGCATCCCCAGAGCCTGCTTGTAAGCGCCATTCTCATCATTGGGATCACCATGGCCCCGTACAGCCAGAAAATTCATGGCAGGCACGGTGACGATGCCCGGCGTTTTGGGCGGCAGATAGAATTCCTTATACTCTTTCTTGTAGTCAAAAGCCATGGTCATTTCCTCCCCGTCTTTTGTGGCTTACTTTTCAACGCCTCGCAGGTTATGCGGGTCAGCTCTGTCATAAGCTTCCGGTTCTCTACATCTTCCACCAGAAAGGAGTCCTTGGCCCCCTCGTAGGGCGGAGCCTTGGGCAGGTCAGGGAACGCCGCTTCACCTTGCGGGGTGACCTTTACAAAAAACTGATCGTCGCAGATGACGGCAAAGAACACATCGTCGCAGTAGAGGCCATATTCGCCGAACATCTTCCGGCTGCGGATAGTGCCAGCCTCCCGCAGCTGCTCGACTACATAGTCTACGAAGTCCTGATGAGACGCCATGTCAATCCCTCCTGTAACGATTGGCCAGAGTTTTGGTTAAATTTTCGAGCTGTTCCCGTAATTCCTGTGGTTCTAGCAGCTCCGCTTTATCCCCAAAGGTCAAAACCCAGCTGAGCACACTGTCCGCATCGGGAAAGCCTCCGGTAAAACGCAGTTTGCCGTCCGGCTCCACGGTAAATCGGTCCGCGCCATACTCCTCCACCAGCCGCCAACGGCAGGTGGGATCAAAAAGAACAGTGACCTGATATTTGACTGGAAAGACCTGTTCCGGCTCCAGATTGGGCAGCGGTGCGCAGCGAGGGGAAAAAGGCTCGCTGGTGGAGAGCTCCGTCATGCGGTTAAGTTTAAAAAGGCGGTAATCCTTCCGCATCCGGCACCAGCCCCACACATACCAAGTGGACCAGTAGAATACCAGGTAGCAGGGCTCGACGGTGCGCACTGACTCCTCCTTGGGGGAAAAATAGGTAAAACAAATGGTGCGGTGCTGCTCAATGGCTCCCTGGATGAGTTCAATTTTCGGCGGCAGGCTGGTTTTGTACCAGGAGGAGAGGTCAATGAGCATGTGGGCGCCGTCGGGTACCAATCCACCTGTCCCGGCGGACAGCTTCTCCATCAACTGGGTATAGCGTCGGGTGCCGCTGACGCTGTCAAGGCTGCGCAGTCCCGCCAGGATGGCCTGCATCTCCGGATCGGTGAGCACGGTGCGGTCCACCCGGTAGCCCTCCATGATGGAGATACCGCCGCCCGCTCCTTGAGCGGTAGAGATGGGAATGCCTGCCCGGCACAGAGACTCAATGTCCCGCTGAATGGTCCGGCGAGATACCTCGAACTGCTCCGCCAGCTCCGGGGCGGTGACCTTCTCTCTTTGAAGCAGGATGGACAAAATGCCGATGAGCCGCTCCATCTTCATAGGAGCCACCGCCTTTCTGATTTCTGCCTGTATTATAGCACAGGAACCGGACAACAGTCTGTCATGTTTCTTTTGCCTTGTTCTTTTCATCACTCTTGGGTACAATAAGGGCAACGGAGGAAATGGTTATGGGACAGGTTGTGCTATATCTCGCCATCAGCGTGGATGGATATCTTGCGGACGAACAGGGCGGCGTGGCTTGGTTGTCAGGCGACGGCAGTGAGCCGGATGCCCCCGGCAGTTACCCGGCGTTTTTGGATACGGTGGACGCCATTGTTATGGGCTGGACCACCTATCACCAGCTCGTCACAGAGCTCTCCCCGGATAGCTGGCCCTATGAAGGTCGGCCCAGTTATGTGGTGACCCACCGGCAGAAAGAAGATCTGGAGAATATTTTCTTCTGGAATGGGGACTTGACTGCCTTGGTGGACAAGCTGAAAGAGTCACATGAGGGCAATGTCTGGATTTGCGGTGGCGCGTCGGTGGCTGGGCAGCTGTTGAAAGAGGGGTGCATCGATAAACTGTGGCTGTCCATCATCCCCACGGTACTGGGAAAAGGTGTGCGACTGTTTCCGGAGCTTCCTCGGGAACTGCCGCTGAAGCTGGTGGGGACGGAACATTGGAACGGAATCGTGGATCTGGTGTATGAAAAGCGGTGAATGCAGGTATGAAGCTCAAGAAAATCGAAACAGATAAAAAGCAGTATCTGGATCTGCTTCTGCTTGCGGATGAGCAGGAGGACATGATTGACCGCTATCTGGAGCGTGGAACCATGTATGTGTTGGAGGACGGCGGGGTCAAGGCTGAATGTGTGGTGACGGACGAGGGCAGCGGCATCCTGGAACTGAAAAATATTGCCGTAAGACCGGAAGTTCAGGGCAGAGGCTACGGAAAAGCCCTGGTGGACTTCCTCGCCCGAACCTACAAAGAGCAGTATACCGTGCTGCAGGTGGGCACCGGGGACAGTCCCTCCACCATCCCGTTTTATGAATCCTGCGGCTTTCGCAGGCACCACCTGGTCAAGAACTTTTTCACCGACCACTATGACCACCCCATCTACGAATGCGGGGTTCAGTTAGTGGATATGGTGTATCTGCAAAAAGAAATATAAAAAATGTGGAGTGTCTGTTAGTGCACTCCACATTTTTTCAATATACGGGATGCTTTACAGCTTCAGCCCTTCCGCCCAAGCTTTCAGCTCCGCTTCATTCAGACGGCCATTGAGCATCCGGCCATCCACGATCTTGGCGCCAGGAGCGCTGGAGCGCAGCCCAGCGGCCGACTTGCCCAAACCGCTGCCGCCGGAGGTGGCAAAGAGGACGATGGTTTTCCCGGAGAAGTCATAGGCCTCCAGGAAGGTATTAAGGATGGTGGGAGCCACATACCACCACACAGGGAAGCCCAGGAAGATCACATCATGTCCAGCCACCGGAGCGTTGGTGTCGGCCAGAGCGGGGCGGGAGTGGGTATCCTTCATCTCCACGCTGGAGCGGGAACTCTTGTCCATCCAGTTCAGATCGGTGCTGGTGTAGGGGACGGCAGGTTTGATCTCATAGAGCTCCCCGCCCACAGCATTTGCCAGAGCCTTCGCCGCCTTAGCAGTTGTGCCAGTGGCGGAAAAATAAGCAACCAATGCGTTCATACGAATAACCTCCTTACGCATCTTCTGGCTCCATTGTAAATTCAGCATCCAGAAATGTAAAATACTCATTTTCTATTTGCAGGTATTCTGTACAGGCATTTTTATCTTGCGGGAGCGAGACAGGAATGGTAGGATGAAGGAAGGAGGGATACCTATGGAACTTCGTGTTTTGAGATATTTCCTGGCGGTAGCCCGGGAGGAAAACATCACTAAGGCTGCAGCACTGCTCCATTTGACCCAGCCCACCCTGTCCCGGCAGTTAATGCAGCTGGAGGAGGAGTTGGGGGTGCAGCTCTTTCACCGCAGCCGTTACCACATTGTCCTGACCGACGAAGGGATGCTGCTGCGCCGCCGTGCCCAAGAGCTGGTGGACCTGGCGGATAAAACAGCCCGGGAATTTGCCGCTCGGGAGACAGAACTGATGGGGGAGATTGCCATCGGCGCGGGGGAGACCCGGAGCATGACCTTTCTTTCTCAGGCCATCCGTACTTTTCAGGAGCGCTATCCCAAGGTCACATTCCGCATTTTCAGCGCCAATGCCGACGATGTAAAGGAGCGGCTGGACATGGGACTGCTGGATATGGGACTGCTGACGGAGCCGGTGGATGTAGGAAAATATGCCTTCTGCCGGATGAAGGAGAAGGACCGCTGGGGCGTGTTGGTGCGGACAGATTCCCCCTTGGCTGAACTGGACGCGGTTACACCTCAGGATCTGGAATCGGTTCCTCTGTTGGTCAGTGGGCGGGAAAGCGTACAGCAGGAGCTGGCCAGTTGGTTTGGAGATCGTTGGGATCGTCTTCAGATCGCCGCCACCTTCAACCTCATCCTCAATGCCGCCAATATGGTGCGCTGCGGTGTAGGAGCGGCGCTGGGCTTTGATCTGAACCTGGCCTTTGATGATCTGCGCTTCCTGCCTCTTTCGCCTGCTATGGAAACAGGAACGGTGCTGGTCTGGAAGAAGGATCAGGCGCTGACGGCGGTGATTGAGGCCTTCCATGAACACATCAAAAATGTCCAAGAGGCATATCAGGAGAAAGAAAATAAGCATTAGACATAGAGGACAAACCGTTTTAGAATGTGGGTATCCGAAGAAGGACGCCCACATTTTTTATTTGGAGGCTTTGATATGACCATACAGGAGGCGAGCGAGCGCTATCATATCCCCATGCACATTCTGCGGGAATACGAGAGTTGGGGTTTGTGCGGCGCGGTGAAAAAGGTGATGGGCGATTGGCAGTATGACGATGGCGACCTGGAGCGGCTGAGCACCATCATGACCCTCCACGATATTGGATTTACCGTGGAGGAAGTGGAGGCCTACATGCGCCTTCTGCTGGAGGGGGATCATACGGCCGTACAACGCCTCAGCATGCTGGAGAAAAAGCGTAGTGCTGCCTTGGAAGAGATCCACTTCAAGGAGCGCCAGCTCCAGCGGCTGGATTACCTGCGCCATGAGATTCGAAAAACACAAGGAGGGAAGAGAGAATGAAACGAATCCTTGCCATGCTGAGCGCTGTGATGCTGCTTTGTACTCTGACGGCCTGCGCAGAAGCGGAGAACCAAAGTGGTTCCCATTCATCTCAGACTGTCCAGGGGGAGAACGCATCCGAAGACGAAATTTTCTCCATGCCGGATGAGAGCAAGTCGACCGTGCATGAGAAATCCCGTGTGTTGGTGGCCTATTTTTCTGCCACCGGTAATACAGAGTGTGTTGCCCAGTATGTCCAAACTGTTTTGGATGCCGACCTCTATGAGATCGTCCCCGAGGAGCCTTATACGGATAACGATCTCAATTACAGCAACGGTGACTGCCGTGCTAACCTGGAACAAAATGATCCCGATGCCCGGCCCACTATTGCCGGAACACTGGAGCATCCGGAAGATTATGATGTGGTGTTTTTGGGTTACCCGATCTGGTGGGGACAGGCGCCCAAGATCATGCAGACCTTTCTGGAAAGCTATGATTTTGACGGCGTGACCATTGTGCCTTTTTGTACATCCGGCTCCAGCGGTATTGGTTCCAGTGCTGAGAATCTCCACAACTCTGCTCCTGACGCCAAGTGGCTGGCAGGCCAGCGCTTTGGCAGCAATGCCTCCCAGGAGGAAGTGGCGGCATGGGTGGAGGAACTGGAGCTGTCTGAATAAGCGATCAAGTTCCGTGATATAAAGCGCAGAGCAGATCCCATTTGGGATCTGCTCTGTTTTCAGTATTGGGTAGAAATCTCGCGCTCGTCGATGCCGTAGAGGCGCCGAAACTCCTCCAGGTCACTGGGGGTGCGGATCAGCATGATTTCAGTAAACTTTCCGGTATGTATGTCCTGAAATCCCGCAGCCTTCTCTCCGGTGCAGATGCTGGAGCGAATCACCGGTTTCTGATTTTCCTTGTCATAGGACCGCTTTTCCTGCTTTTTCTTGAAAAACATCCTGTATCTCTCCTCATTTTTGAGATTTAGCTGATTGTAGAAATGCCTCAATGGCAGCCACCGTCTGGGTCTGCTGTTCCTCCGTAGAAATCGTTGCGGGCAGGTCCCCCTTCTGTGGGCCATAGTTACCGAACTGAGCGTGGTTTCCGCCTTCGATCTCCACAATGTTCTCCGTGTAGTCGATGTGGTCCTCCACGCTCTGGTTAGGGCAATGATTATTGGCGTGAAGATGGGGACAGTCACCTTGCTGTGGCTTGGCTATTGCTTGGCGGAAATACTGCCGATCGTAGAGCGCGTGGTCTCGAGAGCCAAGGTGAAGAGAAGCCAGAAGTCCGGATAGTAGACTTCTGGCTTTTTTGATAGTGGCGATTATTTGCGCTTTTTCTTTTGTTTCTGATCGCGGAGTTTGACCATATAGTCAAATGCCAGTTTTTGAATTTCCTCTACTTCAAGGAAATCAAGAGTTGTGACTGCGGCATAATGGTTTAAATACTTTTTACACTCACGGAAATACTCGGTAATTCCCTCGTTGTCATCCAACAGTTCCTTGAAATCTCGTATGGCAAGCAAGACGCCCTTGATTCTGTTAAAATTCATTCTATTCAGAGTGTCCATGACATCAGTACAGATGGTCTGATTAGTGAAGAGAATCTTTGTCAAGGCATACTTGTCATGAGCATTTTCGTCATATGTCAAGTGACCATACCACCAGAGCCTGGAGAGCGCATTATCATTTAATAGGCTAGAAGATCCAGTCACAAAGTAACGGGTTTTTATTGTGTTGGCTCGAGCATCGGTCATCCAACGATCACGGATATATGCGCTATACTCTGGAACTGCATGGCAGAGGTATGTCCACATGTACTTGTTAGAGGCTTGTAAGGGAGTTAATCCCTTAAATGCATCATACAAAGCACGTGTATTAATCAAATCTTCTTGGGTCTTCTGTGCATCATCTTTTGGGCCAGGCAGATAGTAAGGGTTAAAATGCGCCACATCAACGCTCTTTGACTGCTTAAAGTAGTCAGTTGAATGTCCAAAGTATTCACTGAGCCATTCGTCCTCACCGGCATATTTTGACGCATTGGCCTCGATATCGTGGAGGAGCTTCTCATAGGCTTCTTCAGTAAAGTAGCTCAGCAGCATTAATCTCTACCTCCCATCACCTGAGATTCGCCAGAGTTTAATTCGCTTTCAAGAATATCTTTCAGGCGCCGCAATGCATCAAGAGAGATGTCGCCCAGCAACTGATTAGCAAGTGTGGTGTAAGAATCGGAGTATTGCATAAGGCTGATTCCTCTTCGTTCAGCTTTGAGTTCGATTGCCCGGAACCACCGCTTATCGCTGTCCTCTCCGTTTCCAAGTTGATAAGATTCACAGATTCTTGCGAGAGCTTCAACGAGCACAGGGTAGACAATAATACCAGTTACATAACGCCGGAGAGCACCGTTGTTAAACTCAATGAAGTCAGTGTAGAGCTTATATAGTGGCTCACAAAGATTTACTTCAATTTTGTCCCCACCAAAATCAGGGAGAATATGGTCTTCTTGGTCATGACCATTGTTAATATTAAAGATGGAAGCAAGTGGTTTCTCAAGCTCGGTATCATCGATATAGATGACACGGCTGTCTTCCCTCGCTAGGATGTCCCCCTTTCTGATTTCAAAGGTGGAATTTCCAAAATAGAGCTCGTTAAATTCTCCATCACACTTGAAGCCCGGTATGGGAGTACACGCAATGATCGAGCCACCAATTTCAATGCGCTTTACAACACCAAATTTGGGAATTGAAATGTTCATGGATGTGGCATCTTTGGGAAAACGGAACAAGCGACTATACGAGGCAGCGCTACTTTTGACGCTGACAACCACTACTGCTTGCTCAGCATCAATTAGACTTTGCAGACCGTTACACACAAGGCTATAGGAGATTGGTATGATAATTTCTTCTGCGGTTACCTCGATGTCTGAAGCCTTGAACACAGTACTAAAAGAGCAAGAGTCGATATAATCATCCCGTTCGGCTGCCAAGACGGGGTTTGGAAATTCGTTTTTGACAGATTTCATCGTCTAGGCACCTCCATAATGTGAAGATTTAGAACCATTTTTTCTTTGCTTGTAAACTTTACAAAGAAAACAGCGGGGACACCAGCCTCTACCTTGAGGGGCCCGGCTTTACCGTCCTTAATGGCGATTGACGATCCATTATAGGTGAAAGTTTCCATTTCAAGTGCGTCTGCTTTTCCGTCTTCACCGAGGGCAGAGCAGCTGACAAACAGGTTTTGATAGGATTCTGTGGGCTTAATGACAATTTTGTAAAGTCCCATCGAAGAGTTAATGGGAAAAGCTCGCTGTGCAGAAAGGTTTGGAACAGTAACAGTTTTAGTTCCTTTTCCAGGTGCCGCTCCTTCCTTGGGATCATCAGTCGGATCATCAGGTTCAACTGGCTTTGGAGGACGAGGCTTCGGAGGTGGAGGATTGGGGTTGTCTTTTTCGTTATGTACCTCACCCTTCTTCTCGGCGCCCTCTTCCTTCTTTGCTGTGACCGTTATTGTTCCAGTACGCCCCTCGATTGTTTTCACTTTGCCGATTTTTATTTTTGCCTTAAGAATGTCATCGCCTATCGAAGCGCCGCCGAGGCCGTCCAATTCATCAGGCAGATACTCACCGACACCAGCGGCATCTACGGTATCTTCGGTGGCAACTTCAAACTGAGACTTGATCAGGCTAAGGATGGTATCGTCAATAGTACGAATAGAATCCCGCGCTAACTTTCTCTTGCTCTTTTCCGCATCAGAGGATCCAGTGATTCTGGTATAGTCCCACTGATTGTGGCGTGCCGGTTCTGTGGCTCGAAGTAACTCGCCGAGTGCCTCGCCACGAACGACAAAGACCGCAGCATAATGTTGGAAAATACGCCGGCTCTTGAGATAAATCAGCATACCTGTGTCACGGAAATGACCGATAGTACGGCCAAAAGAGCTATCAGCTTTGATATAAACTTCGGCATCATTCGGCTCAAGCACAGAGAGAGGTTCCTTTTTATCGGGTTCTGTGAATGCTTTATAGAGCTGGGAGGTAATTACCATTTCGCGATCCTCTGCAAAATCGGCAATTATCTGTGTCAGGTGTGCAGCATCAATTGTGCGAACGCGCCCATTTTCCTTCAACTCGACGACGAGCTTGTTCTCGCTGATAGCCACGAAGAAGTTCTTTATCGCTGCCTTGGTAATGCGATCCATCCAGTTAGCTTCCTGGTTAAAGCCGGCAACAATAACATCAGAACCTTGCTCTTCCCGCTGGAACAAATCTCTGAACGCATCGCTATCCTCAGCAAAAATGGGAGTCCATTGTTCGTTCTCATCGTCATTTTTTTGATATCGTCCAACGCGCTGTGTTTCGCGGTTCTCGTTATTGAGAAGGGTGGCCATTCGAGCAACCCCGATGAAAGCTTTTTCATGATCTTCCGCAAAGGTGTTGTAAAAGACCATACTCAGTGCAGAGCAGGCAAATGGGGCGTTTTTACCAATACCAAATGATCCACCGCTTGTTTCAGTACTTTTTACGGATACACCGTCAGCGCCCGTTAAGGCTTCCCAGGGTGAATCAAGCGCTCTGGTCCGACTCCCACGAAGGCCGCGAGTATTATAATCGCCTGCCACCAGAACAGGAATTGTGGGACGGGCCAGCATTTCCTCCGCATCATCGAGGAAACGTGATAACTTGCTATCCATGCTGTCGCCCCAATAGCGCCGACATCCATCGATACATGTTTTATATTCGCCAAAAACGGCATAAGCAGCTGTCGGGATTTGCTTAAGCTCAAACACAACTCTTACAGGAGCATCAATGGTCGGCACTTTGGCGTCGAGAGAGTTTTGGCAAACCTCACGTGCGAGATTGTCCATCAACTCTTCACCCTTGAATGCTTCGATATCGTTGTTAGTGTATCCTTGGCGAGTGCCCCCAGACAAGGGAGGAAATCTCCAATTAATGGTTTGCATTACGACGCCTCCTTACTCAAGCGTGAACCGCTCCTCTTTTGACTCTACACCAAGAAACCGATTCTTAGTGTTTTTCAGTTCCTTCTCAAGTGCAGTAAAGATCTTTTTAATATCTTCATCAGTATAATCATAGTTGGATTTGCTTGAACAGTTCCCAAGAAGTCGCATCATCTCAAGTATTTTATTGGTGCGTGCTTCTGCGAGGCGAACAAACTTCTGGCGCTTGGTTTCTTGAGTCATAATGATTCCTCCAATGATTGATTTGACATTATTCTACACCAGGCGCAATTGTGTGTCAATACATTTTACAATAAATATCGAAAATAAAGAGTACATTCTTCAAATATAAATTAATATATGAGTTATATAAAAGTTCGAATCAGAGCAATAAAAAAATAAATGTAGCGCCAAATAAGACGCTACATTTAAATAATATATTCAAATTATCCGTTAGGCAAGTCGCCAAGCATTCTAAAACAGTTTGTCATATATTCTGCCATTGTTTCAATTACAGGAATTGTAACTGAGTTTCCAAATTGCTTATACTTCTGGCAATTAGTAATTCCTTCTGGGAAAGAGAATGTGTCCACACCGTTTTCCATAAAGGCATAGTTGATGAAACCCTGCAATTTTCCCCACTCGCGCGGTGTCATTACTCGAATGCCTTGGTCATTCAATGCAGTCTTCTTGGTCGGAATGACCATGCCAGCTATTCCTTCTTGTGGATCATAGACGAGGTTTCGCTCCTTACCAGAGCCGCCAGTCGCCATGATCGTGTTAGCCACGGGATGCTCAATTCCTGGTGCATTCACTACCTTGTAGCCAAATCCATTTCCCTTCCCATGTTCACGTGCCCGATGCCGGATAAGCGTCTCCAGGTAACCTTCAGACATATAATGCTGCGGATCGGCTCCTAATTCGAGCAATTCATTTAAGTCTTCATAGAGCTCGAGGTCATTTCCGTCAGGCAAATAGTTCTCTATATTGTTTAAAGCGTCAGAGCCATATCGCTTTCTATCAAAAGCCATAATGTATGTTCGAGGTCTGTTCTGCGGGATACCGAAAAACTTTGAGTTTCGTATAAAGTCCTTCCCTTGATATAGCGGGGTCTTATCTATTCCGTATGTTACGCCAATCACTTTATAATCAAGTTCACATTCTAGGATATCAATTATTACCCGGAAGGTGTTGCCCTTATCATGGCGAACTAAGTTATCAACATTTTCAAGGAAAATAGCTCTCGGGCGAGTGCGTTGGATTATCTCGGCAATATGATAGAAAATTGTACCTTTAGTTTTGTCAGCAAAGCCTAGCTCAAGCCCAGCTTTGCTGAATGACTGACATGGGAAACCAGCAAGTAGTATGTCATAGTCGGTTTGTTCGACCAGTGACTTAAACTCTTCTGTTGTCAAGTCATGGTGAGCATCTTCGTGATATAAATGCTCATATGTCATACATGCAAATTGGTCAATTTCCGAGGCTAAGACATTCTCAAAATATCCTGTCATCTCAAAACCTCTTCGTATTCCACCAATTCCAGCGCATAGGTCAATTGTCTTAAAAGGCATTTTAATCTCTCCACTTACAAAATGAAGGTGCATTATTTAGCGGGCACTGTCTTTGAACTTCTGGGCAATGTCATGCCAAACCGTGTCGTTGACATTACTCTTTTTAGCCGCTCGAATTGCATCATAGATAGAAGGGTTCTCAAAGAAATAGTCCTGGACATCTTCTGGCATTGCACAACGGGATTCAGCGGCCAAAAAGCGAAACATACCTTCTTCCTCATCACTTAATGAGAGGGCGCTAACGAAGCTATCCAGCAAGGCTCCTTGAGGCGGGGCATTCTTTTCCTGTTCAAACTGGCTTATTGTCATCTTGCTCCGACCGACTGCTTTTGCCAGGGCTTCTTGTGTTATGCCAGGAGACCTGGAGAGGCGCAGCATCCGTAAATATGAGCCGAAAGATTGTTTCTGCACAAGACCACCCCTCTTGATATGTAAGTATGTTTATTTACTTATACCATATCTCTGAGTTGATGTCAACTTTGTTCATCAAGCAAACAGCTAGGCTACCCTCACGATAAGGGATGCCTAGCTGTAAAATGTGATTCACTAACTATTGTTACCATATTTGATTCTATTCGTCACATAGGGCATAAAGTCAAGTCCGCTCCGGCGGTCTTTAAGTGTGATAGTATTGAGATTTAAGTCGATGCGATTTGGCTTGTCGGAACGAACAATTAAACCATTTTCATTATTAGTTTTCAGCTTGAAAGTGTAGGGGGGAACACATAAAACTATTAATTCATGAGTAACGTTGTTATTCAGTATGATCTCCCACTCACTACTCAATCTGTCTGTCTGAGGGTTCATCCAAAACTCGTTCTTATTATCCTGCTTGACCGCATAACTGACTTTCTTACCAAGTGATATACCTTGGCTACCCAGATACTGTACCGCTTCGGCTTTTGCTCTCTTCCCGATTGCCAGCTTTGTATGAATATCTACAGTACTGAGAAGCGCACCATCGGCTTTGGAAGTTGGGGGTTGAATCTTGTTGGTGCTGAATACAGATATGCCTATTAATTGCATTAAGAATAGAGCTTCTTCTAAATACTGGCCCAAGTAGACTTTTCGGAATTTATCTACTTTAGGAGAATTGCCTTTTGTCTTATTATCACAGTCAAGTCGATTTACGCTAAAGGCCTTTTCAATAAGTACAGACTCCAAATAGTCAATATCAGAATGGTTAAGACTGTCATCTTTGGTCGTTAAGATAACGACACTTTCCCACCAGTCTTTCCCAACTGTGTGTTGAGTAATGCGTTTTGCCAGGTCGGAGGACTGTCCAATATAGACCATCTCTTGTGAAAGGAGAAGGTATACACCATACTTGTTACAGGCACCAGTCTCAAGCAAATCGTTTACTGAACTGCGCGGGGCGGAGTATAATTCACCAGAGTTCCAACTGGTGTCTTCAATACTGATGACACCGTTTAGATCTCCTTCGTAAAGCAGAAGATTTATAGATTTCGCCTTAGCGTTTCCCATATCATATCCTCCTCGACAGAGTTCAACATAATAATTATAACAGAAGGCTTCAAAATGATCAATCCTGCTTTTCCCTAATATGTGAACGATTGTTAGAGATGCGAACGATTTCTTCTGAAAGGCGAACGATTGCCCTCCTACATGAACGATTTACCATCTATAAGTCGAATGAAAAGAGAAAAAAGGCAGCCATTTCGATGAGAAGTGGCTACCCTCAATACTTATAGAAAACGCTTAAACCCTTTGAAATCAAGGGCTTTGCAAAAAATATCTCCACGGCAATTCTATCAAAATTACCGTGGAGATATGGTCCGAGTGGGGAGACTCGAACTCCCGGCATCTTGCTCCCAAAGCAAGCGCGCTACCAACTGCGCCACACCCGGTTATAGGATCGTTGATGCAAAATTGATTTGCTCACAGAGCACCAACATGCGCGAAGCTATATTAGTATAGTATATTTTTAAAAAGATTGCAAGTGTTGTTTGAGTATGGTAATATGATTGCGAAAAAAGTGTGAGGTGAACATGGGATGCGAATGAGAAAAAAGCCCAACCTGATCCCTAGAATGGAGCGCTGCGCTCAATTTTTAGTGTCTGATCCGGCAGGTCAGCGAGGAAAGTGGCGGGAGCTGATGCCCGAGGCAAAGCAGATCTGGCTGGAGCTGGGATGCGGCAAGGGACGTTTTACAGCGGAAATGGCGGAGCAGCACGCTGACGTTTTGTATATCGCGGTGGAGCGCGTGCCTGACGCGATGGTCATTGCCATGGAGCGCTGTGCAGAGAAGAAACTGACGAATGTGTTCTTTGTGGACGGCGATGCGGCCCGGCTGAGAGATTATTTTGCTCCGGGAGAGGTAGACCGGCTGTTTATCAATTTCTGCGATCCCTGGCCGTCTAATCACCATGCCCGGCGTCGTCTGACCCATAAGAACTTCCTGGTGCTGTACCGCGGAGTGCTGAAGGACGGGGGAGAGATCCACTTTAAGACGGATAACCGGGACCTGTTTGAATACTCTTTGTTTCAGTTCCCCAAGGCGGGGTATACGCTGTCGGAGGTGACCCGAGATCTGCATGCCAACGGTATTCAGGGGGTTGTGACCGATTACGAGGAGAAGTTCCATAATCTGGGCACCCCCATTAACCGCTGCGTGGGGACCAAGGAACATATGGAGGAGGAACCGGAGTTTGTTCCCATTGCCGGACCGATGAATCGTCCGGTGGAGAAAGAGGCGCAAGAGACGCAGCCGGAAAGCGCTGCAGAACAGACAGAGTAAATCAAATTATACGCCGGAGAGGAAGTGCAGAGCCCCTCCGGCTATTTTTTATGGGGGAATTGACAGAAAAAAGTGAACTGCTATAATTGACATATCAATAATTGATATGTCAAGAAAAGGGGAGGGGATAACCGATGGAACGAACCTTTCACATGCTGCTCTACCGGGCGTTTCATGCTCAGCGCAATTATTTGCGTCCCTGTTTTGGGCGCGTTGGCCTGGGGGCGGGGCAGCCTAAACTTCTGGTCTATCTGAACAGCCATGGTCCCTGCCGGCAGAAGGAGTTGGCGGACTATTTTGAGATTGACCCGGCGGCGGTGTCCCGGATGATAGACGCCTTGGAGCGAGGCGGCTTTGTGGTGCGCAGAAGGGACGAGAGCAGCCGGCGCGGCGACCTGGCGGAGCTGACCGAGAAGGGACGGCAGGCGGTACAGGCTTGGACAGAGTTCTGTGCCCAGGAAGAGGAGCAGATGCTCCAGGGATTCACGCTGGAGGAGCGGCAGCAGTTTGCGGACTTCCTGGTGCGGGCGTACCGGAATCTCCGGGAGGGGAAGGAGGAAGAGCGATGGGAGAGCTGAAGCGTCTGCTGCGCTATCTTGGTCCCTATCGAAAGGATCTGCTGATCGGCGCCTTGCTGGTCGTGGTAGAGACCTGCTTTGAACTGGTGATCCCGGTGCTGATGGCAGACCTCATCGATGTGGGTGTAGCCAATCAGGATATTGATTACGTTCTCCATAAGGGCGGTCAAATGGGAATATGCGCTCTTTGTGCCCTGGTGACTGGGCTGCTCTATGCCCGGTTTGCTGCCCGGGCATCCTATGGTTGGGGAGCTCAAGTGCGCCGCGCCCAGTTTGCTCAGGTTCAGCGCTATTCCTTTGCCAATCTGGACCACTTTGACGCCGCTTCCTTGGTTACTCGGATGACCACTGACGTGACAGTGCTGCAAAACGCCATCAACGGCGGATTCCGGCCTCTGGTGCGCAGCCCTATCATGCTGGTGATGGGAGTGGGATTGTCGTTCTGGATGAATACCCGGCTGGCCGTGATTTTTATCGTGTGCGCACCCATTCTGGGAGCCATTCTCTTTTGCATCGTGCGGAAGGTAGCACCCATGTATGGCAAGCTTCAAAAGGCAGTGGACCGGCTAAACAATGTGGTGCAGGAAAACCTGACAGCCATCCGGGCGGTAAAGGCCTTTGTCCGGGGAGAGGCGGAGGAGGAGCGCTTTCAGGTGGTCAACAGCCGTCTGGCTGATACCTCCAAGGAGACCTTCCGCTGGGCGGTGCTGAATCTGCCTTCCCTGCAGCTGACCATGTATACCGCCATCGTGCTTATCATGTGGTTTGGGGGAAACATGATTCTGGATGGGGACCTTTTGGTGGGAGACCTGACAGGATTTCTCAGCTATGTGTTTCAGGTCATGAACTCCATGATGATGCTCTCCAACGTGTTTTTGCTGCTCACCCGGTCTCTGGCCAGTGTCCACCGCATTACCCAGGTGTTGGAGGAGCAGCCTCAGATCACCTCACCCCAGAATGCGGTCACCCAGGTGGCCGACGGCAGTGTGGACTTTGAAGGAGTATCGTTTAAGTACCATGCGGATGCGCAGGAATATGCCTTGTCTCAGGTAGACCTGCATATCAAGGCGGGGCAGACTGTGGGCATTCTGGGCGGCACCGGCTCGGCCAAGAGCACCTTGGTACAGCTCATTCCCCGCCTCTACGACGCCACCGAAGGAACTGTCCGGGTAGGCGGCCGGGACGTGCGGGAGTATGATATCCACGCCCTGCGGGACGCGGTAGGTATTGTGCTGCAAAAGAACGTGCTTTTTTCCGGTACGGTGGAGGAGAACCTGCGCTGGGGCGATGCCCAGGCAGAGGAGGAACAGCTGTGGGCGGCCTGCAGGGCGGCCTGTGCCGATGAATTTGTCTCGGAAATGCCCGGCGGCCTCAAGAGCGACTTGGGACAGGGCGGCGTGAATGTCTCCGGCGGACAGAAGCAGCGACTGTGCATCGCTCGAACGCTGCTCAAGCACCCCAAGGTGCTTATCTTTGACGACTCCACCAGTGCGGTGGACACCGCGACCGAGGGAAAAATCCGCCGGGAGCTGGCCAGCCTGGAGGGTGTGACCAAGATCATCATTGCCCAGCGGATCACCTCGGTGATGAATACGGACCAGATCATCATTCTGGATGACGGCAAGGTCCACGCGGTAGGAACCCACCAGCAGCTCCTGGAGCGTGACCCCATCTACCAGGAGATCTACGCATCCCAGATGAAAGGAGGGGAGCTGCATGGCTAGAACCTTCAGCGGGAAAAAGCCCAAGCGTCTGGGCTATACGGTAAAGACCTTCCTCTCCTACCTGGGACGGCACAAGTTCCTGCTGCTGGCAGTGGGGGTGCTGGTGGCTGTCAGCGCCACGGCCAATCTGCTGGGCACCTACATGATCCGTCCGGTGGTCAACGCGCTGGTGTCGGGAAATATGGAGACCCTGATTCAGGGAATTGCCCTGACGGTGGTCATCTATGGGATCGGCGTGCTGTGTTCCTTTGGATATACTCAGACCATGGTGCGGGCGGCCCAGAAGGTGCTGCTGGATATTCGGCGGGATCTGTTTGCCCACCTCCAGACTTTGCCTCTGCGCTTCTTTGATACCCGCCGGCACGGCGATATTATGAGTTACTTCACCAACGACGTGGACACCATCGCCGATGCGCTGAACAACAGCTTTGCCATGGCCATCCAGAGCTTCATTCAGATGACGGGCACCCTGATTTTGCTCTTTGTACTCAATTGGCAGCTGTCCCTGGTGGTGGTTGTGTGTTATGCGGCCATGTTTGCCTACATCCGCTTCAGCAGCCGCCGCAGCCGGGCTTACTACACCAAACAGCAGGCCTGTCTGGGCGATCTGGATGGTTATATCCAGGAGATGGTCAACGGACAGAAAGTGGTACAGGTCTTCAACCACGAGCAGGCCAGCATGGAGATTTTTGACGAGAAAAACGAGGCCCTGCGCCGGGCAGGTACTGGAGCCCAGGGCTATGCCGCTACCATGATCCCTGCGGTGGTGACCATCTCTTATATCAACTACGCCATTGTCTCTGTCCTGGGAGGCATTATGGCCCTGAAAGGGATGACCGACGCGGGCAGTCTGGCCAGCTATCTGGTCTTTGTGCGTCAGGCCGCCGCGCCCATCAATCAGTTTACCCAGCAGAGCAACTTCCTGCTGGCTGCGCTGGCAGGTGCCGAGCGTGTCTTTGAGGTCATGGATGAAGCTCCTGAGGTGGATGAGGGAGCCGTGAGTCTGGAAAAGGCAGGGCAGGGCTGGGCCTGGCATAAGCCGGCGGGAGAGGATATTCCCCTGCGGGGCGATGTGCGCTTTGAGCATGTGGACTTCGGCTACGAGCCCGGACACCCCGTGTTGAGAGATGTGAGTCTGTATGCCAAGCCGGGGCAGAAGATCGCCTTTGTGGGCTCCACCGGTGCGGGAAAGACCACCATCACCAACCTCATCAACCGGTTTTATGATGTGCAGGGGGGACGCATCCTCTATGACGGGATCGACGTGAGGGATATCCAGAAGAGCGCTTTGCGCAGTTCTCTGGGGATTGTTCTCCAGGACACCCACCTGTTTACCGGGACCATCGCTGACAACATCCGCTTCGGGAAACTGGATGCTACCATGGAGGAGATCCAGCGGGCGGCCTGCATCGCCAACGCCGACTCCTTTATCCGCCGGTTGCCCCGCGGCTACGACACCCTGGTCACCGCCGACGGCTACAACCTCTCTCAGGGGCAGCGGCAGCTGCTGGCCATTGCGCGGGCCGCGGTAGCCGACCCGCCGGTGCTCATTTTGGATGAGGCCACCTCGTCCATCGATACCCGCACCGAGGCCCTGATTGAGAAGGGCATGGACCAGCTGATGGAGGGACGCACGGTATTTGTCATTGCCCACCGGCTGTCTACGGTCCGCAACGCCGATGCCATCATGGTGCTGGAGCACGGGAAGATTGTTGAACGGGGCAATCATGATGAACTGCTGGAACAGCAGGGGGTATATTACCAGCTCTATAACGGAATGTTCGAGCTCTCCTAAAATACAGACAGAAAGAAACCCGGCTGGGAGACTAAATAGTCTCCCAGCCGGGTTTTCTAATGAAAAATAAGTGGCAGGCAATGTTCCTTTACAGAGCGTTCAGGAAGCGGAGGAAGGCCTCCTTGCCCTCGGCGTTGCGCTTGTAGACGCCGGCGTGCTCCAGCACCTGGGCAAACACCAGACCGGTCTCCTTCTGGACCACGTCCAGGGCGTTATCGGCGGTGATCTCATACTTGCCCTTAAAGCCCTCAGCCCAGTCAGCGTGAGAGGCGGTGAGGGGATCGGCACGCAGGTCCTCGCCCTTGGCCAGCTTCTCGGCCACGGCGGCCAGCTCCGTCTTCAGACGGGCGGGCAGGACAGCCAGACCCATGACCTCGATGAGGCCAATGTTCTCCTTCTTGATGTGGTGCAGCTCCGCATGGGGGTGATACACGCCCAGGGGGTGCTCCTCGGTAGTCAGGTTGTTGCGCAGCACCAGGTCCAGCTCATAGTCCTCGCCACGGCGGCGGGCAATGGGAGTAATGGTGTTGTGGGGCTCGCCGTCGGTCTCGGCCAGGATCAGGGCCTTCTCGTCGGTGTAGCCGCGCCAGGCGGTGAGGATGTGGTCGGCCAGGTCGATGAGCCGCTGAGGATCGGCGCAGGTCAGGCGCACCACAGACATGGGCCACTTCACGATGCCGGCCTGTACGTCCTCATAGCCGGGGAAGGTGAAGGGGGCCTCTACGGGAGCCTTGGCCATGGCGAAGGTGTACCGGCCGCCCTGGAAGTGGTCGTGGGCCAGGATGGAGCCGCCCACGATGGGCAAGTCGGCGTTGGAGCCCACGAAGTAGTGGGGGAACTGGCCCACAAAGTCCAGGAGCTTGCCGAAGCAGGCCTTGTCGATCTTCATGGGAGTGTGCTCGCTGTTGAGGCAGATGCAGTGCTCATTGTAGTACACATAGGGAGAGTACTGCAGGAACCAGGGAGAGCCGTTGATGGTGATGGGCACGATGCGGTGGTTCTGACGGGCGGGGTGGTTCACCCGGCCGGCATAGCCCTCATTCTCCGCGCACAGCTGGCAGCGGGGATAGGCGGAGGCGGGCAGGTTCCGGGCGGCAGCAATGGCCTTGGGGTCCTTCTCGGGTTTGGACAGGTTGATGGTGATGTCCAGCTCACCGTACTCGGTGGGAGCTTTCCACTGCATGTCCTTGGCAATGCGGTCCCGGCGGATGTAGTTGGTGTCCTGGCTGAACTGATAGTACCAGTTGGTGGCCTTCTGGGGGTCTTCCGCACGCAGAGCCTGGAACTTCTCAATGACCTGGGCAGGGCGGGGAGTGAGAGCGCCCATGATCTTGGTGTCAAACAGGTCGCGGTAGACGATGGAGTTCTCCTTCATCACGCCACGCTGGTAAGCATCGTCCATCAGCTCGTCCAGCACGGCGGGCAGGTCTACCTCACCCACTTCCTTGCCGGAGGGGGTGTAGCTGTCCAGCTCCAGCACCTCCAGCAGGGTGTTCAGAGCCCACAGCTTCTCACAGGGCTGGATCAGCTCTTTTTCCAGAGCATAGGCAAGCAGTTTTTCAATGGCGTAGTCGATCATAATTAAGCCTCCTCATAGCCTCTGGGGTGGGCACTGTGCCACTTCCAGGCAGAAGCAATAATGGTGTTCAGGTCGTTGTACTTGGGTTTCCAGCCCAGCTGCTCCACTGCCTTCTTGGAGGAGGCGATGAGCTGAGCGGGGTCGCCGGCCCGGCGGGGGCAGGTCTCGGCGGGGATGGGGTGGCCGGTGACAGCCCGGGCCACATCGATGACTTCCTTTACGGTGAAGCCCACGCCGTTGCCCAGGTTGAACACGTCGCTTTCGCCGCCCTGGAGCAGGTGGTCCAGAGCCAGGATGTGAGCCTGGGCCAGGTCAGAGACGTGGATGTAGTCCCGGATGCAGGTGCCGTCCTTGGTGGGATAGTCGTCACCGAAGATGGAGATCTTCTCCCGCTGGCCGTTGGGCACCTGAAGGATCAGAGGAATGAGGTGGGTCTCAGGGTTGTGAGCCTCACCGATGGCGCCGGAGGGGTGGGCACCGCAGGCATTGAAGTAGCGCAGAGCCACATACTTCAGACCGTGAGCCCGGGAGACCCAGCGCATCATGTGCTCCATAGCCAGCTTGGTCTCGCCGTAGCAGTTGGTGGGATCGGTGCGGTCGGTCTCCAGAATGGGCACCCGCTCAGGCTCACCATAGGTGGCGGCGGTGGAGGAGAAGACGATCTTGTCCACTCCGTGGGCCACCATGGCCTGGAGGAGTACCATGGTTCCGTGGAGGTTGTTGTCATAGTACTTGAGAGGATCGGACATGGACTCGCCCACCTGAGAGGAGGCGGCAAAGTGGATCACGCCTTCGATTTTCTCCTTGGTGAACAGCTCGTCCAGAGCGCTGCGGTCCCGGATGTCCAGCTGATAGAAGCGGGCCTTGGGATGGACTGCGGCACGAAAACCGGTGAGCAGGTTGTCGGCCACTACCACATCCCGGCCGGCGTCAATGAGTTCATATACGGTGTGGGAGCCAATGTAGCCGGCTCCGCCCAAAACAAGAATAGCCATGTTCTTGTACTTCCTTTCTGATTTGCTTAAGCCAGAATGACGCAGCCGCCCTGGGGACGGATGTGGAGGATGTGGCACATGCCGGGGCCCAGCAGCTTCTCCATGCCGCTCTTAAAGGTGGTCAGCTTTTCCACGGGGACGAAGGCCTGGATGGTGCCGGCAAAGCCGCCGCCGTGGACGCGGATGGCGCCAGTGCCGTCCAGCAGCTCGCGGCCGACGGCCAGGGCCAGGGGGATGGCCTGCTGCTTGGGATCGGCGATGGACCAGGTGTTCTGCAGATACAGGGAGGAGGAGATGCCGGAGGCATTCACCAGAGCCAGAAAGCGGTCAAAGTCGCCCGCCTCCAGGGCATCGGCCTCTTCTACGGCACGGCGGTCGTCGTCATAGAAGTGGAGAGCCCGCAGCACGGCACGGTCGCCGCAGCGTACCCGCAGGGAGGGAAGCTCCGCACGGAACTGCTCCTCGGGCACATCCCGCAAGAACTGCTTGCCGAAGTGGGCGGCCACGGCGCCCATTTCCTGGGTAATTTCGGCGTAGTCGTCGGTGAGGTCGGCATGGCAGGAGCCGGTGTCCACAATGCACAGGGCGTGGCCAGACTTGGAGAAGTCGTAGTCTACCTTCCGCACCACAGGGGCGGTGGGGTCGGCGAAGTCAATGGCCACCGCGCCGCCCACGGAGGAGCCCATCTGGTCCATCAGGCCGCAGGGCTTGCCGAAGTAGACGTTCTCAGCGTACTGGCCGATCTTGGCGATCTGAATGGGGGTAAGGGTACCCTCACAGAAGAAATGGTTGACGATGTTGCCCACCAGCACCTCGTAGGCGGCGGAGGAGGACAGGCCGGAACCGGACAGCACGCTGGAAGTGGCCCAGGCGTCAAAGCCGCCCACCTTATGGCCCAGCTCCTGAATCTTGGCCGCCACGCCCCGCACCAGAGCGGCGGAGGTGTTGCGCTCCTCCGGGCGGGGGAGCAGCTGGTCCAGTTCTACTTCCAGGGCGGGGTAGCCCTCGGAGATGATGCGGATGACATTCAGGCCGTTGGGAGCGGCGCAGCAGATCATGTCCAGATCCACGCTGCCGCACAGCACATGGCCGTGCTGATGGTCGGTGTGGTTGCCGCCGATCTCGGTGCGGCCGGGGCCGCTGAACAGAGCGGCAGCAGTATCTTCGGCGGGGGAGAAAGCGGACTGGAACTCCTCCACCGCCCGCAGAGCGCGGGCGCGGGCGGCAGCCAGACTGCTGTCTGCCCCGTCCAGGGCATACAGGCTGGCAAGGATCTGGTCACACTCTCCGGCGGACAGGGAACGGCGCAAAGATTCACAAGTTCGCATGGTGGTCACCTCATTTATATTTTGTTGTACCTAGTATATTTATTTTTTACTAAAAATTCAATCTGGCAGTTTGCACAAGAATTTATGTTGAATTTCAGCAGTTAGACGGACCGGTACTCTCCCGTAGAGAGAGGGAGGGGGGGACGACCACTTTTTGCGGCCAAGTGCGGGGGGCAGGGACACTGCCAAGCACCCGTTCGGCCAGCAGACGCAGGGCGGCGTTGGCCATTTCCTGGGTGTGGACGGATACAGAGGTAAGGGCAGGGCGCACCAGAGCGGAACGGGGCGTGTCATTGAAGGAGACTACCGAAAGGTCGCCCGGAATGTCCAGGCCCAGATGCTCGGCCGCGCGCACGGCGGCCAGGGCGATTTCTTCGTTGGCACACAGCAGGGCGGTAGGGCGGTCCTGGGGGTGGGAGAGCAGGTCGGTGAGGTTGGGCTCGATGGCTCGGCCCTGCATGGGGCAGGAGACCACCTGGCAGCTCAGCTGAGGCTGAGACGCGGTGAGCTGGAGAAAAGCCTGGTACCGGGGCTCCGGTCCCAGCTGGCCGTAAGGCCGGTCCGCAGGGCCTGCAAAGGCCAGGCGGCGGTGGCCCAGAGCGGTGAGGGCCTCCAGAGCCAGACGGATACCCAGCTCATAGCCCAGCTCCACCGAGTCGTAGCGAATCTCATCCGGAGAAAAGTCCAGAAAGACCAGCTGTTTGGAGATGGTCTCCAGAGCCTGGATCTGTTCGGGCGGGAAGTAGCCGATAGCCACGATGCCGTCTACCGTCTCGCCTTCGGGCAGGAGAAAACCGCCCTCCCGGTGCTCCAGGGGGACACAGGCATATTTCCGCTCCTGACAGCCCTGGCGCACGTGGTTGCCCAGGTAGAGGAAGTAAGGGTCATCCAGCTGGCGGGAGCTGGAGAGCATTTCGGCCAGTCCCACGCGCATCAGCGGCTTGGGAGCCCGGCCCCGTCGGCTCTTAGAGGCGGAGTAATTCAAGCGTCCGGCCTCTTCCAGAACGCGGCGGCGGGTCTCCTCGCTAACAGAGAGGGTGGGGTCCGCGTTGAGAATGCGGGAGATGGCCGCCGGAGAGCAGCCGGTACGGTCAGCTAATTCTTTCAGGGTCGCCATGGTGATTCCTCCAGTTTCTAGTTCCCTTTAAAGATACCGCGTTTTATTCCAGGTGACAAGAGAAAAACCACAAAAAGGAGGAGAGACGTGCAAGGATAAGATGGAAAATCGCACAAAAGAGATTGACAGTGAAGTGTGTTACTTGTATAATACACTTAGAAAGCGTATTAGTCATATAATACGGTTGAAAGGAGGGAGGACCTTGCTTGCCTTTGATTCCTTCCGCATGGAAGAGGGAGTACCCATCTATTTGCAGATCATGCGCTTTGTAGAGCGCTCCATAGCAGCCGGAACGGCTCGGGACCAGGAGGAGCTGCCCTCCCGCCGTACCCTGTCTGCCATGCTGGGGGTCAACCCCAACACGGTGCAGAAGGCCTACCGGCTGCTGGAGGAGGAGGGGCTGATGGAGTCCCGCTCCGGAGCAAAAAGTGTGCTGACGCTGGACGAGAGGAAGGTGCGGGACGTGCGGACCAAGCTGTTGGAAGGCGAGATCGCCGTACTGGTAGTGGCCCTGAAGGAGACGGGCAGCTCCAAGGAAGAGGCACTGGAATTGGTGGCCCGGCTGTGGGACCGGGAAGGAGGAGAACTATGAGAGCCTGTCGATCTTATTTATCCCTGATGGCCCGCAGTACCTTATATAAAGAATTGGCTCTGTTTGTGGTGATGGCAGTAGTGGAACTGGCTCTGTTCATCCCAAATCTGGAGAAACAATTCAGTGAAGTGGTGGGGATCGGTGAAAATGGAGAAGAGATCTATTCCATGTACTCCCTGCCCGTTGATGAGATAGCGGAAAACACCCATTTGCAGTGGGTTTGGATTGCGGCTCTGGTGCTGCTGAGCTTGATTTTGATCCGTACAGCCGGACGGTGGAGAGACTATACACTGGACCGTCTGGGAATCAGCCGCAGGCAAGGAAACTTGCTTTATGGCCTGTACGGTACGCTGTCCTTCTTGCTGCTGTGGGCCTTCCAGGCTGCGTTGGTTTTGGTCATGTGTCTGCTGTACCGACAGAACCTGCCGGCAGAGAAGGTGACGGAGCAGACGGTCCTTCTCAGTATCTATCGCACGCCGTTCTTCTTTAGTATGCTGCCTCTGGCTGGCTGGGCGCGGTGGGTCACCAATGCATGTATGATGGCGGCGCTGGGTCTGTGCGCCGCCAGCGGAGCAAGACTGCGGCGCCTGGGCCGAATTCCTGAGGCCTCCAATTGTTTGCTTATACTTCTTTTTTGGTTTGGGTATGGAAATTCCGGAGTTTCCAATCTGGACGGAGACGCAGGCTTTTTTGCCGTGGCATTTTGCTTTGCAGCGGCGGCCGTTGCCCGGATGACCGTGTGGGACAGTGAGGATAATGGGGAGGGGGAGCCCTATGAGAGACTGGACAATTAAATTTGAGCGCTGGCTAAAGCCACGGATCCCCCTTGGAATTTCTGCAGAGCGGGAGCGGGTCAACCTGATGCTGGGGCTGTTTCTGTCCGCACTTTGGGCGGTAATGGCTTATATGGGAGCATATGCCATGGCGCTTTCTGCGCTGTATACGACGAAGAACGGAAAACGGATTTTGCTTCTTGATGCCTGGATGGCTGACTTTGGCCAGGTGTTCCGGTTTGTGCCGGCAGGGTTCCTGATTCTAATCGGTTTGCTGGTAGCAAAAGGATTTTGGTTCCAGGCCTATCACCGTCAGGGCAGCATGAGCATCTATCTCATGCGCCGTCTGCCGGACCCCAGAGAATATGCCCGTCGGTGCTGGACGCTGCCGCTGATAGGTGTGGGGATATGCCTGGTACTGACGGCAGTGACCACAGCGGTATGTTACCTGATCTATATGAAGTGTACGCCGGCATCTTGTCTGGTGCCGGGACAGTGGACGCGCTTTTGGAGCGCGCTGGTAGGGAGATGAGCGCTATGTTGGAGTTGAAGCAAGTAATCAAGCAATACGGAAGAAAGACGGCTCTGGACGGGGTGGACCTGAAGATCCCTCAGGGTGAGATCGTAGGATTGTTTGGCGAGAATGGCGCAGGAAAAACGACCCTGATGAAGTGTGTCTTTGGCTTTATCCCATATAAGGGTACCATCACCCTGGACGGAGAGCCCATCACCCCGAAAAATATTACCCGGCTCTCCTTTGCCACCTGCGAGCACTCCTTCTTTCCCAATCTCAGTCCGGAGAGCCACCGGCAGTTTTATCAGGAGCATTTCCCAAACTTCCGGGACAAACGGTTCCGAGCGCTGCTGGATTTCTTCGAACTGCCCGCCCATAAACCCGCCCGCTCTTTTTCCACCGGGCAGAAAAACCAGCTGGAAGTAATTTTGGCCCTGAGCCAGGGAGCGGACTATATTCTGATGGACGAACCCTTCGCAGGCAACGACGTATTTAACCGGGAAGACTTTTATAAGGTGCTGCTGGGAATTCTGGAGCCCAATGAGACGGTGCTGCTCTCAACTCATCTGCTGGAGGAGGTGGAGCATTTTATCGGTCGGGCGCTGCTGCTGCAAAAGGGCAAGCTGGTGGGAGATGTGACTACCCTGGAGCTGGAGGAGCAGGGCAAGACCCTGATGAACTTTGTCAAGGAGACCTACCGCTATAAAGCGGACCGGGTGGTTCAGGCTCTGAAAGATTTGACGGGAGAGGAGGAGCCATGAAAAAGAGTTTTCTTCTGTTCCTGCTGCTGATTTGTCTGGCTGTGGGTGGTCTGGCTGGGATGTCCGTTTGGGTGAGCAAGGATAACGAGGCGGTGGAGGTGGCCCAGACTACCCTGCAGGGGGATCCCGCCGCCGCCCAGGGGCTGACCATTACGGTCCATAATCAGATGTTTAATCAGCTGTTCTGGGATACCAAGTTTCCTGCCGCAAATGCGGCGGAATCCACAAGTGAATTTCGTTTTTCGCAGAAAGTTCTGAATTTCTACGAATTTCATGACTATCCGCCTGAGATATCCATGCCCTCTTTTGGCGGCGGCATGTCCTCGGATATGGGAATCGACCTGGAGAGGGAAGACTGGGGAAATGGTGGTGTACTGACCAGACCCGCCATTGATCTGGCCAAAACCATGGGGCCCAATGAGACCAAATCCAAGACGGTGCATGTGGCAGATTATTATTCCTGCTATCCCATTGTGCTCGACTACTACACTCGATATTATGGAGACGAGGATCTTGAGGACCAGTGGCGGAACGGGCAGGAGGCATTCCAACGCTTTTTCAGCATCCCCATCCCTTCTCAAGTTCAGGTGACCTACACCATCACTACCAATGAGATGGGCGAGGTGATTGAGTTATACTGTGATACGCAATCCTGGTTGGAACTCAATACAGCGGTAGCTCAGGGCGATGGAGGATACTACTATATTCTGGACAGTCATGTCTCGGAGGATGAGGCAAAGAATGGGATGGTCCAGATGGACCTGAGCCATATCCAGGGAGGATATGGAGTGTACTTTGTTTCTTTCCTTGAGAATGAGGCCAGCGGATGGGCGGACCTGAAGATGGATCAGGTACAGACCGTCTATCAAGTGCCCCAGGGAGAGCGGACCGTAAACCTTTTTGCCAATGAAAAGGGAAACCTGATGCTGTACACGGTGGCGGGGGAAACGTGGTATCTCAATGTCCTCAGCAGCGATGGACGGCAGCTGCTCCAGCGCATGGAACTGGGTCAAATGGGCAGCAATGGCTATATGGTCGATCCGCTGGAGGGGGAGGACCACATGCTGCTCTTCTTCAACGATCATCAGCTGCTGCTCACCTGGGATGGGAAAGAGTATGCCTTGGCGCATGCCTTACAGATGCCCGAGGATGAACAGTGGGATGACTCAGGCAAAGAACAGCTTGCCCACTGGGACGGTCAGAGACTGGCCCTGCTGGAGCGGAACAGTCTTTCCTGGGAAGATACAAGTTACCGTCTGACCGTGTGGCAGGGGGGAGAGCTGACCTACCAGGGGGTGTATACCATGAGTTTTGCGAAAAACAATGCCACACAGCGCTATTCCAATGCCATCATAAGAGGAATCGATGTGCATGCCATCGAATTAAGCGGATAAAACAGCGCCCCGGCGAAGTTCGCCGGGGCGCTGTTTGTGCTTTTTGTTAGACTTTGGATCTGGGGGTGGGGTCAAAGTTGCTCCGCTTCTTGCCCGGCTCGCCGGGGATAGGAGTGGCGGGAACGTCGGGGATCATGCGGGGCTTCTTCTCCTTCTTGGACATGTTCAATTCCTCCTTAAACGCGCTCACCGTGCAGACAGCGGTGGGCATAGTCCTTGAGACCTTCCAAATTTTTGATCCCGTTGGGCCGGATGCGCAGCTGGTCCTGGACGTAGTCAGGCAGAGCGTCAAAGAAGCGCTTGGCCTCCGGCTCGCGGCGGAACAAGGCGTACATGTCGCGGTAGTCCATGGTACATCACCTCGATGTCCAGTATGACCGCTGTCGGAGGGAAATATTCCAAGCAGAGAGAAATTTTTCGTTTAATCCGGATAGATCCCTTTGCCCTCGTTCCAGGCCCAGTTGCGGATCTCGGGCATGTCCTGGCCGTGGGTGGTGATGTACTGGTGGTGCTCAATGAGCTTGTCCTTCATCTCCTGGATGAGATAGGCGGCGCTGTTGCCCAGCTGGGGCAGGCGCATCACCGTGTCAATGACCAGATCAAAGCGGTCGATATCATTTTGGACCCGCATGTCGAAGGGAGTGGTGATGGTGCCTTCTTCCTTGTAGCCGCGCACGTGGAGATTCTTGTTGTGGCGGCGGTAGGTGAGCTCGTGGACCAGGGTGGGATAGCCGTGGAAGGCGAAGATGATGGGCTTGTCCTTGGTAAAGATGGCATCGTAGTCCTCGTCGGTGAGGCCGTGGGGGTGCTCGGTGTGGGGCTGGAGCTTCATCAGGTCCACCACATTGACTACCCGGATCTTCAGCTGAGGCAGGTAGTGGTGCAGGATGGTCACCGCCGCCAGAGTCTCCAGCGTGGGGGTATCACCGCAGCAAGCCATGATCACGTCAGGCTCCACGCCCCGGTCGTTGGAGGCCCACTGCCAGATGCCGATGCCCTGGGTGCAGTGCTTCACCGCCTGGTCCATGGTGAGCCACTGAGGCCGGGGGTGCTTGGAGGCCACAATGACGTTGATGTAGTTACGGCTCTTGATGCAGTGGTCAAAGCAGCTGAGCAGGCAGTTGGCATCGGGGGGGAGGTAGAGGCGCACCACATCGGCTTTCTTATTGGCCACGTGGTCCAGGAAGCCGGGGTCCTGGTGAGTGTAGCCGTTGTGGTCCTGCTGCCAGACGTTGGAGGAGAGCACGTAGTTGAGGGAGGCGATCTTCTGCCGCCAGGGGAGCTGACGGCACACCTTCAGCCACTTGGCATGCTGAGCCACCATGGAGTCCACAATGCGGATAAAAGCCTCATAGCAGGTGAAGAAGCCGTGGCGTCCGGTGAGCAGATAGCCCTCCAGCCAGCCCTGGCACATATGCTCGGAGAGCATGGAGTCCATCACCCGGCCGTCCTGGTCCAGATGGTTGCTCAAATCCTCCTGGTCCTGGTCAGTCCAGCGCCGGCCGGTGGCCTGGAGCATGGCGGAGAGCTGATTGGAAGAGGTGACGTCAGGGCCGAAGACCCGGAAGTTCCGGGATTTCAGATTGCGTTTGATGAGATCCCGCACGTAGCCGCCCAGCACCTGGGTGTCCTGAGCCTCCACCGCGCCGGGCTGGGGCACCGCCACACCGTATTCACGGAAATCGGGGGTGCGCAGGTCCCGCAGCAGCAGGCCGCCGTTGGCATGGGGGTTGGCTCCCATCCGCCGATCTCCCTTAGGGGCCAGCTCCTGCAGGCGGGGAATAAGAGCGCCGTGCTCGTCAAAGAGCTCCTCGGGATGGTAGCTGCGCAGCCATGCCTCCAGCTCCTCCAGGCGGCCGGGCTTGCCGTCCCATACGGGGATGGGGATCTGGTGGGCACGCCAGCTGCCCTCAGAGGGCTTGCCATCCACCTGAGCCGGACCGGTCCACCCCTTGGGGGAGCGGAAGACGATCATGGGCCAGCGGGGACGCTCCACGCTGCCGCTGCTGCGGGCGTACTCCTGGATGCGCTGGATCTCACGCACCGCCCAGTCCATGGCGGCGGCCATCTTCTGGTGCATCTGCTTGGGATCGTCCCCCTCCACAAAGCGAGGTTCCCAGCCGCAGCCCTTGAAGAACATCTCGGTCTCCTCCCGGGTGAGACGGGAGAATACGCTGGGGTTGGAGATCTTGAAGCCGTTGAGGTGGAGGATGGGCAGCACCGCACCGTCGGTAATGGGATTCAAAAACTTGTTGGAGTGCCAGGAAGTAGCCAGAGGACCGGTCTCCGCCTCGCCGTCGCCCACCACGCAGGCAGCGATGAGGTCGGGGTTGTCCATGACCGCGCCGAAGGCGTGGGCCAGAGAGTAGCCCAGTTCGCCCCCGTCATTGATGGAGCCGGGGGTCTCGGGGGAGGCGGTGCTGGGGATGCCGCCGGGGAAGGAGAACTGCTTGAAGAGCTTCTTCATGCCCTCCGTATCCTGGCTGATGTTGGGATAGATCTCACTGTAAGAGCCGTCCAGGTAGTCCTGAGCGACAATAGCATTGCCGCCATGACCGGGTCCGGAGATATAGATCATATCGAGATCATATTTGACAATGGCTCGATTGAGATGGGTATAGATAAAGTTCTGCCCCGGACAGGTGCCCCAGTGGCCCACAATGGAGCGCTTCAGGTGCTCGGGGCGCAGGGGCTCCCGGAGCAGGGGGTTGTCCAGTAAGTAGAGCTGGCAGGCGGACAGGTAGTTGGCTGCACGCCACCAGGCGTTGATGTCCCGGACCTGCTCCCGGGTAAGGGGGTCCTTCTTGGACATCCGGGCCGGAGCCTTGGGAGCAGATTTTGGGGCTTCTGGGGTTCTTGGCATGGGAAGACGCCTCCTCTGATGGTGTTTCTTATCTTAAGTATACCGTAAAGCAGTGAAAAGTCAATCATGTACGGGCTTTCGAGATATTAAGAGGAGGTTAAGATTCCTTATCTGGATACTAACGAGAAGAAAATGAATCAGAATTGGGGCTTTTCCGGGAAAACAGAGATAAAAACCAGACGCTAAGAGAACATAAAGCCCGGCCTGGAGATTTCCAGGCCGGGTAAAAGAAGGTGATTTATTTCCGCTTGGCGCGGTTAATGGCGGACAGAATGGCGCGGAGAGGAGCCAGGTTAATGTTGTGAGACAGGCCCACGCCCCAATACTCTTTCCCATCCCGCTGGTCCTTCAGCAGGATATAGGCCACGCCCTGGGAGTCGGAACCGTCGGTGATGGCGTGGGAGGAGTAGTCCAGGAAGGAGAAGCGGGCCATCTTCTCGCCCTTGATGGCGTTGAAGAAGGCGTCGATGGGGCCGTTGCCCTCGCCGGATACCTTAAAGATAGTATCGGTGTGCTGGAGGGTGCCCCAGAAGGTGACGTGGGAGTGACCCTCGTTGTCCACGCTCTCCTGGAAGGCGTGCTTAAGCAGCTTGTAGGGCTCCTTGACGTCCACATATTCCTGGAGGAACAGCTCGTTGATGCGCTCGGGAGTGATCTCCTTGCCCACCGCGTCGGTCTCCACCTGAACGATGTGGCCAAACTCCGGGTGCATGGCCTTGGGCAGATCGAAGCCGAAGTTGTGCTCCATGATATAGGCGGCGCCGCCCTTGCCCGACTGGGAGTTGATGCGGATAATGGGCTCGTACTCCCGGCCCACATCGGCGGGGTCGATGGGCAGATAGGGGATCTCCCAGAAGTCGCTGCCGCTCTCCTTCATATACTGAGTGCCCTTGTTGATGGCGTCCTGGTGGCTGCCGGAGAAAGCGGTGAACACCAGCTTGCCGGCGTAGGGCTGCCGGTCGCCCACGGGCATCTTGGTGCAGCGCTCGTACATGTCCTTGATCTTGTTGATGTTGGAGAAGTCCAGCTCAGGGTCAACGCCCTGGGTCCACATGTTCATGGCCAGGGTGACCATATCCACGTTGCC
>CDTY01041852.1_pt1 | contig 53390 bp, 47 predicted proteins | sample 557731 | NCBI WGS metagenome assembly CDTY01 (sample SAMEA3182101, study PRJEB8094) | gut metagenome | biome: human; feature: gut; material: Stool; isolation source: human stool | place: Canada | collected 2013-02-12
CACCCGCTGACGCTGGCCGCCGGAGAGCTCCGAGGGGCGGGCCTTCAGGCACTCCTCCGGCAGCTCCACCCGCTCCAGAATGTCCCGGACCCGGCGCTTGCGCTCCGCTCGGTCATACTTGCCGTAGATGCGCAGGGGCTCCTCCAGGCTCCACTCCACCGAGTAGGCGGGATTGAGGGAGCTGTACGGGTCCTGAAAGATCATCTGAGGGCGCTTGGTGTGGTGGATGACCTCCCCGGCGTCGGGGCGTACCATGCCCAAGATCACCTTGGCCAGGGTGGACTTGCCGGAGCCCGACTCCCCCACCAGACCCAGGATCTCCCCCTGGCCCACGGTGAAGGACACGTCGTGGAGCACCTCCTGCCGGGCCCGGCTCCGCCGGCGATAGCTGCTGGAGACATGCCGCACCTCCAGAGCCAGTGTTTCCTCCATAGACGTTTCCTCCTTTCCTTCCGCCGAACTCCCTTCAGGGCTTGGGCCGCTGCCGGGTGGGGATGGCGGCGATCAGCCGCTGGGTATAGGGGTGCTGAGGATGGTAAAAGACCTCCTCGGTGTCCCCCTCCTCCACCAGAAGGCCCCGCTGCATCACCGCCACCCGGCGGCACAGCTTCTTGACCACATATAGATTATGGGAGATGAACAGCATGGAGATACCGTGCTCCCGGTTGAGCTTTTTCAACAGCTCCAAAATCTGGGCCTGGACGGTCACATCCAGGGCGGTGGTGGGCTCGTCCAGCAGCAGCAGCGCCGGACGGGTCAAAATGGCCGCGGCGATCATGGCTCGCTGGAGCTGGCCGCCGGAGAGCTCGTGGGGATACTTGTCATAGACCGTCTCCGGGTCCGGCAGCTCCACATCCGTCAGGGCCTGGATGGCCAGGCGGCGGCGCTCCTCCCGGGAGGTGTTGGTATGGATGGCCAGGGCCTCCTCCACCTGCCGGCCCACCTTCATCAGGGGGTCCATGCAGGTCTGGGGCTCCTGGAACACCACGCCGATGCGCTTGCCCCGCAGCTGCCGCAGCTCCGGCTCCGGGAGCTTGAGCAGGTCCACCCCGTCCAGCAGCACTGACCCGGAACACTCCGCCTTCTCCCGGTCCAGAAGGCCCGCCACCGTCAGCGCGGTGACGCTCTTGCCGGAGCCGGACTCCCCCACCAGACCCAGGATCTCTCCGTCGGCGATGGAAAAGCTGACGCCGCCCACGGCCTGGCGCTGGCGGCTATGGAATTTTACGTGCAGGTCCCGCACTTCCAGCATGGCTCCCGCTCCTTTCTTCGCCTGGGGCAGGCAATTCTAAGGGAAAACTCAGCGGCGGCTGCCGCTCTCCCGCTGGCGCCGCTGAAGCCCCTCGCCGATGAGCCCCACGCCCAAGATCAGCAGCACGATGAAGCCGCCGGTGCACAGGGCGTACCAGGGCGCGGAGGCCAGGTATCCCTGGGACTCCGAGAGCATATAGCCCAGGGAGGCGTCGGGGGGCTGGACACCGATGCTCAGATAGCTCATGGAGGCCTCCGCCAGGACGGCGTTGTTGAAGCCGATGGTGACGGCAGGCAGCAGCACCGGCGCCGTGTTGGGCAGGATATGCACCAGCAGGATGCGGCCGGGGCTGGCGCCCATGAGCCGGGCGCTTTGGATATAGTTCTTGTCCCGGCAGGAGGCAAAGGCCCCCCGGGACACCCGGGCAAAGCTGGGGATGAACACCAAGCCCAGAGCCAAGATCAGGTTGCTCTTGCCATAGCCCAGAAGGCTGATGAGCACCAGGGCCAGCAAAATGCTGGGGAAAGCGGTCATGGCGTCGTTGAGGCGCATGAGCACCTCGTCCACGATGCCGCCGAAGTAGCCGGTGAGGGCGCCGATGAGGGTGCCCGCGATGCCGCCGATGGCCACGGTGGACACCGCCACCAGCAGCGTGGTGCCTCCGCCCTTGAGGACCCGGCTGAAGATGTCCCGGCCGAAGTGGTCCGTGCCGAAGAGGTGGCTCAGGCAGGGAGGCGTAAAGGGCGCCCCGGAGCTCAGGGCGTTGGGGTCATAGGGCGTCCAGAAGCAGCCCACCAGAATCAGGGCCGTCAGGATGCCGGTGATGGCAAGGCCCAGGCGCAGATACCCGTCGCTCTTGCGGCGAAGCATGGTTTTCTTTTTCATTTCGCACCCCCAAGCCGCAGACGGGGATCGATGCGCTGGTTGATGAGATCCGCCACCGTGCCCGCCAGCATGACCCACAGGGCCAGCAGCACCACGATGGCCTGGACCACCGGCCAGTCGCTGGAGTTAATGGAAGCCAGCAGCAGACGCCCCAGGCCCGGGATGGAGAACACCTGCTCCACCACGATGCTGCTGGCCACGATCTCGGCCATGGTCTGGGCCAGGAAGGTGACCACCGGAGGAAGGGCGTTTTTCAGGGCATGGCGGTAGAGGGCCGCACGGCTGTCATTGCCCCGGCTGATGGCGGTGCGCACATAGTCCCGGTGGAGCTCCTCCAGAAGCGTACTGCGGAGCATCCGCACCGTCATGGCGATCCGGGGCAGGGCCAGGGCCAGGGCCGGGAAGAAGAGACACTTCCAGTAGCCCACAGGGTCCTGGGAAAATTCGATGAACGTGCCCGGCAGCCAGCTGAGCACCACGCTGAAGAGCCAGGTGAACAAAATGCCGGTAAAGAAGGGGGGCACAGCCATGATGACCTGGTTGACCACCGTCAGGCACCGGTCCGCGGCGCCGCCGTGACGGCGGACGGTGAACAAGCCGATGGGCAGCGACAGCGCCACGATGAGCACAAAGGTCAGCGCATTGAGGGCCAGAGTGTTGCCCACCTTCTCCCCCACCAGCTGGCTCACCGGCAGGTTATAGCTGTACGAGGTGCCCATGGCGCCGGTGACAAAGCCCTTAAGCCAGTCCCAGTACCGCACCAGCAGCGGCCCCTTCAGTCCCAACTGCTCCCGCAGGGCGTCTGCCCGCTCGGGGGTGTAGGAGGTGCCCAGCATGTGGGTCACCGGGTCGCCGGGGATGAGCTGGAAGGCCAAAAACGTCACAAAGGAGACGATGACCATGGTCAGGAGGAAGGCTCCCAGCTTTTTCAAAGCCTGCTTCATGGTCATCATCTCCCTTGTGTTTACCGGAGGTCACGCCTTCCGGGCACCGCCTCCGGCTGAGCCGGAGGCGGTCAGTGTCTTGTTACGCGGTGTAGTATACGGTGGACAGATCCAGCACGTACACGGGGTAGAACTCCAGGCCGCCCAGGTCCTTGTTCATGGCCACGAAGTTGGCCAGATCCTGGAGGTAGACGTTGGCGGCGGTCTCGGTCAGCACCCGCTCCATCTGCTTATAGAGCTGGGTCTGGGTCTCGTCGTCGGTGCTGGTGATGGCCTGCTGGAACAGCTGGTCATACTCGGGGTTGTTGTAGTTGATGAAGTTGTCGTCGGCGGTGGAGGTGAACCGCTCCAGCATGGCCCGGGCGGTGAGATAGGAGGCGTCCACGCCCACCAGCGTCGCCTGGAAGTCACGGCCGATATAGGTGTCGTTGAGCCAGGAGGTCCAGGTCACCGGCTGGATGGTGACGTTGATGCCCACAGCCTCCAGCTGCTGCTCCACCACCTGGGCAGCGTCCAGATGGGGCTGGTAGTTGGACGGCACGGTGATGGTCATATCAAAGCCGTCGGCATAGCCGGCCTGAGCCAGCAGCTCCTTGGCCTTCGCCGGGTCGTAGCTATAATAGTTGGTGAGGCTGTCGTCAAAATACTTCTGGAAGGCGGGGTACATGCTGGAGCCCACGGGATAGCCGCTGCCACCGGCAGTCAGATCCATGATCTGCTGGATGTCGATGGCGTAGCACAGGGCCTGACGGACGGTCTCGTTGTCAAAAGGCGCCACCTTGTTGTTCAGGTAGATGGCCTGGACCAGGTTCATGGGGCCATCCACGATGTTGAAGTCGTCTCCCAGCTGGACAGTCTGGTTATAGGTCAGGTGGGCCACCAAGTCCAGGGCGCCGGACTGGAGGGACATGACCAGGGCGTCGGGGTTCTCCACGATCTGGAAGGTGACCTTGTCCAGATAGGCGGGGGTGCCCCAGTAGCCGTCATAGCGCTCCAGCACGATGTTCTGCTGGGGGCTGCGGGAGACGAACTTGAAGGGGCCGGTGCCCACAGGGGCGGTGTCCTGCTCCGTATAGTCCTCCGGCAAAATGGCCAGGGTCATATAGGACAGGAACTCATTGTTGGGGGCGTCGATGGTGACCACCACGGTCTTTTCATCAGTGGCCTCTACCGTCTGAACAGCAGAAAGCGCCGGCACCAGAGGGGTTCCCTCCGAGTCGTCGGCGCAGCGATTGATGGAATATACGATGTCTTCCACAGTCACTGCGTCTCCGTTGTGGAACGTGATACCGTCACGCAGGGTGAAGGTATACTGCGTTTTGTCCTCGGAAACCTCATAGCGTTCAGCAACTGCGGGAATAAGTTCACCGTCGGCATTGGGCTTGACCAAGCCCTCAAACACGTTGAACATGACCTCTTTAGTTCCTGCCGCTACCGCTAGGTGGGGGTCAAGACTGTTGTCCAGGTCCTGAGCGATGCCCACGGTGATCTCGCCACCTTGGACAGGCTCGCCGGTAGAGCCGCCCTCTGTCACAGAATTGCCTTCTCCCGAATCCGTGCCTGTGCTACCGCCTCCGCAGCCGCTGAGTGCAGTGCCCAGAAGGACCATCGAGAGAAGAAGAGCCAAAATGCGCTTGCTTCTCATCATGTGTTCTCCTTTCGCCGCCCGATCCCGGGTCGGTGTTTTTCACAGATTTCGCGTACTCTACGCTATTCACTTGTGGCGTCAGAGATTGTTATTTTTCTAACGCGGGTGTATTGTACACCACTCCCCCGCAAAATGCAACCCTCTTTTTCGCAAAAGCGGGAAAAAGGGAGAAAAGGCGCCCTGCCGTCGGCAGAGCGCCTTTGCCGTTCGGGAGTTTGCCGGGAAGGGGCTACTTCTTCTCCTGCGGCGGCTCTGAGCTCTCCACCCCAGACCCGCAGTGGACCTCGCCGCCGCTGTATGCGGCTATGTCCGTGGGCATCCCCCGGCTCCGCAGCCGCCCCTCGGCAAAGTAGTTGACGGCGGTGTAGCAGCAGGCGAAGCAGGGCACGCCGAAGAACATCCCCGGCAGGCCGAACAGTCCGCCGCCCACCAGGATGGCCACGATGACCCAGAAGCTGGAGATGCCCGTGGAGCCGCCCAAAATCTTGGGGCCAATGACGTTGCCGTCCAGCTGCTGGAGGATGAGGACAAAGACGATGAAAATAAGACACTGCTTGGGGCTCACCAGCAGAATCAAAAAGGCACTGGGGATGGCGCCCAGGAAGGGCCCGAAGAAGGGGATGATATTGGTGACGCCCACCACCACCGAAACCAGCGGCGTATAGGGGAAGCTCAAAAGCGAGCTGCACACGAAGCACAAAATGCCGATGATGAGGGAGTCCAGCAGCTTGCCCCGGACGAAACCGCTGAAGATGGAGTCGATCTTGGCGATGCCCCGGAGGGTCCAGAGGGCCCGGTCCTCCTGCATGAGGCTATACAGCAGCCGGCGGCAGGAGGCGGCACAGCGCTCCTTGGTGGCCAGCAGATACACCGACACAATGAGGCCCACCACCAGGTCCTTCAGGAAGTTCAGCACATCCATCACCCCGCCGGCAGCGGCGGAGAGCAGCGTCTGGACCTGGGGGACCACCTTGCTGGACAGCCAGCTGAGCAGGTTCTGGTAAGAGGTATCCAGCTGGGCGGTGACCCAGGCCTCCACATCCGGGTTCTTCTCCAGCAGGTCATTGACCCAGTGGTAGATGGTGTTGTAGTAATTCTCCGCGTTGTTCACCAGCTGCACCACGCTCTTGTAGAGCTCTGGCAGGAGGATGGACAGCAGCACATAAAAGAGGATGAACACCACCAGGAAAGTCAGCAGCAAACTCACCGTCCGGCACAGCAGCCCCCGTCCCCGGCCCTTGAACGGGATCCGTTGGGTGATGGGTTCCAGCAGCGTGCGCTCGAAAAAGTCCACCACCGGCGCCAGCAAATAGGCGATGAAGGCGCCGTAAAGCACCGGCGCCAGAATGACCATCAGCCGGCCGGCAAAGCTGGCACCGGCGGCAAAAAAGGTGTCATAGACCAGCAAAATGGCGCAGATGGTGCAGAAGGCCGTCAGCCCCCATTTGAAGTAAATCCCGTTGCGTTTCATACCTGTACCCTCTGAATTTGGGGCCAAAAGGGCCCGCAGTTTTCTTTTGCTTTTAGCATAAGCGTTTTTTTTGCCGATTGCAATAGCCACCTTCGTGTGCTACAATATATCAGCTTTTCTCCGCACAATTTTTACGCGTTTTTTACTCATTTGAAACATGGCCCGCGGCGGGCCGGAAAGAGAGGATGCCGGCATCATGAAAAAGCTGCTGTTTATCGTCAATCCCAGGGCCGGAAAAAACAAGTCCCATGCGCCTTTGTTCGACGCCATGAGTGTTTTCTCCGATGCTGAGTATCTGATCCGGGTCCGCTGCACCGCCGGGCGGGGCGATGCCACCACCTTTGCCGCCGAAGAGGCCGGAGAATATGACACCGTGGTGTGCAGCGGCGGCGACGGCACCCTCAACGAAACCCTCACCGGGCTTATGGCTCTGGAGGAGCGGCCGCCGGTGGGATATCTGCCCAGCGGCAGCACCAACGACTTTGCCGCCAGCCTGAAGATCCCCTCCTCCCCGGTGCTGGCCGCCCGGCAGATCGTGGCCAGCCAGGGCCGGGACCTGGACATCGGCCGGTTCCAGGACCGCTATTTCGTGTATGTGGCCTCCTTCGGGGCCTTCACCCGCAGTTCCTATGCCGCTCCCCAGAATGTGAAGAACGCCCTGGGCCACTTCGCCTACATTCTGGAGGGCATGAAGGACCTGGACACCCTGCGACCCTACAAGGTCAAGGTGACCGCCGACGGCGAGGTGTTCGACGGCAGCTTCCTCTTCGGCGCCATCTGCAACTCCACCTCCATCGGCGGACTGATGAAGCTCTCCCCGGAGCACGTGATCCTGGACGACGGCAAGTTCGAGCTGCTGCTGGTGCCCTCCCCCAAGACCCCCATGGACCTGCAGAACCTGATCATGGCCTTTTTGTCCCAGCAGTATGACCAGGGCGGGCTCATCTTCCGCCACGTCTCCCAGGTGCGGGTGGAGGCAGAGGACGAGGAGCTGTCCTGGTCCCTGGACGGCGAGTATGATCCCGGCGCCCCGGTGGTGGAAATTCAAAACCTCCAAAAGGCCCTCAAACTCCTGCTCTGACTTCAAAGCCGCCGCGCTCTGCGGCGGCTTTTTTCCTGCTCCGGTCCAGGCCTCGCCCTCTTTTCCGGCGCCGGTTTTCCCCAGGACGTTTATTATCTATTTTTTAGATAATAAAGAATCAACCATCGGAAATTCCCATAACGCGAGGGTGAATTCCGCTTGCATGTCCCATAGGCGTATGCTATCCTAAATTTATGGAAAAAGCACAAAAAAAGGCTTTTTAGGAGGTTGCATATGTCCGATTATGTACAGATGTGGAAGGACCTGGGGATGGATCTGGAGACCCATGATAACCTGTGCCAGGTGCTGCCCACCGCCTTTGGCGACGTATATCTCTCCCAGGAAAACCGGCCGGAAAGCATGAATTTCTGGGATTTTGTGGTTTCTGAGATCCACGGCATCCGCCCCTCTGAGCTGCTGGAGGCCCAGAAGAAGGGCCAGAAGGTCTTCGGCACCTTCTGCGTCTACGTGCCCGACGAGGTGGTCATCGCCGCCAACGGCATCGTCACGGGCTTGTGCGGCGGGTCCCAGTTCTGGGTGCCCGGCGGTGAGAAGGTGCTGCCCAAGAGCACCTGCCCCCTGATCAAGGCCTCTGTGGGCGCCCGGCTGGACCGGACCTGCCCCTTCTTCCGCATTGCGGATATGTATGTGGGCGAGACCACCTGCGACGGCAAGAAGAAGGCCTGGGAGATCCTGGGTGAGGACGTGCCCATGTACATCATGGACCTGCCCCAGATGAAGCGGGAGAAGGACATCCAGAAGTGGGCCGAGGAGATCGCCGCCTTCGCCCGGAAGGTGGAGGAGTTTACCGGAAACGCCATCACCTCCGAGACCCTGGGCGCCGCCATCCACACCATCAACGAAAAGCGCAAGGCCCTTGCCCGGATGTACGAGGCCCGCAAGTCCAAGGTGCTGCCCATCAGCGGCAAGGACGCGCTGCTGGTGATGCAGATCGCCTTCTTTGACGATCCCGTCCGCTGCGCCCAGATGACCAACAAGCTCTCCGACGAGCTGGAGCAGCGCATCAAGGACGGCGTGTCCGTGTTCCCTGCCGGCACCAAGCGCATTCTGCTCACCGGCACGCCTCTGGCCATCCCCAACTGGAAGCTCCACCACATCATCGAGACCAGCGGCGCCGCCGTGGTGTGCGAGGAGATGTGCACCGGCACCCGGTATTTCGAGAACCTGGTGGACGAGACCCAGACCACCCTGGAGGGCCAGTTCATGGCCCTGGCCCAGCGGTACATGAAGACCAACTGCGCCTGCTTCACCCCCAACACCGGCCGCATCGACGACATTCTGCGCATGGCCAAGGAGTACCAGGTGGACGGCGTCATCGACGTGAATCTGAAGTTCTGCTGCCTCTACGACACCGAGGGCTACACTGTGGAGCGGGCTCTGAAGGAGGCCGGCATCCCCGTGCTGGGCATCGAGACCGACTACACCGACACCGACGCCGAGCAGCTGCGTACCCGGGTGGAAGCCTTTGTGGAGATGCTGGGCTGAGCCATGGCGCAGACACCGGAGATCAACTATTACATCTTATTCGCCAACTATACCCACGGTCTGGCCCTGCAGGAGCTGCTCAACCGCAACCACCTGCCCTCCCGCATCGCGCCCACGCCCCGGTCCATCCAGGGCAAGCTCTCCTGCGGGATGTCGCTGCTGGTGAAGTCTGAGCACATCGACGCCGTGCGGGCGTGCATCCAGGAGAATCAGGCGGAGTACTACGACATCGTGCCCCTCCCCTGTCAGATCCAGCCCCGCCGGGACAAATTCTGCTAAAGACCCAACGGAGCATCCCCTGCGGGGCACGGACCGCAGGGGATGCTTGCCGCGAATACGGAAAGGGCCCGCCCACAAAGGCGGGCGGTGAGAACCCATGAACTATTACATTGGCATCGATATCGGCTCCACCTGCGCCAAGACGGTGGTGCTGGATGAAAACAAAACGCTGCTGCTGCACCTGGTCCAGCCCACCGGGTGGAGCAGTGTGGATACGGCCCAGGCCATCCAGCGGGAGCTCCGGGAAGCGGGCTTTGACCCGGAGCACCTGCCCTGCGTGGCCACCGGCTATGGCCGGGTCTCTGTCCCCTTCGCCGACAAGACCGTGACGGAGATCACCTGCCACGGCCGGGGCGCCACGCTGCTCCACGGCGGAGAGGAGCTGACGGTCATCGACATCGGCGGCCAGGACACCAAGATCATCCGGGTGGAGGGCGGCATGGTGAAGGACTTCGTCATGAACGACAAGTGCTCCGCCGGCACCGGCCGCTTCCTGGAGGTCATGGCCAACACCCTGGCCCTGCGGCCCGACGAGCTGTGCGACCTGGCCCGCCGGGGCGGCGGTACCTCCATCAGCTCCATGTGCACGGTGTTCGCCGAGTCGGAGGTCATCAGCCTCATCGGCCGGGGTGAGAAGAAGGAGAACATCGCCTATGCGGTGGTGGACTCCATCGTCAAGAAGGTGGCCTCCCAGGCCCGGCGGCTGGAGGGCAGCCCCGGCCGGGTGTGCCTGACCGGGGGCCTGTGCAGCTGCGCCTATGTCCGGGACGCTTTGAGCGCTGAGCTGCGAACGGAGGTGGCCGCCTGTCCCGAGGGACGGTACGCCGGCGCCCTGGGCGCCGCGCTGAGCGCATTTTCGATCAGGGGGAAGAACGTATGACACAGTCACTGCCCGAAAGCTTTGCCGAATTCGGCGAGGCCCGGCAAAAGGGCTTTTTGCGGGTGAAGGAGATCAAGGAGCAGGGCGGCAAGGTGGCCGGCGTGTTCTGCACCTTCACGCCGCTGGAAATTCTGGACGCCGCAGGCATCACGCCCGTGAGCCTGTGCGGCATGAGCGACGAGACCATCCCGGCGGCGGAGGCACACCTGCCCAAGAACCTCTGCCCCTTAATCAAGTCCAGCTACGGCTTTGCCGTGTCGGACAAGTGCCCCTACACCTACTTCTCGGACCTGATCGTGGGCGAGACCACCTGCGACGGCAAGAAGAAGATGTATGAGCTGCTGGGCAAGCTCAAGGACACCTACATCCTCCACCTGCCCCAGGGCGTGGGCGGAGACGACGCCCTGGAGTTCTGGACCCGGGAGCTGCGGCGGTTCATCTCCTATCTGGAGGATCGCTTCCAGGTCTCCATCACCGACGAAGACCTGCGCCAGGCGGCCCGGGTGCGCAATGAGGAGCGGGCGGCCCGGCTGGAGCTGATGCAGCTCCAGGCCCTGACCCCGCCGCCGGCCTTCGGCTACGACATCTACAAGACTTTGGAAGGCCTTGGCTTCTGCTTTGACCGCCAGGAGGCCATCGACAAGGTTCGGGCCTTGACAGCCCAGCTTCGGGAGGACTATGATGCCGGTAAGAGGCCCGTGTCCCCCACAGCCAAGCGGATCCTGGTCACCGGCTGCCCCATCGGCGGCGTGCTGGACAAGACCGTCCGGGCCCTGGAGGAAAAGGGCGGCGTGGCGGTGTGCTTTGAAAACTGCAGCGGCATCAAGGCCATGCACCAGATGGTGGACACGGAGGCGGAGGACATCGTCACCGCCATCGCCAAGCGGTATCTCTCCATCGGCTGCGCGGTGATGACGCCGGACAGCCGCCGCATGGAGCTGCTTGCGGAGCTCCTCAAAACCTTCCAGGTGGACGGCGTGGTGGAGATCGATCTCCAGGCCTGCACCCCCTACTGCGTGGAGTCCTTCTGGACCCGGCAGGCGGCGGAGGCGGCAGGCATGCCCTACCTGGCGCTGGAAACGGACTACTCCCAGGCGGACGGCGGACAGCTGTCCACCCGCCTGGAGGCATTTTTGGAAATCTTGGAATAATCAGGAGGAATCAGTATTATGGCAAACGTTGTGGTAAACGCCATTGGCGAGCAGTGCCCCATCCCTGTGGTCAAGGCCACCAAGGCCCTGAAGGAGATGCGTGAGAGCGGAACTCTGGAGGTCCATGTGGACAACGAGATCGCGGTGCAGAACGTGCTGCGTCTGGCCTCCGGCAAGAATCTGCCCGCCAAGAGCGAAAAGGTGGCGGAGGATCACTTTGTCATCACCATGACCGTGGACGGCCCTGTGGCCCAGGAGACGGAGCCGGCGGCTGAGGAGCCCGTGTGCTGCATCCCCGACCAGCGGGGCAACACCGTGGTAGCCGTGTCCAGCGCCACCATGGGCCACGGCAACGACGAGCTGGGCAAGGCGCTGATGAAGGGCTTTATCTACGCCCTGTCCCAGCTGGAGGAGCTGCCCCGGACCATCCTCTTCTACAACGGCGGCGCCCATCTGACCGTGGAGGGCAGCGCCAGCCTGGAGGACCTGAAGACCATGGAGGCCCAGGGCGTGGAGATCATGACCTGCGGCACCTGCCTGGACTTCTACGGCCTCAAGGACAAGCTGGCCGTGGGCACCGTCACCAATATGTACTCCATCGTAGAGACCCTCAGCAAAGCCTCCAAGGTCATTAAGCCATGATCTACCTGGACAACGCGGCGACTACGCTGCATAAGCCCGAGCAGGTCATCGAAGCAGTGGCGGAGGCCATGCGCTCCATGGGCAACAGCTCCCGGGGCACCCACAGCGGAAGCCTGGCGGCCTCCCGGACCATCTACGCCACCCGGGAGAAGCTGGCCCAGTTCTTCGGCTGCCCCCGGGCGGACCACGTGGTGTTCACCTGCAACTCCACGGAGGCCCTGAACATCGCCATTTCCGGCACCATCGGCGCCGGGGACCATGTGATCACCACCGACCTGGAGCACAACTCCGTCCTGCGGCCTCTCTATCGGCTGCAGGACGAGAAGGGCACGGCGGTGAGCTTCGTCCCGGCGGACCGTCAGGGCCGCATCGACTACGCCGACTTTGAGCGCCTTCTCCGGCCTGAGACCCGGGCCATCATCTGCACCCACGCCTCCAACCTCACCGGTAACCTGGTGGACATCGCCCGGGTGGGCGCCATTGCCAGGGCCCATGGGCTTTTGTTCATCGTGGACGCCTCTCAGACCGCCGGAGTGTTCCCCATCGACATGGAGGCCATGGGCATCGACATCCTCTGCTTCACCGGCCACAAGGGCCTCATGGGCCCCCAGGGCACCGGCGGACTGTGCCTGCGGGAGGGCGTGGAGGTCCGGCCCTGGAAGGTGGGCGGCAGCGGCGTGCAGACCTACAACCGCTCCCAGCCGCCCCAGCTGCCCACCCGTCTGGAGGCAGGCACCCTCAACGGCCACGGCATCGCCGGCCTCTCCGCCGCCCTGGATTACATCGAGGAGGTGGGCCTGGAGGCCATCCACGCCAAGGAGGACGCCCTCATGCGCCGGTTCTACGCCGGGGTCACCCAGATTCCCAGCGTAACGGTCTACGGCGACTTCTCCGAAGACCGGGCCGCCGTGGTGGCCCTGAACATCGGTGACTATGACTCCAGCGCTGTCTCCGACGTGCTCTCCCAGGACTACGACATCGCCACCCGGCCCGGCGCCCACTGCGCGCCCCGGATGCACGAGGCCCTGGGCACCACGGAGCTGGGCGCCGTGCGCTTTAGCTTCTCCTGGTTCAACACAGAGGAGGAAGTGGACGCCGCCATCGCCGCGGTGCGGGAGATCAGCCAGTGAGGCACTCTCCGGGAAGCCTCTGCCAAGCAAAAAAGCGGACGCCAAAGGCGTCCGCTTTTTCTTGTTTTCGGTGCAATTCAGTTGAGCATTTTGAAGATGCACAGCCCCAGATACAAGGACATAATCTCGTCCATATCCGTCATGTCGCAATGCAGGATCTCCTTGATCTTTTCCAGCCGGTGGAGCATGGTGTTGCGGTGGATATACAGCTCCTTGGCCGCCTGGACCGCGTTGAACTGGCAGGCAAAAAAGGCCGTCAGCGTTTGCAGCAGCTCCGAGTGATTGGCCCGGTCAAACTGGGCCAGCACGGCCACTGTGTCCAGATAGATCTGCCGCAGCTCCTCCGGCGGCAGCTGCTCCAAAAGGCGGTAGGCGGTGATCTCCGGTGCCGTGAAAATGCTCCGTTCCGGAAAGACCCGGGACATCAGCTGGGTCAGCTTTCGGCACTCCTCCAAAGACCCCGGCAGCGCGGAAATCTCCTGCTGGCAGCGGCCCACTCCGGCTACCAGCTGTTTGGCGGCTTCCTCCCCTTCCTGCTCCCAAAAGCTCCCCAACAACTCTCGGGCTAGCCGGGTCAGCTCCGGATTGCTCACCGAGGGCTTTCCCAGGAGAAACAGGCAGATCTGCCGCTCATCCCGGCAGAGAAAAAAGGTCAGGTCCAGCTCTGTCCTCTGGCAAAAGTCCCTGGCGCACTTGCGCAGCTTCTCTGCGGCGCTTTCCATCTCCATACGGTTCATTTTACCCCGGGGAAAAAGGGCCCCGCAGATCCGCTTACGCTGGCAGTCAAAGCGGCTGCTTTCACAGATATGAAGGATCTCCTCCTCGGTCATCTCCCCTGTATCCGTGGTCAGAAGATTCATAAAGCTGCTGCGCCCCTGCTCCGAGGAGATGCGCTGAAAGCGCCGCTGCTCCAGCTTCAGGCTCAGCAGAGCCGCCGCATGCTGAAGCACCATCAACTCTCCCCGCAGGGAGCGGCTGGGCGTTTCCAGGAGAAACAGGCTGCCGTATCCCCCCTGCAGCGGTACGCACAAAAAGAGCTGTTTTCTCTCCGCCATGGGCAGGGGGACCACATCCCCGGCGTCCGGCATGGAAAAATGCTGGAACCGATCCGGTGGGTCCAACTCCGCCCCGGGGAAGTGGAACATCTCCAGAAGCACGCCCTTCCGGTTCACCAGCAGCACAGCGGTCCGATACTGCTGGGCGATGCAGCTGAGCATATCCCGGACGCTTCCGCCGGCAAACAGCGGCCCTGTCATGGCCAGCAGCAGCTTTTGCTCCCGGCGGGTCCGGTAGGTGTTTTGGTTGAACAAATGCCCGTAGACCGTTCGGCTGATATCTGAAAAAGAGTAAAAGAAGGGCAACTCGATCAGCGGCAGTCCCACCTTGGAGGCCTCCTGGATCATGCCCTCGGGAATGGTCTGAAAGAAGCGGCGGCTCTTGACTCCCAGCGCCGCACAGTTCACCTGGCGCAGGTCCCGAATCAGCTGCCGCTGGAGCTGCTCATCTTCCAGAAAGAGGTATCCGCTGGAGAGCACCAGCTCGTTGGGTTTGATCCATTTGACCACGTCCAGGTTGTCCAGAACATTCACATTGGTGATAGGGGTGTCCAGCTGGTCCGAACAGGCCACACAGCGCAGGTTCTCCAGGGAACTTCCCTCGATCAGCCACCGAAGCGTTGTACTCATACTTCCTCCTTATTGTGCACATGGCATCCGTCCCCGGTATATATCCGGGGTTTTTCGCCTGATATTCCCGCTGTACGCTTTCCGCTTCGTGCCTTTTTCTGGGAAATGCAGGTCAACTTTTTCTCATCTCGCTCCGTTTTCCGGAAGGATTCCGTTCATCCGCACAGGAATATCCGCACATAGGAAAACAGTGCCAAGTCAAAATATTTTAGCTATTTGTCAAAAATAGAGGGCTTCCAGCCATCCCATTTTATTTTACCATAGCATACACGTACAGCCTTGTAAAGTAGCCGTCTTCCTCGCCGGAGCATTTTCTTCTTTTCGAAAATTCGTTATGTGCAGTATGCACACTTTCCAGGTGCAGCTCCACAAAAAAACGCCCCATTCTCCGCTTTTCATTGACGCTCTTTTCCCCATTGGATAGACTAAACTCACAAACGGAAACGTCCTTCCCCGGGCCTGTATCCTGCGGATATTTAGGCAAGTGATCCTGAACTATCCATCAGGGAGCACCTGCTCTTTGAGCGGATGGGCAGAGCGTTTCCCATCTCTACAAAAATTTTAAGGAGAGTGCGTCATGGCAAAGAAAAAGATTGGCATCATCGGCGGCGGCATTTCCGGTGCGGCGCTGAGCTACTACCTGAGTCTTTATACCGGAGAGGCTGAGATTGTCCTCTTTGAAAAGGGACGCATCGGCTGCGGTACCACCGCCAAGTCCGCGGGCACCGTATGCCTCTTCGACGACTCCCTGAATAACCGCTATTGGGACGTCCGCCTGTACGGCTTTGAGACCTACCTGAAAATGGAGCAGGAGGAGAAGGGTTCCGCCGGCTTCGATCAGACCGGCACCCTGGTGGTGGCTCCCCACGAGCAGGAGGAACAGCGTATCAAGGCCGGTATCGCTTTGGCAAAGGCCGCTGGTTATTCCGGCGAGTACATCACCGACAAGGCCCGCATCAAGGAGATCCTGCCCGACATCAACCCTGACAACATCCTGGGCGCCGGATACACCAAGGACGACGGCTATTTTGACGGCACCATGATCTCCAACACCTTCGTCAAGAAAATGCAGGCCAACGGCGGCACCGTCAAGATCGGCACCGAGGTCACCGAGATCATTCGGGAGGGCGACACTGCCGTGGCCCTGAAGACTGCCGACGGCATCCGCTGGGACTTTGATGTGATTGTGGACTGCACCGGTCCCTGGAGCCGCTTCACCGGCGAGCTGGTGGGTCTGGACGTTCCCATTTGGCACACCAAGGCGGAGGCCTTCTTCCTCTGCCCGCCCACCAAGCACCCCGGCTATGTGTTCCCCGTTTTGAAGTATCCCGCCTTCTACGCTCTGCGTGCCGGCGAGAATGTGTTTATCTGCAAGTCCCACCTGTCCATGAATCTGGACGATCCCATGCACGCGGGCCAGTGGGATCCCGACAAGCTGCCTCAGACCGGCGGCACCGATGACTATTTCATCGAGTTCCTGTTTGAGCAGATGGATTCCTTCGTTCCCGGCCTTGCCGACAGCGGTCTGGTCTCCTCCTGGCTCTCTTATCGCGCTGAGCCTCGTGACTTCCTGCCCATCGTGGGCGAGACCCCTGTGAAGAATTATCTGTTGGCCACCGGTTACGGCGGAAACGGCGTCATCGAGGCTCCTGCCGTCAGCCGCGATCTGGCCAAGTTCATCATGCGCGGCGAGAGCACCATGCTGCTGGAGGAGTGGGCGTTCAAGCGCCTGCTGAAGTAAGCCATGAAGATCGCCGTATTGATCAAGCAGGTCCCCGCATCCAACGATGTGACGGTGGATCCCCAGACCCACTGCCTCATTCGGGAAAACGCGGAGATGACCGTGAATCCCTCTGACCTCAACGCCATCACCGCAGCCCTGGCACTCAAACAGCAGGTGGGCGGGACCGTCACCGTGCTCACCATGGGTCCCCCCGATGCCAACAAGGCCCTTCGCACCGCCCTGGCCATGGGAAGCGACGAGGCCTGGCTGCTGACTGATCGGTGCTTTGGCGGCGGCGACACCCTGGGCACCGCCAAAGTGCTCAAGGCCGCTTTGGCTCACACCGGCCCCTATGACCTGGTCCTGGCTGGCGACGCCTCCTCCGACGGCGCCACCGGTCAGGTGGGCCCCATGGTGGCGGAGCTGTTGGGCCTGCCCTGCGCCACAGACGCCCGGAAGCTGGAGCTGGAGGGCGACAAGCTCTCCGTACTGCGCCAGTGGAAGAGTCAGAAGGTGCGGGTGCGCATGTCTCTCCCCTGCATGGCAACGGTGGGCCTGGGCAGCAATCAACCTATTCTGCCCACCATTCGCTCCCAGATGAAAGCCAACAAGGTGGAGATCCCCACTCTGACCAACCAGGATCTGTCTCTGGACACTGCCGTCATCGGCATGCCCGGCGCCAAGTCTCTGGTGACGGATACGCTGGCTCGGAAAGGTTCCCATCATAAGGCGGAAATGCTCACCGGCACGCCGGAGGAGATCGCCAAGCGGATCAAAGAACTGATGGATGAGGAGGGCGAAAGATGAACGGTATCTGTATCTATGCCGAGCAGTTTGACGGCGTGGTAGAGCCCTGCACCGGGGAACTGGTCACTGCCGCCCGAGCCATCGCCGCACAGACCGGCCAGTCTGTCACGCTGCTGGTACTGGGTCAGGATATCCGGGCCCTGGCAAAGCAGCTGGCGTTTCCAGAGGTCCAGGTGGCTGCTGTCCAAACAGACCTGAGCGCTTTTCAGGACGACGCCCTGAGCGCCGTTGTGGCCCAGGCTTTGGAGCAGCTCTCTCCTGCCAGCGTTCTGATCCCCGCTGACCGCACCGCCCGTTCCCTTTTCTCCCGGGTGGCTGTACGCCTGGACGCCGGCCTCACCGCAGATTGCTCTGAATTGTTTTTGGGGGAAGACGGCGCATTCCTGCAGAAAAAGAGCGCCTTTGGAGCCAACGCGATGGTGGTGACTGCAGAGACCAGTGAGCCTAAGTTGGTGACCATTCAAATGGGCGTATATGAGCCTTGTCCCCTTTGTAGCAAAGTGCCCGCTGTACAGGAGATGACTGCTGCCAAACCTTCCTCCCGTGTAGAGGTTCTGGAAGTGGTAGAGAGCACGGAAGAATCCATCACCGGCGCCGAGAAGATCCTCTCCCTGGGCCGGGGTGCCCTGGCGGGTGATAATCTGCAGCTTGCCCGTTCCTTTGCAGAAAAGGTTGGAGCCATGATCGGCGGCACACGTCCTCTGGTGGACGACGGTACTATTCCCTTTGAGCGTCAGATCGGTCAGACCGGCTCCACCGTGCACCCCAAGATCTGCCTTTATTTTGGTGTCTCCGGCGCTATCCAGCATACAGAAGGCGTACGAGATGCCAAACTGACCATTGCAGTCAACAAAGACCCAGACGCTGCAATCTTTGATTATGCAGATTATGGGGTCGCAGCTGATATGAAAGAAATCTTAAGCGCACTGTTACAGCTGTATTAAAACCACCACCTATGCCCACGGAAAAACCTCCTGGTACATCCCTCCCAAATTGTGAGAAGGACGAGGTGAGCCGCTAAAACCCGGCTCACCTCGTCCTTCTCTTTGGCACAAACCGTTCCGCGTCTCCCCCTCTGTTCCCATCTTTGGAGACAGCATTAGCTTTTTTACATGTTGATCATTCCCTTACAGAGCTACCCATTTCCCATTTTTCGGTTCTTTGCCATGGAATCATAGCAGAAAAGGACTGATGCAGCCAAAAGCTGTATCAGTCCTTTTTGGAGCATCTCTTTGCCTCGGAGCAGGCTCACATCATACGATATACGGAGAAGGTAAATACATCAGGCAAATGGTATTCTCTGGCCATCCAGATAGGCTCCCCATCGGTCATATAATCCACCTGTTCGATTTCCAACAGCACAGAGTTTTCTGAAATTCCAAGCAACTCTGTGATCTTGGGTTCGTCACATTTAATGGGTAGAATGTAAGAGATGGCGTGGTGGATTGGTTTGTCCAGGCGAGCCCGCAGATACGTGTACAAAGACTCGTTCTTTGTCAAGTATTCCTCCAGTTCACCCAGCGAATCCGCTTCGGTAAGACGATAAAAGTTGTCCAGGCCAAAAATGTCCTGAGTAAAGGCCACCTTTTTCCCATCTGCCGTTCGGACACGCTCAATGATAAGGAGTGTAGCGTCCGCAGGAAGTTCCAGTCGCTCTCCAATTCTGTGGTCTGTCAAAGGGGCGGTATAGATTTTCATATAGTCTGTACCTGCCTTTGCCCCAATGGATTCAATAACCTGTGTGATACCAAAGTTCATGCTCAGATTATTGATCAGCATGGGCTCCTTAGCCACAAATGTACCGATCCCTCTGCGCTTTACAATGATGCCTGACTGCTCCAAAATCTGCAGTGCCGCTCGCATCGTGCCGCGGCTGACCTTGAAAGTCTTAGCCAATTCAATCTCATTTGGAAGTTTGCTGCCGACCTCATAAAAGTTTTCCCGAATCATTTTACGCATGGCTGAACAGATTCGTTGGACCAGCGTAACGTCCTTGTCATAATCGAGGAAATTGCTCGCCATGTTTCAAATCTCCCATAATTTCACTATGTTTTCGTGCCCTTATTCCATAATTTTACACAAGTTAGAGCAATTTCATCATAGTATAAGTAGCAAAAGGTGTCAAGCATAAAAGGCACTTATATTTCATAAATAAGGAAAATTTATCCTTTTTTTGCTACGGATACAAGAGGAAGGACTCTGCATCCGCCGGGAATACAGTTTCACCTGGAAAACGGCCGACCAACATAATCTCCCATTCGGTAATATCCTGTCCAATCAAAAAGCAGGGGATCCAGCTTAACAGGATCAATCAGCCCGTCTTCCTGGACCAAAGTCTCCTCTGCCAGCACATCTGTAACCGCGGCAATCACATAGGTCTTGCCGTTTTTCTCATAGCACTCTTCCATCCGGCAAATATAGCTCAATCCAAATGTATCAATTACCGGAACAGCGGAATCAAAGAGGGTGCAGGGGAAGTACTGTGACTTGTCACAGATGTTTCCACTGCGGGTGCCCACATAGTCTGTACATTTTGCGTCCTTTGAGCTGGGAATATTGACAGAAAAGCGCCCCACCTCACGAATTGTCTTTGTGGTAAGGTGACTGGACTCAATGGTAAGCAAAATGGTCTGACTGTCCAAAATGCCATGATAAGCGACCGTAGACCAGTTGACTTTCCCTCCGGCCATCGTGCCGATGACCAAAGCGGGAGTGGGATACAGGTATGCCTTGCGCTTAAGATCGACTGCCTTTTTCATGACGGTTACTCCTTGTTACAAATGAATGACCCGATTTTCAAATCCGCAGCAGCACTCTTTGATGGTCTCGGAAAGGGTGGGGTGGGCATGGATGGTTCCGGCGATATCCTGCATTCGGACACCGTTGGAGGCAGCAATGGCCAGCTCGTGGATCAGCTCCGTAGCCTCGGCGCCAATGATATGGGCGCCCAGGATCTTTCCGGAGCCATCCGCCAGAATCTTCACCATACCCTCGCTCTTTCCAATGGCAACGGCCTTGCCGATGGCACGGAAGGGGAAGGAATAAACCTTTGCACCGGCAGTCTCCGCCTGGGCAGAGGTAATGCCGAAGCCTGCCACCTGGGGCTCGCAGTAGACGCAGTTGGGCACATAGGTCTTTTTTGCCTCGTATGCGATTCCGGCCATGTGCTCCACGGCCATTTCTCCCTCGTGGGAGGCCACATGGGCCAGCATGGGAGAGGGGATCACATCGCCGATGGCATAGACGCCGGGGCAGGCGGTCTCAAAATGTTCGTTGACGGGAATGAAGCCCCGCTCTGTGGTAATACCTAGATTCTCCAGGCCAATGCCTGCCGTGTTAGGTGCTCTACCCACCACGGCCAGGACCTTGTCCACCGTGACCGCCTTCTTCACGCCCTTGGCGTTTTCGATCTCCACTGTCACCTGAGGCTCCCGGGCAGTGATGACTGCCTTGGACTCCAGATGTACGGAGATGCCTTTTTTCTTGAAGGAGGCAGCCAGAGCCTTGGCAATCTCCTCATCCTCATAGGGCAGCAGATGGGGTGTCATCTCCACCAGCGTCACCGCAACACCGAAGCTGCGCAGCACATAGGCGAATTCACAGCCAATGGCGCCGCCGCCGATGATGCAGATGCTGCCGGGGAGTTTGTTGGCCATAAGGATGTCGTCGGAGGAAAGGACCTTCTCCCCATCGAACTCCAGGCCAGGAATGACCCGGGGAGAGGAACCGGTGGCGATGAGGATGTTCTTTGCCGTTAACGTCTCCCCAGTGGAGGTCTTGACCGTGCGGGCATCCACCAGCTCTCCCTCCGCCTCCACAAGGGTGACATTGTTCTTGTTGAGCAGGAAGCTGACGCCCTTGGAGAGGGTCTCAGCCACCTTTCTGGACTGGGCGTGCACGGCGGCATAGTCCAGCCGGGAAGCGTCCACCTGCACGCCAAAGGCCTCCAGCTGCTTGGCCTCCGTCAGCAAACTGGCACTGCGGATCAGATTTTTGGACGGAATGCAGCCAATATTGAGGCAGACGCCGCCCACGTGCTTTTTTTCAATGACGGCTGTTTTCAGCCCCAGCTGGGATGCCCGGATGGCGGCTACATAGCCGCCAGGTCCGGCACCCAGAACGATTAGGTCAAAGGAATGATCCATGGGTCAATCGCTCCTGTCTGTTGAAATAGAAAATCTCTTACTTTCTGGAGATGACACAGTCCGCCACAGAGTTCTTTCTTGGGTTGGGATCAGCGCTCTCCGCGCTATACCCCACAGGGATGACCACCATCAGATCATAGCGGGAACCATCCACGCCGCACAGCTCAGTCACCTGCTCCTTGTTCTTCAGGATCTCGGCGATCCACACCGCACCCAGGCCCAGGGCATGGGCAGCCAGCAGCATATTCTCCGCGCAGGCGCCGATGGTGTTGGCATCCTTAGTGGCGTTATAGCCCACGGAGTTGTCCATGAACAGGCAGATAAGCACATCTGCCCCCTCCAGCACCTTGGTGTGCTTGGTCAGCTGGGCGATCTCCCCCTTGACCTTGGGGTCACGCACCACGGCAAAGCGCCAGGGCTCGTTAGCCATACCGGAGGGAGCCCGGGTGCCGGCCAGCATGATCTTCTCCACCAGTTCGTCGTCCACGTGAGCGCCCGTATAAGAGCGCACACTCTTTCTGGTCAGGATCATATCGTAAGCGTTCATAGCAGTATAACCTCCTTGTTTTTTCTTACAGCTCCTTGACCGCCTGGCGGAAGGCCTCGATGGTGAAATCGATGTCAGCTTCGGAGTGGGAATAGCACAGGCAGAAGGGCTCTCTGGGATCTTCGTCGATCAGCACGCCCTTTTCAAAGACCTTGGCTGCCAGCTTCTTATAAAGGCCACTGTCCGCCTTGCCCCAGTCCCGGGCATCCTCGTTTTTCTCCAGGCCGAAGGTAACGGAGAAGATGGAAGGGATGGAGCTAATCAGGCAGGGAATGCCCGCCTCAGAAAAGACCTGAGCCAGGCCCTTCTGCAGCCGGGTGCCCATGGCGTCAATGTGCTTGTGCACATCCTGGGTCTGCATGATATGGAGGGTAGCCTTGGCAGCCGCAGTGCCCACGCCGTTGCCCGCATAGGTACCGCCCTGGGTGACGCCCTTGCCCACGATGTCCATGACCTCCTTGCGGCCGCCGTAGGCGGCGATGGGGAAGCCGTTGCCGATGGACTTGGCAAAGGTGGACAGGTCAGGACGATAGCCATAACGCTCCTGAGCGCCGCCCTTGGCCACACGGAAGCCGGTCTTAACCTCGTCCAGGATCCACAAAATGCCGTACTCATCGCACTTTTTACGCAGGAAATCCATGTAGCCGGGCTTGGGATCGGCCAGGCCGAAGTTACCCAGCATGGGCTCGGTAATAATGGCAGCCACCTCATGGCCATAGCGCTTGAGCGTCAGCTCCAGCACCTCGGGATCATTGAAGGGGATAGGAATGATCAGATCGTCCAGGGCTCTAGGGATGCCGGAGCTGGCAGGGATCTTGATGGGGTCCCGGCGGTTGCCGTAAGCGCTGGGGGGTGCATAGGTGGAGTAGAGCACATAGTCATATCCGCCGTGATAGCCGCCTTCCAGCTTGATAATCTTTTCTCTGCGGGTGTAGGCTCTGGCTACACGGATGGCGTTCATGGTGGCTTCGGAGCCGGTGTTGACCAGACGAACCATTTCCACCGCGGGGCACATATTGATGACCGCCTCGGCCACCTCCACCTCGCGTTCGCAGGTGATGCCCGGCGTCACGCCGCTGTGGAGGGCCTCGATGACCGCATTGTCCACCTCATCATAGGCATAGCCCAGGATGACAGGACCGAAGCCCAGTCGATAGTCGATGTACTCATTGCCGTCCACGTCCCACATGTGGGAGCCCTTGCCACGGCTGAAGTAAGGCGTGCAGCCCTTGCCCCAGAAACGGCCGTTGGAATTCACACCCAGAGGCATACTCTTCATGGCGCGCTCCTGGAGCGCATTGGTTTTTTGCAGTCTGTCCATGGTGATGATTCTCCTATCTACTTTGATGTTCACAGTATTCTGAACTTTCAAGGCATGGTAAATCAGCTTTGCTTATAAAAGTCTATGGTCGCATTCACTGCCCGCTTCCACTGGGCATAGCCCTTCACATCCTCCCGGCCGGGTACAATCTTACGGTCCCGGAAGGACTGAGGGATCTCCTCCAGAGATTGGAACAGCCCCAGGCTCAGGCACATGAGATACCCCACGCCAGTGATGGTTCCCTCCCGGTTTTCCGGGCAGAGCACCGGCTGGCCCAGTACATTGGCCTGTTTTTCCATGAGGTATTCGTTGGCGCACATCCCGCCGTCGGCCACCAGGGCCTTGCAGGGGGGCATGACGCTGAGGATATCCTTCACCGTGTAGGCCACCGCATCCAGCCCCGCCCGCAGGATATGGGCAGGCGCAGTGCCGGCAGTGACGCCGAACAGCGTCCCTCGAGCCGCAGCATCCCAATAGGGCGCCCCCAGGCCGTTGAAGGCGGGAACAAACACCACCGCGCTGTCCTCTCCGCACTCCCGCGCCAGATCGGAGAGCTGGCTCGTCTTCCACTCGGGCTTAAAGTTGCGCTGAAGCCAGGTGACGATACTGCCTGCCGCGCCGCCTTCCGCCGCCAGGGCATAGACAGGGCTCTCTCCTGCTTTCCAGGCCACACTGGTGGTCAGATGGTCATCCAGTACCACTTCGTCGCCCATATTCATCCAGCAGGCGCAGCAGGTACCATAGGTCACCTTGGCCGTGTGAGCCGCGATGCATCTTTGCCCCAGCAGGGCCATGGATTGATCCAGGCCCCCAGCCACCCAGGGAAGGCGCTTGCCAATGCCTAAGTCCACTCCCTCAAACTGGGCGGTGTTGTCGCACAGAGGCGGCAAACGCAACCCTTCGGCCCCAAAACCGGCCATCAGCTCCTGATCCCAGTCAAGTGTACGCAGGTTATAGAGACCCGAGCGGCAGGCTGTGCTGTGGTCAGAGGCGTAGCATCGGCCGCCGGTGAGCGCATACAGAAACCAGGCGTCCAGCTGGCCATAGGCCAACCGGCCAGCCTTCCAGAGTTTTTTAAGGCTGCTGTCATTTTCCCGCAGCCACCGGAGCTTGAGTGCGGGCCACTCGCTGGACAGGTGCAGGCCGGTCCGCTGATGGAACCACTCGTCCTTTCCCTGGTCCACCAGTTGCTGGCACAGTGCCTCACAGCGGCCGTCCTGCCAGCTGATCACCGGGGTCACCGGCTCTCCCGTCTCCCAGTCCCAAAGGAGGAAGGATTCCCCCTGGTTGGCAAAGCCCACGCCCAAAAGGGCGTCCAGCTTGTCCAGGTGTGCTGCCATGAGTTTCTGGGCTCCCTGTCGGATGGACCGAATCAGTTCCTGCGGATCTTGTTCCACAAAACTGTAATGGGGCGTGGAGACGGAGACAGGAATGTCCACAGCATCCACCATTTGCGCCTTCGTATCCAAAAGAGCCACCATGGTTCCAGAGGTTCCCTGGTCCACAGCCAGCAGATATGCTTCCTTTTCCATGTCTCCGCCTCCTGTTTTCAAATTCTTACAGCGCGAAATCGCGGTTCACATTCTTGTAGAGCAGATAGCGCAGGGGCTTGGGGCCATAGGCTACCACATAGTGGGGCGTGAAGGGCGCCATGTAGCAGAAGTCGTCCTCGTGGATCTCATAGTTGACCTTGTTGATCCAGAAGTTGCCACGGCCGTTGAGGAAATAGCCGCCGTGCTCAAAGACGTGGGATTCCACAAAGGGGAAGGTGACGCCAGGAGCGAAGGTCAGCATATTCATGGCCATATCAAAGCCAAAGTTTTTCTCGAAGGGCAGGCACTGCTGCTCGATCTCGGCGATGTTCTGCACAGGGGGAATATCCAGCACGCTGGAGACAATGGGATCGGGCACAGAGTAGAACTTGGTCTCCTCATAGCGCTTGCGCACCCACAGCACGTTGGCGATCTCGTCCTTCTTGTTGCAGATTTCAAAGTCCACCATGGGAGGCAGCCAGAAGTAGCCCTCAGCCTCCAGAGTGTGCTTCTTGCCGGAGATGAGGACCTCCACCTCGCCGGAGATCACATACATGAAGTTCTCATAGCCGTTGACAATGGCTTCCTTGCTGCCGCCGTCCTTTTCGATCAACAGCTTGCACTCCAGGAACTTAGCGCCCATGCAGGGGGCAGCATAGTAATGTACCTTGGTATCCTTGAACTCAGGCAGGATGCTGTCCAGCATAAAGGCCTTGGGCAGCAAAATGGCGTCATTGGGAGCCAGAGAGGCTCGGGCGATGCTCAGATGATTGTTCTCCACCAGCTTCATACCAGCATTGACCATAGAAGCGTCCATAATAATCCTCCTTTTTTATTGTCGCCAGATTTAATGATTGTTCATGTAATCACACACGTCTTTGAGGTTGTCCACAAAGCCACCCTCCACATATTTGCTGTGGAACAGAGCAGAGCCCATGGTCAGACCAGCTGCGCCAGTGGCTGCGATATCATCGATACGCTGATAGCGGTCCACGCTGCCGGCGGAGATAACGGGAATCTTCACCGCCTTGACCACTTCAGCAAGCAGTGCCATAGCATCGCCGGTGTAACGGAAGGACAGCAGATCGATGCCGTCCACACCCTTGGCCTCCAGCTCCTTGGCGTGGGCCACAATCTCCTCGATGCTGCCATCCAGCACGGAGGGATGACCGTAGACCTTGCCGCAGAACGGATAGTACTTCACGCCGGTACCAGCCAGATAGTCCCGAATGGAGTCATAGTAGACCGTGCCCATCAGCACATCAAAGCCGGCATCTACGGCGATCTTGGCGCCTGCCAGGCCCTCTTCCTCAGACAGAGAAACCACTTCCAGGTTGGTGCGCTTGCCGTGGGCCTTCATGGTCTTGACCAAGTCCACCATCTGATCCAGAGGCAGACCCACATCCTTAAACCCCCACTCCTGAACCGGCAGATCGGCAGCCGCCAGGAAGTCCGCCTTCGCAGTAGCAACAGTCTCATCGTTGTCGGTAAGCATTACAACCAGTTTCTGATCCATGTCTCTCAATTCCCTTCTGTTTGTTTTATGTAAATCAGTATCCTTTCAGGATTCTCTCATAATTTCCGCCGGCAATCAGGCGGTATGCCTCTTCGTCGCCCTCCGTGGCGATCTTGACCTTTAGAAGTTCCATGCGGAAATCATTTCCAGGCCAGTCAGTGCTCATCATGATCCGGGACGGACCCACCTTTTTCAGGGCTGCCTTCAGGGAAAAGAGCTCGGCGGTGGAGGTGTCCAGATAGATATTTTCGTTGCGGCTAGCCACCAAAATGGCGTCGTCGCAGTAGTTCAGCGCGCACATATGGCCCAGGATCACCGTCACGTCCGGGAATGCCCGGGCGATCTCCTCGAAGTAGAACGGATGGTCATTTTCCTCGGACCCGCCGTGGGAAAACATGGGCACCTTATACTCCCGGCACAGCTCCATCAGCGAGACGATCATGCCCAAGTCTCCCAGCTGGTAGCCGTGGAGGCGTGGGTGGAGCTTGAGGCCCTTGAGTCCCAGGTCCAGGTACTTTTTCAGCGTATCTCTGGCGTCAGGCATTCTAGGATTGATCATGCAGTAGCCAAACAGCCGATCTGGATGCTCTCGCTGAGCTTTGACCACATAATCATTGTCGATAGCCTGGGCCACGGTGCACACACCGCACATATCTACGCCTGCCTGATCCATCTCCCGCAGGATGCGCCCCACGCTCATTCCTTCATCCAGGAAGCCTCCTGTAGATTCGCCTTCCCACACATGGTTGTGGTGGTCAATGACCATGGATTACCACTCCTTTCTGGGATTCACCAGCCGGCCCACGCCGGGCTTGCCAACGATCTTGCCGTCCTCCATAATCACTTCGCCCATGACGATGGTCATAACGGGCTTACCCTTGAGCTTGAAACCGTCGTAGGGAGTGTACTTGGTCTTGCTGTACATCTCCTCGTGAGTAACGGTCCACTCCTTGTCCATATCCACGACCACCAAGTCCGCATCGGCGCCCACAGCGATCTGCCCCTTGCGGGGGAAGATGTTGAAGATCTGGGCGGGCTTTTCGGCCATGCACTCCACCACGCGATTGAGGCTCAAATCGCCCTTGTTCACGTGGTCCAACATAATGGGCAGGCTGGTCTGAACACCGATGGTGCCAGGCAGCGTATCCCACCAGCTGCGATTGAACTTTTCATCGTTGGAGTGGGGCGCATGGTCGGTGGCCAGCACTTCGATGTCGCCGTTGGCCAGACCGTTCCACAGGGCCTCCCGGTCCTTCTCATACCGAATGGCAGGAATGACGCGGATGCCGCCGCCGAACTTCTCATAGTCCTCAGCGCAGAAGGTAAACCAGGCAGGACCCACGTCGGAGGTGACGGGAGTGCCCTTGTGCTGGAACTCCTTGATGAGCTCCAAGCCTCGCTTGGAGGTTAGATGGGTGATATGCACCCGGCAGCCCGACGCCTCAGAGAGCACAAAGGTGCGATACAGAGCGGAGACCTCCACAATGTCAGGGCGGGCTTCCACATGGGAGAAGAAGTCCTTGGGGTCCCGACCGCTCTCCTTGAGATGCTCCGTGTAGTGCTTTACCAGCTCCATGTCCTCGGCATGGACCGTGACCACATAGTCGTAAGCGGCGATCTTCTTAAAGATGTCGGCCGCCTCGTTGTTGTCCGGCAGATAGTAGCCCTCGGGCAGCTCCCAGTCAAAGGTACTCAGGTCCCACTTAAAGCCGCACACACCGGCCTCGATAAGGCCATCGATCTGGTCCAGGTTGTTGACAAGATAGGCATAGATGCCGTAGTTGACATAGGACTTCTCCTCGGCGATCTTCTTTTTGATCTGGAAGTTCTCCACATTCAGGGTGGGAGGCTGCACGTTGGGCATATCGTAAACGGTGGTGATGCCGCCAGCGGCCGCCGCCATGGAGCCGGTGGAGAAGTCCTCCTTGTAGGTCAGACCGGGATCCCGGAAGTGGACGTGGACGTCGATGCCGCCGGGAAGAACCGGCTTTCCACCTACATCAATGACCCGGGCTGCCTCAAAACCCTCAGGGCTGTCGGCAATGGCGGTGATCTTGCCGTCCTTCACCGCGATGCAGCCGGCCACTGTGTCACGGGCGCTGACGATTTGCGCGTTCTTAATGAGCAGATCAACTTTCATAAGCAAACCTCTTTCATTCATCAGATATTGGAAACAGGGGCTTGGGATAGCTGGCGCTGCCCTGACGCAGCCCCATTTTTGCAGTGATATAGGCCTGCCAGGCGGCAATCTCATAGGGCTTGAACAAGATCACATCCACCCCGCCGTCCTTGAGGCGCTTCGAGAGCTGAGGCGCTACATCTTCAAAGTCCGTGCAGCCCAGAATATATCCATCACATCCGGTACGGTCATGGATGGCTCGAATAGTCTCATAGAGCTTGTCCACCACCTTGTCCTGTCCGTTGCTGATGTCGTCAAAGTCCATCTCCACGGACTCCACTGCCGCCAAGCGGTGGGAAAGGCCCAACTCCTGGGCGATTCGGTAAAAACGGCCGTTGATGCGTTTGGCAAAGGTCAGAACTGTGAAGGTATCCACCAGTTGGGAGGCATAGAGCATGGTGCACTCACTGGGACCGATGACCGGGATGGACACAGCCTCCCGGCAGGCCCGCAGCGCCGTGTCCGCGCTGCAGTTGATGACCACCGCATCCGCTCCGTCTTGCTCCGCCGCCTGGATCTTCCGGATCAGATCTGGCGCCGCGCAGGCATCGTCATAGGCGTTTTGGATGAACCGGGGCCCCTTGTCGATATAGGCAAAGGAGAACTCCGCCGGAATCTGGGCGCTGTCCCTGCGCCGGTACTGCTCCCGGTAATCCTCTCCCTCCGGAGGAAGAATGGGAGAGATCACGAAAATCTTCATTGGAAACTCCCTTCTGCTTCAGAGCGCTTGTAGAACTGTCCAATGGCCTCTACCAGCGCCTCGCTGACTCCTGGTCCAGGGTCTGGGCCGGTCAGCGCTGAAAGCGTTTCGTTCAGGCGGGTGCCACCCTCCTCTAGAGAAAGTGAAGCACAAGGGCGACCGTTTCGGACAATGCAGTCTCCAGCCACATACACCCGATCCACCGCGGCCCGGGTCCCCCGCACCGCAAGCAGCTCCAACGGATCTGCAGCCGGAGCAGCAAAGGGATAACAGAGGCGGTTAAGGTCCAGGCAGACAAAGTCTGCCCAGCTGCCTTTGCGCAGCACGCCCCCTTCTCCTCTTGCCACAGCAGCACCTGCCACCGTTCCCATGGCCAACATCTGAGCCGGAGAGATCCCAGCGCCTACGCCTGAGTGTCCCGGATTGTATCGGGCCAACCGCAGCTCCCGCAGGTAGTCCTGATCGTCATCTAATCCGCAGCCATCCAGGCCCACAGCGCAGACAACGCCAGCCTCCAGCGCGGTTTGCAGCGGCATTATACCGCTGCGCAGCCGCAGGTTAGAGGAGGGATTGGTGACCACCTTCACGCCCCGCTTTGCAAGCAAAGCCCAGTCCCCCTCTTCCGCCCAAACCATGTGGGCCAGGGAGAGCCGGGGCGTCAGAAATCCCAACTGGTCCAGATGCTCCACACTGCTCATACCCCATTTTTTGCTGTAAATTCTCTGATATTTGGTCTCCAGCATGTGCATGTGGATGCCCAAGTCATGTTCCTGGGCATAAGCCTGCATGGCCAGAAGGGTCTCGTCGCTGCACCATTGCAGTCCTGCCGGGTGCAACTGGAGGCTCACCATGCCAGTGCTGATGGGATAGCTCAGTTGTCGCTCCAGCGTTTCCACGATTCGGAAGTACTCAGAGAGAGAAAAGGGGCAGTCACTGATCCCGGAGAGAAATTCCTCCCGCAGCTCCTCTGGGAGCTCATCTGCAAATTCTTTTCGCTTGTAGTAGACCAGGTTGTTTTGGTCTACATAGGGCGGACAAAGGATCACTCGGATTCCCGCTTCGTTATAGCCTCTGGCTGTCTCCACCAGCTCCTCAGCCATACTTCCCCAGGAGGAGGGATTGTGACTGTGGAGCACGGCGGAGACGCCAGAGGAGGCCAGCAGCAATCCATCGTAAAGTGCCGCCTCATAGGCGGAGGAGCGGACACGACACAAAGTGGGAATCCACTGTTCCAAAGCCCGATCCGCCGCGCCGAATGCCACAGGGGACACCCCGCGGCCATGGTCGTGCGCATCGATAAAAGCAGGCGTAATCATCCAATGGCTCTTTCCCAGGACCAACGCCCCCGGATGGCGGGTAATCACCTCATCTCGAGGACCGATATCCCGAATTCGGTCTCCGGTGAAATACAGCGCTGCATCCTGTCGAAGCGCTCCTTCACCGGTGTAGAGCTTGCCTGCACATATGACGGTGCCCATTGTTTTCTCCACCGCTTACATGGACTTCTTATACAGAGCGACTACATCCTCTCGGGTAAACGGTTTGAGGCTGTTGTTCAGAACACCTGCCATGGTCTGGAAGACCGAGTCGGTCATGGGTTCGATCATCTCCTCGGTAACACCCAGGTCCTTCAGAGTGATATTGCAGTTGAATCTCTCCAGGACCCCCTCCATTGCCTTCGGGCACAGGGCAGCCAGCTGCTGCTGAGTCATGGTGTCATCGCCGTAGCCAAACAGGCGAGTTAGCTTGGCATGACGCTCGATGTCGGCGTCCCAGGTCATTTCCAGATAGGGGACCGCCAGGGGGCACATGGTCAAGCCGTGGGGCGCATTGGTCTGGCCGCCCACACTGTGTCCCAGCGCATGGATAGCCACGGTGCCGGAGTTGCCCTCGCCGATGACAATGCCACCCAGGGTGTTTGCCCAGGCCATATATTCTCTGGCTTCCTTGTCGTTGGCACCGTTTTTAATAGCCCGATCCAGATATTTGATAACCAGACGAATGGCCTCCAGCGCACAGGCATCCGTAAAGGCGTTGGCACACTTTGCCAGATAGGCCTCCATAGCGTGGAACAGCACGTCGATGCCGCAGGAGCGGGTCACGCTGGGAGGCATAGTCATCATCAGATCTGGGTCCACAATGGACACAGAGGGCATCAGCAGGTCATGGCCCACACCGGGCTTGTCGTGATTGATGGTGTTGGTGATAACGAACCACTTGGTAGCCTCGGAGCCAGTGCCCGCAGTGGTGGTGATGCAGATCACAGGATAGGGCTTCTTCACGTCTGCCAGGTCAGACTTGCTGCCGCCGGCCAGGTAGTCCCGCACGGAGTCGCCAGGAGTCTGGGCCGCCATGAAGGCCACCGCCTTAGCGGTATCCAGCGCGCTTCCGCCACCCAGGCCGATGGTAAAGTCACAACCTTCGCTGAGGAAGAACTGCACCTGGCGGTCGATATCCACATCCCGGGGATTGGGTTCCACATCGTCGATGATGGACACCGCCACGCCGGCATCCTCCAGCAGATCAACTACGCGATCCAAAATACCCAGCTGACGCATGGTATCTTTGGCCGCGCAAACCATGGCTTTCTTTCCGTACTGGGGAGCCAGCTCCTTGAGCTGATTCACCTGTCCGCAGCCCACATAGAACTTGGTGGGCATGGTAAAGTTGAATGCCTGCATAAGTTACCTCCTGTTCGTCTTATCAATAGTCAAAACGGTCCGCAGCAGCACGTCGCAGCCGTTTTCAATATCTGTTGGTGCGGAGTATTCCAGCGGAGAATGGCTGATGCCCTCCTGGCTGGGGATGAAGATCATGCCGGTGGGAAACACTGCGCTCATCAAAAGGGAGTCGTGGAATGCACCACTGGGCATCTTTTCATAGCTCCGGCCCGTCTCCTGACAGGCCTGTTCCACACAGTCGATGACCCAATCACTCATAGGAGAGGGCGGGCACCGGGAGATCACCTTCAAGTCTGAGGCAACGCCCCGGGTGTTACAGATGCTCTCCAGCTTTTCCTGCAGCTTTTCCAGAAGCTGGTCCATAACGACCTGCTCCCGGTCCCGGATCTCCAAGCTGATGACGCATTTGCCGGGCACCACGTTGACGGAATTGGGTTCCACCCGTACGCAGCCCACCGTAGCTACGGAGTAGTCTCCACCGTAAGTGCCTACCACTTCTGGCACGGCAGCAATGAACTCTGCCGCCGTTACCAGAGCGTCTTTCCGGTCCTGCATCAGGGTACTTCCGGCGTGATTTGCTTGGCCTGTAAATGTAATTTCAAACCGGTCTACGCCGGCAATGGAGGTGACCACGCCAATCTCCGTCTCATTTCTCCACAAAGACGCGCCCTGCTCCACATGGAGCTCTAAGAAGCAGTGGACATGTTCCGGCGGAATTGCCGCCTGATCCAAGGCAGTACAGTTCACGCCAAACTCCTGCAGCACCTGCATCTGATTCATTCCCTGCCCATCCGTATCCTGCTTAGAGACGGGCAGCGGATGGCCACAGGCAGCATTACTGCCAAAAAGACCTTTTCCAAAGCGGGCTCCCTCTTCATCGGTGAAAACAATGGCCTCCAGGGGATGTTCCAGCTCCATGCCGCTGCGGCGCAATACTTCGAAGACCTCTAGAGCTGCCACACAGCCCAGCGCCCCATCGTACTTTCCGCCGTTGGGCACTGTATCCAAATGGGAACCCACTAGAATGGCCGGAAGCGTATTGTCGTGGCCGGACAGGCGGACCCGGATATTCCCGGCCGCATCCACCTTTGGCCTAAGGCCAAGGGCTCGGAAATAGGACATATATAGGTTCCGGCCCTTTTGATCCTCAGGCGAAAAGGCCAGGCGGCTATGAGATCCATCCTCCTGTTTGCCACATTCATAAATCGTATCCAGGCGCTCCAAGACCCGGCTGAGATCTACATTCATTGAAACAGGCCTTTCTTAAGTAAATTGATTAGTAGTACAGGCAGGCTTCCGTTCCGCCGTCGATGACGATGGCCTGACCGGTGATGGCTCTGGCGTCGTCGCTGGCCAGGAATAGCGCCGTCTTGGCAATATCCTCGGGCTGAATCTTCAGCGTCATGGGCTGATAGGAATCCAGGAACTTCTCCCGGGCCTCACCGGTGAAGTCCTTATTCAGCGGTGTATCCACAAAACCCGGGCAGATGGCATTGCAGCGGATGTTGCTACGGGCAAAATCAATGGCCACGGAGCGGGTCAGACTCATGGCTCCAGCTTTGGCGCAGGCATATCCCACCTTGTTGGGAATGGGCTTGAGGCCGAAGGTGCCCACGGTGTTCAGGATCACACCGCCGCCCTGCTTTTCCATGTAGGGGATGGCATACTTGCAGCCCAGGAAGATGCTTTCCATATCAATGGCCAGCACTTTGCGGAAGTCGGCGTAGGAGGTAGTGGTAACGGTTCCAATGGGACTGATGCCGGCGTTGTTGAACAAAACATCCAGGCGGCCATAGGCATCGTGGATCTCAGCAAACAGCTTTTCCATGGCACTCTCGTTGGTGATATCCGCAGCAAAGGCCTTGGCCTTGCCGCCAGCGGAGATGATACTCTCCGCCACAGCACCCGCCGTCTGAGCATTGATATCGATCACGCAGACCGTGGCGCCTTCCGCGGCAAACATTTCGCAAGAGAGCTTACCCAGTCCAGAACCGCCACCAGTGATTGCCACAACCTTGTTCTCAAACTTTTTCATAACAGTGTCCTTTCTTAAAAATAATAGAAGTAATCTTTAGCAGTGAGTGATTTGGCCGCCATCCACCAGCAGTTCAGAGCCGGTGCAGTAGGAAGCCTCGTCAGAAAGCAAAAATGCGATGGCGTCTGCAATCTCTTCGGACTTGCCGAACCGCCCCATGGGAATAGAGGCCACAGACTGCTTGTGCATCTCGGGATCATCAATGATCCAAGCGTTCATGGGCGTCTCAATGGTACCAGGAGCCACCACATTGGAGCGGATACCGTTAGGCCCAAACTCCAGAGCAATGGCTTTACTCAGCTGTCTGACCGCCCCCTTGGAGGCGCAGTAGTGAGCGGACTTGGTAAAGCCAATGAAACCGCTGATGGAGCTGAGAAATACGATGGAAGCGCCGGTCTTCTGTTCCACCGCTTGTCTGATGAAGGACTGCGCGCAAAGGAAAGAACCTTTCAGATTGATGTTGATCATACGGTCCCAATCCCGCTCTGTAAGATCCAGGAAAGGAATGCTGGAAAAGATGCCAGCCGAATTTACCAGGCCATGGATCTGACCATAGGCCGCAACTGCGTCGGCGATCATTTGATTGACACTCTCACCGTTACATACATCCACCACACACTGCAGTGCCTTGCGGCCCATCGCTTCCACTTCTGCGGCCGTCCGTGCAATGGCCTCTCCATTGATGTCTGCCAACACAAGGTCTGCGCCCTGTGAGGCAACTTTCAGAGAAACAGCTTTACCCAGACCGGAACCAGCACCGGTAACAACGACAACTTTGTTTTCTAAACGCATAACAGTCCCTCTTTTTCAAAAATACTTGTTTATTGTTAGAAGTCTAACTTCTTAAAACGTTTTTTTACAGCAGGAAGGTCACCTTCCTTCCACCATATTTTCCCCTACGATTGGGGATCAGAAAGTGCCTCCTGCCGCCTGCTCGACCGTATAAGAGCGAATGGGATCCGCGATAAACATATCCACCACTTCTACTTGGAAATTGTCCAGCATTTCCTCTGTCACTGCTTTGGGATTCCAGGAATGCTCCTCGTCATAAACAAATGCAAATCCCGGCGCTTCCGGCGCAGTGTGATAGCCAAAGTACATGGTCCCGCCTTCCAGCTCTCCATTCATGGCCATCTTGGTCAAGCTCACATACTTGGAACTCCATCCATAGTCACAATACGCCAGCACCTGGTCCGGAGCATAGGCCACATCGGCTACACTCCGTCCCAGGGTGTAGATGTTTTTCTCCTTGCATACGTCTACCACACCCTGAGCACCTCTGTTAAGCTCGTGGAGGATCACGTCACATCCTGCGGCAGCCAGTGCGTTGGCAGCTTCTCTGGCTGCAGCCACATCGTTGTTGTCGTCCAGATAGATAATGGAAATTTGGCAGTTGGGGTCCTTGGTTTTTAAGCCGTCCTTGATACTGCCCACAAAGTTGTTGGTCACATCGATGCCTTCCAGGGCTCCCACATACCCAACTTTTTGGGTCTGACTGATCTGGCAGGCCATCCAACCATAGGCATATCCATACTGCCAGGGCGCATTGTCTGCTGCCGTGACATTATCCCCTATGGGATCAGCACCACAGATCACAAGGAACTCCGTGTCGGGATATTCAGGCGCCACCTTCTCCATAGCATCTTGGAATTGCCCGCCATGTCCAAAGATCACATCATATCCTGCGGACGCATAGCCTCGAAGCGCCGGGAGAAGATCTGCATCAGCAATATTTTCGCTGTATGCCACTTCCGCACCCAGTTCATTCTTGACCTGCATCAACGCCTCATAGCCAAATTGGCTCCAACTGCGATCGCTGGCGCTGCCGGGGAGCAGACACGCCACACGGATCTGCTCCTCCCCGCCTTCCGGAGAGGACGAAGGGGTCGAAAAAACGGAACCGCATCCAGCCAAAAGTGTAAAGCCAATCATCCCCAGTATAAGTTGTGCAGAGAGTCGTTTCATAAGCGCTGCCTCCCTTCCTTTCAACCAGTGATATCCAGAGAAGATTGTTTTTCCAAGAGACTCCAGCAACAAATCTTGGGTCTGAATGGTCTCTCCCGCTGAAGCGGCGACCGCTCTACTTAGAGCGGCCTACCGCCCAGTGAGATAGCTCGTAAAATAATTGAGGGCTTACTTCTTTTTAGAAGGTCCCGCCAGCAGCCTGCTCCGTGGTGTAGGAACGAGCGGGATCGGCGATGAACATCTCCTCCACATCGGTCTTAAACTTTGCCAGGATGTCCTCAGAGACAGCATTGGGATTCCAGCCGTTGTTGTCGTCATAGGTGAAGGTAAAGCCCGGAGCCTCAGGCGTGTTGAAACCGAAGAACAGGAAGCCAGGTTCCAACTTGCCAGCCATGCCCTGCTCCACCAGATAGACATACTTGGGACCCCAGTCAAAGTTGCAGTAGGTCAGGACCTGGTCGGGCGCAGTAGCCACATCCTCAGCGCTTCTACCGATGGTATAGACACCCTTTTCCTTGCACACATCGATAACACCCTGAGCGGCACGATTGAGCTCGTGCATGACCACATCACAGCCAGCAGAAATCATGGCCAGAGCCGCCTCGCGAGCGGAAGCTACGTCATCAGAGTCGCTCAGATAGACCACAGTACCCTGAGTATCAGGATTATTGGCCTTTACGCCGTCCTTCCAGCTGCCCACCAGGTTGTTCTGGGTGCCGGTGCCCTCATTGGCGGTGATATAGCCCACCTTGCCGGTCTGCGTGATTTCGGAGGCCATCCAGCCATAGGCGTAACCATACTGCCAGGGAGCGGTATCCACAGAGGTCACATTGACATCATTGCCCGTAGAGCCGGCAATGCAGACAAACTTGGTATCGGGGAAATCAGCAGAGACTTTGATCATGTCATCCTCAAAGCCGCCGGTATGACCAATGACCATGTCATAGCCCTGGGAAGCATAGTCCCGCAGCGCCTGCTGCAGATCCACATTGGTCACATTCTCGGAATAGGCCACTTCCACGCCCAGCTCATCCTTGACCTTCATCAGGGCGTCATAGCCGTACTGATTCCAGCTCTTATCATTGGCGCTGCCGGGAAGAAGCAGCGCCACCTTGTAATCACTGGCATTGCTTTGTGCATCAGATCCGTTGGAAGAGGGGGAGGCTGTGTCACCGCAGCCCACAAGCATGACGGCAACCATACAAATCGCTAAGAGCATTGCAAAAAACTTTTTCATACTTACCTCCATGTTTTTCATATTATTCAAGCAAGCCTTTCTTGCTCAAATTCACAGGGGTTGATTTTTCTTTGCGCTTGCATGGGGACATGGGGATCTGTGTGATTCAAATGTAATTACTGTTTCCTGTAATATTTGCCCATGGCGGCAGGGTGTCTGCGTCCCTTGCCAATCAGCAAAATAAATACCAGTGCGACCAAATAGGGCAGCATCAAGATCACGTAAGAGGAGATGTGAATGTTGCCCAGCATTTGCAACCGCAGCTGCAGTACCTCAGAGGCGCCGAATACTAGACCTGCTCCGGCAGCGCCGATGGGATTCCATCCGCCAAAGGTGGCAGCAATCAGACCCAGCCAGCCGCGCCCGTTGGAGATGTTTTCCGTGAAGCTCTGCACCTGCTGGAGTGCCAGCACCGCACCGCCCATGCCGCAGAACACACCGCAGACGATGGCGGAGATGGAGCGCGTTCTAGCCACATTGATACCAAGGGTATCCGCGCAGCTGGGGTTTTCACCCACAGCCCGGAGCTGGAGGCCCCAGGTACTCTTGAACATGATCCACCAGGCAACCGGAATCAAAAGATAGGTCACATAGGTGAGGATCGGCTGATTGAACAGCATCGGTCCAATCAGGGGAATCTTGGACAAAATGGGAATCGGAATGGGATTCATTGCCTCGATGCGGGGAACGCCGGTGGTGCCCCAGAACAATCGTTGCAAGGCACTCGTCAAGCCCAGCATGATGAAGTTCAGGCCCAGGCCGCAGATGACCTGATTGGCACCCAGATATACTGCAAAAGCAGAAAAGAGTGCAGAGGAAACCGCAGCGGCAAGGATTCCAAAGACAATGCCGAGAAAATGATTTCCGGTGGCGATGGTCATGACCACGCTGACAAACGCTCCAATCAGCATATATCCCTCTGCTCCCATGGCATGGACACCCGCTTTTTCTGAGTAACACACGCCTAACGCGATCAAAATAATGGGAACCGCAACACGAATGGTAGAACTTAGGTATTCCACGATGAAATCAATGTTCACTTCTCGTCACCTCCCGGAGTGGCTTCCTGCAAATTGGAGGATTCCTCGCAGGCGGAGGTCTCTTTTCTCTCAGCCTGAGGCTTCTTGCTTCCCTTTCCAACAACCTTTTTCTTGGCATTTGCTTCGATGTACAGCTTCAGGGCTCCACCGCCCATAATAAAGACCATGATGGAACCTTTGATGAGATCCAGAATCACGCTGGGGATTCCGGTGGAGCGCTGCATGGCCTGCATACCCGTGCGCAAAGCGCCAAAGAAAATGCCGGCAGGCAATACACCAAAGGGATTGGTGTTGCCCAACAGGGCAACGGCCAGGCCGTCAAAGCCCAGGTTAGAGCCAAACTCCTGACGGAGGCAGTCATTGCATCCGATGACTTCCACCGCACCAGCCACCGCACACAGGCCGCCAGAGATCAGCATGGACCATACAAAGATCTTGGTGGGATTATTGCCAGAGGTACGGGCCGCCAGTGGGGACAGGCCCGTCATACGTAAACGCATTCCACCAGGGGTCAGCCAAAGGTAGTAGCCAGTCAGCAGGATAATGGCAAGCGCAATGAAGATACCAGAGTGCAGATAGCCGAAATTGGGCCAATATTTCAGAAGGAACTGGCTGCCGAATGTATCCGTCTGGGGATAGCTGACGATCTCTTCAGAGGCCAGCGGACCGTTGACCAGAGCGGAGAGGAGCAGGGTACCCACATAGTTCAAAAGCAGCGTGGTAAGCAGCTCATTGACGCCCTTGAGCACTCGGAACAGCACGGCAATCCCCGAAAAGATCATGCCAAACAGCATGGCCACCACAAGAATTGCAGGTACGCTCAGTCCTTTCGGCAGAGACGGCATGAGCAGTGCCACCACGGCGGCAGCAATACCGCCCACAAACAGCTGTCCTTCTTGTCCAATATTATTGGCACCAGCCCGAAACGCAATGGCCGTGCCTGCACCAATAATCAGAAGAGGTGTCGCCCGGTTCAGCGTACTGCCAATGGCCAAGGTGCTGCCAAACGCTCCCTTAAACAGTTCCCGAAAGAACGTGATTGGGCTAACTCCCCACAATGTTACGAAGCAGGCGCCAATTAAAAGTCCGAGTATTGCGCCAATAATAGGGCTGAAATCAAGCAAGATCATTAAAAAAGGCTTCTTTTCTCTTTTGATTCGTTCTTTGTTCTTTATCATTTCACCCGCTCACCTGCCATTAACAATCCGATTTTCTCCACCTCGGCATTTTCGCCGGGCAGAATTCCTACCAACTCTCCTTCATACAAAACACCGATGCGGTCGCTGAGCGTCAGGATCTCCTCCAGCTCTGTCGAGATATAGAGGATTGCAGTTCCCTGCTCACGAGCCTTGAGCATCGTCTCATAGACAAAGTTCGTCGCATCGATATCCAGACCTCGTGTAGGATATACGGCGATGATGAGATCTACCTTTTCGCCCACCTCCCGGGCCAGGACCACCTTTTGCTGATTGCCGCCGCTGAGATTCCCCACCAGTTCGTCAGAACCTGTGGCAGAAACGTTGAATTCCTTCATCTTCTCGTCCGTGATCTTAGCAATGTTCTTGAAATCCATCAGGAGAGGGCTTCCATAGGGCTTTCGATCCGGATGATTCAGCGCGGTGTTCATGCGGATGGAAAAATCCAAAACCACCGCCGCATGGTTTCTATCTGCCGGGATATAACCAATGGGCAAGTTGCGCATCTGTTTGGTGTCGCTGTGTGTAATGTCTTTGCCAAGGAACTCCATGCGGCCTCCGCTGGCTTTGCGAAGGCCCATAATCAGCTCTGAAAGATCTGTCTGTCCGTTGCCATCCACGCCGGCAATCCCAACGATCTCCCCCCGATGAACATCCAGCGTAACATTTTTTACACCACTGGACTCAGAGACCGGGTCGGCACAGACACCCTGGAGACTGAGCACGACCTCGCCGGGCTTGCAGGGTGGCTTGGTAATATGCAGATCGATGCTCCGTCCTACCATCAAAGAGGCAAGGGTACGGCTGTCCAGGCCGGGTTCATTTTTCAATGTCTGGATCATTCTACCGTCCCGCATGATGGAGATGCTGTCGCACAGCTCCAGCACCTCCGGCAGCTTGTGACTGATAAAAATGATGGACTTGCCTTCCGAACGCAGCTTGTTGAGCACCTCAAACAGGCTGTGGACCTCCTGCGGCGTCAAAACAGCCGTGGGCTCATCCATGATGAGTAGATCCGATTCCCGATAAAGAGCTTTCACAATCTCCACACGCTGCTGCTCACCAACAGTCAGATCTTCCACTCTGGCTTTGGGTCGGATATTGAGCCCGTAGGTCTCAGAAAGCGTCATCACTTTCTTCTCTGCCTGATCCAGCGGCAGTTCGATGAACTTGCCTTCCTTCAAACCCAGGACGATGTTTTCCAGTACGGTAAACTTCTCAACCAGCTGAAAATGCTGGTGGATCATGCCAATGCCGGCTTTGATGGCCTCTGCGGGGGATTCGACATTCAGTTCCTGTCCTTTCCAAATGATCGTTCCCGCGTCTTTCTTATAAAGGCCATACAGAACATTCATCAACGTGGACTTTCCTGCGCCGTTCTCGCCAAGGATCGCGCGGATCTCACCCTTTTTGATGCTGAAGCTTACATCGTCATTTGCCACCATACGGGCAAAGGACTTTGTAATATGGCGCATTTCCAATAAATCTTCGTTCAAATGATCGTTCATAGCTTCCCCCTACAGACCTCCTTACTTCAGCGTTTCAAACGGCGAAATTACAGGGTGATTTCGTCCGGATTTTCCAGGATATCAGCAAAAACAGCCAGGAAATCCGCAGCATCTTTGCCGTCAAGCACCTGATGGTCAAAGGTCAGGCTGAACGTGGTCACATAGGCGGGCACAATAGCTTCGTCCTTCACCCAGGGCTTGCGGATAATGCGGCCGATGCCCAGGATGACAGATTCAGGGCTATTCAGGATCGGCGTAAAGCCGTCGATGCCCTGGGCGCCCAGGCTGGAAAGGGTTGCCAGGCAGCTGCCGGTATCCTGAGGATTCAGCCCTCCACTGCGAGCAGCAGCCACTACCCGCTTGCGCTCGGCAGCGATCTCCTGGAGGGAGAGCTTGTCCACACCGCGGATGGCGGGAACAATCAGTCCATCCTCCAGAGCCACAGCCATACCCAGATCGGTCTCCTTCTTCACCGTCAGCAGCCCGTTTACCAGCTGGTTGCGCACCTTAGGATATTTTTCCACTGCCAGTGCAAAGGCCTTCATCAGCAGATCGTTGTAGGAGATGCCGTCCATAGACTCCTTCAGTGCCACCATGCGGTCCATACAGACCTCGCGGAAATGGGTCAGCTGGGCGGTATTCTGCAGGCTGGAGCGCATATTGTCGGCAATGATGCGGCGCATTCTGGAAAGAGGCGCTCCATTCTCACCAGCAGGAGCGGTGGGAGCAACGGGTTCGGCAGAATCGGCAGGCGCAGCGACCTTCTCTTCCGCTCCGCCCTCGGCAGCTTCCTCAGCCGTCTCTGCGATGTAAGTCAAAATGCTACCCACCTCAGCGGAATCGCCCTGCTCAAACAGCAACGCACAGACAAAGCCATCCGCAGGAGCTTCGATGTCCACGGAGGTCTTTTCTGTTTCAATCCCCAGCAACGGATCGCCCTGGGATACCTCCTGGCCCTGCTCCACGTACCACTCGACAATTTCCGCTTCTGTCATTGTCATGCCAAATTTAGGCATGTAAACCGGTTCCTTCGCCATGGCTTACTCCTCCTTTATTTCTTCACCATCTCACGGACTTTCGCCGCGATAGTGTCCTTATTGGGTACTGCCAGCTGCTGCAGCACGGGGCTGAAGGGAATGGGAATTTCCTCACCCGAAAGGCGGGAGGCAGGGCACTTGAGATCGGAGAAGGCCTCCTCCGCCACAGTGGCCACCCACTCGGCGCCAGCACCACAGGTCTTGTAGCTCTCATCCACAGCCAGGAACCGGCCGGTTTTCTTTACACTCTCCAGCACCATCTCTTTATCCCAGGGCTTGAGGGTGCGCAGGTCCACCACCTCGGCGCTGATGCCCTCTTTTTCCAGCTGGGCAGCAGCCTTCAGGCACTGGTTGACCATGATACCCACCGCACACAGTGTGATGTCCGTGCCTGCTTTTTTAATGTCGCCCTTTCCCAAGGGAATCAGATATTCACCGTCAGGCACCTCGCCCTTCATGCCGCCAATGGAGGTGTGGTTGAAAAATACCACCGGGTTATCATCTCTGATGGCCGATTTGAGCAGCCCCTTGGCATCTGCCGGGCAGCTGGGCATGACCGCCTTGACCAGAGGGATGTTCATAAACAGAGGATGGACGGAGTTGCTGTGGTGAGGGCCTACGCAGGGACCGGTGCCGTTTTGCACCAAATACACCAGGGGCACCTTGGTCTGGCCGCCGAACATATAGCGCATGGCATTGGCCTGGCTGGAGACCTGGTCGTAGGCCAGCATCAAGAACTGACCGAACATCAGATCAACAATGGGACGAGTACCAGTGACAGCGGCACCCACCGCGGCGCCGGCCACCGCCAGCTCTGAGATCGGCGTATCGATGACCCGCTGCTCACCGTACTTCGCGCAAAGGCCGCGGGTCGCTGCGAAGCAGCCGATCCGAACGTCCTCACCCATAAGGAACACGGAATCATCCCGCTCCATTTCCTCAAACAGCGCTTCCTGAATGGCACGAATATAGTACTTTTTCATCGCATCTCACCCCTCATCTCAAACCCAAGTGTCGGTAAACAGTTCCTCCGCCGTGGGGAAGGGACTGTTCTTGGCAAATTCCATTGCATCCTCGATCTTCTTTGCAGCTGCTTGATCGATGGCATCCAGATCAGCCTGCGTGGCATCGGTATTTGCCAGCAGATACTGCCGCAGATTGTCTATGCAGTCCGTCTCCTTGGCGATCTTCTCCTCTTCCGGCAGGCGGTAAGGCTGGCCGTCCAGGAAAGCCACCTCGCCTTCGGAGTGACCGCTCTTGCGGTGAGTCTTGGCTTCAATGAGCACAGGTCCCTCTCCGTTGCGGAGCTTTTCCACCCACTCCTTTGTGGTGTTATATACGGCCACAGCATCCATGCCATCCACAATCACACCGGGGATGCCATAGCCCTTGGCCCGGTCCGCGATATCTTTGATGCGCATGGCTCTGCACTGCGGAGTAAATTCTCCATAGCCGTTATTCTCCACCAGGAAAATTACCGGCAGATTCTGTACAGCAGCAAAGTTGATGGACTCATGGAAGCTGCCCTCATTGGAAGCACCATCGCCGAAGAAGGTGACTGCCACCTGCTTGGTGTCCCGCAGCTTGCTGGAGAGTGCCGCGCCAACCGCAATGGGGATACCGCCGCCCACAATGCCGCAGGCACCCAGCATTCCTTTGGAGAAGTCCGCCACATGCATCGAGCCACCCTTGCCCTTGCAATATCCGGTGACCTTTCCGTAGAGCTCCGCCATGATCTTGTTCACATCGCCGCCCTTGGCAATCAGATGGCCATGGCCTCGATGGGTGCTGACAATATAGTCATCATCATTCAGTGCCGCGCAAACACCTGCCCCCACGGCTTCCTCACCCACGTAGAGATGCAAAAATCCATTCAGCTGTCCCTGGGCAAAAATCGCGCCCGCTTTCTCTTCAAATTTCCTGATCGTCACCATACGGGTATAGATGTCGAGCAAGGTTTCTTTTGCCACTGTGCAATTCATACTTCTCTCCTCCATATCCTTGTAGTTATTGAGGGCAAATTGCGCCGACTTGATGAATGTCAGTTGTCCTACAACTCGGATTGTAGCAGAGGATTTGTCTCTCTGTCAACAAATATTTTTAAGAAACTTGTGCATATTTTCAGCAATGTGCACAAATGTTTTGGAAAGTGTCGGAAAATAGCTACAAAATTTTTATTTTCAAAACTTGCAGAGAGGGTATGAAATTTTGTACTGTTATACCCGAAGCTTTTTCTGCACACATCATCCTTTGCTTTTGTGTTTCTGCAAAAAACATCCTGTGCTTTCATCTGCTTATTTGTTTCATCTATCCAGTTTCACGAAATAAAAACAAAACCATGATTCTCTCTGCTTGTTCCCCATGTTACCTCTTAATTTGGAAAATTTTGTTCCCATACTTGCACTCAAAAAAGTTTAACCGTCTCTTTCTGAAAAGCCAGAGGAAACACTAAATATGCAATCTTTGTACGCTGTACAGCTATACAAAAAGAGCAGGCTCGCAGCCAATCAATAGGCTGCGAGCCTGCTCTTTTCACGTTTCCCTTCAGTGATTCTCTTTGCTAGCCGCTCCGTCCTCGGGCCGCTTCGTCAGCTCCTCCAGCTTGCGCAGCAGAGCCGGGAAATCGATGGGCTTGGACACATGGGCGTTCATACCCGCCGCGGTGGTGGCGGCGATGTCCTCGGCGAAGGCATTGGCCGTCACGGCGATGATGGGCACCTTCTCGGCGTCGGGCCGGGACATGCGGCGAATCTGCTTGGCCGCCGTACAACCGTCCATCTGAGGCATCTGCATATCCATGAGGATTGCGTCGAAGAAGAAGGGCTGGGAGGAGGCAAACTGCTCCACTGCCTCCTGACCGTTCCAGGCCTGAGTCACCTCCAGCCCGGCGCTGGTGAGAATCTCCGTGGCGATCTCCATGTTCACCTCGTTGTCCTCCGCCAGCAGGATGCGGCGGCCGGTCAGACCCGACGCCGCAGACTGGGCGCTCTCCCGCTCCGGCTCCTGGTCCTCCGCCTTTTCCACCTCCTGGGACCGCACCGCCTCCAGCGGCAGCACCAGGGTAAAGGTGGTGCCCTCTCCCAGGCGGCTCTCCACCTGAATCTGGCCGCTCATCTGGGTCACCAGATTCTTCACGATGGGCATGCCCAGGCCGGTACCGGTGATCTTCCGGGCGGTGAAGCGGGTCTCCCGGGCATAGGGCTCAAAGATCTGAGGCAGGAACTCCTCAGACATGCCGATCCCCGTGTCCCTGACCACGATCTGATACTTGGCGTGGGTCTCCTCCTGGAACTGGGTGACGCTGACGGTGATGCTGTCCCCCTGTCCGGTGAACTTCAGGGCATTGGAGAGCAGGTTATTCATGATCTGACTGATGCGGAAGGGATCGCCCAGCACCACCGGATCGGACACGGCAAAGGACATCTGGAACTGCTTGTTCTCTCCCTCCGCCTGGAGGCGGAAGGGCTCGGCGCACTCCCGGATGCTCTCCTTCAGGTCGAACTGCCGGTAGTCCAGCACCACCTTCCCCTGCTCCATCCGGGACATATCCAGGATGTCATTGATGAGCTCCAGCAGCTGCCGGCCGGACACGGCGATCTTTTCCAGGTATCCGTCGGTGCGCTGGGGGTCCTCCGTGTTCTGCCGGGCCAGCTCCGTCAGGCCGATGATGGCGTTGAGGGGCGTGCGCATATCGTGGGACATGTTGCTGAAGAAGGCCTGCTTGGTCTTTTCGCTCCGGCGGGAGCTCTCCAGGGCGTTTTCCAGCAGCTTGCGCTCCTGGAGCTGATGCTGCTTCTCCTCCTCCACCTCCCGGAAACACAGCACCACCTCGCCGGGGGCCAGGGACTCGTCAAAAAGCACCCGGACGCTGACCCAGCGGTAGACGCCGCCGAAGAGCCGCTGGAAATCCCCGCCGAAGTCCCGGATGCGCTTGGCCACCAGCTTGCGGATATTGGGCAGAGAGAAGCTCTCCCGATACTCCTCACAGGCATCCTTCTCTATAACCTGGCTGATGACCTCTGTGAGTTCTTCATAATTGCCTATCTGCGGCAGGCGCTGGCGCACATAATCCGAGCCCTTGATCATCTCATAGGTGCCCTGGTCCAGGTCCACCCGATAGAGAGCATAGTAGGAGTTGCCCAGGACCCGGACCGTCTCGTTGGTCCGCTCCACCTTGGCGCTCAGCCGCAGGTCCCGCCAGGTCATCAGCAAAAAGCCCAGCAGGCACAGCAGCAATACCGCAAGGAACACGTCCGTAAACTGGTCCAGCTCCTGGAGGATAGTGTCATAGGGCACGGTGATGACGGAGATCCACCCATTGGGCATGATGCTGTAATACACCGAGCGCTGCTGGCCGCTCATGTCGTAGATGTAGGAGTCGTAGTGGTCATGCTCCCCCCGCTGGATGCTCTCCACCAGCGCCCCCACATAGCTTTGCAGCTCCTCCTCGCTCTTGTCCAGATCGGTCTGTCGGTAGAGGACGGTGCCGGAGGCGTCGCACAGATAGAAGGACGCCCCCTCCGGCAGCGTCAGGGGATTGTTGTGAAAGTGGAGATTCTCCGGGAAGATGTCAAAGGCCAGCACAGTGCCGGAGGTATGGCCCATCTGTGCCATGGTGATGACCGGCTTGCCGGAGATGGAGTCGGTATAGGCGTCGGTAAAGACCACCTCGCCGCCGGCCTGCCGGGCCATCTGGTACCATATGGCGCCCTCCACATCGAAGTCCTCGTCCCCCTCCCAGGGGTTGGCGGCGATGATCTTCCCATTCAGCACCAGGTAGGGGTCCACGGTGTTTTCTCCCAGCACCGCCTCCAGGCGCTCAAAATAAAGGCTGATCCACTCCTGCAGCTCCTGGGGCGTGTTGCCCTCCTGGACCCGGCTGTCGATGGACTCGGTGCCGAAGGTCAGCAGCGTCTCATACACCGTCAGGTTGTTGCGCTCCTCCGAGGCATAGCTCTGGGCCAGGGAGGTGCCCAGGTCCTGGGCGTTTTTCAAAAGCTCGGTCCGCAGCAGCCAGAAGCTGGCCGCCCCCAGCAGGGCCAGGAACACCAGCACCACCAGGTTGGGCCGCATCTGATGGAGCACCCGCCGCCACCGGCGTCTGCGTCCGCTCATCCCCAGACCTCCTCAATGGCCTCCAGCACACTCTGCCGGGCGGGGCCGATCTCCGCCAGCAGCGCCGCCGCGCCGTTCCAGTCCTCTGCCCGCAGCAGCTCCACCTGCCGGCTCAGCAGGGAGAAGAGCGCCGTCAAAGACAGGTTCCCGCACATGCCCTTGAGGGTGTGGGAGGCGGTCAGGGCCTCCTCCCGGTCCCCGGCGGCGAAGGCCGCCGTCAGCTTTTCATAGTTGGGGTCCGCCGGGAATTTGCGCAGGAAGCGCTCCAGCAGCGCCTCGTTGTTCATAAAGCGCTCCAGAGCGCCGTCCACGTCAATGCCTGCCGCCGTCAGGCGGTCCTTTTTCGCCTTGTCCATCCCTTACGCCTCCTCTTTTTTGCTGTACATCCGCCACAGCTCCTCCTCTACCCGGAAAAAGCACCGGAGCAGGGCGGGGTTGAACGCGCCGCACTGGCCGGTGCGGATCATCTCCAAGGCCTCCTGCCGAGGGATGGCCGCCTTGTACACCCGGCGGCTGACCAGGGCGTCATACACGTCCGCCAATGACACGATCTGGGCCCCCAGGGAGATCTCCTCCCCCTTGAGCCCGTCGGGATAGCCCCGGCCGTCCCAGCGCTCGTGGTGGTGGCGGGCAATGTCCCGGGCGTAGTGATAGGCCGCGAACTCCCGCATCTGGGGAATCCGCTCCAGCAGCAGCGCACCCTGGATCGTGTGGGTCTTCATGATATCGAACTCCTCCGCCGTCAGACGGCCGGGCTTGTTCAAAATGGTGTCGGGAATGGCGATCTTCCCCACGTCGTGCATGATGGCAGCCAGGGAGATGTGGGTGATCTCCTCCTCCGTCAGGCCCCGGCCCAGCTCCGTGTGCTCCAGCAGGAAGCGGGTGATGTCATGGATGCGCCGGACGTGCTCCCCGGACTCCCCGCTGCGGAACTCGATGGCGGTGGAGAGGGCCTCGATCATGCCCATGTTCAGCCGGATGATCTGCTGGGCCTGGCGCAGCAGCTCCGACTGCTGGCGCTCCACCACGTTGCCCAGCCGCTTTCGGGCCTGGAACAGCTCCACCACCGAGTTCACCCGCCGCCGAACCACATAGGGCACCACCGGCTTGCTGATGACGTCCATGACGCCCAGCTCGTAGGCCTCCCGCATGGTTGCGTCGCTGGCCTCGGCGGTGATGAGAAAGACTGGAATCTTACTGAGCAGCCCCCGCTGCTCCAGCACATGGAGCACCTGCAGCCCGTCCATCTCCGGCATCACCACATCCAGCAGCACCGCACAGATTTTCTCCTGATTCGCCGTCAGCTTCTCCAGCCCCTCCCGGCCGTTCTCCGCCTCCTCCACGGCGTAAAAGGAGGAGAAGAGGTTCTCCAGAATGGCCCGGTTCATCTCATCGTCATCCACGATGAGGATCGTATCCGGGCCCTTCATCAGGGAGCCATATCGATACTCGCTTTCCATGGGCGTCCTTTCTCAACTCATAGATCTGTGCCGGCGAAGGATTCCTTTTTCTTCCACCCGGGCAGCACGAAATCTGGAATGAAACTACAACTTCAGTATAGAATAGAAGCGGCGGAATTGTCAACATTACGGCGCTTTTCTCCCCTTTGCCGTGGGTTTTTGTTCCTTTTTTCCGAGTAAAATGGTTGACTTTTTCCACCTGCCCCCTATAATTATGTCTGCCGGAGCTCTCCGGTCATATCCGCCAAAACGGAAGGGAGGAATTGGCGCCCATGAAGCCAGAGGAAACAGAGCAGCTGCTCAACTTCTGCTGTGAGATGAGCCGCCAGCTGATCTGCAACGGCGCGGAGATCTACCGGGTAGAGGAGTCCGCCTCCCGGATGCTGGCCGCCTACGGCTATCAGGACATCGAGGTCTTTGCCATCCCCCCCTGCGTCATCATCACCATCCGGGACGACGTGCGCAACTACACCCGCTCGGTGCGCATCAAGGGCTCGTCCAACAATCTGGACCGGCTGGACCGGCTCAACGACCTGTGCCGCCTGGTCTGCGCCCAGCGGCCGCCGGTGGTGGAGGCCCAGGCCCGGCTGCGTCAGGTGATGGAGGCACCCTCCTATCCCGCCTGGATCAGCTATCTGGCCTACGGCTTTGCCGCCGCCTTCTTCACCCTCTTCTGGGGCGGCCACGCCGGAGACGCGGCCATCGGCTTTCTCTGCGGATTGACGGTCAAGCGCACCGTCAGCTCCATGAACCAAGTCAACGCCAACATCTTCTTCACCTATGTCTGCACCAGCATGCTGCTGGTGCTGGTGCCCCTGATTCTGGTCTATCTGGGGCTCAACGTCCATCTGGACAAGATCGTCATCGGCGCCATCATGCTGCTGGTGCCGGGCCTGGCCATCACCAACGTGATGCGGGACGTGCTCTCCGGGGATTTCGTCACCGCCCTGACCAAGTTCGCCGAGGTGCTGATCGTGGCCATGGCCATCGCCATCGGCATCGCCATTCCCGTGGGCTTCGCCCGGATGCTGCTGGGTGCCCCCTAAGAGGCGGCGCCGCTGTTTCATCCACTTTGTGTGCGTCCCGCCGGGACGCGGGAGGTTTTCTATGGACACCTTTCTGCCCTGCTTTTACGCCTTTTGGGCCAGCCTCTTCTTCGCCTTCATCTTTGAGGTGAAAAAGCCGGCGGTGCTGCTTTTGTCCAGCGCCGTGGGCGCTCTGGGCTGGGCTGTCTTTTTGCTTATGGCCCCTATCGGCTCTGATGTGGCCCGGTACTTTCTATCCACGGTGCTGGTCACCGTGCTCTCAGAGGTGCTGGCCCGGATGATGAAGGTACCCGCCACGGTCTTTCTCCTGGTGGGCATCATCCCCCTGGTGCCCGGCGGCGGCCTGTACTACGCCATGGAGTATCTCATCAACGGCGACTTTGACGCCTTCGTGGAAAAGGGCATCCAGACCGCCGCCTATGCCGGCGCCATCGCCGTGGGCGTGTCCATGGTCTCCTCCCTGACCCGCATCCTCACCTGGCACTACTTCTCCCGGAAAAAACACTGAACGTACCCAAAAAGCCCCGCACACCGCCCAAGGCGGTGTGCGGGGCTCTTTTTCTCAGTGTCCGTCTCTGGTCCGCACCAGGGGCAGCCGGGGCGAGAGCTGGGAGAGCAGCTCGTTGGTGAGGGTGTCGCAGTTCCCGGCCAGCTCTTCCAGGGGAATCTGTTCCCCGCCGTCCCGGCCCACCAAAGTGGCCACGGCACCGGGCACCGCCTGGGGTACGTCGGTCACATCCACCAGCAGCTGGTCCATGCACATCCGTCCCACCATGGGGCAGGACCGGCCGGCGATGAGCACCCGTCCGCCTCGCTGGGACAGCTCCCGGGGCAGCCCGTCGCCGTAGCCCACGGTGAGCACCGCCAGACGAGTGTCCCGCCGGGCCCGGAAGGCCAGGCCGTAGCCGGCCCCCTCCCCGGCGGGCACAGTGCGCACCGAAGCCACCCGGGTCCGCAGGGACAGCACCGGCCGCAGCTCCAGGTCCCGGACCCTAGGGGTCTCGTCGCTGCCCACGCCGTAGAGGAGGATGCCCGCCCGGGCCAGGGTGCAGGGCTGGGGCGGCAGGTTCCAGATGCCGTAGCTGGCCTGGATGTGGACCTGGCCCGGGTCCAGGCCATCCTGCCGCAGCCGCTCCACGGCGCCGTAAAAGCGCTCCAGCTGCCGCTGGGTGAAGGCCTGGTCCTCCGGGGCGGGGCTGTCCGACACGCACAGGTGGGAAAAAACGCCCCGGATGCGCAGGTGGGGCAGGCGGTACATCCGGGCGATGGCCTCCCGGTCCTCCGCCGGGAGACCCAGCCGGTGCATCCCCGTGTCCAGGGCTAGGTGGACCTCCACCTTTACCCCCTGCCAGGACAGGGCCAGACCGTGGGCCTCGTCGGCCACGGTCTGGGTCAGGCGCCACCGCCCCAGCAGCGGCGCCGCCTCCGGGGGCGTGTAGCCCAGGATCAAAATGGTGCCCCGGATGCCCTTGCGGCGCAGAGCGATGCCCTCCGACAGGCAGGCCACCGCATAGTCCCGGATCCCTTCCCGGGCCAGGACATGGGCCATGGCCACGGCGCCGTGGCCGTAGCCGTCGGCCTTGAGCACCGCCATCATCCGGCATCCCGGCCCCAGGGCCTTTTGAATGGCCCGGGCGTTGTGGACGGCGGCGCTCTCGTCCATCTCCCGCCAGGCCCGCAGGGTCCTGGGCAGAGGCAGGGGCCGGAGGCGGTCCAGCACCGCCGCCGCTCCCAGACTCAGGGCCAGCACCGCCAAAAAGTGGCCCAGACTGTTCTCCACCAGCCACTTCTCCAACCCCAGCGCCCGGGCGCTGCCCCGGACCAGGACGATGCACCAGGGGTGGACCAAATACACCAGCGCTGCCCACCGGGCACACCGCCGGTCCCGTCCGGTATTGGCCCCCCGCAGCAGGGCGAAGAGGTACACCATGCACACCGGCAGGGCCAGGTACATGCTGTCGTGGCGGGGCGCGCCCACACTGTGGAGCCACAGTCCCTCCGCCGTCATCAGCGCCAGGGACATCCCCGTGCCGATCCAGGCGCTTTTGCGGCTCAGGGGCACCTCCACCGTTCCCAGCAGGAGGAACAGCGGCACGTAAAAAAGGCCGTTGCGGGTGTACTCCCACAAAGAGAAGATGCCTCCGTACAGCGTCTCAAAGGCCGGGATGGAGGAGAGCAGGCCGTAGTAGCTATCTCCGCCCAAACCCACCAGGTACAAAAGGCCCGCCACGGTCAGCGCCGCAGGCAGGCCCAGGCGATAAAGCCCCCGGGCCACCAGCACCCCCAGCAGCACCGCCGGGAAATACCAGAGGGTGTAGAAGGTGCCGTCCACCAGCAGCTGCCGCAGTCCCTGGCCCAGGGTCCGGGGCAGGGTGCCGCTGTACCAGTTCAAGGGCAAGTAGAGCGCCGCGGCGCAGAGATAGAGGACCAGCGTCCGTTTCCAAAACCGCCCCAGGGTCCGCCAATCCTGCCGGGCCAGGCAGGCGCCGCTGAGCATGAGGAAAAAGGGCACCGCCACCCGGGCCAGGATCCGGGTCAGCCACAGGTCCCCCAGGGGGGTATAGGTGGCCAGGGGCGAGGTGTGGATGCACACCACCAGCACCGCCGCGGCCAGGCGGAACCGGTCCAGCACCGGTCCTTGGGTTTTTGCTCTCACGCCACATTCCCCCAAACCGTCAGGAAGAAGCCCTCCTGGTTGTCCCCGGAGATCTGGCAGCACCCCTCCGGCAGCGTCAGCTCCACCGTCCGTCCCGGGCAGGGCACATAGGACACCTGAGCCGTCCGGCCGCCCTCCAGCCGGCACAGCCGGGGTCTTTGGGCGATGAAGTCCCGGTACTCCTCCAGACACAGCCCGTTCTCCTCCAGCAGCGCCGCGTGGGGCGCGCCCACATACCGGAAGTGCCAGGGCTCCTCGGCGATGCCGGTGAGGGCCTCCTTCTCCCGGCGGTAGCGCTGGATGAAGCCATAGCGGGCGGCGCAGCGGCGAAAGGCGCCGCACAGTCCGTCCATGGGAAAGTCCGGGCGGATGAAGTCGATCTCCGGCGCCGCCTTCCCCAGGTCGATGGCCAGGCCCGTCTGGTGCTCGCTGCACCCGGGCAGGGCCACATACCGGCGGGTGAAGGCCTCCCCCTCTCTCTCCCAGGTCTCGTCCCAGATGGTCTGCTGCTCCCTCTGGCTGCGCCAGCCGGAGACGGGCACGATGGCCGCCTCCCCGCCGATGGCCTGGATGCAGGCCCCCAGAAGCCGGGCGGCCCGGCGCTCCAGCAGGATCTCCGGCCAGCGCTCGTCGGCCGCCACCAGGTCCGGCGCCTCCCCCTGAAGGGGATGGGCAGGGTTGACCAGGATCAGCGGCCCGGCGTGGATCCGGTCACGGGTAAGCGTCACCTGTCTCATGGCTGCACCCCCAGTTCGATGACCCGGCTGACGAGAGCCGTAAAGTCCACCCCGATGCGCTGCATCATGGTGGGATAGCGGCTGTGGGAGGTAAAGCCGGGGATGGTGTTGACCTCGTTGAACACGATCTCCCCTGCCGGGGTCAAAAACAGGTCCACCCGGGCAAAGCCCCGGCAGTCCAGGGCCCGGTAGATGGTCTTTGCGGCCTCCTGGACCGCAGCGGCCAGCTCCGGGGAGATGCGGGCGGGACAGTGGATGGCGGAGGTCTTGAGGGTGTACTTCTCCTCAAAGTCGAAAAAACCGCCGGACAGCTGGATCTCGTCCACCAGGCCCACTGTCAGTTCTTCGCTGCCCAGTACGGCGCAGCCCACCTCAAAGCCGGAGACCGCCTCCTCCAGCAGGACACGGCGGTCATAGGCCAGCGCGGCCCTCACCGCCCCATCCAGCTGCTCCGGCCCCTCCACCCGGCTCACGCCGAAGGAGGAGCCCGCCCGGACCGGCTTGACAAAGAGGGGGAAGCCCACCGCCTCCGCCCCCCGGCGCAGTTCCGCGGGAGAGAAGCCGGGCTCCAGCACGATCCCTCTGGGGCTGGGGACCCCGGCCAGGGCGGCCAGCTTGTGGGAGCGGTCCTTGTCCATGCACAGGGCGCTGGA
>CDTY01040520.1_pt1 | contig 53350 bp, 48 predicted proteins | sample 557731 | NCBI WGS metagenome assembly CDTY01 (sample SAMEA3182101, study PRJEB8094) | gut metagenome | biome: human; feature: gut; material: Stool; isolation source: human stool | place: Canada | collected 2013-02-12
CCCGCCGCTCCTCGGCGGTATAACTCCGGGCATCCATCAGCGGAACAGCTTTTCAGCCGTCAGGCTGGCCGGGATGCGGGCGGCGATCACGTCCCGGATCAGCCCCTGCTCGTAGGAATCAAAGGCCTTGTTGGTGATGCCCATGTCCAGCGCAGGCCCCGCAGCCACGCCCCGGCGCATCAGGCGCAGAGCGTCCAGCATTCCGCGCAGATCCAGCGCTTTGGTGGAAATTTCGGCGCTGTCACATTTCTTTTGCAGGTCGAGGAAGAGCAGAGCAAACTGGTGCACATATTTGTCCGTCAGGTCGGCAAACTGGGCCCGCAGCAGCTTTTCAAGGTTTTCCTCCGTGATGGTGGGCATCTGGATGACTGCAAAGCGGGAAGTCAGGGCCTCGTTCAGCTCACGGGTGCCCGCATAGCCATAGTTCATGGTGGCGATGAAGCGGGTCTCTTCGGCCAGCGGGATGCGCTCGTAGCCGGGCACATCAATGGCGCGGCGGAAGTCCAGCACGGCGTGGAGGACGGCCAGGGCCTCGTTTTTGGCCATGTTGATCTCGTCCAGCACGCCGAAGCCGCCGCACTGGGCACAGCGGTAGACCGGCCCGGGCCGGAAGGTGACCGCCCCATCCACAAAGGTGTCCATGCCGATGAGGGAGGCTGCATCCATGTTCACATGGAACGAGATGTCCCATGCGGGGCGGCCAAAAGCGGCGGCCAGATTCTCGGCCAGCACATTTTTGCCGGTGGCCTTGCCGCCGGCCAGCAGCAGGTTCTCGCCGCAGAGCAGGGCCGCCAGTGCCTGCTCCCAGACCTCACGGCCATAATAGGTAAAGCCGGAAACGGGGATACGGGGGCGCAGGGCCTCGGGCAGAGCGTGGGCGGCGCGGTATTCTTCCACAGCGTGCAGCAGGTCGGGGCTGATGCCCTCCTGCCGTAATGTTTCCATCAGATCAGACATCCAAGACATCTCCTTGCGGTTGGCTTTGCCAAACCGATTTTTCAGCCTTATCATAGCACAACCGCTCCGGTTTGTGTAGGGGGCGCGGGGGCATTTTTTGCCGGATTTTTGCCCGGGAAATGCCGCAGGGTGGAACGGATCTGTGTGCTGCCGTGCGGACGAAGGAGTTTTTCGTGCCCGGGGATCGTGCGGTAGCGGATATTTTGTGGAAAGCTGTCGAAATGGCAGGTGTTCCGCGTTGTGTGTATCCACTTTTGGCTCAGAATGGTAAAAATTCCGGAAATTCGATTGACAAATCCGAATATTTATCGTATAACCTATATATGGGAACAATTCCGGAGGGAATGCGGAACTCGTGCCCCTGCCCGTTCCTGTCGGAGGAACCACGGTCTGGTTCTGGTGCCGGTGTACTTGGTTTGGTGCAGACGGTAAGTATAGATTGATTTGAAAGAGAGGAATCCCCGTTATGATGAACAATGAGATCAAAATGCCCGCTAACTTTGCTGCGATCGATGAGAACGAAATGGTGTACCTGCAGGGTGGCGCAACCACCGAGGCTACCGCTTGGGACGTGTTCCTGAACGTTGGCAAGCTGTTCAACTACATCGCCCGCGTGTTCTCCGCAGGCAGCTCCATCGTCAACAACATCAATGTTATCGTGACCACCTTCCAGACCCTGAGCACCTTCAGCCTGACCGCTAAGAACTAAGGTTTGGGCCAAAACCGAATCAGCATTTACAGGGCATCCGCTCCGGTAGGCGCGGGTGCTCTTTTTTGCTGCACAGGGCGGGAAGGCATTCGCCCCCAAATGCAGGAAAGCAGCCGTTTTTCTGCAAAGCGGGCGGATTGTCCATTGACAAGGCTCAAGAGGGTGTCGTATACTAACGGTGCCTTGCAAGAAACCCCGCATCCGCGGAATAAAAGAGGAGAGAGAATATGAAAAATAACAACAGCAGCATCAAGCCCGTTGTCGCTGTCGGTATCGGCGCGGCATTGTTCTTTGTTCTGGGACGTTTTGTGGCCATTCCCAGCCCGGTGCCCAACACCAACATCAGCCTGCAGTACGCCGTTCTGGCCCTGCTGGCTGCCATGTACGGCCCCGTGGTCGGCGGCCTGATCGGCTTTATCGGCCACACCCTCATCGACCTGTCCTGGGGCGGCAGCCCCTGGTGGAGCTGGGTCATCGCCTCCGCCTTTGTGGGCGTTGTGGTGGGCCTGTTCTCCAAGAAGCTGAACCTGCAGGAAGGCGAGTTCAGCAAGAAGCAGGTGGCTTTCTTTGCGCTGGCCAATATCGTGGCCCATCTGCTGGCCTGGATCCTGGTGGCCCCCGTGCTGGATATTGCCATCTACGCCGAGCCCGTCAAGAAGGTGTTTGCACAGGGTGCATTTGCCGCCGTGTCCAACAGTATCACCGCTGTGGTGGTGGGCGGCCTGCTGGTGCTGGCTTACACCAGAACCATCGCCAAGAAGGGCTCTCTGGATCAGGAGTGATCCCCGCATGAAACCCGGCCTTTCCATCTGCGCCGTCCGGCCCGTTGGAAAGGCTTTTTTGATGAACAGCTGAGGTACCATACCCATGGCAGAACGTAAACCCATCATCTCATTCCGCAACTTTTCCTTCCAGTACCGCGCCCAGAAGCGCCCCACCCTGACCGATATCAATCTGGAGATCTACCCGGGTGAACGGGTGCTCATTGCGGGCCCCTCCGGCAGCGGCAAGAGCACGCTGGCGGGGTGCATCAACGGGCTGAACCCGTTTTCCAACCCCGGCGCGTGCACCGGCACCCTGACCGTGGACGGTGTGGATGCGCCCCACAGCAGCATCTTTGAACTTTCGGCCCATGTGGGCACGGTGCTGCAGGACCCGGACGGCCAGTTCATCGGGCTGACCGTGGGCGAGGACATTGCCTTTGCACTGGAAAACAGCTGTACCCCGCAGGATGAGATGCACGCCATCACCCGCCATGCCGCCGAGCTGGTGGGCATCGAGAACCATCTCGGCTATGCGCCGCACGAGCTTTCGGGCGGGCAGAAGCAGCGGGTGAGCCTGGCGGGCGTGATGGTGGATCAGGTCAAGATCCTGCTCTTCGATGAGCCGCTGGCCAACCTCGACCCCGCCACCGGCAAGCAGGCCATTGAGCTGATCGACGAGATCCAGAAAAAGACGGATACCACGGTGCTCATCATCGAGCACCGGCTGGAGGATGTGCTCTGGCGGAACGTGGACCGCATCGTGCTGGTGAACGGCGGCACCATTCTGGCAGACCTGCGCCCGGACGAGCTGCTCTCGGGCAGCCTGCTGGCGGAAAACGGCATCCGGGAGCCGCTGTATGTCACGGCTCTGCGCTATGCCGGGGTGGATATCACTCCGGACAAGCACCCCGCCCATGTGGACAGCCTTGTGCTGGACGATACCGACACCCAAAAGCTCCGGGACTGGTTCACGGCCCGGCCCCGGCCCGCCGCGCAGCCGGAACGGGAGCCGCTGCTGGAGGTAAAGGGCCTGAGCTTTGGTTATCAGAAGGGCCAGCAGACCCTGCGGGATGTCAGCTTCTCGATCGGCAAGGGGGAGATGGTGAGCATCGTGGGCCGGAACGGCGCGGGCAAATCCACCCTTTCCAAGCTCATCTGCGGCTTCGAGACCCCGGATGCGGGCGAGATCTTCCTGAACGGCAAGCCGCTGGCTGAGGAGAACATCCGCCGCCGCGCCCAGCACATCGGCTATGTGATGCAGAACCCCAACCAGATGATCTCCAAGACCATGATCTACGATGAGGTGGCTCTGGGTCTGCAGCGCTCCGGCCTGACCGAGGAGCAGATCCGGGAAAAGGTGGAAGCGACCCTCAGGGTCTGCGGCCTGTATCCTTTCCGGAACTGGCCCATCTCGGCACTGAGCTTCGGCCAGAAAAAGCGGGTGACCATTGCCAGCGTGCTGGTGCTCGACCCGGAGCTCATCCTTCTGGATGAGCCTACCGCCGGGCAGGATTTCCGGCACTATACCGACATCATGGAGTTCCTGCGGGGCCTGAATGCCCGGGGTGTGACGGTGGTGATGATCACCCATGACATGCACCTGATGCTGGAATACACCCGCCGTGCGCTGGTGTTCTGCGACGGACGGCTCATTGCCGACCGCACCGCGGCCGCCGTTCTGTGTGACCCCGCGCTGGTGGAACAGGCGGCCCTGAAGGAGACCAGCCTGTACACGCTGGCCAACCGCTGCGGCATTGCGCCCGCACAGGAATTTGTAGAGAGATTTATTGAGCAGGACCGGGAGGTGAGAGAGGGTGGCCGCTAAGACTGTTTTGAATTATCTCCCCCGGGAGAGCGTCATCCATAAGATGACCGGAACCACCAAGCTGGCGTTCTTCCTGCTGTTCACCTTTGCCAGCATGATCACCTACAACACCTGGGTGCTGCTGGGCCTGTTGGTGGTCAGCCTGCTGGCCTTCAGGCTGAGCCGGATCAAATTCCGGGAAGTCCGGTTTATGATGACCTTCATGCTGGTGTTCCTGCTGCTGAACAACCTGTTCATCTTTCTGTTCGATCCCAATCAGGGTACCACCCTGTACGGCACCCGCACGGTGCTCTGCCACCTGTTCTGGCGGTATGACCTGACAGCGGAACAGCTGTTCTATATGATCAACATCAGCCTGAAATATTTTGTGGCCCTGCCGGTGGCCATCCTCTTCATCTCTGCCACCGACCCCAGCGAGTTTGCTGCCAGCCTGAACAGCATCGGCATCTCGTATAAGGTCGGATATTCGGTGGCCATTGCCCTGCGCTACATCCCCGATATCCAGCGCGACTACCACAGCATCAGCCAGGCCCAGCAGGCCCGCGGCGTGGAGCTGGGCAAAAAGGAGCCCTTCTTCAAGCGGATGAAGAACTCTGTCAACATCCTGCTGCCGCTCATCCTGACCAGTCTGAACCGCATCGACACCATTTCCAATGCGATGGAGCTGCGCGGCTTCGGCAAGAACAGCAAGCGCACCTGGTATACCCAGCGCCCCTTTGCCCGGCGGGACTTCATTGCCCTAGGCGTGGGCGCGGCCCTGCTGCTCATCAGCCTGACCGTGACCATCCGCTTTGGAAGGTTCTATAACCCATTCCTCTGAACAAAAAGGCATCCCCGCACTTCCTGTTTCGGCAGGCCGTGCGGGGATGTTTTGCTTTTACAGACCGTTGGTTCAATGATGCCGCAAAAGAAAGGGGCCGTGTTACGCCGCGTCCACGAACTCCTCCGGGTCTTCCACGGCATCGGTGATGGTCTCCTCCGCGGCATCGGAGGAGTCGGCAGGCTGCTCCGGGTGGAGCAGAGCGTTGAGCAGGTCACGGAAGTCAATCAGACTGTCGTCCACCTGCTGATTCCGGGCCAGCAGGTCCTGCACCATGTCGGGCTTGTCGGTGATGAGGTCGTCCACGCCCAGCTCCAGCATGTGGGTGGCGACCTTTTCGCGGTCGATGGTCCAGGCAGACACAGTCTTGCCCCGCAGATGGACGGCGTTGACCATGCCGGAGGTGATAAAGGTGGTCTCCACGCTGAAAAAGTCGGCATCGGGCAGGTCGTAGTAGTTGCCTACGCCCAGAGCCAGAATGTAGCCGGTGGGGTACTCAGGGGCCAGCGCTTTGACCTTGTGCAGGGTCTCGTAGCTCTGGGAGGTGATGACGCAGTTGGAGCTGTCGAAGCCGTATTCCCGCAGCAGGCGTACGGTCTCAGCCTCCAGAGCAGGGGTGGCGGCGCTGGGCTTGATCTCCACGTTCAGGCCGATGCGGCCCCGGCAGAGCTGCAGCACCTGTTCCAGGGTGGGGATCCGGGTGTCGGCAAAGCGGCTGCTGAACCAGCGGCCCGCGTCCAGCTGTGCCACCTCGGCGTAGGTCAGATCATAGACTTTTGCGTTTTTGCCGGTACAGCGTTTCAGGTTTGAATCGTGGGTCACCACGACCACGCCGTCGCTGGTCATCTGCACATCCAGCTCGATGCGGTCACCGCCCTTGAGGATGGCCGACCGGAAGGCGGGAAGGGTGTTTTCCGGGGCTACGGTGCAGTCGCCCCGGTGGAAGGTGACCAGCGGGGTCACGCCGCCCACGGCGGTGAGCAGGGCATCGTCCTGAGGCAGAGCATAGAGGTAGACTGCCATCAGCCCGGTGGCCAGCGTGACCCCGGCCACCGCAGCGGTGAGCAGGGGCCAGCCGCCAAAGCGGTGCGGCTTGCCTTCCGGCAACTCTTCCGGCGGGCAGTCACGGCAGCGATCGTAGAGGAATGCGATGATGGTGCACTGGGCCGTGGTGACCTTGCAATCCAGCAAAAAGCCGAAGAAGGGGATCTCCAACAGATACAGCGCACGGGCGAGCAGCAGCATGGCGCGGGTGCTCCGCAGGCCGATCAGCGCCGCCACGCTGTAAACCAGCAGGGAAGCTCCGAAAAAGACCAGAACAGACCGGACCAGCGCACTGAGGTTCCACCGCAGCAGCACACCGGCCAGCCGGGGCAGCTGTGTTTTGACATGGGCAACGCTCTCCTGAACGGCTTCCCACAGGCTTTTGCGTTCCAGCGTAAAGAGGGGGAGCACCAGGACCCAGAACAGGGTGAACAGGAACGCCGCACCCAGAATGAGAAGAAAAAGCACCAGATAGAGCGGCTTTGCCCGGACAAGCCCAAGGATGTATTCCGGCACAGCCAGCTGAGAGATATAGTTGTAGGTCACGAATACATCTGTAAAGGGGATGAGCAGGGCGCAGTAAAGCAGGATGGGCCAGTTTTTGGGGAGCAGGACATGGCGGATATCCCCCAGCGACCGGACGAACAGGGAAACAGGACGCAGTGTTTCACCCCGGCGGGCCAGTGCAAACCCGTGCAGGAGGATGGAAAAGCCGTACAGGTTCCAGAACGCCGCCAGAAGGACGATGAGCACGATCCCGCCTAAAATGGTCGGTGAAGTAAAGATCTGATGCGCGTTGTTGTTGGTCAGGTAGTTCACCGGCGAGCAGCGCAGTGTCAGCGACCAGATGCCATTCATGGCGGGCAGAAACAAAAGATAGGTCAGGGCTTTGTACACCAGCACGGCTGTCAGAACGGCAGCGGAGGCCCGGTGCAGCAGGGTCAGGGCATGGTTCCGGGTGTCCTTGTAGGCCCGGTGTGCCCGCGTGAGGGAGCGGAAGAGATGCTTCAATTTGGATTCCACCTCGGTACTGGGATATGGTTCTGTCATTTTACAGTAGTATATCACAAAGCCGGGAAAAATGGAAACGACACGGATCGACAGTTTGTTCCAGAGGGCACAGGCGCTTTTCAGCGGAGCAAAAGCGTGTTACAATAGGAGCAGAGTAAAACAGACAGGGGAGGAACACCCAATGCAGATCATGGATCAATTCGGTGCAGCACCGGGGGCAGAGAGCGTCCGGATGCCCGATGGCACCGAGCGGACACTGGCGGCAGAGCACGCTGCGGCCATTCTGGTCAACGAACAGCCAGCCTTCCGGGTGGTCTGCACGCCGGAGCTGCTGCCGCAGCTGGCGCTGGGCCGCCTGCTGACCGAGGGCTGGATCACCGCCGCTGACGAGGTGGAGCGGGTGGCCGTCTGCGCGCAGGGGCTCAAGATAAGCGTTCAGCTGCGCCACCCGCTGGCGGCAGCGGAACAGGCCGGGCAGGAGGTGCCCAGCTGCTGCACCGATAACCTGACGCTGGCCAGCCCGGTGCGGCTGCCGCCGCTGGCCCCGGTGCCCCAGCGGGAGATCCCCGCCGCATGGGTGGATGCGCTGGCCGATGCCATGGGGCAGGGCCTGCCGCTTTATCGTGCCACCCATGCCGTGCACAGCTGTCTGCTGCTGCGTGCGGGCAAGATCTTGTACCGGTGCGAGGATCTGGGCCGCCACAACGCGCTGGACAAGGCCGTGGGCTGCGCCCTGACAGAGGGTGTGCCGCTGGCGGAGTGTGTGCTTTTTACCAGCGGCCGGGTGCCGGTGGATATGGTGCGCAAGGCCATCCGGGCCGGTGTGCCCGCGCTGGTGAGCAAGAGTATGCCCACGGTACAGTCGCTGGAGCTGGCAGAGGAATATGGATTGAAACTGCTTATCCGGCAAAAGAAATGATTTCACCAAGAGGCAAGAGCTTTTGAGAGAAATTGTAGGGCACTGTTTGTGCGTATGCGTTGACTAACCGATGGAAAAGGTGTTATTCTTATAACGAAGAAACCGTTCCGCACTGTTGCAGCAGGTGGAACGGCTGTTTTCGTGCCCGGGAGTTCCGGGCACAGCTGAATCAAACAGGCAGGTGATACAATTGAAGCAGGCAAATCATGCGCCGCAGTCCTTGTGGCGCAGGCGGCTGCCCGGCTATGCGGCCATGGGTGCGGCAACGCTTGCCATGGCGCTTGGCCTTGGCGGGCTGATGCACAGCCGCACCACGGTGGCCGGAACGGCCCTGCCGCTGGCAGATGCCGACGCTGCCACCTATGGTGTGAGCGCGGTGTACCAGCTGGATGACACCACGTATTATGTGGTGGGCAGCAAGCAGGGCTTCCAGAGCGAGGTGCAGGCCGGTGTGACGCTGGACCGCGACGGCAATGTGCTGGATGTGAAGATCCTGGCACAGGCCGAGACCGACAGCCTGGGTGCTCAGTGTGAGAACCCGGAGTTCACGGCCCAGTACCAGGGCGCAGCTCCCTTCACGCTGGCAGGCAAGCGCTACACTGTGACCGACCCGGCCACCGGCACGGCTTTTGCTGCCGCAGGCAGCGCCGAGACCGACGCTGCCCCCGCTGAGGCCTTCGACCCCGCCGCATGGCGTGCGGGCGATACCTCCCCGGAGGCCGAGGCTACCCGGAAGATGTATGAAGCCGGGCTGACCCTCTCGGCCCTGAACGGCCAGCCGATGGACGACGCACTCATCCCCCCGATGGACAACAGTGCTGAGGCTGTGGCACGGCGCAAGCTGTACGCGGCGTGTCTGAGCAAGAGCGCGCAGGACGGCGAGAAACAGGCAGTGCCTTATGCAGACTGGTCCGCTGAAAAGCAGGCTGAGTACAAGCTGCAGGCCGCTGATCTGACCACCCAGGGCAGTGCGGCCGACACGGTCAGCGCTGACATGACCCAGGTGGATGCGCTTTCCGGTGCAACCATTACGTCCACGGCGGTCACGGACATCGTCAACAATTCTTATTTCTATGTAACCGAGGTGCTCTGCGCAGAGTGACCTCACGGAGGAATGGAAACCTATGGCAAAAACTGATTTTCTGACGGCTGACATGACCCGCCGTCAATTTATGAAGATCTCGGGCAAGAGCCTTGCAGGACTCACCCTTTCCGCATCTATGCTGTCCCTCTTCGGCTGCTCTCAGAAGCAGGTGGATGCCGGTGCTGTGGCGACCTGGGCACTGCCCCAGGGTCTGCTGGTGGTCAATGCTGACCTGTGCACCGGCTGCCAGCGGTGCGAGATCAACTGCACCCTGACCAACGACGGCGTGTGCTCTTCCTACATCAGCCGTGTCAAGATCCAGCGCCGCCTGAATCTGGACGGCGACGGCAACGGTCTGCTGTCCGGCACCGACAACTGCTTTGTCTACTTCCCGGATACCTGCCGCCAGTGTGAGGATCCCGCCTGCGGCAACGCATGCCCCCAGAAGGCCATTGTCACCAATGAGCAGGGCATCCGCGTGGTCGATACCGACAAGTGCATCGGCTGCGGTGCCTGCGTGGAGGCCTGCCCCTGGCACATGCCCACCGTCAACCCCGAGACCGGCAAGTCCTCCAAGTGCATCGCCTGCGGTGCCTGCGTGGCGGGCTGCCCGTCCGGCGCTCTGTCCATCGTGGACTGGGATGCCGTTACCAGCGCAGCACAGGCTGCTTACAAGGATCTGTAAGGAGGAACAACAATGGCTGAAACCTATGGCTGGGCAGGCAAGATCCTGCGCGTCAACCTGACCACCGGTGAGATCACCACCCAGGACGACGCAAAATACCATAAATATATCGGCGGTATGGGCATGGCCTACCGCATCATGTACGAGGAAGCTCCCATGGAGCTGGACCCCTATGACGAGAAGGCGCTGGTCATCTTTGGTGTCGGCCCCCTGACCGGTGCCGGCGTGCCCTGCTCCGGCCGTATGAACGTGACCTTCCGTTCTACCTGGTCCAAGGGCCACTCCATCATCGATGCACACATGGGCGGCCACATCGGCTCCATGCTGAAGTATGCCGGTTACGACGGCATCGTTGTCAGCGGCATCTCCGAAAAGCCCGTCTACCTGCGCATCGAGGACGGCGAAGTCTCTCTGGAGGACGCAAGCGAGATCTGGGGCAAGGGTACCTTTGCTGCCAACAAGTGGATGGTGGAGCAGAACGGCCGTGAGTTCGAGACTGCTTCCATCGGCCCCGCCGGTGAGAATCTGGTGGATTACTCCACCCTGAACACCAGCTTCGGCAACTCCGGCGGTGCCGGTCTGGGCGCTGCCATGGGCAACAAGAAGCTGAAAGGCCTGGCCATCCGCGGCACCGGCAGCGTCAAGGTGGCTGACCCCAAGAAGGTGCTGGAGCTCTCCAACTACATGATGGGCAACCTGATCGGCGGCAACAACAACCACAACGTGCCCGCACAGCCCCAGAGCTGGGCAGAGTACAGCGCCACCTCCGGCAAGAACCGCTGGTCCGGCGCTCCCGGCCGTATGTGGAAGAAGGCTCCCGGCGGCCCCGTGGATACCGGCGAGCAGCCCTACAACGATATCAACAAGGTAGCACTGCGCTGCTTCAAGGGCTACTTCGACTTCGGCGCTCCGGCTGCGGAGTACACCGTGAAGAACGGCGGCTGCTCCTCCTGCCCCATCCGCTGCTACACTGAGTACGATGTGGATCCGCTGGCCGATTACGACCTGCCCACCCACAACTCCAACACCTGTATGCCCGTGCTGTACGGCACCCGCGTCTATCCGGACGGCGTGCACGATTTCAAGTACGAGGGCGACGGCACCATGGTCATCAACCTGGCATGGTCTCATGCTGTGGACGATATGGGCCTGTGGGACAACTACGGCAACCTGAACCGCGACCTGCTGTGGATCCTGCGGATGCCCCGCGAAGAGGCCACCAAGTACATCAGCGAGGCTGAGTACGACTCTCTGCCCTGGGAGTGGGAGAAGGCCGGCGATCCCCGCTGGGAGGTTGAGCTGATCCGCCGCATGGCTTACGGTGAGGGCGACCTGTCCGTGATCGCCAAGGGCACCCTGGCCATGATGGAGAAGTTCGGCCTGCCCAAGAGCTGGCTGGACCGCGACGATGGTGCCACCAACTCCAACCTGATCTACAACGGCTTCCCCAACCACCACGGCCCTGCTGAGGCATGGCAGGTGGGTATGCTGTACAACCTCGTCTACAACCGCGACTGCATGATCCACGAGATCGTCTGCGAGACCGGCTCCGGCGCTCCCTATGATGTGACCAAGAAGGTCATGGAGGACTTCTTCGGCGAGGGCTGCTACGATAAGGCCAAGGCCTACACTCCCATCAACGAGAACAAGGCAAAGCTGGCTGCATACTGCGTCAACGACAAGAACTTCCACGACTCTGCCACCCTGTGCAACTGGATGTGGCCCATGACCCAGTCTCCCTCCAAGGAGCGCGAGTACCACGGCGACCTGGATCTGCAGGCAGACTTTATGACTGCTGTTACCGGCGAGACCTATACCCAGGCCGATCTGCAGGAGGACGGTGCCCGCATCACCCAGATGCTGCGCGCGATGACCGCCATCAGCTTCCAGCAGAACTGCGGCAGCGCAAACCTGCGTCAGGAGCACGATGCCATCTGCGATTGGGTGTTCGATAAGGACCCCGACTTCAAGGCATTCGAGGAAGGCACCACCAAGCTGGACCGTGCCGACATGGAAAAGGCAAAGGATCTGTTCTACGACATCTTCGGCTGGGACCGCACCACCGGTGTGCCCACCCGCGAGACGCTGGAGAAGTATGATCTGGCTGACATGGCCGATGATCTGGAAAAGCGCGGCATCTACGCCCAGAACACCGCAGCAGCTGAATAAATCCCATAGAAAGAGGAACGATCGTCATGTTGTTTGGCAGACGTAAACCCGGCTACACCACCACTGTGGACAGCAGCGTGGACCCGGAGCAGGCCGTTCTGGACCTGCAGAAGGCAGAGCTGGCCGCAAAGAAAAAGCCCAAGGCAGAGGTGTTCGACATCGATGCCGCCAGCGAGACGGCCCGCCGCCTGAAGGAAACGGGCAGCAGCTTTGACGGCAGCGCCGCCAAGACCGGCGAGGATGTGATCGCCGCCGTGGAGCGGGAGACCGCAGAGCTTGCAGCAATGCAGGCTGCTGGGGCCGCACCCGAAGCCGCCGAAACTGTGCAGGACGAGGCCGCAAAGCCTCAGCTGCTGGATTTTCTGGCCGGCGAGCCGGAGGCTGAAAACGATCCCTTTGCGGATCAGCCCACCCAGACTGCGCCGGAGCTGCCGGAGCTGACCCCCGCGCAGGAGCTGGCCGGTTACATCCGTTCCCGCAGCGCCGCCGCGCTTATCACGCCCCACGCACTGCTGGTCAGTGAGGTGGAGAACGCCGATGAGCTGCTGGCTCAGATGCCGCAGGACCCCCAGTGTGAGGATATCGTTGTCCGTGCAGGCGCAAAGGATACCTACTATTACTCCAACGCCAACATGAGCGACAACTACGCCATGATCGCCCAGCTCATTGAGGACAAAGACCTCTGTGTCATGTTTGCTGAGATGGTGCGCTTCAATGCACGGGTCTACCCCAGTGCTACCCCGCTGAAGTACTTCCAGCGCTCCCCCTACGGCCTTGCGCCGGAGGAGATCGAGCAGACCTGGAAGACCATGCAGGGCAGGCCGGAGTTTGCCGACATCGAAGAGCTGACCAACAATCAGAACGAGCGGTTCCTCTTCTCCACCCAGCACCTCACCCGCCGCTATGCAAAAGCCATCAGCGACGTGGATGATTTCTGCGACTAAAAGATCATACACAATTGAATAGGGTACAAGAGCTTCTTTGAGCAAGGCTGTCTAAACCCCGCAGGGGGCAGGACACCGCGCCGCAATGCTAAGGGCCAACGCCGGCATTCAAGGGTGGCAGGGGAAACCCGGCCGCCTTCCCGCAGAAGAAACGCTGCAATTTGAAAAAAAGAACTCCTCCCATCCACCGTTCCGGAGCGTTGCCTCCTTCCCGTTGCTGCAACAGCGGAAAAGGAAGCGGCTCCCTCGGCGTGGCGGCCTGCAGGCTGCCGCTCCGGGCCATGTTCGGTTTTTTGCGGGGGCGTTTTGATTTTCGGTCAGAACGTCTCCGCTTTTTTTTCACCTGCCGATTGAAAAGAGATCTCCCCGGGAGTTTGTCCGGGCCATAGCGGGCAAACTGTGCCCCGGGGAGCGATGGAGGATTTTTGCAATGAAACAGCCTTTTTGCACGCCAGCCCAGGCCCTGCGCCGGGTGCTGGATGCTGCTGCGGCTCTCCCGGTGCCTGCCACGGAGCGGGTGCCGCTGGATGATGCCTGTGGGCGGATCGCAGCCCGGGACCTGTGTGCCCGGATGGATCAGCCCCCTTTTGACCGGAGCCCTCTGGATGGCTATGCCCTTCACAGTGCCGACACGGCCGGGGCGGGGGAGGAGACCCCTGTCACCCTGCCGGTGGTGATGAAGCTTTACGCCGGGGATGCCCCCGCCGCTGCCCTGCCTGCCGGGTGTGCCGCTCGGATCATGACCGGTGCACCCCTGCCCCCCGGCGCGGACTGCGTTCTGATGCAGGAGCTGACCGACAGCGGGGAGGAGCAGGTGCGCATTTACGCCCGGCTCCAGCCCAACGCCAATGTGGTGTTCCGGGGTGAGGACATCGCCGCCGGTGCCCCCATTGCCGCTGCCGGAACTGTGCTGACCCCGGCGCACATCGGTGTGCTGGCCGGTCAGGGAATCCCGGATGCGGAGGTATTCCGCCCCCTGACCGTGGGCGTGCTTGCTACCGGCAGTGAGCTGCTGGAAGCGGGTGAGGCCTGGGCTCCCGGCAAGATCTACGATGCCAACGGGATCCAGAATGCCGCCCGCCTGCGGCAGCTGGGCTTTGCCGTGGAGCGCACCCACTGCTCGGATGACCCGGAGGAGATCGCCGCCCGGATGAAAGAACTGCTCACCCGGTGTGATGCGGTGATCACCAGCGGCGGTGTTTCGGTGGGGCAGAAGGATTACCTGCCCACAGTGCTGGAAATGCTGCACGCGGAGCCTGTTTTTGCCGGGGTGGCCCAGAAGCCCGGCAGCCCCATGATCGCTGCACAGGTGGGAGAAAAGCTGGTGTTCTGCCTGTCCGGCAATCCCTTTGCCGCTGCTGCCACGCTGGAGCAGTATGCCGTTCCGGCCCTGCTGCGGGCCGCAGGGCGGCGGGAAGAAGACTGCATCCCGGTGCACACCCGGGGCAGGCTGACCACCGGCTTTTCCAAGCCCAGCAAGGGAACCCGCTTCTTGCGGGCCAGAGCGCTGGGCGGCCTGGTGGAGATCCCCGGCGAGGGCAACGCGGAGGCGCATTCCTCGGGCAGTCTGTCGGCCATGACGGGCTGCAACTGCCTGGTGGAGCTGCCTGCGGGCAGCGGCCCGGTGGCTCCGGGCGAAGAAGTGGAGGTGCTGAACTTTGTACAGTGAAAAGAAACAGGCGCTTGCTGCCGAGCTGAGCCTGAAGCGCCCGGCTGTGCTGGCCGTGAGCGGTGCGCACAACAGCGGCAAAACAACTTTGTTGGAAAAACTCATCCCCCTGCTGCGGGCACGGGGCCTGAAGGTGGGCGTCATCAAGCATGACGGCCACGATTTTACCCCCGACGTGCCGGGCACCGACAGCTTCCGCCTGCGGGAGGCCGGGGCCGAGGGCGTGGCGATCTTTTCGGGCAGCCGCTACCTGCTGACGGAGGAATTCCGCCTGAACGAGCAGGATCTGCTGGCCCTGTTTGAGCGCCACGGCTATGATCTGGTGCTGATGGAGGGCTTCAAGGAGAGCGGCTGGTCCAAGATCGAGGTGGTGCGCAAGGCTGTCTCGGAGGAGCCTGTCTCCTTTGAGCCGCTGGCCATCGTGGGGGATGTTCCGGGCGCGGATTTTGCGCTGGACGAGCCCGCAGCGCTGGCCGACTGGATCGCTGCACAGATGCCTGCATTGTAACAGGGGGAGGAAGAAACCATGAAACTGATCCGTACCGAAGACGCGGCAGGGCAGGTGCTCTGCCACGATATCACCCAGATCATCCCGGGTGAATTCAAGGGGGCCCGCTTCAAAAAGGGCCACATCATTCAGCCCGAGGATATTCCGGTGCTGCTGAGCATCGGCAAGGAAAACCTCTATGTCTGGGAGAAAAAGCCCGGCATCCTCCACGAGGACGAAGCTGCCGCCCTGCTCTACAAGGCCGCTGCCGGTCAGAATATCCACGGCACCGAGCCCCGGGAGGGCAAGATCGAACTGATCGCCGACTGCGACGGTCTGCTCAAGATCGACCGCAGGGCCCTGCTGGCGGTGAACAGCACCCCCCAGATGATGATCGCCACGATCCACGGCGACCTGCCTGTGAAAAAGGGAGCCAAGCTGGCTGGTACCCGCATCATCCCGCTGGTCATTGAGCAGGAGAAGATGGAGGCCATGCAGGCTGCTGCCGGGCCGAAGCCCATCCTGAACGTGCTGCCCTTCCACCAGAAGAAGTTTGCCGTTATCAACACCGGCAGCGAGGTGTTCAAGGGCCGCATTGAGGACAAGTTTACTCCCATCCTCGAGCAAAAGCTGGCGGTGTATGGCTGTGAGATGGCCTTCCACAAGGTCTGCGACGATGACCCGGCGGGCATTACGGCTGCCATTCTGGAAGCAAAGGCCGCAGGCTGTGAGTTGATCTTTACCACCGGCGGCATGAGCGTGGACCCGGATGACCGCACCCCGCTGGCCATCAGGAACACCGGGGCTGAAATTATTACTTACGGTGCGCCCGTGCTGCCCGGTGCCATGTTCCTGGTCAGCTATCTGGACGGTGTGCCGGTCTGCGGTCTGCCCGGCTGTGTGATGTACGCCAAGCGCACCATTTTTGACCTGCTGCTGCCCCGCCTGTTGGCCGATGACCCCATCACCGCCGAGGATATCGCCCGTCTGGGCGAGGGCGGCCTCTGCCTGGGCTGCGCCGAGTGCCACTGGCCCAACTGCGGCTTCGGACACTGCTGAAACCCTCTCAGTCAAAGTCTTTCGGCTTTGCCAGCTCCCCCGAAGGGGGAGCTTAACTAAGGTGAAAAAATATGAGTGAAAATAATCTGACACATTTTGATGCCGCCGGTAACGCCGTGATGGTGGACGTGAGCGAAAAGCCCGTCACGGCCCGGGAGGCCACGGCCCACGGCATCATTACCATGAATGCGGATGCCTTTGCCGCCGTGGAAAGCGGTACCGTGAAAAAAGGCGATGTGCTGGGTGTGGCCCGGGTAGCCGGCATCATGGCCACCAAGCGCACCAGCGAGCTGATCCCCCTGTGCCACCCGCTGCCGCTGACCAAGGTGCAGATCGAGTTTGACCTGCTGCCCGAGCGCCGGGCTGTGGAAGCACGCTGCACGGTCAAGACCAGCGGCGTGACCGGCGTGGAGATGGAGGCCCTGACCGGCGTTTCCACCGCCCTGCTCACCATCTATGACATGTGCAAGGCCGTGGATAAGGGCATGGAGCTGGGCGAGATCCATCTGGTGGAAAAGACCGGCGGCAAGAGCGGACATTACATCCGGGCGGAGGGCGGCTATGTTTGATTCCAAGGGCCGCAAGATCCATTATCTCCGCCTTTCCGTGACCGACCTGTGCAACCTGCGCTGCCGCTACTGTATGCCGGACGGCGTGGACAAGCTGGAACGGGAGGATATCCTGACCTACGAAGAATTCCTGCGCCTTGCCGCCCTGTTTGCCCGGTGCGGGGTGGATACCGTGCGGGTCACCGGCGGCGAACCGCTGGTGCGCAAGGGCGTGGAGCAGCTGGTCAAGGGGCTGAAAGCCATCCCCGGCATCCGGAAGGTCACCATGACCACCAATGCCGTCCTGTTGGAGCAGCAGCTGCCCGCCCTGCTGGAGGCCGGGCTGGACAGCGTGAACATCAGTCTGGATACGCTGGACCCCGCCCTGTTTGCAAAAATCACGGCCCGGGATGAATTTGCCGCCGTGCAGGCGGGCAGCCATGCCGCGCTGGAAAGCGGCATTCCGGTCAAGCTGAACTGCGTGCCCCAGGTGGGCGTGAACGAGGGTGAGCTGGAAGCGCTGGCCGCTCTGGCACAGGATAAGCCCCTGCAGGTGCGGTTCATCGAGATGATGCCCATCGGCTACGGGGCGGCCATGCCCTGTATCTCCGGCCCGGAGCTGCTGGCCCGCTTCCGCAGGCGCTGGCCGGAGCTGGCCCCGCTGCCCGGGGCAGCATGTGCCGCGCTGGGCGACGGCCCGGCGGTCTATTACACCGTGCCGGGCTGGAAAGGGGACATCGGCTTCATTGCCGCTGTCCACGGCAAGTTCTGCGCCTCCTGCAACCGGGTGCGGCTGACCAGTCAGGGCTTTCTGCGCCCCTGCCTTGCCAGTGAGGCCGGATGTGACCTGAAAGCCCTGCTGCGCAGTGGCGCGTCTGATGAAGAGCTGCTGACTGCCATCCGTACCACCATCTGGGAAAAGCCCCAGGAACATCATTTTGAATTGAAACAGGACATCCCCGCGACCCGGGGTATGTACCGAATTGGAGGATAAATCTATGGGAAAACTTCTGGCAATCTGCACCAGCCCCCAGCGGGGCACGGTCAAGACCGAAGTGGAAAGCGCACGCCTGACCCCGGAATGGGGCATTGAGACCGATGCCCACGGCGGGAACTGGCACCGTCAGGTCAGCCTGCTGAGTGCCGAAAAGATCGAGAACTTCCGCAAGAAGATCTGGGTGGACTACGGTGCCTTTGGCGAGAATCTGGTGGTGGAGGGCTACGATTTCCGCAATCTGCCCGTGACCAGCCGCTTCGCCATCGGGGACGTGGTGCTGGAAATGACCCAGATCGGCAAAGAGTGCCACAACGACTGTGTCATCAAGCAGAAGACCGGCGAGTGCATCATGCCCCGGGAGGGCGTGTTTGCCCGGGTGCTGCAGGGTGGCGAGATCCACGTGGGGGACGAGGTGACTCTGCTGCCCCCGCCGGAAAACCCGCCCCTGCGCGCTGCCGTCATCACCCTTTCTGACAAGGGCAGCCGGGGTGAGCGTGAGGACAAGAGCGGCCCCCTGATCGTGGAGATGCTCACCGCTGCAGGCTATCAGGTGGAGGAGACCATGATCCTGCCCGATGAGGCAAAGGCCCTGAAAGCACAGCTCATCCGGCTGGCCGATGGCCGTCAGGTCAACCTGATCCTGACCACCGGCGGCACCGGCTTTGCCCCCCGGGATATCACCCCGGAAGCCACCTATGCCGTAGCGGACCGCAACGCCCCCGGCATTGCTGAGGCCATGCGTTATCACAGCCTGAGCATCACCCCGCGCGGGATGCTCAGCCGTGCCGCCAGCGTGCTGCGGGGCAAGACCCTCATCGTCAACCTGCCCGGCAGCCCCAAGGCCGTGAAAGAGAATCTGGAGTACATCCTGCCCAGCCTGGAGCACGGGGTGCGCATTGCCGCCGGGCTGGACGGCGAGTGCGCCCGCAAATAAGTCTGTTTCACCGCCGCGGCGCTGCTTTTGGTGCCGGGCGTGAAAATAAAAGTACAGCAAAAGCATACCCACTGTAAGGAGCAAGACTATGAAAACTATGATCTCCCGCCGCAGCTTCCTGTGCGCTGCCGGCATCGCATCCGCATCTGCTGTTCTGACCGCCTGCGGCGGCTCCTCCAGCAGCACTGCATCTGCCACCGCATCCTCCGCTGCCGCCTCCTCTGAGGCTGCCTCCGGCGAGAGCGTGGAGCTGATCGTTTTTGCTGCCGCCTCCCTGACCGAGACCCTGAACGCCATTGCCGAGACCTACTCTGCAGAGAACCCCGGCGTGACCTTCAGCTTCAACTTTGACTCTTCCGGAACCCTCAAGACCCAGATCCAGGAGGGTGCGGACTGCGACCTGTTCATCTCCGCCGGTCAGAAGCAGATGAACCAGCTGGACAGCACCGCTTCCGCTGAGGTGAACACCGAGGGCCTGGACTTTGTGGATGCCGAAAGCCGTGTGGATCTGCTGGAGAACAAGGTCGTGCTCTGTGTGCCTGAGGGCAGCGACAAGGGCATTGACAGCTTCGACAGCCTGGCCGAGCACCTGAAGGCAGAGGATATCCTGTTCTGCATGGGCAACAGTGATGTGCCCGTGGGTCAGTACACCCAGAAGATCCTGGCTTACTATGATCTGGATGAGGCAGCTCTGGCTGCTGCCGGTGTCATCACCTACGGCTCCAACGTCAAGGAAGTCACCACCCAGGTCAGCGAGGCCAGCGTGGATGCCGGTGTCGTTTACTGCACCGATGCGTACAGCGCCGGTCTGACCCCCGTGGACGAGGCTACCAAGGAAATGTGCGGTCAGGTCATCTACCCTGCCGCTGTGATGAAGAACGCCCTCCATGCCGAGGCTGCCAAGGAGTTCCTGGCTTACCTGCGCACCGATAAGGCTGCGACCGTGTTCGAGAGCGTCGGCTTCACCGCACTGTAAGCATCCGCTGGGGGGATGGTATGGACTGGTATCCCTTATGGAACAGCCTGCGCATTGCGCTGATCAGCTGCGCAGCAGTGTTCTTTTTAGGCATCTTTGCGGCCTACTACATTGCAAAGCTCCCGCGCGTGCTCAAAGGCGTGCTGGATGTGGTGCTCACCCTGCCCATGGTGCTGCCGCCCACGGTCGTGGGATATTTCCTGCTGCTGCTGTTCGGCGCAAAAAGGCCGCTGGGCATATTTTTCATGGAACATTTCGGCGTGAAGCTGGTGATGAACTGGTACAGCGCCATCTTTGCTTCCATCGTGGTGGCCTTTCCGCTGATGTACCGCACGGCCCGCGGTGCCTTTGAGAGTTTTGACGAAACGCTGGCCTGGTCGGCACAGACGCTGGGACTTTCCAACACCTGGATCTTCTGGCGGGTGCGGATGCCCTGCTGCCGTCAGGGCATTCTGGCCGGTACGGTGCTGGCCTTTGCCCGTGCGCTGGGCGAATATGGTGCCACCAGCATGATCGCAGGCTACACGCCGGGCAAGACGGCCACCATTGCAACCACGGTCTACCAGCTCTGGCGCACCAACGATGAAGCCGGGGCCATGCAGTGGGTGCTGGTGGATATCGTTATCTCGGCGGTGGTGCTGCTGGCAGTGAACCTGCTGGAACGCAGGCAGAAGCAGGGAGGAAAGCGCGCATGAGCCTGGAAGTAAATGTGACCAAGCGGTTTGATGGTTTTACCCTCCACGCTGCGTTCACGGCGGGGGATACTGCCACCGCCCTTCTGGGTGCGTCCGGCTGCGGCAAAAGCATGACCCTGCGCTGCATTGCAGGCATCGTCCGGCCGGACGAGGGGCGCATCGTGCTGGATGGCCGGGTGCTGTTCGACAGCGCTCAGGGCATCGATCTGCCGCCCCAGCAGCGCAATGTGGGTCTGCTGTTCCAGAACTACGCCCTGTTCCCCAACATGACCGTGGAACAGAATATCCTCTGTGCCCTGAAAAAGGAAAAGGACCCTGCCGCCCGCAGGGCTGCCTGTGCCGAGGCATTGCGGGCCATGCGGCTGGAGGAACTGGCCAAGCGCCTGCCCGGCGCGCTTTCGGGCGGGCAGCAGCAGCGTGCCGCCCTGGCCCGCATCCTGGCGGCCAAACCCCGCATCCTGATGCTGGACGAGCCGTTCAGTGCGCTGGACAGCTACCTGCGCGAGGAGGTAGAGGGGGAAGTGGGCAGCCTGCTGGCCGGATTTGCGGGCACAGCCCTGCTGGTGACCCACAACCGGGACGAGGCCTACCGCCTGTGCAGGGAGATGATCGTGATGGACAGCGGCGAGGTGCTCCGGACAGGCACGACCAAGGAGGTCTTTGCCGACCCCCGCACCCGTGCCGCCGCCCGCCTGACCGGCTGCAAGAACATTCTGCCCTGCACCCGGGTGGGGGAGCATACCGTTCATCTGGCGGGCTGGGAACAGCTGTTGACCGTGGCTCTGCCGGTGCCCGAGGGCTGCCGTGCCGTGGGCATCCGCGCCCATGATTTTGCGCCCTGCGCTCCCGGCACCCCCAACAGCCTGCCGGTGCAGGCTGTCTCCACCAGTGAGAACCCCTTTGACTGGAATATGATCTTCACCCTGCCCGGCGGTGAGGCCCGCCTGTGGTGGAAGGTGTCCAAGGAGACACTGGCGGCCCCGCCGCCAAAAGCACCCGCCTGCCTGGCTGCCGCCCCGGAAAATATCATGCCGCTGGTCTGAGGCAAAAGAATCGTTTTCTCCCTGCTCCCGAAACAGAAATACGGAGCAGGGAGAAATTTTTTGAAAAAAGTACTTGACTTTATCAAGTGATGTGATTATACTAGACCTTGTCAAGTAAAGGAGATGCAAAGAGTGATCCAATCGACCATATCCTTCTACGTGATGGAGTTTTACAAGCAGTTCGCAGCCTACACCACCCAGCAGCTGCAGGAGTTTGGCCTGAGCTTTGGCATGATGTATTTTGTGATCTACGTGGGCAAACATCCCGGCTGCACCCCGGCTGAGATGACCAAAAACCTGCACCTGGACTGGGGCCACTGCCAGCGCAGCGTGATCAAGCTGGTGGAAGATGGCTTTATGACCCGGGAAAAGCAGGGCCGTAGTTATCATTTGGGGCTGACCCCGGCGGGTGAGAGAGCATTCCGGACCTGCCACCAGGTATTTTTCGATTGGGATGCACAAAACTTGAGCGGGCTGACCGAAGAGGAACAGCACCAGCTCCTGAGCCTGCTGCAAAAGGCAGCACGGACGAGGAAAGAGAGTGTGTAACATGTACGACACCATCCTGAGCCCCATTGATTACGGTGGAATGCAGCTGAAGAACCGCATCATCTTTGCCCCCACCACCTTCGGCCTTTCGGACGAGGAATATCTGGCAGAGATGGAGCGGCTGGCCAAGGGCGGCTGCGCCATGATCATCATCGGCGACGTGCCGGTGGCCAAGAGCCGGTTTGAGAAGTCCCTGTTTGACAAAAAGGGCTTTGCCTTCTATCAGCAGATCTGCGAGACTGCCCACAAATACGACTGCAAGGTCTGCGCCCAGCTCCACCAGACCGATACCGACATGATGTCCATCATCAAGTGCATCCCGGGGATGCTGATGAAAAAGATCACCCCCGATCAGCTGCGGGAGCGGATGAACGATGCCGTGGGTCCCTACATCACCAAGATGTCCCAGAAAAAGATCCATCAGATCATCGATGGCTTTGGCAAGGCTGCTGTGCTGGCAAAGCAGGCGGGCTTTGACATGGTGCAGGTGCACGGCGACCGGATGTGCGGCAGCTTCTCTTCCGCCATCTTCAACCACCGCACCGATGAATACGGCGGCAGTGCCGAGCGCCGCGCCCGCTTTGCCGTGGAAGCTGTCAAGGCAGTGCACGCCGCTGTGCCCGGCATGGCCATTGACTACAAGCTGGCTGTCCGGCAGGAGAATCCCCATTACGGCAACGCCGGTGTGGTGGAGGAGGAACTGGCCGTGTTCGTGCCCCTGCTGGTGCAGGCAGGCGTGACCAGCTTCCATGTGACACTGGCCAACCACTCTGCGCTGGAAAACACCATCCCGCCGGCCAGCCACCCCGAGTTCAAGGAGACCGGCTGCTTCCTCAAGTTCTGCGATGAGGTGCGCCGGTATACCAGTGTGCCGCTCTGCGGTGTGGGCGGCCTGAACGACCCCGATTTTGTGGAGCAGCAGCTTGCCAGCGGCCGCATCCAGTGCGCGGCAATGTGCCGCCAGCTGCTGGCCGACCCCAACTGGGTCAACAAACTGCATAGCGGCAATGGGGCAAAGATCCACCGCTGTGTCCGCTGCAACAAAAAGTGCCTGGGCGGCCTGATCGCCCATCAGGGCACCCGCTGTGTCTATGATGCCCTGAACGCAAAAGAACAGGGCAGCATCTGATATCAAAGAGAATAAAGGAGAATGACCATGAGCTACGCCATCGTTTTCAGCAGCAAGACCGGCAACACCCGCCTGCTGGCCGACACCCTTCGCGCAAGCTTGCCCCAGAATGAGTGCACCTACTTCGGAGCACCGGCCCCGGAGGCACTGGAGGCTGAGACCCTTTACATCGGCTTCTGGACGGACAAGGGCCATGCCGATGACACCCTCACCGCCTTTTTGCAGACCCTGAAGGGGAAGCGAATCTTTTTGTTCGGTACCGCAGGCTTTGGCGGCAGTGCGGAATATTTCGGGCAGATCCTGGCGGCTGTGCAGAAATCGCTGGATGAGAGCAACACGGTCATTGGAACTTATATGTGCCAGGGCAAGATGCCCATGACTGTGCGCCAGCAGTACGAAAAGATGCTGCAGCAGCCCAACCATGCGCCCAATCTCGAAATGCTGATCGAGAATTTTGACAAGGCGCTGGCTCACCCGGATGCCGCAGACCTCGACCAGCTGCGCAAAAAGGCAGCAGAGGTGCAGGCATAACGGAAGAACTCTTCAAAAAGCAGATTTTTTGAGAAAGCTGCTCCAAAACAGTTGACAGGTTCTGTCCGATGTGGTAGGATAGCGTCGAGGAAATGGAAACGGCTCCTCAAGGTGAATTGAATATTCTCGGCAAAACAGTCGAAAGGCTGTGACGCAAAGCTACAGGGCCTGTAAAATGGCAGCCAGCTGCTTCTCAAAGAAATCTTTCTTTGGGCGACCTGCTTAGATTTTCTAGGTGTTGTTTTGCTGAGTGTATTGCAGAACAACACCTTTTTTCGTTCTCAAATTTCTTCCCAAAAGAAGAAAGGCACGCAAAACTGAATATCCTCGGCAAAGCAGTCGAAAGGCTGTGACGCAAAGCTATAGGGCCTGTAAAATGGCAGCCAGTTGCTTCTCATCACCTGAGGGTCTCCACAGCGGAGATTGGGTGTTGAGTGACCTTCATCTGAAGCATCAGGTGTCGATTGCCGAGTATACCAGCAATCGACACCTTTTTTCATGGGGTAACACAAAAGAGGTTCAACACCATGCGTAACGCTTCGATGAAAGTCCTGAAGAATCTGGTCTGCTGCGCCGCATTCATCTGCCTGATGTTTGTTCTGGCAATGCCCGCACACGCAGCTTCCAAGGCCGATGAGCTGCTGCAGCTCGTCAACGCAGAGCGTGCACAGGCTGGTGTGGCTCCTCTGAGCATGGGCAGCAGCGCACTGAATGCCGCTGCACAGGCCCGTGCAAAAGAACTTACCGTCAATTACTCCTACAACCGCCCCAATGGCAGCCGTGAGTTCACCATCCTGCCGGAGTACGGTGTGGACGATGTGTCTGTGGGCGAGAACTACTGGGCAGCTGCTGAGAATGCTTCGGATGTGGTCGCCGCCTGGAATCGCTACGATTTCTTCAAGGAGCGGATGCTGGACAAGGATGCCACCTCCGTTGGCATTGGCTACTACGAGGGCGGCGAGTACGGCAATTACTGGGTGATGATCTTCACCTACGCCCGCGGCACCAGAGAGAACGGTTTCGCACAGGAAGTGCTGGCGCTGGTCAACGCTGAGCGCGCAAAGGAAAATCTGGCACCTCTGGCCATGGGCGATGCCAAGCTGCAGGCCGCCGCCGATGAGCGCGCAAAGGAAGTGGCAAAGGTCGCTTCCCACACCCGCCCCGATGGCACCAACTGCTTCACCGTGCTGAAGGAGTACGGTGTGTCTGATACCGCCACCGGCGAGAATGCCGCCTGGGGCGAGACCACGCCCGAAAAAGTCGTTGCAGACTGGATGGCTTCGGAAGGCCACCGTGTCAATATCATGGACCCCGCCGCCAAATATATGTGCCTTGGCTACAACTACGATGCCAATTCTCAGTGGGGCCACAACTGGATCCAGATCTTCGCAAAGTAAGCGGATGACTTTCATTGAGCGTTGTACGATGAAATAAAACAGAGCAAAAAGAGATGCACCCCGCCTTCCTGAAACCGGTTCAGGGAGCAGGGTGCATCTCTTTTGTTTTTTTATTCTGCTGCCATCTCAGCCACATCCGCGGGGCTGAAATCGCCCAGGGGCAGGATGAGCCGGCCCAGCGTTTCCTGCGGCAGGGCGGCAAGCCGGGCACTCTCGTCCGCAATTTCGGCAGGGCAGAGGACGTGCACGCCGTCCGCACCGGTCTCTACCCGAGCGCGGTGGCCGGTGGCAATGTACTGGATGCCCAGCCGGTCAGCCGCCGCCAGCAGGGCGGGGAAGCGCAGGTCGGCCGGGGCAGCGGTCTCCTCAGCCAGCTGGCTGGCCAGTTCGCTGGCATTCAGGGTGATGCACTCGATGCCCAGAGCCTTGGCGGCTTCCTTGGCGGCATCCACAACGGGGTCATCGGTGCACAGACGCACCACAGCGCCCATCACCGCAAAGCCCTGCTGCTGTAAAATGCGGACAGCTGCTTTGCAGCCCGTGCCGCCGCACAGGCCCACCAGCACCTTGTCCTGCTGCTCATAGGTATCGAACCCGCTGCCGGGCAGAAATGTATCGCTCATCGTCCCTGTCTCCCTCCGTGTGCCTGACTTTGTGCCACGGCCAGCTGGTCGCAGCGTTCGTTTTCCGGGTGGCCTGCGTGGCCCTTGACCCAGACATAAGTGATCTTGTGCCGGGCTTCCTGCTCCAATGCCTGTTCCCACAGGTCGGGGTTCAGGGCAGGGGAGCCGTCGGACTTTTTCCAGCCTCGGCGCTTCCAGCCCCTGGCCCAGCCCTTTTCCAGCCCATTGATGACGTACTGGCTGTCAGAGCACAGCCGCACCTCACAGGGCTCCTTGAGCTGGCGCAGGGCCTCGATAAAGGCGGTCAGCTCCATCCGGTTGTTGGTGGTGGAAGCATCGCCGCCGCTGAGCTCCTTTTCATAGACCTTGCCGTTGAAGCGGTAGCGCAGCACTGCACCCCAGCCGCCCGGGCCGGGGTTGCCGCTGCACGCGCCATCGGTGTAAACTTCGACTTGTTTCATCTGTTTCTCCCGGAACTTGAATTTTTGGATACTTCTATTTAGAGCTATTTTTCCGGTTCTGTCAAGAGGAAAACGTATCATCCCCGGCTTTTCCGGCAAAGCTTTGAATTGACAAAGTGGACAAGAAATACTATACTGTTTGTAACAAAATGCGTATAGGGGCGCACCGGTGCGGTGTGTCCGGCCGGAACGGGGCAGTGCCGCGGTCGCATCGAACAGATGGACTGACAGGGCAGAAATTACTCCGTTCCGGTCATCCCAGTGCCGAAAACGGGCATGGAAGCGAAAAATTCTATACGATGGTTTCGATGGGAGCGGCGGTGTGTTTGCTGCTCCTTCACAGCAGACAGGCCGCTCGCAAAGGGGTGTGCCTGCGTTTTGTAATTGATTTTGGAGGTACCGCATGGCACAGGTCAAAGAACAGAACCCGGCTCAGGCTCAGAACAATCCGAACAGAAACGGTGAATCCGGCGGGGAAAAGCGTACCCGCACCCGCCGCCCTTATTATAACCGGCGGCCCCGCCGTTCTCAGCAGCCCAAGGAGGCCGCTGTGCCCATCCACATCTACCCGCTGGGCGGTCTGGGTGAAGTGGGCAAGAACATGACCGTGTATGAGTGCAACGGGGATATGATCATTGTGGACTGCGGCCTTGTATTCCCGGACAGTGAGATGTACGGCGTGGACATGGTCATCCCCGACTTTACCTTTGTGGTGCAGAATAAGGACAAGATCAAGGGCCTGCTCATCACCCACGGCCACGAAGACCACATCGGCAGCATTCCCTACCTGCTGCAGAAGTTTGATCTGCCCATCTACGGCACCCGGCTGACCTGCGGCCTCATCCGGAACAAGCTGGAGGAGTTTGGCCTGGCGGGCAAAACCAAGTTCGTGGAGATCACCCCCAAGCAGAAGATCAAGCTGGGCTGCTTTACCGTGGAGCCCATCCATGTCAACCACTCCATCCCCGATTCCGTGGCCTTTGCCATTGACAGCCCCGCCGGAACGATCATCCAGACCGGCGACTTCAAGATCGATTACACCCCGCTGGCCTGCGGCGTGACCGACCTGACCACCCTTTCGGAGTATGGTCAGAAGGGTGTGCTGGCTCTGCTGAGCGATTCCACCAACGCTGAGCGCCCGGGCTTTACCGCCACGGAGCAGAAGGTGGCCGCCGGTGTCCGCAACCTGTTTGCCCGTGCCCGGAACAAGCGCATCATTATTGCGACCTTTGCGTCCAACATCTACCGCGTCCAGCAGATCATTGATCTGGCCGTGGAGGATGGCCGCAAGGTGGCGTTCAGCGGCCGCAGCATGGTCAATAACACTGCCATGGCGCAGGAGCTGGGTTATATGCACATCCCCGAGGGCACCCTCATCAGCGTGGATGAGCTGAACCAGTACCCGCCGGAGCAGGTGGTGCTGATCACCACCGGCAGCCAGGGCGAGCCCCTGAGCGCTCTTTCCCGCATGGCCTCCTGTAGCCACCGTCAGGTGCGGGTGGGCCCCGGCGACTTCATCATCATCTCCGCCAACCCCATTCCCGGCAACGAGAAGAGCGTGACCAAGATCGTCAACGGTCTGCTCCTGCTGGGTGCGGAGGTCATTTACGAGAGCATGTATGATGTCCATGTTTCCGGCCACGCCTGCCAGGAGGAGCAGAAGCTGATGCTCACCCTGACCAGACCCAAGTATTTCCTGCCCGTGCACGGCGAGTACAAGCAGCTGAAAAAGCATGCCCTGACCGCCGCGTCTCTGGGCATTCCCACCAGCAACATCCTCATTGCCGAGAACGGCTCCAACGTGATCCTGAGCCGGGACGAGATCAAGCTGGGCGAGCCTGTTACCGCCGGTGCCGTGATGGTGGACGGCCTGGGCGTGGGTGATGTGGGCAATGTGGTCCTGCGTGACCGCAAGCATCTCTCTGAGGACGGTCTGGTCATCATTGTGGCTACCGTGGACAGCAAGACCGGCAAGGTGCTGGCCGGGCCTGACCTTGTGAGCCGCGGCTTTGTCTATGTGCGCGAGAACGAGAGCCTGATGGACGGGGCCCAGAGCATTGTGGAAAATGCGCTGGATCGCTGCGTGGAAGAGCATGTGCGCGACTGGAACAGCGTCAAGACCCGGGTGCGTGAGGCGTTGAGCAGCTATATCTACCGCCGCACCAAGCGCAGCCCGATGATCCTCCCCATTCTGATGGAGGTATAAGCCGGAAGCCGCCCCGCCGGGGCAGGCAGACCAGGAGGCAGAAGATTCCATGAAACAAAAACCGAGATGGACGTTGGAAATGCTGATCGCCGCGCTGGCAGTGCTGTGTGCACTGCTGACGCTGGCGCTTCTGGTGCGGCGGCCCGCAGGCTGGCCTGCGCTGGCAGTGCTGGTGGTGCTGTGGGGCATCGGCATCTGCGTTTTCCGGTATCAGCTGCGGCGTTGGACCGCCAAGTGGGTGGCTGGCGGCAGCTTTGAAAATTCCAGGACCCAATACAGCCTGGAGTCCCTCTCTCAGCCGGCAGCTCTGCTTTCTGGCGAGACGGTGCTGTGGTATAACAGCCGCTTCCGCACGGCGCTGCTGGGCGGCGAGGACCGGCTTGCAGGCAGGGCACAGAAGCTGCTGCCCGGCCTGGACACCGCACAGGCCCGCACCCCGGAGGGACAGCAGCTCAATCTGGCCGATGGTGTGTGGAATGTGCACAGCAGTACCGTGCCGGGCGGCAGCGAGAGCATGACGCTGCTCGTGTTCAATGAGGAGACCGCCCTGCGCAGGATCGAAACGGAGTACAAGGCCAGCCGCCCGGGGTACATGGTGTTCCTGGTGGATGGCTACGACGATGTGTTCAGCGATATGCTGGACAGCGAGCGCGCCCGCCTGCTGGAGGGCATCAACCGGGTGCTGGAGGATATGATCGGCCGGGGCACAGGCTTTCTGCGCCGCGTTGCCAGCGGCCGCTATATTGCCGTGGTGGAAGAGCGCCATCTGGAGCAGTATGCCCAGCGCGGCTACGATGTGCTGGATAAGATCCGTGCTCTGGACCCCAGCGTGAACCTGTCCATCTCCATTGGCATCGGGCGCGGAGCCAAGACCCTGCGGGAAGCCCAGGATATGGCCGTGCAGGCGCTGGATATGGCGCAGGGCCGCGGCGGCGATCAGGCCGCTGAGATGACCCCGGACGGCTTTACCTTTTACGGCGGCGTGAGTCACGGCGTGGAAAAGCGCAGCAAGGTGCGCAGCCGCATCGTGGCCGACCAGCTGGTCAGGCTCGTCAAGGAGGCGGACCATGTGGTCATCATGGGCCACCGGATGAGCGATCTGGATGCCATCGGCGCTGCCGAGGGCGTGCTGCGCATCTGCAAGATCTGCGATGTCCCGGCGGTGATCGCCGTCAGGCGGGATGCCACGCTGGCGGGCAGCCTGATCGATGCCCTGTGCCGGGCCGGACAGGCAGATGATTTCATCGACCCCAAGGGGGCTTTGCTCATTATCTCCAAGAAAACGCTCTGCGTGGTGGTGGATACATACCAGCTGGGCCTTGTGGAAAGTAAGGAGATCCTGGAAAGGTGCGGCAAGGTGGCTGTCATCGACCACCACCGCAAGGGCGTGGGCTTCATCGAGCACGCAGACCTTGTCTGCCACGAGCCCTATTCCTCCTCGGCCAGTGAACTGGTCACGGAGCTTTTGCAGTATGTGGGCGACCGGGACGACAAGCCCAGCCGGGTAGAGGCAGAGGGCCTGCTCTCGGGCATTATGCTGGATACCCGGGACTTCACCCTGCACACCGGTGTGCGCACGTTTGAAGCCGCCGCCGCTCTGCGCCGCTACGGTGCGGAGACAGAGCGGGTGCGCCAGCTCTTTGATGTGACCATGGTGGAGTACAACGCCAAGGCAGACCTTGTGGAGGCTGCCCAGATGTACCGCAACTGTGCCATTTCCGTCAGCGGCGAGATGCCCCCCGAGGCCCGTGTTGCCATTGCGCAGGCTGCCAACGACCTGCTGACCATTCAGAATGTGGAGGCCAGCTTTGTGGCTGTGCAGGTGGGGAGCGGCGTGAATATTTCCGCCCGCAGTCTGGGAGCGGTCAATGTTCAGGTCATCATGGAAAGTCTGGGCGGCGGCGGCCACCAGACCATGGCGGCGGCCCAGCTCAAGCATATTACCCCCGAGGCAGCCCGGGCACGCATCCAGACCGCCATTGACCAGTACCGTGAGAGCCAGAAGAAGCCGCTCTCCAAAAATGAACCTGAATCCAGAAAAAAGGAGAAGCAGGGATGAACCATTACGATTATCTCATCGTAGGCGCAGGCCTTTACGGTGCGGTGTTTGCCCAGCAAGCAAAAAAGGCGGGCAAAACGTGCCTTGTGATTGATAAGCGCAGCCACATTGCCGGGAATATCTACACCGAGGAAGTGGAGGGCATACAGGTCCACCGCTATGGGGCCCACATCTTCCACACCAGCAGCAAGGCAGTGTGGCAGTATGTGAACCAGTTTGCGGAGTTCAACCGCTACACCAACAGCCCCGTTGCCAACTATCACGGCGAGATCTACAATCTGCCCTTCAATATGAACACCTTCAATAAGATGTGGGGTGTGGTGACCCCCGCCGAGGCCAAGGCAAAGATCGAGGAGCAGAAGCGGGAAGCGGGCATCACCGACCCGAAAAATCTTGAGGAGCAGGCCATCAGTCTGGTGGGCACGGACATTTACGAAAAGCTCATCAAGGGCTACACCGGCAAGCAGTGGGGCCGCCCCTGCACCGAACTGCCGGCTTTCATCATCAAACGCCTGCCGGTCCGCTTTACCTACGACAACAACTATTTCAACGCGCTGTATCAGGGCATCCCCGATGGCGGCTATACCGCCATGGTGGAAAAGATGCTGGAGGGCATTGAGGTGCGGCTGAATGTGGATTATCTGGCCGACCGGGAGAGCCTGAACGCACTGGCCGACAAGGTGGTCTATACAGGCCCGGTGGATGCCTACTTCGGCTACCGTCTGGGCGCACTGCAGTACCGCAGCGTCCGCTTTGAGACTGAGGTGCTGGATACCGACAACTATCAGGGCAACGCGGTGGTGAACTATACCGATGCGGAAACGCCCTATACCCGGATCATCGAGCACAAGCATTTTGCATTCGGCACCCAGCCCAAAACGGTCATCAGCCGGGAGTACAGCACCGAGTGGCATCAGGGCGATGAGCCCTATTACCCCGTCAACGATGAAAAGAATGGCGCGCTTTACGCAAAATACAAAGCGCTGGCCGATGCCGAGACAAAGGTCATTTTTGGCGGCCGGTTGGGCGAGTACAAGTATTATGATATGGATAAGGTGATCGAGGCAGCATTGGACGCGGCGGCACGGGAGCTGGGGTAACCCCACTGTCATCGAAGGCGTTGACGCAACGGTCTGAATGCTGTATACTAACCATAGAAATCCACCGGTTCCCCGGTGAGAAGTGAGGGATAACACCATGAAAGTGATTCTGAAGCAGGACGTAAAGGGCATTGGCAAGAAGGATGAGATCCATGAGGTCTCCGACGGCTACGCCCGCAACTTTCTGTTCCCGCGCAAGCTGGCCGCTGTGGCCGATGCTTCTGCGGTGAATATCGCACGCGGCAAGGAGGCCGCTGCGGATTTCCACGAGGCTGAAACTGTGGCCGCCGCACAGGCTGTGGCTGCAAAGATCGAGGGCAAGACCGTGACCATCAAGGCCAAGGGCGGCGCATCCGGCCGCCTGCACGGCAAGGTCACCGGCAAGGAAGTTGCCGAGGCTCTGGCCCAGCTGGCCGGTTCTCCCATTGATAAAAAGAAGATCGAGCTGGAGACCAAGGACATCAAGGATGCCGGTGTGTTCAACGCAAAGGTGCGCCTGTATGTCGGTGTCGTGGCTTCCTTCAAGATCATGGTGGAAGTAGAACAGGCCTGATTGAAATGCCATCTGCGCCCCCTGCCTTCAGGGGGCGTTTTTGGCGTTTTGGGAAGCTGGCCCAGTATGGAGGGGGATGAACCATGCCCAACGAACAACGACATTATTCCAATGAACTGAATCTGGAGAGTGTGGGCATCAATCTGCCCTACAATATGCAGGCCGAGCAGAGCGTGCTGGGCGCGGTGCTGCTCAAGCCCGAGACATTGACCGATCTGGTGGAGATCATCCGGCCGGAAATGTTCTACACCCGGCAGAACGCCCAGATCTACTCTGAGATGCTGCGCCTGTTCACAGCAGACCAGACCATCGACTTCGTCACCCTGCTGGATGCCGTCATCTCCGATGGCGTGTTCCCCAGTGCGGACGAGGCAAAGGTCTACCTGACCGGTCTGGCTGAGACGGTGCCCAGCATCTCCAATGTGAAGGCATACGCCCAGATCGTGCAGGAAAAGTATCTGGTGCGCCAGCTGATGGGCGTTGCCAAGGACATTTTGCAGGACGCGGGCGATGAGCCGGACGCTGACCTGCTGCTGGAAAACGCCGAGCAGCGCATCTACGAGATCCGCTCCGGGCGGGATTCCAGCGCGCTGACCCCGCTTTCCTCCAGCATGGTGGAGACGTTGACCAACCTGCAGAAGATCAGCGGCCCGGATGCCGACAAGTACAAGGGCATCCCCACCGGCTTCCGTCTGCTGGATACTGTTCTGACCGGCCTGGGCCGCGGCGACCTCATCATTCTGGCCGCCCGCCCCGGTATGGGCAAGACCAGTTTTGCGCTGAACATCGCCACCCGTGTTGCCATGCAGCAAAAGGTGCCGGTGGCCATTTTCAGCCTGGAAATGACCAAGGAGCAGCTGACCAACCGCATCCTTTCGGCGGAAGCAGGCATCGACAGCCAGGCTTTCCGCACCGGGGCCCTTCGCAGTGAGGACTGGGAGTATCTGGCACTGGCAACGGAAAAGCTCCACGATGCCCCCATCTATATGGACGACACCTCGGGCATCACCATCACCGAGATGAAGGCGAAGATCCGCCGGGTCAATCAGGATCCCACCCGCCCCAATGTGGGCCTGATCGTTATCGACTACCTGCAGCTGATGACCACCGGCCAGCGCAGCGAGAACCGTGTGCAGGAGATCAGCTCCATCACCCGAAACCTGAAGATCATGGCAAAGGAAATGAATGTGCCCATCATCGCGCTTTCTCAGCTGTCCCGTGCGGTGGAGAAGCAGGGCAACAACTCTTCTCACCGGCCCCAGCTGTCGGACCTGCGTGACTCCGGTTCCATCGAGCAGGATGCCGACTGCGTCCTCTTCCTTTACCGTGATTCCTACTACGCCAGCCAGAACCCCGATGGGGCAGAGGTGGATGCCGATACCGCGGAGTGCATCGTGGCAAAGAACCGCCACGGCGAGACCAGCACGGTGCCGCTGGGCTGGGATGGCGCACACACCCGCTTTATGGATGTGGACTTCAAACGCTGATGAACGACGAAACATCAAAATTGATCGCAAAAGTAGAACGCTTTGCCCGGCAGGAGCAGCTGTTTGCGCCTGCGGAGCCGGGCCGGGCTCTGCACCTGTGCGCTGCCGTTTCGGGCGGGGCCGACAGCATGGCGCTGCTGCGGGTGCTGCTGGAACTGCGGGAAACCTTTGGGTATCCCCTTACGGCCTGCCATGTCAACCACGGCCTGCGGGGTGAGACTGCGGATCGGGACGAAGCCTTTGTCCGGGCCGAGTGTGCCCGGCTGGGGGTGCCGCTGACAGTCTTCCGCCCGGCAGATGTGGGAATGGCTGTGCCGCCCCATGCCGGGGAGGACTGGGCCCGCAGACTCCGCTATGCCTGCTTTGCCCAACTGCTGGCAGGCGGGATAGACTGCATTGCAACGGCCCATACTGCTACTGACCAGGCTGAGACCCTGCTGTTCCGGCTGGCCCGGGGCACCGGGCTGCATGGGGCAGGGGGCATCCGGCCCAGGCGGCCCGGTTACTGCCGCCCGCTGTTGGGCCTGACCCGGGCCGAGACCGAAGCGCTCTGCGCCGCCTTTGAGCAGGGCTGGGTGACGGACGAGACGAACGAGTCCGATGCCTACGCCCGCAACCGCCTGCGCCATGGGGCCGTTCCGGCCCTGCGCAGCGTCAACGATGCGGCAGAGGAAAATCTGGCCCGCTTCTGTGAAAAGGCGGCCCGCGCGGATGCGTACTTTGCCGGGCAGGCAGAACAGCTGCTTTCCATCGCACGTCTGGCTGCAGCCCAGACTGCCCGCAAGGCCCCGGAAGCCAAGGCGGCGTGGCGGCTGGAGCCGCTGCAGGGCGCTGACCCGCTCATTCTGGAGGCAGCGCTCCACAGCCTTGTTGCCCCGGTGCGGGATGCCGAGGAAAAGTACATCCGCCTGCTGGCAGAGCTGGTGGAGCAGGGGAGCGGGGCGGTGCAATTGACCGATACGGTCCGCTTCTGCGCAGGCAGCGGGATGCTCTGGCAGGAAAAGGGCCGGCCGGAAGCGGCTGCGGCCCCTGCGTTTTCGCTGCCGTTTGCCCCTGCCGATGGGGCAGAATTTGCCCTGCCCGGGGGCCAAACCCTGAAAACACGGCTTTTTGTAAGCGGTTTTCGAGAAAAAACACAGGGTGTTCATAAAAAAGACTTAAAAAATCGGGCGGATTATGCTAGAATAACCTTGTTATATTCTGCCCTTACGCTGCGCACCCGTCAACCGGGAGACCGGTTCCGGCCTGCGGGGCGGGGGCTGAGCAAGCCCCTGCGCAAATGGATGAATGAGGCAGGCATTCCTGCCGGAATACGAGAGGGCCTGCCGCTGCTGGCGGCGGGCAGTGAGATCCTGTGGGTCTGTGGGGAGGGCTTTGCCGAGGGGCTGGCCCCGGACGAGGAGACTGTACAGATCTTGCAGTTGGAATTGGAAAATGGAGGAACAACCCATGAGCATGAATGACGATATCAAGAACATCCTGGTCAGTGAGGAAGCACTGAAAGCCAAGGTTGCCGAGCTGGGTGCACAGATCAGCAGGGATTACGAGGGCAGAAACCTTGTCCTCGTCTCCATCCTCAAGGGTTCGGTGGTTTTCATGGCCGACCTGATGCGGGCCGTGACCATCCCCTGCAGCATTGATTTTATGGTCGTGTCCAGCTACGGCGGCAGCAATACCACCACCAGCGGTCTGGTCAAGATCATCAAGGATCTGGACGGCGACCTGTCCGGCAAGGACGTGCTGATCGTGGAGGACATTCTGGATACCGGTGTCACCCTTTCCAAGCTGGTGCCCATGCTCAAGATGCGCAACCCGAATTCCGTGAAGATCTGCACCATTCTGGATAAGCCCAGCCGCCGCAAGGCCGACATCCAGCCCGATTACGAGGGCTTCCAGGTGCCGGACGAGTTTGTGGTGGGCTATGGTCTGGACTACGATGAGAAATACCGCAACCTGCCCTATGTGGGTGTGCTGAAACCGGAAATCTACGCATAACAAAAACGAATTAGAACTGGAGTTGATCCCTTTTGCAACCGAAACGACCTCGCTTTAATCCCCTGATCCTGGCGCTGGCACTGGCCGGTGTTCTGATGATCTGGTCGGTGCTGGGCACCAGCGACAGCAGTACCGGCGGCTCCACCATGAGCTACTCGACTGTGGTGCACTACTTTGAGAACAATCAGGTCACAGCCTTTACGCTGGACCGCAACACCAGCATCATCACCCTGACGCTGAAGGAGGGCAAGCAGGAGCTGCCCGAAACCACAGGTGCCACCGCTGCCACACAGGCCTCCGGCGGTCTGCTGAGCAATTTGTTCTCCTCCTCCACCTCTTCCGTGGGGGCAACCAGAAACGATGACGGCACGGTGACGGTGCGCTACAAGCTGCCCTACGCCTATGTGTTCATCGAGAACGTCCAGCAGTATATCGATTCCTACGACGCAGCCAACCCGACCGCGCCCATGGAGTACGATTACACCACCCTGAAGGAGTCCATCCCCTGGATGGAGATCCTGTTCTACCTGGGAATGCTGGGCTGCACCGGCTTCCTGCTCTTCTCCATGATGCGCGGCGGCGCTGGCGGCGGCGGTATTATGAACGTGGGCAAGGCCAAGGTGAAGGACGAGCACGAGAACAAAAAGACCGCGACCTTTGCCGACGTTGCCGGTGAGGACGAGGAAAAGGAAGAGCTGAAGGAGGTCGTGGAGTTCCTCAAGAGCCCCGACAAGTTCAACACGCTGGGTGCCCGCATCCCCCACGGCGTTCTGCTGGTGGGCCCTCCGGGTACCGGTAAGACCCTGCTGGCCCGTGCCTGCGCCGGTGAGGCAGGGGTGCCCTTCTACTCCATTTCCGGCTCCGACTTCGTGGAAATGTATGTCGGTGTCGGCGCGTCCCGTGTGCGTGACCTGTTTGATAAGGCCAAAAAGACCATGCCCTGCATCATCTTCATCGATGAGATCGATGCCGTGGGCCGTCAGCGCGGCGCAGGTCTGGGCGGCGGCCACGACGAGCGGGAGCAGACCCTGAACCAGCTGCTGGTCGAGATGGACGGCTTTGAGGCCAACGATGGTGTCATCGTGATGGCAGCCACCAACCGTGCCGACATTCTGGATAAGGCACTGCTCCGTCCGGGCCGCTTTGACCGTCAGGTCTATGTAGGCCTGCCCGATGTCAAGGGCCGCGAGGAGATCCTCAAGGTCCACACCAAGAACAAGCCTCTGGCTCCCGATGTCTCCCTCAGAGTCATCGCACAGCGCACCGCAGGTTTTGCGGGTGCTGACCTGGAGAACCTGGTCAATGAGGCCGCTCTGCTGGCTGCCCGCCGCAGCCGCAAGGCTATCACCATGGAGGACATCGAGGAAGCTTCCATGAAGGTCATGGCAGGCCCTGAGAAGAAGAGCCGTGTTGTGACTGCCGAGGAAAAGAAGCTGACCGCCTACCATGAGGCGGGCCACGCCGTGGCAGGCTTCTATTGCAAGCACCACCCCCGTGTGCATGAAATCACCATCATCCCCCGCGGCCAGGCTGGCGGCTACACCATGTATCTTCCCGAAAAGGATCGCAGCTATGTGACCAAGGGCGAGATGTTTGAGGATATCGTTTCCAGCCTGGGCGGCCGTGTGGCCGAGCAGCTGATCCTGGAGGATATCTCCACCGGTGCCTCCAACGACCTGCAGCAGGCAACCAACATTGCCCGCCAGATGATCACCAAGTACGGCTTCTCCGAGCGCCTGGGCCCTGTGGTCTACGGCACCTCGCAGGAGGAGACCTTCCTGGGCCGTGATTTCACCCAGGGCAAGGGCTACAGCGAGAGCACCGCTGCCGAGATCGACGGCGAGATGCGGGATATCATCGATGAGGCTTACGAGACCTGCCGCCGCACCCTGACGGAGCACATCGACCAGCTCCATGCGCTGGCACAGGCTCTGATGGAACGCGAAAAGCTCAACGAGAAGGAGTTCAACACCGTGATGGCCGGCGGCAAGCTGCCCCCGCGTGACGGCGACGAGCCTGCACAGGAACCCGCCGCACCGGCGGCCCCTGTGGAGACCGCAGAGCCTGCCGAGAGCGCAGAGCCCGCTGAACAGGCGGAGCAGGCCGTGCTGGGTGAGGAAATGCCCGACCCGGTGCAGGATGCCCCGCAGGAAAACGAATGATCGAAGGGAGCGAGTGTCGTGGAGGAAAATTTTAACCCGGTCGCACGCACCCGGGCCAACTATTATACCCCGGGCAGCCCGGTGCAGTTCGTCTGTGTGGAACTGCTCAAGGGCGAACTCAGCGGCGAAAACGCAGTCTGCCTGACCTTCAAGAACATCTCCAAGGTTACCCTGACTGCACTGGAGATCCACTTCAAATGCAAGGGCGTGGACGGTATCATCCTGTGTGAGGATGCCTTTGAATACCGCGAGATCGAGGTCAAGCCCGGTGAGAGCTTTGGCATGGACGATGCCGTGTTCGTGACCCAGAAGGCCATCACCAGCGTGGATGTGGTCCTGAAGAACGTATACAGCGGCAAAAAGGTCGTGCATCTGGATGCCATCAAGCGTGTCCGCCTGCCGGCCCCGCGCCGCCTGAGTCCGGAGCTGGAAAAGGCACTGGAAAGCCGGATGAACCGCACCGGCCTCAAGTATATGCCGCAGGTGTTCGAGAACGGCTGGTACTGTGCCTGCGGTTCCTTCCACCCGAAGGAAGAGGACACGGTCTACTGCACCGAATGCGGCTGTGACCGCATTCTGCTGCAGAACGCCCTGAACACCCTGCTGCAGCCCGGCCAGAAGGCCGCCCCTGCAGAGCAGGCCCCGGCGGCGGAGGCCACCCGCGTGGTGAGCGCCGCCCCGCAGGAAGAGCCGACCCGCATCGTGGCCAGCGCGCCGGTGCAGGCAGAACCCACCCGGGTCATCCCGACGGCCCGCCCGGCAGAGCCTGTCGGCGCTCCGACCAGCTTTGCACCGCCGGTGGAACACACCCCTGTTCCGGAAGCAGAGCCTACCCGGGTGCTGGATGCCGCCACCCGCGCGGCGTTCCCCGGCAGCGGTGCAGCGGCTGTGGATGCCGAGGGCACCCGCGTGATGCCTGCTGCTGCCCGCCGTGCCGCCCCGGCCCGCCAGCCGGAACCCGAGGTGGAGCAGTACGATGAGGAGGACGATGCGGAAGAGAGCCGTGACGGCATTGCCGAGACCCTCGTCCGCTGGGTCCCGCCCATCACCGCCATCGTCTGCGCAGGCATTGCGCTGTGGGGCTTCGTCTATTATCAGTTTATGATGTAAATGAATGACGGAGGAGGCTGCGCTTCCTCCGTTTTTTGGTTGTACGAAGGAGAAACGTTATGCCCGACGAAGCACTGCAAACTGCTTTTGAGATCAAAACTACCTGCGATGAGATCAGCCGCAAGCTACTGCGCTGGCACTGGGAGAACAAACCCGGGGAGCACAGCCTGGGAGCCCTGCTGGATCACATCCGCACCCGCCAGCAGGAGAGCCCCGAATATTATGACCGTCTGCCCGATCTGGCGGGCCGAAACAGCTGGCAGCAGCTGGATACCACCCTGTGTATGCGGGTACTGCTGGACTCGGAAAAGGATGCTGCACACCAGCTGGATCTGCTGGGCAATACGGAGCACCCCGCTGCTGCCCGCCGGGCCTGCAACGCGGTGCGCACTGCCCGCAATGAAGCGGCCCATGCCTCCGATCGCACGGCGGCTGCGCAGGCGGCGATCCTCTTCAACGAGGCCGTGGAAGCACTGGAAGAGGGCTATGCAGGCGCGCCCCTGCGCACCAGTGAGCTGGGCCAGTATTACCGGCTGGCTGAGGATTATCTGAGCCGCTGCGGGGCCAAAAAGCCCATTGCGTCGGCGGCCCCGGAAGAGAAAGCCCCTCGCGCGGTAAAGTCCGGCCAGAGCACTGCGGGCAGGAAGAAAGAGGGGACTTCCGGCAGTGCTTCCCGCCGCCGCAGCACAAAGCAGAACACGAGCGGCCGCAGTTCCGGCGGCAGACCTCAGAACTGGAAGCAGGGCGGCAGCCGGAACAGCCGTGCCCGGGCCAGACAGAAGCAGAAACAGGCCAACCGCACCGTTCTGCTGGTACTGCTGGCGATCCTGGCCGTGGGTCTGCTGATTCGCGGCTTTACCATGAACTGGCAGTGAAAGAGTGAGGGAACTATGAAGCAAAAACTGATTTTTCTGGATATTGACGGTACTTTGCTGCCTCCCGGTGAGATGACCGTTCCGGCCAGTGCCGTGGAGGCCATCCGGCAGGCCCGGGCCAACGGCCACAAGGTGTTTCTGTGCACCGGGCGCAACCTGCGCATGACGAAACCGCTGCTTGCCTACGGTTTCGATGGCTTTGTCTGCTCTGCAGGCGGCTATGTAGGCTGTGATGGGAAAATTCTCGTGGATCTTCCCATGGAGCCTGCGCAGGTCGAGGGCCTGCGGGAGGTGCTGGGGCGTGCCGGTGCCGAGTGCACACTGGAAGCCCGGGATGATACTTATGGCGGCATCAGGATGATCGAGCGGTTCGCCCATTTGTTCCCCCGCAAGCCGGGGCAGCTGAACAGCGAGGCCGAGCGCTGGCGCAAAACGATGGAGTATGGCATGACCATCCGGCCCATTGAGGAATACCACGGAGAGCCGGTTTACAAGGTGGTGTTCATCGCCCCCAACGAGGCCTGCCTTGCCGAGGCAAAGCAGCTGTATGAGGACCAGTTCATCTTCTGCGAGTCCCGGCTGGGGGATAACCCGTCAGCCATCGTCAACGGGGAGCTCATCAACCGCAAGTTCAACAAGGGCACCGGCATCAAGGCTATCTGCGATGAGCTGGGGTGTTCGCTGGCCGATACCATCGGCTTTGGCGACAGCGACAATGACCTGCAGATGACCGATGTGGTAGGCATCAGCGTCTGCATGGCCAACGGCTCTGACAACCTGAAAAAGCTCTGCGACCGCATCTGCCCGGCTGTGACGGAGGACGGAGTGGCAAGGGAGCTCAAAACTCTGGGCCTGATCTGAGAGCAGCCTTCCACAAAAGAAGAGATGATAACAAAAAATTCCCGCTCCATCGAGCGGGAATTTTTGTTAGAGAGGGTTATTTCTGATGGACTGCCTTGTGATATACCGCGTAGGCGATCACGGCAGAGAGGGCCTCTGTGATCCAGAAGGCGTGCCAGACACCGGTAGGGCCCATGCGGCCGCACAGCACCCACGCAATGGGCATGATGAAGATGATGTAGCGGAAGAGGGAGATGACCAGCGAGGGCACGCCCTTGCCCAGACCCTCCAGCGCGCCGGAGGAGGTGGTAGACACTGCCGAGATGATGAATCCCAGGCAGATGATCCGCAGGGCGGTCTGGCCGATGGCGATGGTCTCGGGGTTAGAGGTGAACAGACCCATCAGCGGGCCTGCAATGGTCAGGCAGAGCAGGGTGCCAATGGCCATGATCCCGGCGCTCAGGCCCAGTGTCAGGTTGTAGAGCCTGGACACACGGCCATGCTCCCGGGCACCGTAGTTGTAGCCCACCAGCGGGCGCATCCCCTGCACGATGCCGTTGGCCGGCAGGTAAAGGAAGGTCTGGAGTTTATAGTAGATGCCCAGCACCGTCACATAGCTCTGGGAGTAGACCGCCAGCAGGCCGTTCAGGAAGGTGACCAGCAGGCTGGGCAGGGCCAGATTCAGGATGGCCGGTACGCCGATGGCATAGAGCTTGCCGTCAAGGGCGGCATCGAACCGCAGGCAGCGGCGGGAGAAGCGGACGGCAACTTCGGTGGTGCAGTAGACATAGAGGTAGACCACAAGGGAAACGGCCTGCCCGATGCCGGTGGCAAGGGCCGCACCGGCAATGCCCAGGGCGGGCACCGGCCCAAGGCCGAAGATGAGGACAGGGTCGAGGGCGATGTTGGTCACGCAGCCGGTGATCAGCGCCACCATGGCAACATTCATCCGGCCCACGGACTGGAAGATCTTCTCAAAGGCGAGGTCTGCCATGTTGACCAGCGAGAACAGGAACACGATGGTGGAGTAGGTCACACCCATGTCCACCAGAGCGGGATCAGTAGTGAAGCGGCGCAGGAAGCCGGGCATGATGGCAATGCAGAGGACCATGCCCAGCACGCCGTGCAGCAGGGAAAACATCATGCCGTGGGTGGCGGCCCGGTTGGCGTTTTCGTGGTCGCCTGCGCCGAGGTAGAGCGCGATTTGGGCATTGATGCCGATGCCAAAGCCGATGGCCACTGCATTGACAAAGTTCTGGATGGGAAACACCAGCGAAAGCGCCGTCATGGCCTGCTCACTGATCTGGGCCACAAAGAGGCTGTCCACGATGTTGTACAGGCTGTTTACCAGCATCGAGATGACGTTGGGCAGGGCCATGGAGAGCAGCAGCGGGAACACCGGTTTGGTTTTCATAAAAGTATCGCTCATTTTCATTGCTCCTGAGGGTCAGATTTGGATTTGAAGGCAAAGCAAAAGCCACACAATGGCTTTTGTACCATTGTGTGGCGAAAAGTTGCAGAATGCTGTAAAAATCCACACGATATTTTATTGGCTCAAAGATACCACATCACAGGGATACTTGTCAAGGACTTTTTTAAATAAAAGTATGACTTTTTGCGGTGGGCCCTTGCCCTTGACAAGGGGCGCGGCGGCGGTAAAATAAGAACAGAACGCACAAAAGGAGGATCTGCCATGAAATGGATGATCGCGTCAGACCTGCACGGGTCGGCTTACTACTGCCGCAAAATGCTGGAGGCCTTTGAGCGGGAGGGAGCCGACCGGCTGTTCCTGTTGGGCGACCTGCTCTACCACGGCCCCCGCAACGACCTGCCCCGAGAGTACGCCCCCAAGGAGGTCATCCCCCTGCTGAACGGGAAAAAGGAGAAGCTGCTCTGCGTGCGGGGCAACTGTGATGCCGAGGTGGACCAAATGGTGCTAGAATTCCCCGTGATGGCCGATTATGCGGTGCTTCCGGTGGGGCAGCGACTCATTTATGCGACCCACGGGCATATCTATCATGTAAAAAATCTGCCGCCGCTGGCCCCGGGAGATGTGCTGCTGCATGGGCACACCCATGTTCCGGCCTGGACAGAGTTCGGGCAGGGAAATCTTTACCTGAATCCGGGTTCTGTGAGCATCCCCAAGGAGAACAGCCCCCACAGCTACATGACCCTGGAAGGAAACACGATGCAATGGAAAGAGCTGGAAAGTAGCGCTGTTTTCCATGAACTGACCCTTTGAAAAGTCCCCCGGCCGGTTTTGCGGGCAGCTTGAAATTTGCCCACCGGTATGGTATGATAAAACTGAAAACAGATCGGCAAAGTTCCGCAGAGCAGTGCTGTGCGGGGCAGGAGCCTTTTTGTTTCTGCAATGAGTTAGCTAAAACTAACAAAATGACGAAAACAGCGGGCTGGACTTGTGCAGTTTGACAGGGGTGCCCGCAGATACAGTATGGAGGGGACAACAATGGTAGAAACGATCCTGAGGGTCGATGGTATGATGTGCGGTATGTGCGAGAGCCACATCAATGATGTGGTGCGCAAGACCGCCCGGGTGAACAAGGTGACTTCTTCCCACACCAAGGGCGAGACGGTCATCGTCTCGGAGCAGCCGGTGGATGTGGAGGCGCTGAAGGCTGCCATTGCCGAAACGGGCTACACCGTGACCGGCGTGCAGACCCGGCCCTATGAGAAAAAGGGCTTCTTCTCGTTCCTGAAAAAGTAACAGCCCGGTGTTTCTGGCCGGGCTAATCATGCAAAACAGGAGGTATCTCGTTATGAGGATCTTGGTGTACGGCGCAGGCGTTCAGGGCTGTCAGCTGGCCCACAGTCTGGCACAGAACAAGAAAAATGTGGTCACCCTGCTGGCCCGGGGCGAGTGGAAGGAGGTCATTGAGCAGAAGGGCCTGACCATCCGCCACATGCTCCAGCGGAAAACAACGGTGGATCGGATGCAGACGACAGATGTACTGGCCCCCGAGGATGTGTATGACCTTGTGTTTGTCACGGTGCAGGCCGGGCAGCTGGCCGATGTGCTGCCCATCCTCAAGGCAAACCGCAGCCAGTACTTCATCTTTGTGGGCAATGATCCCTATGCGCAGGAGATGCTGCAGGCCATGCAGCGCCCGGTGGATAAGATCGCCTTTGGTTTCCAGAACAATGCAGGCCGCCGGGAGCATGACCGGCTGGTCAGTGTGCACATGGGGATGGGAATGACCGTTGGCGGCGCAACCGCTCCCCTGTCCGGCGCGTTCCGCCTGCGGCTGCAGGCTGCCTTTGAGAGCACCCACTACAAGTTGACCTATTACAGCGATATGGACGAGTGGCTCAAGAGCCACATCGCCTTTATCCTGCCCTGCGCCTATGCCTGCTATGCGGTGGATGGGGAACTTTCCCGCACCACAGTGGAACAGCGCAGGATGATCGTGGATGCCGCCTGGGAGTGCTGTGAGATTCTGAAAGCGGCAGGTGTACCCGTGAACGATGCGGAGAACACCGACCGCTACCGCGAGGGCACCAAACAGCGGAAAAAGACCGAGCGGATGGTCTACTGGATGGCGCAGACGGTCGTTGGGAAGTGGTGCATTTCGGATCACGCCATGCGTGCGGTGAGCGAGATGCAGTATCTGGATGAAGCGTTTGCCGCCCTGCGCGCCACCACATTGGTGGAGATGACTGCCTGGGATGAACTGCGCAGATCCCTGCCCAGAAAGAAGTAAGAGCCGGAAAATGTCCGGAGCATGAGAAAAAAGCCTGTCGGTTTTTGCGCTGACAGGCTTTTTTCTATTGGTTCCGTGCCCAGAAGGCAGCAAGCTGCTGCTCCAGCTCTGTGGTGCTGCGCAGGTATTGGAGCTGGTGCCAGTGGCGGGGAAACAGGCGGGTGTATTCACCGCGGGCAAAGCGGTCATCCAGCAGAAGCACTACGCCCCTGTCTTCCTGCGTGCGGATGACCCGGCCCGCCGCCTGCAGCACCTTGTTCATGCCTGGGAAGCGGTAGGCGTAGTCGAAACCGGTGCCGCCCGCCTCGTCATAGTAGCGGCGCAGGATCTCCTGCCGGGGGTTCACCTGAGGCAGACCCACCCCCACGATGGCACACCCGATGAGCCGGTCGCCCACCAGATCCACACCCTCGCCGAAGATGCCGCCCATGACCCCGAAGCCCAGCAGCGTTTTTGCAGGGCTTGGGCCGAACTGTTCCAGAAAGGCCGCCCGGGCCGCGTCGTCCAGACCACTCTCCTGGGCCAGCGTCCCGATGTCCGGGTAACGGGCGGTGAAGTCCTCGTGCACCTGCCGCAGATAGGCGTAGCTGGGAAAAAAGGCCAGATAGTTGCCCACCTTGGCCCGGGCCAGTGCGGCCAGCGCATCCGAGACGGCCTGCACACTGGCCTCCCGGTCCCGGTAGCGGGTGGAGATGCCAGGCAGGCAGTAGAGCCCCAGATGTTCGGGCGGAAACGGGCTTTCCAGAGCCACGGCCCGGGCATCGGGGCAGCCCAGCACGGAGCGGTAGTAGCCCGGCGGGGTGAGCGTTGCGCTGAACAGTGCCGCAGCCCGCCCGGCGGCAAGGCTGGCATCCACAAAGGGGGCAGGGTCAAGGCAGAGCAGCTCCCATTCCAGCTCGCTGCCCCGGGCTGTCAGCTGGGTGACAAAATGCGCGTCGTACCGCTCTGCTGCCCGGGTGATATCCTGCACCGCAAAGTAGAGCTCCAGCAGCTGGGCGTGGGCATCGGCCTCCGGGTTGGCCTCCAGCCAGTCCTGCAAGGGGGCCTGCAGGCTGAACAGCAGTCGGAGCAGCTCCTTCGGCAGCTCTTGCAAAAAGACCGTGCCATCTTGCGCCAGCAAAGGCTCCGGCAGCGGGAAGGCGGCTTCTGCCGGTTCGGTGTCCAGAAGGCTGGTCTGTTGGGTGAGATCCTCTGCCGGCGATTCGGTGGGCGCTGGACCCCGGCGGGGGGCCAGCTTCGTTACCGCCCGGCGCGCTTCCAGAAAGCCCCTGTCTGCCTTTGTCAACGCGGTTTTCAGTGCGCTTTTTCCTTTGCCGATGGCCCGTCTGGCATCGGTCAGGCTGCTCTTGCAGAACCGTGCCGAGTACATGGCTCTGGCCCGGTCCGGCAGGTTGTGGGCTTCGTCGATGAGAAAAATGTAGTCGCCCGCCGCATCGAAAAAGCGCCGCAGGTGCACGGTGGGGTCGAACAGATAGTTGTAGTCTCCGATGACCACATCACACCACTCGCTCAGGTCCAGCCCCAGCTCAAAGGGGCAGACCCTGTGCCGCCGGGCAGTCTCGGTCAGGGCGGCCCGGTCATAGGGGACGGCGCTGTCCAGCAGGTCGGCCAGCGCATCCTTCAGCCGCTCGTAGTAGCCGTTGGCGTAGGGGCAGGCTTCCGGCAGGCAGGCGGGACGGCCCTCAGCATCCTTGCACAGGCAGGCCTTCTCCTTGGCCGAAAGGGTCACGCTGCGCAGGGAAAGCGCCGGGTCTGCCGCCCGCAGACGGGCCAGTGCATCCTCAGCAGCGGCCTGTGTCGTGTTGCGGGCGGTCAGGTAGAAGATCTTTTCCCCCTTGCCCTCGCCCATGGCTTTCAGGGCAGGGAAGAGGGCACTCATCGTTTTGCCGATGCCGGTGGGTGCCTGGCAGAACAGCCGGGTACCGCCCTTCTGCTCTGCCTTGCCCGCAGCACAGGCGCGATAGACCTCCCCGGCAAGGGCACGTTGCCCGGGACGGTAAGCTGGAAACGGAAATTGCAGGGCCCCAAGGCTCCGGTTCCGGGCTTCCACCCAGTCCAGCTGCCGCCGTGCCCAGGGAAGATACTGCCGCAGCAGGTCGTTGAGAAACGCATCCAGCTCAGCGGCGGAGAAGTGCCGGGTATAGCGGATGATCTCATCGGTGTCGGTCTGATAATAGGTCAGCCGGACATCCAGTGTTTCCAGCTCCCGCTGCTCGGCGCAGATGGCCCCGTAGACCATGCCCTGCGCCCAGTGGCAGGGGTTCATGTCCTCCGTGATGGCATCGGTGGGCACGGCGGTGGTCTTGATCTCGTCGATGACCACCGTGCCGTCCTCATCGGTAAAAATGCCGTCGGCACGGCCCTCGATGGTGAACCCGATTCCCTCCATCGTCCGCTCTGCCGTGAGGAACACCTCAGCGGCGTAGCCTTCACCCGCCGCCTTCTGGAGCCTGCGGTGGATGCGTGCGCCCTCGTTGGCCCGGTCAAAGCCGGTAAAGCGGCTGTCGATACTGCCGGTGCGGAGCAGGAACTCCACCAGCTCCCGGACAGAGAGACGGATGGCAGGCATGGGGTTCACTTCCTTTCAGGTTGTGCACAGTATGTTGGGAAACTAAACCCCTCAGTCTCGCTATCGCTCGCCAGCCCCCCTAATAGTGGGGCCTCTGGCGTTACGTAAAGTTTTTTGGGGTTCCCCTTTACGCACAAACTACATCGCTTTGCCAAGGCCGCCCCTACCAGGGGCGGTGGCAGCCCAAAGGGCTGACGGTGGGGTTTAACAGCAGGGCCTACCCGAGACCCAGGATCTTTTGACAATTTGCTGCAACAGCATTCACCTGGTCAAAATCCACGGCGGCCCGGTAATAAGTCTCCAGTTCATCATGGCAGTTCTTGGCCTGAGCCATCAGGGCGACAGCCTGGTCGATGAGCTCGGAGGCGGCACGGTCGTTGAAGCGCAGGCGGGCGCGGAAGCCGGACAGGTTCTCCCGGTCCACAAAGCGGGTGCAGCGCACGGCCTGCACGCCGGGCAGCTGGATGGGATGCCAGAGGTTGTCGGTCAAAAAAGCCAGCCGCAGGGCCGGGATGAAGATGTGGTCGATCTGATCTTCAGGGTGCATGGCACAGGGGCAGGTGATGATGTGGTAGCCCCGGGCCAGCGCTTCGGCCCGGATGAGTTCCAGCAGCAGGCGGGAGACCGCCCCGTAATCATCCCGGAATACCACATACCGGTCGGCCAGCGCTTCTACCGTGCCCCGGTAGAATACCATCCCCTTGGGGGTGATGGCTGAGAGCAGCCGCAGCTCCTCGCCGGCGGTGCCCTCGGTGCGGGGAAGCAGCCGGGTGCAGAGTCGCTTGACGTAGCGGCGCACCTTTTCAAAGTTGGCGCTGCAGGCCTCGGCCCGGCGGCTGTCCAGCATCAGGCTGCCCGCCGATGCGATATACCGGGCTGCCCGGCCCCGCAGAGCGGCATTCCGGGCAAACAGGGCCTTGACCTCGTCCCGATGGGGAGCCAGCTTTCCGGCATCGATGGTGTGGTACAGGCTTACCACCAGCTCATCAGCCCCGGGCGCGTCCGGCTCCACCACATGGGGCGCGGTGGCATCGATGATGGTGCGTTTCTGGTCGAGGAAGATGACCCCGTCCAGACTGTCCGGGTCGCTGGCACAGTGGATCTTTTCGATGCGCTGGCCCTGCTGCTCGGCGGCCTGGGCCAGATGCTTCATCAAGGTGGATTTGCCGCATCCCGGTCCGCTTTTGATGAGAAGCATCTGCATCCCGGGCTCCCGGCGCAGCGGTTCAAAATAACCCTTGAAGCCCGCCGGTGTGGTGGCCCCCAGAAAGAAATCGGGGGAACGGCTTTGGATTGTTTTCATATCAGAACACCTCACTTTTGCTTTAGGGTATGCAAAAATGAAGGGAGATGATACTTGGGCGGAAGGGTTAATAGGTATGCAGACAGACTTCGTTTATTTTATCCCGCAGAGCCACAAAATCCGCAAAGGCGGCGGGTTTGTTCTGCGCCTGCCGGAGCAGGGCGGCGGGGTGGAAGGTGCCCATGAACCACACGCCGTTCTTTTGTACAAAGATGCCGTGCTCCTTGGTCACGGAGAAATCGGTGCGGATCATCCGCTGGGAGGCGATGCGGCCCAGGCAGACCACGATCTTTGGCTGCAGCAGCTTGAACTGTTCCCGGAGCCAGGGCATACAGGCCTCGCTCTCGGTGGGCAGCGGGTCACGGTTGTGGGGCGGGCGGCACTTGACGATGTTGGCAATGTAGCAGTTTTTGCTCCGGTCCAGATCGATGGCAAACAGATATTTGTCCAGCAGCTGGCCGCTGCGGCCCACAAAGGGCAGGCCCTGCTCGTCCTCGCTCTGGCCCGGGCCTTCGCCCACAAACAGCACCTCAGCAGTCTGGACACCCTGCCCGAACACCACATGGGTGCGGTCAGTGCACAGCTCACATCTGCGGCAGGCAAGGCACTCGGCCTTTAATGTATCCCAATCCATAGCAGTTTGATCTCCTTGCAGCTGAATGATAATTTATTCACAAATAAAAAATGGTTTTCTCCTAAAATAATAGCACAAAAAGCCAATTTTGTCTTGAACTTTTTGCCGGGTGTGCTAGAATAAAAGAGAAAGGCATCCTTGTGTCCAACAGGCACCCGGATGTGAATATTGGATAGTTAATTCGGAGGTAATCAACAATGGCTGATATGTTCGCACCGCTGGTAGCACAGCTGAAGGCAAACCCCAAGACGATCGTTTTTACCGAGGGCAATGACCCCCGCATCCTGGAGGCAGCCAGCAAGCTGCTGGCCGAGGGCGTTCTGAAGGTTGTCATGGTGGGCAACGAGGCTGAGTGCAAGGCTGCTGCTGCCGCAGGCAATTTTGATATTTCCGCTGCTGAGATCATTGACCCTGAGAACTACGCAGGTTTCGACGAGATGGTGAATACCATGGTCGAGCTGCGCAAGGGCAAGCAGACCGCTGAAGAGTGTACCGCAATGCTGAAGAAGTCCAACTACTTCGGCACCATGCTGGTCAAGATGGGCAAGGCTGACTGCCTGCTGGGCGGCGCTACTTACTCCACCGCCGATACCATCCGCCCCGCTCTGCAGCTGGTCAAGACCAAGAAGGGTGCACACCTGGTGAGCTCCTGCTTCATTCTGGACCGTGACTTTGGCGAAGAGGGCCTGAAGCGCATTGCCATGGGCGACTGCGCTGTCAACATTGATTACACCGATACCGTTGATAAGGCTACCGGCGAGGTCAAGATCGCTGCATCCGCAAAGCTGGCTGAGGTTGCCGTTGAGACTGCCAAGACCGCAAAGCTGTTCGGCATCGATCCGAAGGTCGCAGTTCTGAGCTTCTCCACCAAGGGTTCCGGCAAGGGCGGCACCGTTGCTCTGAGCCATGACGCTACCATCAAGGCTCAGGAGATGGACCCCGAGCTGGCTGTGGACGGCGAGCTGCAGTTTGACGCTGCCGTTGCTCCCGAAGTTGCACAGGTCAAGTGCAAGGGCAGCAAGGTCGCTGGCCAGGCCAACACCTTCATCTTCCCCTGCATCGAGGCCGGCAACATCGGCTATAAGATCGCTCAGCGTCTGGGCGGCTACGCTGCCTACGGCCCCATCCTGCAGGGCCTGAACGCACCCATCAACGACCTGTCCCGTGGCTGCAACGCTGACGAGGTCTACAAGATGAGCCTGATCACTGCCTGCCAGTCCTAACTTTTATTCAGCACTCTGCCCCTTCTGGTGTAATGCCGGAAGGGGCTTTTGTTTTGCATGTTGTTTGATGGTTTTGCCAAAGGCTCCCCCTTTGGGGGAGCTGGCGCAAAGCGCCTGAGAGGGCGAGCCCGCTGCCGGGGGCTTGCAATCTCCCCAAAAACATGCTATAATAATCAAGCACAAAATGTGCCATGCCGGACAGCGCCTGCTGCGTGGTTCGGCATACGGATGCGGGCCCTGTACGATGGGGCCGCTGTGAACCAGGTCAGGTGGGGAACCAAGCAGCCTTAAGCGGTGTGTCCCGTGCGTTTCAGTCAGCCTGCATCCGTATGCCGAGTTACGCAAGGCGGGGGTCAAACCCCGTCAGCGCTGCCCGGCTTTTTTGTTGAAAGGGGAGAAGCAGATGTATCGAGCCCTGTACCGCAAGTGGCGGCCCCAGCGGTTTGAGGATGTGGTGGCCCAGCGCGGCATCGTGACCGCACTGCGCAACCAGATCGCCACAGGCCGTGTGGGCCACGCTTATCTGTTTACCGGCGTGCGCGGCACCGGCAAGACCACCTGTGCCAAGATCTTTGCCAAGGCAGTCAACTGCCTGCATCCCCAGAACGGTGACCCCTGCGGTGAGTGCGAGATTTGCAGAGGCATCGACAATGGCAGCATTCTGGACGTGGTGGAGATGGACGCGGCCTCCAACAACGGCGTGGACGATATCCGTGATCTGCGTGATGAAACGGCCTACACCCCCAGCGCCTGTCATTATAAGGTATATATCATCGACGAGGTGCACATGCTCTCCACGGCAGCGTTCAATGCCCTGCTGAAAACGCTGGAGGAGCCGCCCGCCCACGTTATCTTTATTCTGGCGACCACGGAGATCCAGAAGGTCCCCGCCACCATCCTTTCCCGGTGTCAGCGGTACGATTTTACCCGCATCGGCCCCGAGGATATCGCCCAGCGTGTGGAGTACATCGCCGGGCAGGAGGGACTGGAGTTGTCCGGCGAGGGGGCGGAGCTTATCTCCCGCCTTGCCGATGGTGCCATGCGAGACGCGCTGTCCATTCTGGATACCTGTGCCGGTGTCACGGCAAAGATCGATGCGGACGTTGTCCGCCGGATGGCAGGTGTGACCGACCGGAGTTATCTGTTCCATATTTCGGATGCGCTGGAAGCGCAGGATGCCGCCGCGGCACTGGCACAGCTGGCTCAGCTGCGTCAGCAGTCGGTGGATGTGAAGCGGCTGACCGAGGAGCTCATTGCCCATTACCGTGCGCTGATGCTGGCGGCCCTGCCCGGCGGGCAGGCACTGCTCTCGGGTGTATCTCCGGAAGAGGAAAAGCTCTATCTGGAAAAAGGCCCCCGGATGGGGCAGCGGGAGGCAATCCGGGCCATCCGGGCTCTGGGCAACGCTCTGGAGCACATGACCCGGGGCAGCGACCAGCGGATAGAGCTGGAACTGGCCCTGTTCAGCCTTTCGGAGCCGCCCCAGCAGGTGGCGGTACAGGCTGTGCCCGCCGCCCGGCCTGCGGTCTCTGCACAGGAGGCCCCCAGACCGTTTGCGTCGGCACCGGTCAAACCTTTTGTATGTGCACCGGCGGCATCGGCTCCCGTGCAGGAACCTTCTGTGGAACCGACATCGATGCAGCAGTCTGAGCCGGAACCGGCACCTCAGCCCGTGGAACCGCCCAAGGCAGAAGCAGCAGCTTCTGCGGAAGAAGAGCTGCCGCCCCTGCCGGAGGAACCGCCGGTGACTTCGGAGGCCCCGCCCCCCTGGGACGAGCCGACCCCGGCTGCGCCGCCGCAGAGAGAAGAGCCTCCGGCTCCTGCGCAGGAAGTGCCTGCGGCCCAGCCTCAGCCGGAGCCTAAGCCGGAATATACGGCGGACCCAGCGCTGAACAAGCCCCGCAAGGTGGCGGCAGAGGGGATCAATCCCTTCCCGCAATGGGCAGAGGTCATCAAGCTCCTGCAGGAGCAGGATCCCATGCTCTACACCTACCTGAAAAAGTCCAAGGGTTACTTTGATGGTACCCGGGTGCTCATCGATGGTGGAAAGACCTTCCGGGATTTTATCCGCGCCAACAAGGAAAGCCAGAAGCTCATTAAAAAGCTGATCGCGCAGGTGTCCGGTGTGGCGGTGCCCATCGGCCCCTATGAATCCAAGACGGTCAATCGCGCTTCGGCCAACGCCGAGGAATCCCTCCGCAAGCTGGAACAGCTGGGGCTGGAGGTGTCGATTGAGGATAGTGAACGCAAAAAACGATAAATAAAAGGAGAACCAACCATGAAAGCAAGAATGCCCGCAGGCTTCGGCCGCCCCGATATGAACTCCCTGATGCGTCAGGCCCAGAAGATGCAGGAAGATATGAAGGCCAAGCAAGCAGAGCTGGAAGCTGCTGAGTACACCGGCAGTGCATCCGGTGAGATGGTCACTGTGAAGATGAACGGCAAGCACGAGGTGCTGAGCATCACCATTAAGCCTGAGGCCGTGGACCCCGATGATATCGAGATGCTGGAAGACCTGGTGGCTGCTGCCGTCAATGCAACCGTCAAGCAGGTGGATGAGACTGCCGAGGCCGAAATGGGCAAACTGACCGGCGGCCTGAACATTCCCGGTCTTTGATCAAAGTGGAGGAGCACCATGGGTTATAATGCAGCCCCGCTGGAAAAGCTGATCGAAGAATTCAGCAAGTTCCCGGGCATTGGGCGGAAGGGTGCGACCCGGATGGCCTATCAGGTACTGAGCATGTCGGATCAGGATGCCGCCGCACTGGCGGGTGCGATCCAGAACGCGCACACCAAGCTCCACCGCTGCCGTGTCTGCCAGAATTATACCGAAGCCGAGCTCTGCCCCATCTGTGCCAGTGCCAAACGGGACCGCTCTGTCATCTGTGTGGTGGAAACGCCCCGTGACGTGCAGGCATTTGAGCGCACCCGGGAGTACCATGGCATGTACCATGTGCTCCACGGTCTCATCAGCCCCATGGATGGCATCGGTGCCGAACAGCTGACGGTCAAGGAACTGCTGGCCCGTCTGGGGGACGGTGAAGTGAAGGAAGTGATCATGGCCATGAACCCCACCGTTGAAGGTGAGGCAACGGCCATGTATCTGGCAAAGCTCATCAAGCCCCTGGGCATCAAGACCACCCGTCTGGCCTATGGCCTGCCCGTGGGTGCCAGCCTGGAGTATACCGATGAGACGACCCTGTACCGGGCGCTGTCTGGCCGGGGAGAACTGTGATCATTTGTATTTCAAAGCCCTGCGTTTGCGCGCGGGGCTTTGTGCTGTTTATGGGATAAAAAAGAAACACCCGGCCGGGGAAATGAAACAAATTCAAGAAATATAGAAAAAACTCAAAAAAGATGCAAAAAGGTGTTGACAGAAGCTCATGGATATGGTATTATACTTGAGCGCCAAGGGCCGCCGGAAAGAATGACTTCTGAAAGCGGCAGAAGCAAATCGAAAGAACCAATATGGATACGTTGAAAAAC
>CDTY01040933.1_pt1 | contig 51120 bp, 59 predicted proteins | sample 557731 | NCBI WGS metagenome assembly CDTY01 (sample SAMEA3182101, study PRJEB8094) | gut metagenome | biome: human; feature: gut; material: Stool; isolation source: human stool | place: Canada | collected 2013-02-12
AGTACCCACGGTACACGCGGTACGACGCATTATCCGCAAAAACTTCCTGGCACCAGGAATAAACGCCATACCAGTTCCAAAACTTGTTATGTGCGCTGTTTTGGTCGGTCGAGTTGAGGTTGTTGTCCAGGTCGGAGGAGACCGGGGCCGGGAGGCCCGAGATGACCTCCTCGCGGGTGATGAACCTGTCCCACTCGTTATTAGTGGGTGTTCCGCCCGCATAGGTGTCTCCGTTGCGGTAATCGCTGCCACCTGTGAGAACGCGACACTTGTATTTTGCGCCGTCAATGGTGACGGTCTTGCCTGTGATGTAGCCCTGTGAGTTGAGGTCGTCCCAGGAAACCGAGACCAGGATGACGCGGTCGCAAATGAGCAGCGTCTTGTCTCCGTCCTTGATTTTGACCCATTGGAGCTTGTTCGCGTCCGCGCTGGGGGTGTTTCCGAAGGTATAGTTCGCCATGCTGCCGGACATCTGCGGGATGTCGCCGACGCCGTAGTTTCCGTCTACATCACTGTCAGGACGCCACGGCCTTGTAGGGCGCTTCAAGATCGCGCCGTTGTTGTAGAAGCCGCCGAGCTTGACGGTTCCGAGATATTGCGCCATAGGGGATCGCTCCTTCCGTTTTGATGAAGCGGTAGGGCGCGAATATCTTCTTCGCGAGATTGTAGGCACACGCCCAGCGAGCAAACCCGAGCCACGAGTTGACCGCCTGGACGACCGCCGAGCGCGTGAGCTTGCCTTCCTTCATCTTCCGAACCATCGCCTTGACGCGCCGCTTCTCCCTCCGTTTGGACTCGGTGCGGAGCATCATGTGGGTGGCCTTGATTTTGAAGCCGTAGGCGTTCACGCCCTGCCGCATATAGAAAACCTTTGTCTTTTTGTTGGTGTCAAGGTGAAGCCTCTCGCGGAGGAATACCTTGATTTTCGCCAGCCACTCCCGGGCGGTCTCCTTGTCCGGCGCAACGATGACGATGTCGTCCATGTACCGGGTGTAGAGCTTCGCGCCGAGAAAGCGGACACAAAACTGATCGAGCTCGTTGAGGTAGATGTTCGCGAAGTCCTGGGAGCTGACATTCCCGAGAGGGATGCCCGTCTCGCCCTCCGGCGAGCTGTCGATCACTTTGCAAAGAAGCCGATAGAAGCGGAGGAGATCCTCATAGGTCTCCGGGCGTTTCTTCTTGAGCTTCTTGAACCGCTTCGCAAGGATTTTCTTGAGCAGAGCGCGGTCGATGGAATAAAAGAACTTTCGGGCGTCGATCTTGATGATCGCCGCGTTGTCGCCCCATTTCATCCGGGCGACCCTCATGTCGTGCTGCACCTTGAAGGCGGCGCGGATCGGGCCTCTCCCGTACTGGCAAGCAAACGAGCCGTTGATGAACACGGGCCGGAACATATTTTGTAGTTCCTCGTGGATGACGAGCTGCACCACCTTGTCCCGGAGCTGTGGAATGGAGAGGTCTCTCCGCTTCGGCTCCGTGATGACGTTGAAGTGATACGGGCCCGGCGTGTACTTCGAGCTCTTGAGCTCCCGCCAGAGGTCGACGTTGTTCTTCTCCCGGAACAGGTCGTACTTGACGGCCTCCCGGGTGTACTTTCTTCGCCCTCTTAGGGCTTGCTTGTAGCCGCCCTTGATCCGCTCGTAGCTGACCGCCTCCTCATAGGGCACAAGCGGCATGATCGGCGGGATCTGCGGGCATTTTATATTCTGTGCGGTTTTAATAAATAAGGGGAATTTCGTCATTGTGGCATCCTTTCCTTTGGGAACGGCTTGGCACCTATGACGCGGGTTTATACCCACATTGTAGACTTGCCCTTGCCTCCCCATACAAAAGGGCGGGCTCGGGGTCGTCACTGTTTTTACGCCGTCTTAGACAAGGCGAAGGATTACCTCTCCCTTGAAGTATAACAAGGACACGCACTCGAAGCCGTAGCCGCGAATGACGTAAAAACCTACAAGGCGGGGCGGAAACCGAGGTTCACGTTCCGATTGCCGGACGAGTTCCAATTGAAGTTGCGGGCCGAGTTGTACCCACGGTTCACGCGGTTCGACGCCATACAGAGATAACCCTAAGTAGGTGCGGTTTACTTTTTATCGGTTGTTGATGAAGTGCTTTTGCAAGCCTCCAATAATGCGCCCCATTTCGTTGAGTTTGGTTTGCAGCTCGTGGATCTTCTTCTCCGTGATGTACTTCTGTGTCCGGGCGACCCCGAACAGCACGAGGAGGAGCGTCTTCTCGGCGTCCGCCTCATCCAGCCATTCAAGCCGCTTTTTGACGACGGTGAGGTTGTTCGCCATGACCGCCGCCCGGATGAGCCTAAAACACGATTGTTTGATTTCCTGCGACAAACTAAACTTTTCGGCCTGGGGGAAGTTCTTGAGCAAGGGGTAGACATCTCTCTCGAGGAAGATCTCAGCCTTCTTTTGCAGTATGGACGGTTCCAACGTAGCAGCACCTCGCATTTCTAATGCGGGCGATCTCGGTGATGTCCCCGAAGAACTCGAAGCCGTAGTCGGTGAGCTTTACCTTCGCGGGTTTTCCCGTGATGGAGCTGTGTCCCTCAATGACAAGGACGGCCTCCCCTTCGAGAGTGAGACCGCTCGCGGTCTTGAGGGCGAGCTCGTCATCCAGGAGTTCCCGGCATATTTCGCATATCGGGCAAAGCTCGCCGAAAAAGTTCCCGAGTATGCAGCTTGCCTCTTTACGGGTACAGGCGACCATATAGCCGCCATTCCCGGAAAGACAAGCGAGGTTATACATAGAGTTTCCGCGCCACGGAGTCATAGATGCCGGACGTGATCGCGACCGCGTTGACAGAGTCAAAATTGATGAGAAAGACGTTGTTCGTCATGTTGTTGAGCGTGGCGTCTTTCAGCACCTTGATCTCCTTCTGTGCGTCGGCGATCTGCGCCTCATGGAGTATGACGGCCTCCCGGTTTTGGAAGATGCCGTCGTCCATGTGGTTCATGTTCGTCTGACTCACGGGCGTCCCTTCCTGGATGACCTCGCCCGTCGCGACATCTTCGACGTGGTCGAGCCATCCGATCTTTTTATACGCTTCCATTTACAATTTCTACCTCCGTTTCTTTTTCAATGATGTTATATTTGAAGGCCACATAGAGACCCTTGCTCGGCGGCTTCTCGAATGTGCGCTCGGTCTGGGCGATGATGTCCCCGTCCGTGTCGACGAGCTGCACATTTGCCACGTTCCCGGAAACCGTGTCGTCAAAGTAGACGTAAATCTTCACGGTGTCCGCCTCGATGAGCTTGCGGAACGGCTTGACCGTCTTCGGTGCGCCGTTCAGTGTATAGGCTGCATGGTCGACCGAGTCGGCAAAGCGCCGCCCGATCTTCTCAATGCCGACCGCTGTGAGTGTTTTCGGCATCTGCTTCCCCTCCTTCCGTCATGTATGTCGTCCCGGAGCAGCGAAGCGCCGGGGAGCACATGGGGTATATTTTCGCGCCGGAGTCTGCCTCCGAGCCCGCCTCAATGCAGGAGGCGAGGCCCTCGTACATGACAAAGGCGCACGGCTGATAGAATTTTTCCGAGGCCGCGATTGTTCCCACCTTCGGGAACTCGACCTCGCCGGAGCCCTGGGCGCTGCCCGCCTGGATGTCGCTCGCCAAAAGGTGGCCGATGCTAACCACACGGGGCCAGACTCCGCAAACAATCTCTCCGCAACGGGGGTATCTCGAGAAGCCCGTGAAGACCTGGGAGCGGATCTCGATGCCGTTCCCGGCCTCCGCGCCGTAGGCGGGCTTTGAGCTGCCCTCCTTGACCTTCCGAACCTCCGCGTCGATGACGGTGAGATTGTTGATGCCGCTTTGCTTGGAGCCCTTGAGGAAGACGATGAACTCCGCCCACCGCTCGGGGTCTTGGTAGGAGAAGGGCTCAATCGTGCTCTCCTCATATCCGAGCGCGGCCAGGGCGTAGAGGATGCCCGTCTTCGTGCCGCTCCACTCGGAGATGACCCCCTTCATGGAAAGCCGCGTCCGATAGCTCTCCACGTCCTCGCCTTCAAGTCTCGGCATGTCGCGATCCTGTCCGTGGACGGGGAGCATGACCGGGCTCGCGCTTGCGACGTTCGCTTCACTCCGAACCCGGAAGACGTCCTTTTTCATGCCGTCGAAGATACGCCCGACGACCTTGAAGAAGATGTAAAACTGATTGGCCGCCCGCTTGCCGCGCTTGAGCGGGGCAAAAAGGAGGTCGAACATATACTCGCCGAACGTGCCGAACCGCTTCATCCGCTCACTCCCTCCTCACCGTGACCTTGACCGTGCCGAGGGTGATGACCTTGTCCTTGTCAAGAACCACGTCCTCGGCGGGCTTGGTGATTTCGGTGTTTGTGGCGGCGCTGTAGTTGCTGCGGATCGCGAAGTTGATGTCCGAGCGCCGGAGCTCGTTGAACCTCCGGCCCTTGCGGACGGCGAGCAGATCGGTGAGAATTGCGTTGACCCGGTTCTTGACTTCCTCCTCCGCTGCGACGTCGGCGGTCGTGACTGTAACCTCAATATCTTGTGGTGCGGTGACAGATGACTTTACAATAACATTATCGTATGGCCCGGCGATCTTGTCAACGGCTTCCCGGACTTCCTTGAGGAGTCCTTCCGTGGCCTCTCCCGCTGTGCCTGTGACAATGACGTCAACCGTCCCTTGCCCCCGGGGGTGGTCGCAATCCGCTTGCGCGAACAGGACGCCCGGGACGGCCTCGGCGGTGTTGATGAAGGTGTCCTCAATCGACCGCGCCGCCAGCTCCGACCAGGAACGGAGGCCCCGGGTGCGGAGGCTCTCGTCGTCCTCGGTGTCACTTCCTTCCCGGACGATCCAGTCCTCGCCGTTTGAGATGCCGTCGATCCCATTGAGGAACGTGAGGCTCCGGGTGATCTGTGCCTCCGGCACATTGTACCGGGAGCCCTCCTTCTCCGCTTCGACCAGGACGTCCACCGACCGGGCCCCTTTTTGCAGCACCGCCGCCTCAAGCACAAAGAAGCGAAGCTCCTCGCCGTTGACGTCCTTCTCCGTTTTGAAGACGTGGCCCTTCGGGATCTTGACGGCCTCGCCCTGGTCGTTTGTTCTGGACAGTGTGACGAGGCCCTGGGTCTTTTGGGCCTTCTTGCGCTTCTTTCCGTAGTCCGCCGCCTTGAGGTCGACCCACACGCCCGAGGCGTGAGTGAGGAACATGTTGTTCAGCACGTCCCGGAGCAGCTCCGTGAACTCGACCTTGACGCGGAGGACGATGAGGAGCAGCGTGTAGAAGACGCCGCCCGAGTGGAAGTTCGTGATCGCGAAACCTTCCTCCTTCAGCTCGCCGATGGTCTGCTCCTTGAGCGTCTCAAGCTCGGGAACCGGGAGCACCTCGTCGAGTATATCCTTGTCAATCATACTGTTATCACCTCCACATCAACCGCGCTGACAACGACGTTGAGCTCCCGGGGGCTCTCCTCGTCCGTAAATCGGAAGGAGCACCAGAGGCGGAAGACATCGTCGGAAAAACTGACCTCGACCTTGATGCTCTCGGGCACGATGACCTCCCGCCTTTGGAGGCCCAGCCGCGCCCGCTGCGCGATCTCAAGCCGGACGAGGTCGCCATCCTCGGACTGGATGAAGTCATACAGGCCCCAGCCGAAGGCGGCGTCATAAAAGAGATCGCCGGGCTGTGTGAGGGCCTCGAGGATGATATTCTGGTATAGGCAATCCAGGCCGGAGCAGAGAGGAGCGTCGCCGTCCGCTGCCCTGGTGAGCTCCCAGGCGTCCGTGAGGCGGATGTCGGTGTCGTTTAGGCCCGTCATAGCTGCACCTCCCCGATGATCGCCGGGCTGTCCCCGTAGGCCAGCGCCACGGCGACGACGGCCCCGGCCTTGTACTGTGCCTTAGAGCGGACGCCCGGGAGGGCCGGGAAGGTCTCGTCCACGTTGCCGAAGCGGTCGACGACGGTGAGGGTGTACTCGTTCCAGTGTGCCGTGATGTGGCCCTTGTAGCTGCTCCCGGTCTCGTCGTTGTGGATGACAAGCTCCTCGAGCTCGAATGTCTCCCCGAGCTGCGCCGCTTTGCTGACGGTGGCGTAGACCACGGCGGGGAGTTTGACGTGCGGGTACTCCTGCGCGATGAGCTTCTTCGCTACTGCCTTTATCATTTGCTCAAGCACTTCCGCGCCCTCCTTTCCCGGTTCTTAGAAATAAATCTTCGTGCGGATGAAGCCGTCGTCGTTGGTGGCCGAGACCACCTTCGCGACCTCGAACTCCCCGCTCACTTTGGGATGTTTTACGCTGATTTTGTGGGAGTGCCGGACAAACGGGGCCGACACGGTCTCAAGCTCCCACGCGCCCCCGACGCGAGTGAGGGCGATAATGTTGACCCCATACTCGAAGATGTAGGTCTTTTCCTGTTCCGGCTTCTCTCCCCAATAGAACACGCCGCCAGAGAAGAAAAACGGCTGCTTGATGTTCCATGCTGCATGAACGGCGTTGATCGCCTCGATGACGTTCATCTGCCGGATGGGGAGCCGCTTGCGCTCCGGGTAGCCCGTGGCGGAGAGCTTCATCTTTGAGAGCCCCGCTTGCGCGAGGAAGTAGGAGATCATCTCCTGCGGGGTGGTGTCGAGAAACGTGTTGTTGATCTGCGTCTCCTCGAGGAGCAGCATCTCGTCCTTGAGCGTGATCTCGTCCATGAACCCGCCGCCGTTGTAGGGCTTGGCGACATAGCCGGAGAAGACCTCCTCAAAGACGTCGTTATATCCGAGCTCTATCGCTGCCGGGTCTTTCCGGGCAAGGGTGAGCTTCGGTTGAAATTGCTCGGTGAAGCGGATCTTCGCCCAATCAAAATAGGACGTTTTCGCGGAGTAGACCTCAACCTCGACGCCCCGGTCGAATGTGTAGGGGCCAGCCCGTGCCGCGATCTGCGGGTAAAATAATTCCAGTGTCTCCACGTTGCGCCTCCTTCTTTAGTATGGCATCTGCGCCACTTTGTCCAGGGCCTCCGCCGCGCTTGCGTCGTCCACGGCGGGCGACTTCCCCCGGTTTGCCTGTAAATACTTCTGATAGTCCGAGGAGAGGGTCGTTTGCTGGTTCGCCGTCTTCCCGCCAGAGGAGCCGCCCGAGGAACTCCCCGAGGAGCTGCTCGTCGTCTGGATTGTCTGCGGGACATATTCCCAAAACTCAAGGGAGACGGTGAGCTGATCCTTTTTGACCTCGCTCTTGTGGGTGATGCCCTTGAATAGCACCTTGTCGATGCCGTGCTTTGCCGTGTCCTCGCTGACGATGGGGATCGGCTGCGGGACGGACTGGCCGGGCGTCCGAAAAAGGGCCCGGACAGTCTCAAGCCGCTGGTACTTCGTGGCCGTGGGCGTGTCGTCGAGGATGAGTTCAATGTTGACCTTTGCGTCCTCGTAGCCCGTCGCCTGTTTGGGTTTGGTGGCGCTGCCCTCTACTTCCTGCTCGTCAATCTTGGCCGACTCCTTGACCTCGATGCTTTTCACAAGGCCAGGGAGGACGACCCCGTTCACTTTGACGAGTTGGTCTTCGGTGTAAATCACGGTCGTTCCTCCCTTCCTTTACGCTGGTGTCGGAGCGGCATCCGGGTCGCCCTCCGGGTCTTCGCTGCCGTTGGCCTCGGCGTAGTCCTCGGCCTCCTTGAGCAGCGCGAGAAGCTGCTCGAGGTCTTTGATCTTCTTGAGGTCGACGGGGATGAGCAGCTTTTGGATGATGACCTGCTTGCCGGAGCTGCCCTCGCCGGAGCCGCCGCCCTGCTTGTCTTCCTTCCCGCCGTTGGTGTCCGTGAGGCTCACCTTCTTCGCGGGCTCGCGTTCAAGCGTGGCCTTCGCCCCGGAGAGCCCCTTTTCCATCGCCTGTGCGGGCGCGTCCTGCGCCAGCTCGAGGCCGTGGGCGTAGGTCGTCATCGTGCGCTGACCCGAGAGGGTCAGGGTCGAGAGCGGCCCCTCTTTGGCGTCCGAGAACGGGAGTAGGTTGCGGATCTTTTGAAGTCCGCCCTTGACCGCGTCCACCGCGCCCGTAAACGCCGACTTGATGCCGTTTGCAAATGTTGAGATGACCCGCTTGCCGGACTCAAAGAACCAATTCACGGCATTTGAGACGATGTTCTTCGCGGCGTTGATGCCGTTCGTGAACGCCGTCTTGACGGCTGTGAACCGCTCGGCGACGCCCGAGGCGATGTTCGAGACAGAGGTGACGAACTTGTTCTTGATTTCCGTGAGTTTGCCCCCGGTGAGGTTGTCCAGGAACGAGAACCCCGCCGTATAAATGCCCTTGACGCCCTCGATCGCCGCCGCTGCCACGCCACGGATGCCGCCGCCGTGCGACTCATAGGCCGAGCGCATGTTGTCAAGGTTTTGGGAGACGGTCGCCTTCGCCGCTCCCATGACGGAGCCGATGACGTTGCCGATCCCGGAGAAGATGGACGTCACGACCTCGAGGGCCGCGCCGAGCTTCTCCTTGAAAAAGTCGATGATTGCGTTGACCCCGTTGCGGAACCACTCACACTTGTTATAGAGCAGCACCAGGGCCGCGATGAGGGCCACAATGCCGATGACGATCCACGTCACGGGGTTCGCTAAAAGCGCCGCCGTGAAGCTCCACACGCTCGCTATAAGCGGCGTGAGCGCCCCCTTTGCCAATAGGAACCTGGCCTTTAGGAGCTTGAACCCGGAGATCGTCTTCGTGATAATGAGGCCCACGCCGGAGACAACGGCGATGACCGTCCCCGCTATGGTGAGGAAGCCGCCGATCGCCAGGACGACAAGCATGATGACCCGGACGAGTTCCTGGTTCTCCTCGACCCAGGAGCCGACCTTCGTGAGCACCTGCTCGCCCGTCGACATGAGATCGTTGATTGTGGGGAGCAAGCTGTTCCCGATGGACTCCTTGACGTTCTGGATGCGCTGCGTGAGCCGCTCAAACCGCTCCGGCTCGGTCTCGTTGATTGCGTTCGCCATCTCCGTGGCGACCCCTGTGCCGGAGCCGAGGGCGTCGTACATGGTGAGGATGTTCCCCTGCAAGTCCTCGGTCTTGTTGTAGAGGAGGTCAATGAGGTCGACCGCCTCGTCCGTGCCGAAGGCGGAGGCGAGCTCCTGCTTCTCCATCGCGTCGATGGTGTCGCCGTACTTGCCCCGGAGCTGGTCGAGGATCTCGGGGAGGCTCTTGAGCTGGTTGTTTGCATCCAGGAACGAGAGGCCCAGCTCCTCGCCGCCCTTCGCTGCGGACTGGATGAAGGCGGCGTATTTCGTGCCCGCCTCGCTGCCGCTCATTGTCCCCTGCAACATGCCGAGGATGGTGAGCTGCTCCTCAAGGGGGACGTTCGCGTTCGTGGCCGACGCGCCCAGGCTCTCAATGCTCGAGGCCATCTCGGAGCCCGTCGTCTTGAACTGCTGCACCGACTTCGCGATCCCCGCCGAGAACATCTCGCCGAACTCGAGATCGCTCATGTCGTCATAGTAGCCCTTATAAATGCCGTAGCCCGTGGCAAATAGCGAGGTCATCTCGCCCGCCGTGGACTTCGTCGCCTTCGCGGTCAGGGCCGCGAGGCTTGTGAACTCCGCGACGCCCTCGTCCGAGAGCGTCGCGATGCCGCTTTTGATGTCGTAGGCCGCCGCGATGAAGTCGGCCTTCGTGGTTCCGGCCCATTGGTCGCTGAACGCTCGAGCGGCGTCTTCGACCGCCCCGAGGTCTTTCACGCCCAGGGAGGCCAGCTCGCCGATCGCCCGTCTTGTCTCGAAGGTGGCCTCGACCGGGGACAGCACCGCCCCCGTGATCTGCGAGCCCACCTCCTGCATGACGGCCCCCGTCTTTGCCACGCTGCCGAGGGTTGAATTGACCTTTTGCAGCTTGGAGACGGTTCCGTCGACGCTGGACGTGACGCCAGCCATCGGCCCGGTTAGGTTGTCGATCAGGTTCATAATGAGCGACAATCGGAACACGGACTCTAAACTCATGCTTTGCCTTTCACCTCCTAACGTATGGAGGCGACCTTGTGCTCTTAATCAAGGCGACCGACGCCGCCCGGCTACTCCGAGAAAACCTCGGAGATCGCCCGGGCGACGATGCCCTCCTCGAGCTCCTGGATGTACCGCGCCTTCGCAACGTAGCGGAGGAACTCGTCGAGGCCGATCTCCTCAATGTCGAAGCCCTCTAAAAGAGCCGGAGGGAGGAAACGGTGGATTTCCAGAAGCCCGGTCTCCACGAAGTTTCCCTTCACCTCCGAGAGCTGCTCTTTTAGAGCATCTTCAAATTTGTCTGCTTAGAGAGGCCCAGCATCCCGAGCAGCTTCTCGCCAATGGAGAGCGCCAGGGCCGGGAACTCCTCAAGGTCGGCCTCGAGATCCGCTTCGCTTTCCGCGACCACGTTGTCAAAGAGGAAGGTCTTGAGGGCCTTCGTCGCGCCCTGGGCGGTAGTCTTGACGTATCTGTCATAGCTCGCCGTGGAGGGGCGCTTGAAGTAGAACTCGACCGTCTTCTCGGTCTCATCGTCCACCTCGATCGTCGCGCCGACGCGGTAGACCTTGCCGTATTTCTCTTTCATTTCCTCGGCGCGGCTCTTGCCCGCGACTTCCTTCTTCATGTCTTCCATAGTGTTTTGTCCTCCTGTTCTCGATTATCTTGAGATAACGCCTTTATTTCGTGGGCTCGACGCCGTCCTCCACGATGCCGCCGACGATCATGAGGTCAATGTCCACTGTGAGGGACTTGTCGCCCTGCGCGGCCTTGTGGCTGCGCTTGGTGGGGATGACCTTCTTGAGCTCGTCGATCCGGGTGCGCTCCCCTTCGTTGGCGTAGGAGACGACCACGGAGGGCCACTCAATGCCATAGAACGGGATGCCCTTCGCCTTGCAGTAGGCGAGGACGTCGTCGTAGTCGTCCCGGAGCATGGACATCTTGCCGGACGCCTTATAGTTGCCCTTGCCATACCCCCGGGGGCGGTAGCCCTTGCCGTAGCTTTCTTCCATCTCCTGCTCGTCGTCGTAGCTGATTTCCTGCACCACGAGCACGAGGCCGGGGATCTTGACGTCCACGTCGCCCCATCCGTAGGTCTGGCCGTTTACTTTTAGGGACATAGCTCTTTAACCTCCTTCCCTTAGTCGCTGGGCTGCGCCCTGCCGAGGTCTACCTCGACCTCCCGGATGTAGCCCCGGGACACATAGCGGATCTTGACCCGCATTGTCTCGTCCTCGAGGATGGTCTCCTCCTGCCCCTCGGGTACGGTGATCTCGGCGGAGCTGATCTCCTTCGCGTCGATCATGCGCTGCAAGGGGACGAACATGAACTTCGCCCGGGTCTCAAGCTCGCCCTGGACGTCCTCGAGGTCGATGTCGTCGTTGAGCAGAAGGAGCCCTTCCTTCCGGGTCTCCCGGATGATTTTGTTCTTGACCCGGACGTCCTCGGCATAGCGGAAGTCACTCCCGTCCGGGCTCATCATCTTTGTGTGGTAGACGAAGAAGTCGTCGAGCCCGTCGTACTCCCGGAACGTGAGGTAGCCCGCCACGTCCAAAAGTTCGATGATGGAGTTGTCCATCCCGGCGGGGAGCAGTTCGAGGAGCTTCGTCTTCGGGATGCCGAACCCGGCCTCCGCCCTGGTTTTGCCGATGGACTCCTGCACCGCCGCCTTTGCGTAGAGGCCGCACACAAGGCCCGCGAGGTTGACGATCTGCGTCGTGCCGTCCAGCATGACGAGCCGCCCCCAGGCGGTGACGACCTGGATGTCGTAGTTTTTGACCTTCTTGCGCTTGGCCTCCATCTCGAGGGCCCAATCGGTGAGATCCCCGCTGCCGCGCAAGTCGAGCTCATCCTCGTCCCCCGCCTGGGGGAACGCCGCCTCGAAGACCACAAACACGGGCTTGTGATAGGTGTCCCGGAGCTCAATTTGCGCCTCGCTCACGGCCTGCCAGAGAGGGAGGTCGCTCTCGCCGACGACGTGGATGAACTCATACTCCTCGGCGAACTTCTGGAGCTTGGTGAACGCCGCCAGGACGTCGCCGTTCGTCATGGTGGGGGCGGTGGTCGTGAAGCTATAGACATCGTTCACGAGGAAAGAGCTCGGCTTCTGTTCCGACTCCGTCGCCTCCGTAAACTTAAGCTTGAGGCCCGTCCCCTCGATTTCATATTCCCCGGTGACGGGGACGGTGATCTCGTCGGTGTAGCTGTTCCCACCGTCAATGGAGCAGATAAAGGCGGCGGAGTTGAGCCCGCCTTGCGCCGTGATCTTGACGACCACCGAGAAGGCGTTCGTCGGAGAGCCGTCCACGGTGACGGAGCCCCCTCCGTCGCCGTCCTTAGAAACGCTTCCCAGCTTGCCCGCCGTGGTAGCGGAGACCGGGAGACAGTAGATCCGCGACGCGCCGAACTGCACGGAGCTCATGACGGCATCCGCCAGAGGGGACAGGCCGAGGCGGGCCTTGATTTTCGCCGCGTCCATATCCCCGGTGATGATGATCGGCGTGTCCGAAACGATCGGAGAGACGCCGATCTTGAGGCTCTTTCCGTCCCCCGTCGCGGTGGCAAACCCGAGGAGGCCGTCCGTGACAGTGTGCTTGACATCTCGGAGCATTATCGTCTCGCCTCGCTTTCCTTTGTGGTGTGTGCCCCGTTCATGGGGGCGTTCTCAAAATTCTTGACCGCTGCGAGGAACTCCTCCTCGGTGACGGCCCTGCCGGGCTTCCAGCCCTGGGCGCTGCATACGCCCGCGAAGACGGCCCGCCCGACCTTGTGCTTCTTGCGGAGCTCCCCGATCTCAAAGAGCCCCGGAGCTTTCGGTTCCTGCGGCCCCGCTGCCTGTGTAGCTGCGGGGGCCGATGTTGCTTTATTCGCCATCTATAAACTCCTTTCCCTCGTTTTTGGTGATGGACTCAACCGCGACGTCGGAGACCTTCGCGAAGTCTGTGTCCCTGTAAACCCCGCCGTCAAACCTTATCTTGATTTGCACGGCGACCTGTGCCTTTAGAATAGAGTCGTCCTTGTCGACCCAGTCCGCCCCCTCGACCTCAATCGGAACAAAGTCCCCGTTGACGTAGATGCCCCGGTCGAGGCTTGAGAGGAACGCCCCGAACATGCTCTCGACCGCCTCGTCGGTATAGTCGCCGATTATCACGGTAAAGGCGAGGGCCCGGTCGAAGACCTTCCTCCTCTTTTTCTGCGCTCCCTCTTGGTCTCTATATCGTGTTTTGGAGCCGTTTCGGAGGAGGGCCTCCGACTCAAAAAGCACCGCGCCGATGTGACTCTCTTGACTCTTTTCGAGGGCCTTTTGCGTCGTGTACGGCTTGGACTTGAGGCCCGCCGCCTTGAGCTTGTCGAGGAGGTATTCCTTGCTTTCCTTGTAGAGCATTAGTCATCCCTCCCGATGAACTCCTCGGTCGTGGCCTTGATCTCCTGCATATCCTCGTCCGAGAGGCCGAGGAAGGGCCGGGCGGGGATGTTGACCTTGACCTTCTTCTTGCTGATCCATTGTCCGCCCACCTGGAAGCGGAGGTTCTTCGCCCGCTTTGCCCGGATGGTGCGGCCCTTGTCGCCGAATTGGTGGGTTGCCGCGTGCTTGACATTTGTGCCGACCGCAAACCCGGAGGCGTCCGCCGTCGTCTTGATGGAGTTGCGGAGCTGGGAGGAGTCGATGAGGGTCTTGCCCCCGGTCTCTGCCGCCCGGATGGAGGTCTTCCACCGCTTGCCGCCCGGCCCCCGGCCTTGCTTGAACCGTTCGAGGGTAGACTCCCGGACGCCTTCGGCGAGGGCGGTGTTGAGGCCCTTCCTGTCAAGCTCCGAATAACGCCGCATTTTTCGGAGGAGGGCGGCGGTGTCTCCTTGCAGTCGGATGCTATACACGCCCTACATCCCCCTCATGCTGCCCCGGGTGAAAAGCCGGGTGTTTGACTTCGCCGAGAACCCGGTCGCGGCTGCGCTTGCCGGGTCGTCGGCTTCCGTGCCGATGGAGACCTTCCCGTCGGCCACAAGCTCAAAGAACTTGATCGCCGCGTTGTAGCGGTTGAGGTAGGTCTTTTGGTCGGTGCTCTCGTCGATGCCGATCCGGGAAAACAGGTTATAGACCGCGATGTCCTTTGAAAACTTGTTGATAACCTTCGGGGCCGGGGAGAGCGGGACGGCGTACCTCTTGGCGAGGTAGCCGTCGATCTCCGCGTCGGCGTCGGCGATCGCGCCTTCAATAATCGGCGCGACGAGCTCCTCACGCTCGGCGGGGTCTTCGATGAAGGTGTCCCCGATGATCGCGTTGAGGGCGTCGTCCTTGAGCATCTCCCGGACTTCCTCTTTCGTGCTGTAGCTCACGCCGTTCCCTCCCTTCGTCTGCTTGGCCGGGCTTAGGCTTCGGCGGTGCCGTCTCCGGCGTATGCCATCTGCCAGAACCCGAAGCCCGCGTTCCCTCGGGAGTCGACGCCATAGAGGAAGGTCTTCTTCATGAAGACGTTGTCGTCGGTCTCCTGGGTCTTGGAGACGAACTTCGGCTTCTTGCGCTGCTGCCAGATGAGGGGCTTGATGGGCCGGGAGGTGCAAAGCAAGAACCACTTGGAGTCATGCCCGGCGAGCTGCGGGATGACGAGGGGCTTCGCGGTGCCCTGCATGGTGTTCTTGGTGCCGTTGATGTAGTCGGCGACCAGGATGTCCCGGGCGGTCGCTTCCAGGGCGGGCGGGACGGCGAGCACATTCGGGATGAGGTTCAGCGCCCGGCCCTTCGAGTTGGTGAGGCTCATCATAGCGGCGCGGGCGGCGATGTAGGACTCCATCGAGAGCTTGGCCGTGGTCTTGTTGGAGACGGCCTTCTTGCCGACCTTGTGGGCGTCGGAGAAAAAGGGCTGCCCGTCGTAGCACTTTTCGGAGAAGCCCTCCGCGAGCAGCTTGAAGATGAGATCGTCGGGGTGGGCTGCTGCGGACTGGCCGAGCATCTGGACAGACGGGTTATAGAGGCCGATCTTGTCATCCTCGATCGCGTTGCGGTCAATGCCGATTGTCAGCTCGAAGTCCTTGTTCTTGATGGTGTAGTCGCTCGCGCTGATGTTCTGGATCTCGCGGTCGCCGATCCATTCTCTCATCCCCGGGATGTCGCCGAGCCATGCGTAGGTCTCGGACTCCGTGGTCGAGGGGGTGACGGTGGCGATCTCGGTGTAGAGCGGGGTCACGCCCTCAAACGCCTTGTTGAACAAGGTGTTGAAGCCGACGTAAATCCCCCTCAAAGTCTGCTGGTTTACAATCATGTTCTTTGTCCTCCTTCTGTTTTACTTTTCGGCGGCTGCGGGGGCGGTGAGGCCGAAGCCCATCTCCACGGCGACGCCTTCGTCGTCCACGCGGATGACAAGGCCCGCCACGGACGCGCCCGTCCCGGTCTTGGTGACGGTCTGGTCGTCCTCCATATAGCAGAGGCCCAGCACGTCGGCGGCGGTGATCTTGCCACTGGTGGAGTTCTCAAAAACGAAGGTTCCCCGGCTGACGCGGATGACGGCGTCGCCGTCCCCGCCCTTGTTCTCGACGGTCTCCTCGGCCCGGCCCGCCGCCTTGAGGCTTGCGGCCTTCTTGCCGGGGATCGCGTAGCCGTTGGCGTCAACCGCCACGATCGCCCCTTGATAGATGGTGGTCGCGCCCTTGACAGGGAGGGCGATGTACTTCCCGCCGAGCTCGGACGTGTCTCTCACATTGGTCAATGCTGCCATGATGTTACTCCTCCTTTATGCCGTACTTTTCCAGATCCTCGGCGCTCACGCCGAGCTGCTTGCAAATGAGCATCGTCGCCTCGTCGGGCTTTTTGCCCTTGAGTGCCAGGGCCTCGCCGCCCGCGACCTCGCTCATAGGGACGACCTGGGGCGCTTTCTCAAGGAACGACTTGAACCCCTCCGGGCTCTTGAGGGCGTAGTCCTTAGCCCATCCCTTCTGTGCCGGGGTGATCTTGCCGCTCTTGAGCGCCAGCTCAACGGCTTCCTCGGCATCCCGGTCGGCGAGCTGCTCCTCAAGGGCCTTGACGCGCCCGTCGATGCCGCCCTTGAGGGACATGATGACGGCGGCGACCTCGGCGGCGGGAGCCCCGGCCTTGAGCCCCAGGAGCTCACAGACGGCCTTGTTCGCGACGACGGTGTCCTCCTCGGGCGGCTGCTTGCCGTCCCCGGGCTTCTTGCCCTCGGCGGCTTCCTTGAGGGCCTTGTTCTCCTCGATGCAAGCGGAGAGCGCCTCGAGGATCTGCTCCTCGCCCGCGTCTTCGCCCAGGCCGAGCGCCGCCGCGAGCTTCTTGATGAGTTCGTTCATGTTGGTTTTGCCTCCTTCAAATGTGGATGAATTTACAATCGGGGTCATGCCCGCGATCGCTGGGGTGTTGGTGAGGGCGAGGGAGTGGAGGCCCGTCGCCTTGTTGTCCGTCTTGCGGACGGTGATGACCGGGGAGAGGTAGCGGTATTCCTTGTTCTCAAGGTACTGCTTCGCCGGGAGCGTCCACTCGACCCGGGCCTTGATGTGCCCGTCCTCGGCGAACAGCTCCTTGACCCATCCGGCGGCGGGGGCCCGGTCTCCTGTGAGGGTCTGGTGCTCGTAGTCGACGACAAGGTCGACGCCGCGCTCGGCGATCTGCGCCTTCATCGCGGCGAGGCTTTCCTCGTCGACGTCGAACTCTCCCTTCTGGCTCACGACATGGCCGAAGGGCAAAACGGAGATGACCTCCGGCGCTCCTCCGACATCCACTTCGCCCCCCTTTAGGGTGAGAAAATCGCTCATTTTCTGCCTGTCTCCTTTGCTTGGTGCTTGAAGCCCCCGGAAACGCCGTTATTCCGCGTTATAACGGGGTGAACCTGCCGCGCCCCGGGAATTACACTCCCCGGCCCCTCGGCCCTTCCTGGGGCCTCTGTGGGCCTTATTTGCCCGGGTTCTCTTTCTCCCGGTTTTGGTACGCCTTCACAAGCGGCGCGGGGTAGTCCTTGAGGTCGGGCTCGAAGCGTACCTTTGCCGGGTTGGTCGAGAAGTGCGGGTCGGGCATGAGGCCCTCCGGCGCTGTCTGCTCCACCTTGAGCCCCCGGGCCTCGACCTGCCTTTTTGAGAGCGTCTTGACCGTGCAGCGGCATCGGAACCCGTTCGGCGGGAACCATGTATTCCACACCTCGCTGTCTGCCGGGAAGACCCGCCCGTCCATCGCGAGGTGACTCGGGCGGGTGTGGGCGTCATTGACGGCGTCGTACTGCCAGTAGGGGCGGAGCTTCATGACGCCCGGGTCTGTCATCTGCTCATAGTGGCCCACATTGTAGGCCGTTTGAATGTTGGTGCGGAAGATGAGGTCGGCTTGCAGCGGGTCGAGTCCCTCATAGCCCTCGGCCTCGAGGAACTCGTTCATATTGCGCCGGAACTCCGAGAGGGGGTTCCCCTGTTCCAGCGCCGCGAGGATCTCCTCATAGAACCGCTTGAGGATCTGCGCCTTCGTGTAGCCGCCCACTGTGAAGGCGAGCCCCCGGTACTTCTCCGCGATACTGTAGAAGACCGACGCCGTGACCGGGACGCGCTCCTTGAAATACTGGACGGCCTCCTCGAAGGTCATGTCCTTTCGGTTGAATACGGCCTCAATGTCGTCCATCTTCCGCCGCCCTCCCTTCGAGGTTGGCGTAGAGCATGACCTTTTGAAGCAGCTCCTCCACCTCCGAGACATCCATCTCGCCGAACAGCTCGGCGACGGCCTTCTCGTCCTCCATCATGTCCCGGAGCTCCTCAAGGCTCTCCGCGTTCTCAATCTTTTTGAGAACCGGGCCGAACGCTTTCTTGAAGGCCCCGGCGCTTTTCCGGGTGGCCGCTGCCGCCAGACGGTCGACGCGCTCTTGCGTCCCGTGCCCCGCTCCGTCCCCGGCCTTGAGCGCAATCGGCTCGCCGGGCTGCGCCTTGAAGGAGAAGGGGCCGAACCCCGCCCCCTGCGCCGTCTGCCCGGGCGGGGTGGCGACCTCCTCGTCGCCCTCGGGCTTCGGGATGGAGAACTTCTTGTAGATGTAGCTTGTCGGAACCTTGAGCCCCGCCTCCCGGATGAGCGTCCCGATGACGGTCGCCGTCTGCGTGAGATCCTCCGACTCCTCCGCGTCGAAGCGGAGGTACGGGATGCGCTTGTCCTCCCCGAAGTTGTAGAGCACCAGGGGGCGGATGAGGTCGCGCCGGAGGGTGGCCGCGATTGCCTTGCAGTCCGCGACGGTGAGGTCGTGGCGGACGTCGTTGTGCGTCTTGCTTTGCGCGTAGCTGCCGCCGCCCGAGTCCGAGGTCAAAGTCTGCCCGAGGATCGCCTTCGAGACCTGTTCGTCGCAATAGCGGGCCAGCCGTTCATAGAGGTCGGTCGAGCTGGTCTTCTCGGTGTTCACGAACTCGATCGCCGTGCCGTCCGGGAAGATGCCTGCCGCGTCCGCCCCGATTGCGACGAGGGCTTGCATGAGCGCCCGCTTGTCGTCCTCGCTTGCGCCCGGCTGATACTTCCCCAGGCGGAGCGGCATCCCGAAGACCTCGCAAAACGCGACCCAATCCTTGAGGGTGTAGTTCTTAAAGAGGTACATCCAGGCGACCACGCGCAAAACGCCAGCCCGGGAGGGGTGGCCGCTGCGGGCCTTGTATTTGTGTACGATGAACTTGTTCTTCGGGAGCTCGATGCCCTCCGGGGCCTCCTGGGTTCTCACCTTGAAGGAGTCGTCGACGCTGTCCCAAAAGAACCGCTTTTGATGACGGGAACGGATGTCGCCGACGACAACGTGCCCCTCGTCGTAGCTCCACATGATTTCCGAGACCGCGAAGCCCTTCCCGATCGCGTCCAGGAGGTCGAGCATGATGTCCTCAAAGCCCTCGATGCCGCCGAGCTGCGCTTCCACAAACTCGGCGATCTCCTTGTCCCTGGGGTCGTCGCTGTCAAAGGGGATGATCTCATAGTCGAGGCCCGTGACCGCGTTCTTCCTCGTTTGGAGCTGGGAAAAGAGGTGCGGGTCTTTCTCCTCCATCTCCTCAAAGAGCTCGGCTTGCCGGAGCACGTCCCCGGCGTCCGCCTCCTTGAAGATCTCCGCCAGCCGGACGGGGGTGAGCCCGTCCGAGGGGTACTCGCTGTACTTGTCTGTTACCTGGGCGGCTGCGACCTCCCGCGTCTCGGGGCGGCGCTGGAACAAACCTCTAAGGCTCCACCGCTTTCCCTTGCTGCTCACTCGACCACCTCCTCAATGCGCCGCCGTGCTTTTTCATAATACTCGTCGTCAAGCTCCACGCCGATGAACCGCCGCCCCGACTTCTTTGCGGCGACAAGAGTAGAGCCACTTCCGGCAAACGGGTCAAGGATGAGGTCGCCGGGTTTAGTGACCGCATTGACAAGGCTTGTCAATAAGCCGACCGGCTTCTCCGTTGGATGTATCATTTCCCCGCTTGCAAGTTTGTGATATGTGACAACATCCCTCGGACGTTTGCCCGGGAAGCTAAACTTCCCTTTGACTGCAAAGACGACGTTCTCGTGAGTTGGCGCAAACTGTGCTTTGCAATCCCCCATGCCGTGCATGACCTTATCCCATATAACCTCACTCTTAACCTGGAACCCCGCCAGCTTCATGGCGTCGATGAAGGTTTGCTCCACATCCCAGCGAGTAAAGCAGATTAGCGAACCACGCCCCGAGTCTCCCGACTTGAGTACGCGGAAAGCATCATATAGGAACCAGATGAACGGCGATTTATCATTTTTGATGGAAGCCCCTGTCCCTTTGGTGTGGTAGTTGATGCCATAGGGAGGATCGGTGATAATTGCGTCCACACTCTCGTCCGGCATCTGCCGGAGCATGGTGAGGCTATCTCCGTGAATGATTGTGTTCTCGTGAATAACTGTACTAATAATGCCTCACCTCCTTAGTAGGCCCCGCGCCGGAACTTGATAGCGCGGCCTAAAACTGATTTATAGTCCGTGTGTTGCCCCACCTTGACCGAGAGGGCCAGGGAGACGGCCATTTGCAGCGCGTCCGGCCCGTCGTCGTTCTTCCCCATAGGGTACTTGAGCATCTGGTCGAGGAGGGCCTTGTGCCGCTTGGAGAACTTGAGGTAGCCGTTCTTCACGAAGGGTTGCAAGGACTGGATGCGGGCGTCCTTGTTCTGGACGCTGTTGATCTCCTCGATGGGGAGGTACTCGCCGATCTCGGCGGACTTCTGCCGCATGATCTCGGCGAAGTAGTATTGAAACTGAACCGTCTCGACGCCGAACTTGTAGAGGGGCTTCTTGTACTCCCGCTTCAAACGGCGGGACGCCTCGATCGCGTCCTCGATGATTTTGTCCGGCTTGCGCTTGGCGATGTCGGCGATCACGACGTACATGTAGCCCGTCGAGGTGTCCTTCGCCACGGCGATGATCGCCGAGGTGTCGCTCTTGCGGTTCTTGCCGAGGGAGGGGTCGTTCGCCGCGACGAACAGGAACCGCGCCTCGGAGAAGTCCGGGGGAAGCTGCCCGTCGTCGTAGTAGTCGATCCACTCCTCGGCAAACGCGCAGTTCTCCGGGTCGATGGGCTCGTTCTGGATCTCGCTGCTGAAGGACGCCTCGCCCTCCGATACCCTCATAACCATGAGGGCGTAGTAGGGGAGCTTCTCCTCCCACAAGACGGCGGTTCCTTCCAGCATCGCGGCCTCGTTCGCCTTGAAGAAGTCCTCGGCGTCTTCCTTGTGCCTGGGGTTCTCAAGGTCGGTGAAGATGCGCTCCCAGGCGTCCCACAAGGCCGTGTTTGCCGCGAAGGAGATGACGCCCTTGTAGCGGACGGCCTCATACTCGGGGTTCTTGGCGACGTTGGCGAGGAGGGCGTCGTAGTGGAGCAGCGTTCCGATGTAGACGATGTCCGTGTAGGTGTCGCCCGCCTTGCTCACGGCCTTATAGAACCAGTCCCGGAGCTTCTTTCTTTGCTCGGCTGTGTTGACGTTCTCGTCGTTCTCGAGGTCGTCGCACAAGATGAGGTCGGGCCTCCATTGTTTGTGCCGCCGTCCGCGGATCTTCTTGCCCGCGCCCAGCGCCTCGATCTTGACCCCGTTCGAGAGGAGGATGACCGACGCCTTCCAGACGCGGCCCACAAGCTCCCCGAAGTCCTCCCGGAGCGCCGCGTTCTCCTCGAGCTCCGTTTTGATGTCGGAGAGGAAGCCCTCGGCCTGTTCCGAGCTGTCCGAGAGGATGATCTCGTAGTGTTTGTAGGCGTACACCGCCGAGTGAATGGAGTCCTTGAAGGTGAAGTTCGTGCTCTTGGCGTGTCCACGCGGGGCCTCGACCGCCCTCCGGCATCCGTCCGCCCGGCTGATTTCCTTCGCGTCGGTGGTGGGGTTCAACCCCTTCATGACGCCCTCGCGGAAGATGCGGTCGAGCTCCTCGTGAAACGGGGGCGACGGCCTCACAAAGTAGTGGGGGAGGTAGGCCCGCCCGAAGTAGCCCAGGTCAACCGCCCCGAGCTTCCGGCGTAGCCCCTGGGGGCCCGTGAGCTCCGCCCCGGCCCGGTACTCCTCGAGGAGCTGCGCCCGGAGCTCGGGGAAGTTCGTCCCCTTCTGGACATACTGCTCAAATAGTTCCCGCTGGTACTCCCGGCTTGCGACCGCCTCCCGGTCTTCCGGCTCCTCGAGCCGTTCCATGTAGTCCTTGAGGTTAATCTTCGCCATCATCGAGCACCTTCTCCCTCGCCCTTGAGAGGACGTCGTGCAGCTCCCCGGCGAGCTCCGGGTGCTGCTTGATCGCCGCCATGAGCTCCGCCTCAAGCTGGTCGAAGGCAAGCTCGGCCTTCTTCTTCATGTCCTGCCGGACGCGCTTCTCATAGGTGGCGTTCCGGGCGAGGCTTGCGATGAGCCGCCCCGCCTTGTCAAGCGGCATCTCCTGGAAGTCGCCCTCCGCCGTGCTCACGCGCTGCATGAGGCCGTCCATGAGAACCATCGACGCCGCTTTCGTGTAGTCGAGGTCGGGGTGCGCCTCTACCGCCTGGGCGATCGCCTGGGTGCGCTGTAGGGTCTCGGCGACCCGCTGCGCCGCCTGGGTGCTGCGGATCGCGTAGCGCCCGATCGCGCTCTTGCTGATTTCATAGCCCTCCGTCTTTAGCCACGCGGAGAGCTCCTCGTAGGTGTTGGCCGTGTCCGCGAGCCGGACGTCGAGCTCCGTCTTGATGTCGTCCGGGAGCTTGTCGATCGTCGAGCTGATCCGCGTCCTCCGGCGCTCTTTCTTAGACATCGACGCCCGGGTCGTCCCTCGTGCCTTCCACAAGGTCGACGCCCGCCTTCGTGAGCTGGATGACGGCGTCGCGGCGGTAGGCGTTGTAGGCCGTGGCCCGCTTGTCCGTGAACTCGATGTAGCCGCCGTCCTCCAAATAGGAGAGCTGCTTCGAGATGTCCGGGACGGTGATGAGGTTGTCGGCGAGGAGGGCGTTCGTGATCTGCCGCACAAGCAGCGAGTTCTGATTGCCTTTTGCCAGGGCCCGGACGATGTAGCCCCGGATCGCCTTGTTCTGCCGGATCTCCTGCTCCGTCATGTCGTCAAAGTATGCCATACGCTTTTATCCCTCCTTTGCTGCGCCCCTGTATAGGAGCTTGTCGAGCTTCTGGTCGATGTTGTTCGAGACCCGGATGAAGTCCTCCCGGGTCGTGTAGATGAGGGGGAGGTCGGCCTTGAGGTCGCCCAGCTCTCCGCGCACGGCGGCGATCTCCTCGGCGTTCTTCTTGTCCGCTGCCTTGAGCTCCGAGACCGCCGCCTTCATCTCGCCGATCGCGTTCTTCACCCCCCACGCGGCGACCCCGATGATCGCCGTGATGACCGTCTGGAAGACGAACATCGCGATTGTCGCTCCGTCCATGTCAGCCCCTCCTTACTGCGCGGCGGCTCCGGCCTTGTCTTCCGGCGCGGCGTCCTTAATCAGTTCCCCGGAGAGTGTGAGATAGGGGTCTTCCTGCTTGACCTTGAGGACGGCGTCCTCGATGACGGCGGTGAGGTACTTGTCGAAGCTGCCCAGGTTGTCGGTGATGACCTTCTGCGCCTGGGGGCTGATCGCCGCCTTTACTTCGTCGAAGACCTGTTTCCCCAGGGCGAGCAGCTCCTCCCGGCTTGCCTTGCCGCTCTTGACCGCGTCCCGGAGCGCCTTCGCCGTGGTCTGCTCCATCGCCCCCACCGAGACCGTCGCAAGGTTGACGACGTCGTCAAGGGCGTCCTCGAGCACCTTCCGGCCCGCCTCGTCCTTGATCTGCGCCGTCTGCTCCTTGAGCTTGGCCGCGCCCAGGCGGATGTAGTACACCGCGTAGGCCCCGGCCAGGGCGATGACCGCGAGAACGACGTTGACAAGAGCGTCGCTCGCTGCGCTTTGGATGAGTTCCATGTTCATGTGTGTCTGCCTCCTTTGGACAAAAAATAAGAGTACAAGCTATAGCTTGTACTCTTATCTTAAATCCCGTTCCCGGAAACTTATATACGAAGCAGTTCTAAGAGTTGCCGCTCATGAGAGAGGCTCGTCGCCCTCCTGCCCCGGGTCGTTGAGATAGTCGAAGATGTCGAGCTGCCCCTCCGTCTGCCCTGGGCCGCAAATACGGCGAACCCATCGCTCTGTGACGCCGTACTTCCGGGCGAGCTCCGGGTGATTGTAGCCGTTGAACTCCTCTTTGATGCGGGCGTCGCGGACGGGCCGGGTGACGCTCTCGGGCTTCGGGATGTAAACCGTCGTGCCCCCGACGACCTCGGCGAGCTTATAGAAGTTATCCGTCCCGATTGCCTCGGCGATCATGCGGTAGAGCCCTTCGGGAAGCATTTCCAGCGTCAAACCCTCAGCGAGTTTATCCATGTCCTGCGCCCTCCCTTCCTGTTACATCCTGCCGATGATCGCCAGGATTTCCCCGACCTTGATCGGTTGGTCGAACTTCGCCTTCCACACGTCCGGGGAGTTGATGATGCCGCGCTCTACCAGGGCCTCAAAGCCCGCCTTTTGCCAGTCGGGTGTCCCCTCCGGGTAGCCGTCCCCCGGGTCTTGGAAGGCGAGGATCTGGCCGAGCAGCTTCACGATGTTCGCCCCGTAGCCCGCGCCGGGAACCGCCCAGCCGCGCCCCTGCGGGTTGTCCGCCGCGCCCAGCCATTCCACATAGGGGGCCACGCCACGGGCGACCAGGGAGAAGCGGGGGTCGACGCAAGCGTTCACGAGGGCCTCGGTGGATGCGTATGCCTTGAGGTGCTGGATCTGCGCCCGGACGCCCGTGCGCGGGTCGGGGAAGCTCGCCGCCTGTCCCGTGGCGTTGCCGTTGAGGGCCCCGATCCCGGCATAGTTATTTTGAGACGGAAGGACGATCCCGCCGAACTTAAAATAGCCCGTTTCGTGGAGGCTCTGCGCGAAGGCCACGTCGCCCCGGACGCCCTCGGCCTCGCCCTCCTCGATGAACATGCGGGCCAGCTCCTCCACGGTGCAGCTCGGGAGCTGCGGCGAGGCGTTCTTGCTCAAGCAGAACGCCGCCATCTGTGACGCGGTGGCCTGGGCCTTGCCCATGATTGCCGTCTTCTCGGTGGTGGTGGAGCTCTCCATCCCGAAGAACTCCGCCAGGATGTCGGCTTCGGCGACGGCCAGCTTGTCCAGGTTGGCGTCCTCCGAGAGCCACTTCGTCGCCTTCGTGTTCGTGTGGAAGCTGTGCTCGATGAGCATGTAGTAGGGCGTCCCCACCGCACGGGCCCCACGGAGGACGCCGTAGTATTCACCCCCGGAGCTGTTCTTCCGGGTGGCCGTGCGTCCGGCCTGGGCCGTCCCCATGAGCTCCCCGACCTTCTTCGCGATCTTGAGAGCCAGGGCGTCGACGTTGTTCTTGTTGTCGTAGGCCCGGTAGACGACGGGATAGTCGACGCTCTCCGTCCCGCAAGCGTTGGAGTGCAGGGAGAGGAAGACGTCGCACCCCTTCGAGGCCGTCCCGCGTTCATAGACGCCGAGGTTTGTGTCGATGTTCACACGGGTCGTCATGACCTCAAAGCCCCGGGCCTCGAGCTGGGCCTTGAGCTTGAGGTGCAGCTTCCACACCATCGCGCTCTCGTAGTAGGTCTTCACGACCGGGCTCTGATTGTATCGGCTGCCGACGTGCCCGGCATCCAGACAGATCCTCACGTTACTCATCGTCGTCGCCCTCCTCCTCGTCGGCGTGGAAGATGGGCTCCCCGTCGACCTCGTTGATCTCCGGCTCCTGGGCCGGTCTGGTGTTGATGTTCTCGTTCATGTTGTGATAACCTCCTATAGTTTGATGATGGGGAGAACGACTTCGTCGACGAGCTCCCCGGTGGTGTACGTCTCGCGGCCCTCCGCCTCAAGTTTGTTGAGAAAACCGTCGTACTCGACCGCCAGCTTGAGCAGCTTGAGGACGCCGACCTCCTCGGGCGTGACCCTGTGCATCTCCGGCCCCACCATGAAGCCGGCCGCCTTGATGAGCGCCAGCTCCGCCCGGATGGGCTTCGCCTTGTAAAGCGCCTCGAACTCCGCCCAGGTCTCCCGGGCGAACTTCTTTCGGTCGAGCCGGGGCTTGTCGGGCGGGAGGACTCCTCTCGCTTGGAGCTCCTTCTTCATCGCTGCTCTCTCGGCCTTCTCGCGCCGTGTGAGGCGCTTCTTCTTCGTTGGCATAACTTCCCCCCTCAACCCGTCGAGGGGCCCTTGCCGGGGCTCCTGGTGGCCCCTGGGCGTTTCAACGGGCACCACCTCGGCGACGTTTTGATCGCGGGGGTGCTTCCCCCTGGTGCAGTAAAGGCGATGAAGCAAGGGGCCGAGCGGTTCCCGGAGGCGGCGAAACTCGCCTCCGCTTCCGGGTGTTTGCACCAACATTCACCGCGAGGGCCTCCCCAGGACGTGCCGCTGGTGAGGCGGGCCCGCCCCATGAGTCCCATGTGCTCGCAATCGGAGCAGCGGAACGGGCCCTTCATGGTGTGGCCTCCCCTTGCTCCGGCCAGCCGTCCGGCCCGAGGGGAGCGTAGCCCAGCCGCCCCCGGTACACGTTCGCCGCCCGGATGACCTGGGCGAAGGCGGCGTCGCTTGCCAGCTTCTCCCCGAACCGATCCAGAAGCGAGCCGGACAGGTTGAGACCCGTCGCCCGGGTGATGTGCCCCACGGCCTCGGCGTCGATCTCCGTGAGGCGGTGGGCGACTTCCTCCGGGAGCTTCTCATAGTAGGCTCGGAAAAAGGCGAGCCCCATCCCGCCACACGCCCCGCGCCGGATCTCGTCCTGTGCCAGCTTGACCCCTTGCAGCGCGTCCAGGATCTCCGCGTCGGTCTCCGCCTTCTTGACAGGCTCGTCAAAGTTGTTCATGCTGCCCCTCCTTCTCTCCGTCGCGCCGTATGTCCTCTAATATGTGGGTACGGGGCGCATAGCTGCGCCCCTCGCTCCGGCGCTCCTGCTTGCGGACATCGCCTAAAAGCCGCTCAAGGCCCTTGATGACGGTGCGGTTCTGCTCTACCCAATCCACCACGGGCCGGGTCTGCTCCGCGATGTCCTTCGCCGTCCGGCGCTGCCGCCGCACTTCCCGGATCTTGAGCCCCAGCCGCGCCCGGCCCGGGGCCTTGTCGTCTCCCAGCTCAAGCGCGTGGAGGAGGTCTTGCGTCGCGGCCTCCGCCTCGGCGCGGTCGGCCTCCGCCATCCTGTGCCGTTCCGTGGTCTCCCGGAGGAAGGCAAGGAAGCTCTCAAGCCCTTTACTTGTCCCGACGTCCATCCGCGCCCTCCTTCCGCTGCTCCCGGGCGAGGATTGCCTTGAGCCCCTCGATGACCTTCTCACACTGGCCCGCGTCCAGCCATTCGAGGCGGTCGATGCCCGTCATCCGCTTCACGAACCCCTCGATCCGGCGCTTGTCGCTGTTCCAGCCGAGGGCCTCGGTCAGCGCGTAGATCTTCCGGCGCTGCCGTTCGGTCGTGGGGTTGCCGCCCTCATCCGTGCGCTTGCTCCGGCTCCCCCGGGCCGCGCTGTCCTTCATGTTTTGCAGGACGCGGGCGACGGCGGTGATCTCGCCCTGGGTGAGCTGCTTCATGCTCCCCTTGCCCGTCTCCCGGTACACGACCCCGTGGAGGTCTTCGTCCGTGAGCCCCAGCTCCGGCGACTTGGCGATCGCCCATAGGGTGCGGATGGAGGGGAGCTTCCGCCCGCTGCGTGTTGTTGCTGCTGCCATGATTTACACCTCGTTTCTCGGCCCTCTTATTGCCCGGCCTTGACCTGTTCCAGCTTCGAGAAGTTCAGCTCATAGCCGAAGACGTCTTGCTGCTTCCAGGTAGCGCCGACCGCGTTGACGGTGTCCTCGCCGTACTTCTTGAGGGCCTCCTTCGAGACGTCCTCCTTGACGACGATGCAGTCCATCATCTGCCGGGTCTTGAGGCGGCGGATGATCTCCTCGATCTTCTCCTTCGCCCGGGGGAGCGACACGGAGGTCGAGAGCCGGAACCCTACCTCGCCGAAGGTGAGGGCCCGGGTCTTCGTCTTCCCCATGTCTGCCCGGTGCTCGGTGACAAAATCCTTGAGCTCGCGCTCGAGCTTGGCGACCCTGTCCTTGTACGGCTTGCTCTGCTCCTCTGCGGCCTTCTTCGCCCCGAGGATCTGCTTGTTCATCTCACCCTCAATGTCCGCGAGGGCGAGCTGCGCTTCCGCAATCTGACGGAGGGCGTCGTTTGCGTCCTCCCAGGTCTTGACGCCCGAGGGCTCGACCACTCTCTTTCTTGCCATGTGTTGACAACTTCCTTTCTTGTAGTTTTGTTATGTGCCCGGGGAGCTGCCTCCCCGACGCTTTCCTTCTGCCCGCCCGCCTCCTGCTCCTCGCCGTCGTATAGGATGTAGGTCTTCGAGAGGAGCATATACAAGCCCAGGGGCCCGGTGAGGAAGGCGGCGGTCGCGTCGCTGTCCTCCGGCGTCCTCCCGCCTCGGGCCATAACCAGGATGAGGGCGGTGATCGCCAGCATAGCGAGCCCCATGAGCCGCTGCTTTCTCATGTTCATTGTCCCGGCCTCCTCCGCGTCAAAGCATCATGAGGCTCGAGGCTTGCTCAATGATCTTGACTGTGACGACCCTCTCGCCCCTCTCCTCAAGGATGCGGGACACATTGGAGAGGGTGCGGTCGAGGAGGCGGAAGCATCCCGTCTGCATGTTGCAGGCCCGGGCCTTGAGCTCGACCATCGCGTCCGGCGCGACCTCGAAGCCCGCGAGGTAGCCCTCCACCTCCGAGGGGTCAAGCCCCTTGAGGCTGACGTAGAAGTCGACCCGGTTCGCCATGCGGACGAGGTAAGTCTTGATCTGCGCCTCGAGCTTCGGCTCCCCGGCGATGACGAGCCCCACGTCCGACTGGTCGAAGATCGCCCGGAGGATCTCCATCTTCTTTTGGGTGTACTTCGAGACGAGCTTGTCCGCCTCGTCGATGATGAGGAGGTAGCCCTTGTTCGTGTTGAAATAGTCCCGGATGCCGTTGACCCTGCGCCAGATCGTCCCGTAGCCGCTGGGGATGCCGAGGGCCCGTTCGATCGCCTCCACAAGATCCCGGCTGCTCATGGTGTCGTCACACTCGATATAGGCGACCCGGGGGAGCTTGGCGTACTGCCGGAGGGAGTAGGTCTTGCCGTAGCCGCTGCGGGCGACCACGATGCCGAGCCCGATGTACTCTTGACAGCTCTGACACACGCCCAGCACCTTGAGGGCGTCCCGGCTCTCAAAGAAGGCGGGCTTCGTCCCGGTCTTCCGGCCCGGCTCCGGGAGGGCCACGTCCTCCCCGGTGCGCCCGGCCAGCCAGTCCGCGAGCAGCTTCTCAATGGCTGCGATGTCCCCCTCGTACTTGCCCGAGAGGTAGCGGGAGATCGTCGGGCGGGAATAGCCCGGGATCTCGCTTGCCAGGGTCGCGATGCTGGTCTTCGTCGCCGCGAGGTAGTCGTTGATCTGCTCCGCGAGACTCTTGCTGTTGGTATAGGTTGCGGCCTGGGCCGCTGCTGCTGTGACTTCCATGTTGTACCTCCTATTCGTTCATAGCCCTCAAGCGGGCGAGGGCGTCGTCTGCCTTGTTGGTGAGGAACTCGTCCCCGGATGTCTTCTTCCCGGCCTTCCGGCTTGCCGCCGCTTCCGCCCGGTATTCCTTGTCGTTCGGGAGGGCGATGACCTTCGGGCTCCGCTCCGCCTTGATGGTGAGGTCGATCATGCCGACCGCGCTCGAGGGGCGTCCGCCCTCCTGGACGCGGAGCTCGTAGGGCCTCCGCATGTCTTCCAGGATCTCGCGCATTTCCTTCTCCTGCCGCTTCTGGTCGCGGAGGTGGCGCTCAAGCGCCGCCTGTGAACAGTGGGGCCCGAAGGCCAGGAGCTCGGCGGAGACGGCCTCGCATATCTCCCGGCCCTCCTCGTCGAAGACGTAGAGCTTCGTGACGTCGTCGATGTCCCACTTGATGCCGACGTGTTTGCCGACATAGTGACAAAGCTCGTAGTCCGTGTAGAGTGTCCCGAACTTGGTGATCCCCTGGTTCCGCACGAGGGCGGTGTCCGCCTTCATGAGCAGCATCGCCGCATACTCCCGGGGCGGTGCTGCCTTCTCGTAGCGTTCCCCGTTCTCAAAGAGGGAGATCGGCGTGACCCACTTCTCGCCCGCGTCCTTGAGGCCCCGGTGCTCCCGGGTGTGGTACTTCGTTTCCTTCCACTCCGTCCACGCCTCGAAGAACTCCTCCATCGTGAGCAGCTCCCCGCGCTCGAGCATCCCGTCGACGTCCTTCTGCCGCTTGGCGTAGGTCTTGGAGCCTGTGAGGGTGCCCGTGTAGCTCTCAAACCATTTTGAGAACTTGGAGCACACGGTCGAGAAGAACCGCTCGATCGGCTTGTCCCACGGCTGATAGGGGAGTGACCGCCCCACCTCCTCGATGCCGATACTCTGGTAGAAACCCACCGTCTCCGCGTCGAACTCGAACTCGATGTTCCGCTTCTTCCGGCTCTGGCCCGTCATGGTCTTCGCCGTGTAGTCCTTGCCGTTGTCCACGTGCAGGATGTGGGGGACGCCGCCCGGGTGGGAGTAGAGCATCTTCACAAGGCTCTCCTTGAGGGTCTGGTTGTTGGCGTCTACACAAGCCACGTCGCCCACGATCGCCCGGCTCCGCATGTCCATCCATGCGACGAGCTTCGGACGGACGGCCTTGACTTTCCCGTTCGGGGCGACCCACTGAACCCAAAAGTCGAAGGTGTGCTCGTCGCCGACCACGTACTCCATGACCTTGAGGCTCGTCGCGTCCCGCTTGCCCTTGAGCATCTTCTTGTTCTTCCACTCCCGGGAACCGTTGGCCGCGAGGTAGCGGGCCGACTCTGCGCCCCGGCTGTCCATGAGGTGCTTGATGTACCGGGCGACCGTCTTGATGCTGGGGTAGCTCTCCCAGCCCCGACCCTCGGCGACTTCCTCAAACTTCTCATAGAGCATCTCAATCGTCCCCAGGTTGGCGGCGAAGCGGTGGTCGAACCAGATGTTTTCAATGAGCGCCTTTTGCTCGTCCGTGAGGCTTGGGAAGGTTGCCTTCTCCTTCGGCTTCCGGCACAAGGCCAGCGCCCGGAAGTAGTCCCGGTTCTGCCCGTCCTCCTTCTCCAGCTTGAGCGCCCAGGCGTTCGCCTTGAGGACGTTGCTCATGTAGCGGTAGAGGGTTTGCGGGCTCACGCCCAGCCCCAGCGCGTAGCGTTCCGCGTAGGCCGTGCGGTTTTCCGGGCCGTCGTACTCTATGAAGTCTTGAACCCGTGCCGCCAGCTCGACGGCTTCGTAGAACTCCTTCTTATGCTGCTCGGTGTAGTGGTTGAGGTCGACGCCCACATACCAGGGCGCGGACTCTGCTCGCTTCTCTATGACGACATCCCTCCCGTCCACTTTCTGCGCCGCCCGCCACGCCTTCCGGCCTTTTGGGGAGAGCGAGGAGACCGCAATCAAAACTTGCTCCTTGCCTCCGCCCTCCTGGGGCTGCGTCTTGGTCTTGTACTGCTTGGGGTTGCGGGCGATGCGTTGGGCGAATGTCCCATACTTCACGCCCTCGAACTCCGCCGCCTCCTTCATGGTGATGAATACGTCCGGCACTCCTGTCCCTCCCTTCCTGCTGTCATGCTGCCGTTGCCTTCTCGACCTTCCGGGGGTCGAGCTTGAGGGCCGCGATGAGCGCCGGGAGGTACTTCTCGCCCGAGCGGACGCCGTAGAGAATGTAGCTTAGATACTGCGGCGACGTCCCGATCTCGGCGGCGAGCTGCGACTTTGTCTTCTCCTGGTCGGCAAGCGCCTTGACGACGAGCTTCCCCAGGGGGCAAAGTTTGCCGTTGCTTTTCATCGCTGTCCTCCTTCCTGTGTAGTCGTTCTTAGAATTACTTCCGCCCCAGGCGGTGCAGCGAGAGGGCTGTGATGAAACCCACGCCCAAAAGCGCCGCCGTCCGGGTGATGCTGTCCGGCGCTCCCGCTGCCACACACGCGGCGGCGACGCCCAGCATCGCCAGGGCCAGAAGCCCGAACCCGATGACAAAGTCAAGGATCGCGTCCAGCGTGGGGATGACCTGCCGCGCACACTCCCGGGCCGCTTCCTTCTCAAGTAATTTGAGAATATAGCCCAGGGTCTCCGCCTCCTGCGCCGCCGCCGTGAAGGTCAACTCCGCCCCGTAGCGGGGCCGGAAGGGGTTCCGGGGATCGCCCGAGAGCCGCTTCCGCGCCAGGGCCTCCCGCCGCTGGAAGGCGACGAGGTCGGCGGCTCGTTTGAGTTCTGCTTTCATGCTGCTGTTTCCTCCTTGTGTGCCCCTCCCCGGCGCTGGTATAATCGAAGTAGGGCTTCCGGCCCGGGGAGGAGGTGATCTAAATGTGTGACGATGTTCTCAACGCTGTGGAGCGAGTTCATGACGAGGTAGATGCCTGTCGTGACGCCGACTGGTCTATTCTCGGGGAGCGCCTTCGCAAAACCATCCTCGACTCCGATGAACACGCCGGAGCCAACCTTAGCGACGCTCAAAAGGAAGCAATTATAGCGGTATGCCGTGAAACATACTATGCAGCTTCGATCATCGCTCGGGCGTATGCGTTTAAGGCTGTGGAAGTTCTTCGCCATCATGAGCCCGAATAAGAGCTATAGCCGTGTACTCCATGTTTCCGTCCTTAAGTCTTTCTGCTGCTTTTCTGATTGCTTCTGTGGGCGGGTAGTATGGAGCGGAGTCTCTGCCCGGGGCTGTCTGCTTGTCGGACGGCCCCTTTTCTTTTGGCGGTTCGCCTGTAGTCAGCCACGCAAGCCAGCACTCCCGGCATGAGAAGGCGTCGCAGTTCTCAGGGACAACGGGCGGACATTGTGCCGAGACGATGTCGGCGATCTCGTCCGCCGCCGTCTTTGGGGATCTAAAGAGGTCTAACCCGTTCATGATCTCGCCTCCTTCCGATACTGCTTGACGGCGAAGTTCCCGTCGAACATCTCCGCCAGCTCTCCGACCCGTTCTCGGAGCGCCTTCCGCAAGGCGAGCGCCGGAGCGCCTTCCGCGTCCAGGTTGTCCAGGGCGGCGTCCAGCTCCCGGGCCCCGTTGAAGATGTTGAGGTAAACCCGGCAATCGTTGGGCGGACAGTCCGCCGCCAGCGCCAGCCCCAGGGCGTAGATCTGCGCCGTCTCCCGGTGACGCTTGAGCTCCGGGTGGAGGTGCTTGAAGGTCGTCCGCTCCTCCCGGCCCGGCCACGCCCCGAAGGTGTCCGGGAGAACGAAGCAGTCCTCCCGACCCAGAAGGCCCAGGTCGCGGAGCGCGGCCTTGTAGCCGTATAGCTCATGCGCTGCCGTCCGTGCGTCCACGTCCTTGTAGTGGGGGCTCGCGATCTGCCCCCGGAGGGTGTTCTCCCATCCGGCGATCATCTGCTGCGCGTCCACTTCCTCCTCCTCGGTGGTCTCGTCGGTCTCCTTGACGATCGTGACCTTGACCTCGGGCTCCTCGGTGTCAAGCTCCGACTCGAGGCCCCGGGCCAGCTCCACGGCCTCCTCCATGCTGCCCGCGTTGTCGTACTCCATCGCGCCCCGGTCGATGTCCAGGATGCCGGTGTAGAGCTCGGCGTCGATGACGCCGTACTCGCCGAGGGCCGTGCCCTCATACTCCCGGAGCTCCCGGGCGTTGAACTTGACGACGAGGTAGCCGTTGATCTTCTTCATCTTTCTCATACTGCTGCTCCTTCCTGTTGTTCCGTGCCCTGCCATCATCAGATCGAGGGCGGGCTCCCCCTCGATGACGCCCCGAGGGGCGTTTCGGCTTATTGCTTCGGCGCGTTCTCATCCAGGCCAGCGAGCAGACGCTCGCAACGCTCGCGCCGCTCCTTCGCCTTGCGGTAGGACTCCACCGCCCCCTTGAAGGCGATGTCCCGGGGCTTGTCTGCCGTTTCCGCCATAATCTCGGCGCTCTCCTCCATCCGCTTCCGGGCGGCGGCGCTGTCCTCGGCGGCGAGGGCGTGAAGGTCAAACCGAAGCCACTCCGGGAGGCTCTGCTTCGCGAGCTTCTCCTCGAGGGCCTTCCGTTCCTCTTTCAGCTTCGCGATCAGCCCGCCCAGCTCCTTGAGCCGTTCCTCGGCATCCGCGAGCCGCGTCTCTGCCGACTCGAGCTTCTGCTTCATGCTGCATCCGAAGTCGTTCTCGATGTTGTCCTCGGCATCCTTGAAGCACCCCTCGAAGGCTATCCCCACATAGGAGCCCGGGCCCAGGCCCTCGATGATCTTGACGATTTTCGCCAGGGCCTCCCGTTCCTGCTCTTTGGTGGCCTGGACGTACTCCGCGACGAGCTCGACCTTGACGTCGCTGTACTCCTCATTCCTGTAGCACTCCTTAAAGGTTTTCCGGGCCGCGCCCTCCGTCGCCTCGATGAAGTAGTCGGAGAGCTCCGTGCCGTTGCTCCTGGTGGCTGTGACTTTGTAGCGGTTCATGCTGCTGCTCCTTCCTTTCGTTGTGTGGGTCATTGTCCCAGCGAGGGGACGACCCGGATCGTGTTCGTGCGCTTGTGGAGGAGGATGAGTTCCCCGTCTGGCTTCTGCCGCACGACGAGCCAGTTCTCCGGCGCGAGGCCCGCTTGCCCGAGCCTGATCTTCTGCTTCCTGGTCGGCTTTCTGCCGTTTCTCATGTTCGGCCTCCTTTACGCTTTCCTTTTTGTGGTCGGTGTGGTATGCTTGTTTTGCTTAATTTTTTAATCTAATCCTATTATAGTAGCCTATTCACTATTTGTCAATAGGGAAATAGCCTATCCACTAAGAAAAAGGAGTTTATTCACTATGACTATCTTTGAACGAGTTCACGAACTTATAAAAGAGCAAGGTCTGAACGTCAAGCAGCTCGAGCGGGAATGTGGCCTTGCAAACGCCACTATTCGCCGCTGGGAAACACAAACCCCTAATATTGAAAGCGTTCGCAAAGTAGCTCATAGGCTAAATGTAACAATCGACTATCTTGTGAACGGGAGTAGCCCAAACACTCCCACCGTGCCGAGCTGCGACGGCATCCCGCTGTCTTCGATGGAAGCCGACCTCGTCGCTATGTTCCGGCTTTTGCCCGAGGAGGCAAAAAAGGAGATCTTTGACTTGACGCACTTCAAATACACGCGCCTCGGCGACGGGGAAAAAGAGTCTATCTTCTGGACATATTTCGACGAGAGCGACGACGAAAAAAGCGGCCCTGCCGAGAGCCGTGAAGCCCGCGACGGAACCGCCTGATTTTTTTGCCCTGCTATGATTAAAAAATAAATCAAAAGTCTGTAGAATTGCAAAGGAGGCCGGGAGAGCGTCCCGACCCCTGGAAAACCCGCGTATTCCGGGCAATTCTACAATTCTACACGGGTTTGGGGGAAATGTAGAATTGCGAGCGGGCGTTTTGCCCCTGGTTCCGCTCCGTCGCCGCCCTGTGAGTAACGCCCCGTTTAACGGCTCGTAACGCGCCCGCCCCGCCGATCTGCGCCGCCGAACCCCTGTTTTTGCCCCCTGCTGTTAATTCCTGCACGGTTTAACGCCCTGTTTGCACGCTTCGCCCGCTTGCCTTCCGGGGCCTCGTCTGCTATACTATCCTCAAGGGCCGCGAAGCCCGTCCTCTTTGTCTGCTGCTGTGACTTCCGGGACGGGCCGAGCGGCCCTTCTTGCGCCCGAAAACGGCCTTGTATCAAGGTTTTTCGCCCCTCGGCGGGTTGATATGCGCCCGACGCGCCGCCGCCGTTCCTGGGCCTCCCAGGGCTCGCCAGGGCATGAAAAAAGGACGCCGATCGCCTCGACGCCCTTCGCTCAAGTTGTCTGATAATTTGCGGCCCCATCGCGGGCCCGTCCCGGTTGAAAATGCCCCGTTTCCCGCATAAACAGCGGGTTTTCTCGCCGTCTCCCGTCCTGTCCCGCCTTATCCCGTCTTTCTCAAATACGTTGTCCCCGTACAGAGACACATCGGACGAAACAAAGCAGCGGTATGAAATTAAAAGAAACAACCAAAAAATGCATCAGAATCCCACTCTTGCTTTGGATAAAGTATACGACAAAAACAAAAATCTGTCAAGGGGAAATTTGACTTCAGGAATGAGAGAGCAGAGAGTCGGGCGCGGTGTATTCCAGCCCAAGAGCCTCAGCCACACCAGGGAAAGTGCAGTGTCCAGCATAGCAGTTCAGGCCCGACAGAAGCCCGGGATCCTGGGCACAGGCGCCCTCCACACCTTTGGCCGCCAGCTCCAGACCATAGGGCAGGGTGGCGTTGACCAATGCCATGGTGGAAGTGCGGGAGACGGCACCGGGCATATTGGCCACACAGTAGTGGACCACGCCGTCGATGGTGAAAATGGGATCGTCATGGGTAGTGGGATGGGAGGTCTCCACGCAGCCGCCCTGATCCACAGCCACATCCACAATGACCGCGCCGGGCTTCATGACCGCCAGGTCCTCTTTCCGAACCAGCTTGGGAGTAGTGCGGCCGGGCAGCAGCACGGCGCCGATCACCAGGTCAGCCTGGGCCAGAGCGCGCCGGATATTGTCCCGGGTGGAGTACAGGGTGGTGATCTGCTTGGGGAAGATATCGTCCAGATAGGCCAGCCGGCGGGCACTGACATCCAGCACCGTGACGTTGGCACCCATGCCAACCGCCATCTTACAGGCGTTGGTGCCTACATTTCCGCCGCCCAGGATCACAATGTTTCCGCGCTCAACACCGGGAACACCGGCCAACAGAACGCCGCGGCCGCCAAAGGTCTTTTCCAGATACTTGGCGCCCTCCTGCACGGACATGCGCCCGGCGATCTCACTCATGGGAGCCAGACAGGGCAGACCGCCTTCCCGGCCCACAATGGTCTCGTAGGCCACAGCCTTTACCTTGGACTCCAGCAGCGCCATGGTCAGGGGACGGTCGGCAGCCAGATGGAGATAGGTGTACAGGATCATGTCGGGGTGGAAGTAGCCGTATTCACATTCAATGGGTTCCTTGACCTTTACCACCATCTGAGCCTGCCAGACATCCTTGGGATCGTCCAGAATCTGGGCGCCGGCCTGCAGATATTCCTCGTCGGGGAAACCGGAACCAAGGCCCGCGCCCCGCTCCACCAGCACCTCATGTCCGGCCTGGGTAAAGGCGCTGACCGCACCGGGGGTCAGACCAACCCGGAATTCGTTGTTTTTGATTTCCTTGGGCACACCGATTTTCATAGCTGAGTGCATCTCCTTTCATCTTTACAGTCATATTTTGATAAGAGGGGGCGTCTCCGGAGAGACGCCCCCGGACTGCCGGTTAAAAATCAGCGGTTATTTGTCCATCTGCTGGCAGAAATTCATGAGAATGACAGCCATCTGAGCACGGGTAGCTCCCGCCTGCGGGATCAGAGTGCCCAGGTCAGTACCGGAGATCAGGCCGGAAGACACAGCCCATTCCATGGCGGAAAGAGCCCACTCCTGAACCTGATTCTGGTCGGAGAAGCCGGAGAGAGTGCCGTCGTCCTTGGGATTCAGACCCTGGACCTGGGCAAAACGGTAAAGAATGGCGGCGGTCTGCTCCCGGGTGAGGGGATCATTGGGGCCAAAGGTCCCGTTGCCATAGCCGGCCACAATGTTCTTGCTGGCGGCCCAAGCCACAGCCTGGGCATACCAGGCGTCGCTGTCCACATCGGAGAAGGAGACTGCGTCTGTCTGGGGTTTGCCGGCAAGGCTGTACAGGATGGTGACCAGCATGCCGCGGGAGGTGGACATTTCGGGAGAGAAGGTGTTGGCACTGGTACCAGCCATGAGGCCGCGATCCAGCACATAATCCACAGCCTGAGCGTACCAAGCATCCGCAGCGACATCATCAAAGATGTCCGCAGCACTGGCTTCCACAAAGACGGCCTTCACGGTGACACGGCCGGCGGGCTGGGTGTAGGTGAAGGAGCCGTCGGACTGCTTGGTTACAGGAACTTCCTTCCCGCTGCGGTCCAGAACCGTCAGGCTGTCCAGACGGTAACCCGTGCGGGGAACAGGCTTCAGCGTGACCACATCGCCCTGCTTGGGAGAGGTGGGGTTCATTTCCACGCTGCCCTGACCAGAGGTCTGGATAGAGGCGCCGGAAGAGGAACCGGCGGTGCCGGAGCCACCGGAGCTCTGATTTTCTCCAAAGAGATCGGCGAGGATCTCAGCGGCGGACATGTTGGTGTAGCCGTCGGGATCTTCCAGGCCGGAATCATCCAGGTTCCAAGAGAACTTACCGGCCTTATCTCCGGTGAAAGAGGTGTAGCTGTCGTAGGACTTGAACGCGGCGTCATAGCGCTGGCTCCACTGGGGGAAGTAGCGGGTCATGTAGGTCTGAGCCAGAGCCACAGCCTGGCAGTTCTCGCTCTCGCCCACGCCGGAGAGCTGGATGCCGCCGCCGGGCTGGCCGGCCTTGCTGTCGGAGGGGGTGGAGTGGAGGATGACCATGCTGCCGTCCTCACAGACGCCCAGGCAGATCCAGACATGGCCGTTCATGCTGAAGATGTCGCCGGGCTTGAAGTCCTGGGCGGAGGAGAACTTCTGGGTCCAGGTACCGAAGTTGTAGGTCTGGGCGAAGGTCTGAGCCATCTTGGTGGAGCTCATGACATAGCCGTCGTTGCCGCTCTGGGTGTTCATGACATTGTAGGTGGCCCAGGCCACATAGGCGGAGCAGTCCACGCCGGCAAAGTAGTACTGGTTCCAGGCGTTGTGGGGATAGTAGGAATGTGCGGGATCATCGCTGTTTTTGTAGGTGTAGTTGGCGTCCTGTCTCTGGAAGAATTCGATCCAGGTCTGAGGGATGCCGATTGTGGTGGACTGGGCGGAAGAGCCCACATCCTGCCAGTCCCAGCTGCCGCCGTAGACGTAGAGGGCGGTGCCGGCGGGCTCTAGGGCGGTGGCCAGGAAGTTCTTCAGGGTGCGGACACCGGGCTGGCCGTCAATGGGAGCCTGGTAGTCCTGGGCCACGAAGGTGAGGTAGATGGTGGGGGTGGTGTCGCCGTAGACCTTGACAGTCTCGCCCACAGCGAGGTCGGAAGCCTGAGCCCGAGCGACCTCGGAGCCGCCGGCCTGGGAGGTGATGCGGTAGATGGAAACGCCCTCCAGGGAGATCTGCTTGCCGTCCACGGTGATGGAGTTCTCGTCGGCAGAGGTGATCTCGCCCTGGGCGGCAGCGGTGGAGGCCTGAGCCTGGACGACGGTGTCATTCTTTACGGCGATGTCGTAGACATAGCCCTCGGCCAGCAGGTTCTGCAGGGCGTAGTTGTCGGCGTCGTCTACCCGGTAGCCCTGGACTGCGCCGTTTACACTGAACAGATGGGTGAAGTTGCTCTTGTCCTTGGAGGTGACAGTGCCGTAATCCTGCACGCCCAGGTAAACCACAGACTGTTCCTGGGAGCCGCCAAACAGGTCGGCCAGAATTTCGTCTGCCGTCATGTTGGCATATCCGTCGGGGTCGCTGATCACGCCGGACAGATCCCAGCGGAACTGGCCGCCGGATACGGTGGTATAGGATTCGTAATCCCGCAGAACTGCGTCGTAGCGCTGGCTCCACTGGGGATAGTAGGTGGACATGTAATGGCTGACCAGCTGATAGGCCTGACAGTCAACATTGCCGTCGGGGTCCAGCGCGCTGAGCTGGACGCCGCCGCCGGGCTGGCCGGTCTTGCTGTCAGAGGGAGTGGAGTGGAGGAAGACCACGCTGCCGTCCTCGCAGGTGCCCAGGCACATCCACACGTGGCCGCTCATGCTGAAGATGTCGCCGGGCTGGAAGTCCTTTACGCCGTCGGAGAGAAGCTGGCCCCAGCCCTCGTCGGCGAAGGAACCGGCCATTTTGCTGGCGCTCATGACGTAGCCGTCGTTGCCGCTTTCGGTGTTCATCAGGTTATACACGACCCAGCCCACATAGCCGGAGCAGTCGGGGCCGCCGAAGTAATACTCGTTGTAGCCGCGCCAGTAATAGGAGTGTGCGGGATCTTCGCTGTTCTTATAGGTATAGTTGGCGTCATGGTACTGGAAGAAATCCACCCAGGACTGGGGCAGGCCGATGGTGGTGGCCTGGACGGAGGAACCCACATCCTGCCAGTCCCAGGCGCCGCCGTAGATGTACAAAGAGGTGCCTACGGGCTCCATTGCGGTGGCCAGCAGGTTCTTCAGGGTCAGCTTGCCGGGGGTGCCATAGACAGGAGCGGTGTATTCCTCCGCCACAAAGGCGAGGTAGATGGTGGGGTTGGAATCGCCGTAGACCTTGACGGTCTCACCCACGGCGAGTTCAGCGGCCTGAGCCTGAGTGACCTGGGCTCCGCCGGCCTGAGCGTTGATGCGGTAAATAGACGCGCCCTGGAGAGAAATGGTCTTGCCATCCACAGTGATGGAAGCTTCATCGGCGGCAGTGATTTCGCCTTGGACAGCTTCCTTGGCGGCTTGTGCCTGAACGACGGTGTCGTCCTTCACGGCGATGTCGTAGACATAGCCCTCCTGAAGCTGGTTCTGGATGGAATAGGACTCGTCCTTGGCGATGGAATAGATCTTTTCTGTGCCGTTTACGCTGAAGCGGTAAGTAAAGCTATCCTTGTTGTCGCCGTCGGAGGCAGCAAAGTTTTCAATTCCCAGATAGACGACCTGATGGGTCTCAGGGGGGAGCTCCTCGTCAAAGAGGTCGGCGAGGATTTCATCCGCGGACATGTTGGTGTAGCCGTCGGGGTCCTCCAGGCCGGAGGACTCCAGGTTCCAGGAGAACTTGCCGGCGCTGGAGCCGGTGAAAGAGGTGTAGTCCTCGTAGGACTTGAAAGCGGCGTCGTAGCGCGCGCTCCACTGGGGATAGTAGCGGCTCATGTAGGTCTGAGCCAGCGCCACGGCCTGGCAGTCCTCGCTCTCGCCCACGCCGGAGAGCTGGATACCGCCGCCGGGCTGGCCGGCCTTGCTGTCGGAGGGGGTGGAGTGGAGGATGACCATGCTGCCGTCCTCACAGACGCCCAGGCAGATCCAGACATGGCCGTTCATGCTGAAGATGTCACCGGGCTTGAAGTCCTGGGCGGAGGAGAACTCCTGGGTCCAGGTGCCGAAGTTGTAGGTCTGGGCAAAGGTCTGAGCCATCTTGGTGGAGCTCATGACGTAGCCGTCGTTGCCGCTCTGGGTGTTCATGACATTGTAGGTGACCCAGGCCACATAGGCGGAGCAGTCCACGCCGGCAAAGTAGTACTGGTTCCAGGCGTTATGGGGATAGTAGGAATGTGCGGGATCATCGCTGTTTTTATAGGTGTAGTTGGCGTCCTGACTCTGGAAGAAGTCGATCCAGGTCTGTGGGATGCCGATGGTGGTGGACTGGGCGGAAGAGCCCACATCCTGCCAGTCCCAGCTGCCGCCGTAGACGTAGAGGGCGGTGCCGGCGGGCTCCAGGGCGGTGGCCAGGAAGTTCTTCAGAGTGCGCACACCGGGCTGGCCGTCAATGGGAGCCTGGTAGTCCTGAGCCACGAAGGTGAGGTAGATGGTGGGGTTGGCGTCGCCGTAGACTTTGACGGTCTCGCCCACGGTGAGCAGGGATTTCTCGGCGGAGTCTACCTGACTGCCGCCGGCCTGGGAGGTGATGCGGTAGATAGAAGCGCCCTCCAGGGAGATCTGCTTGCCGTCCACGGTGATGGAGTTCTCATCGGCAGCGGTGATCTCGCCCTGGGCAGCGGCCTGAGCGGCCTGCACCTGGGTGACAGTGCCGTCCTCTACGGTAATATCGTAGACATAGCCCTCAGCCAGCAGGTTCTGCAGGGCGTAATCGCCGGCGTCGGAGACCTGATAGCCCTGAACAGAGCCGTTTACGCTGAACAGGTGGGTAAAGGTACTTTTTTCGCTGGAGGTGACAGTGCCGTAGTAGTCCTGTACGCCCAGATAGACAGCCTGTACGGTAGATGCTTGCTTGGGCTGCGGGGCTCCGTCATCTGCTGATGCCGGAATCAGGACCAGTGACAAGGCGAGGGAAAGCACAAGAAATAGGGATAACAGCCTTCGTTTCATGGGGATACCTCCTCTACAATATATGTGCGGGAATTTTTCCTTTTGGGTACGTGCATCGGAAAAAAGAAAAACCCAGCAAGAAACAAAAGGCTCAGACGCCTTCTGCTCTTGCTGGGTTTCGCATACGCCGACATGACTGCCATCACATCTGGAATTGCGAAGCAGCATTTAATTCACGAAATGCACAATAAAAAGCGATTTATCCCGCTTATGTTGTGCAGTATATTCTATACAACAAAAAATGTCAAGACAAAATTTAATGTGGTTTCTGTCAAAAATAACAAAATATAAAATAATGATTCGTAAGCCATTTTTTGTCCAAGAACTGCGCGATTTTCCAGTAACTCTGAATATATTGCAAAAATACGATGAGAATTAGGTAAATACCCCACAAAGCGATGTGAATGAATTTGTACGGCGTTGTGCTATAATTTTATGGAATTTCACATCGTTCTGTAATATATTATGCATAAAGGAAACCGAAATTTAGATTTAAGTTTCCAGAAGGGGGATAATTATGGATGAAGCAAGGGGAAAATGCATTCGCCAAACTATTGATTTATGCAGTAATTATGGATTGGACTTTACCATGAGCCAACTGGCATCGCAGTTGGGAATGAGCAAAAAGACGCTGTATTTGTTGTTTGACAGCAAGGAAGAATTGTTGCTGGCAACAGTAGATTTTATGTTTGATACCGTAAAAGTAAGTGAAACACAGGTACTGTCACGACAGGATTTAACTTTGACAGAGAAAATACGCCGTCTGATCGTCGTGTTGCCGGACTCCTACAAGACATTGAACTGGAAGCGCCTGCAGGGAGTGGAAGCAAAATATCCCGCAGTATATCGACGTATCAGGCATCGGCTGGAGTCCGGATGGGAGTCAACGCTGGAACTCCTGCGTCAAGGCATGGCAGAAGGCGTACTGCGCCCCTTTTCTCCCGGACTACTGCGTGCAGTAGTGGAAGGAGCCATTGAGCATTTCCTTTCCAGCGATGCTCTGGAGCGGGAGAATCTGGAGTATGTACAAGCTCTGGACGGCATGATGGATCTTTTAATGGTTGGCATTGTAGCGGACGGGAGGGATGAGAATGAAAAGACATCCGTTTAATGATGGCTGGTATTTTACACAAAAATTTGATCCCCGGCTTGTCACACTGAAAGAACCGGAGCCGGATCTCCTACCGGTACGGTTGCCTCACACAGTGCAGATGCTGCCTTTTAATGAGTTCAGTGAACAGGCGTACCAAATGGTAAGTGGCTATCTGCATTTTTTTACACCGCCCACTAGCTGGCGCGGGAAGTGTATTCGTGTGGTTTTTTGGGGGGCGGCCCATTCCGCCAGAGTATATCTGAATGGGAAACTTCTGGCTCAGCACAATTGTGGATATACCGCTTTTACCGTGGATCTGACTGACTATTTATACTGGGACAGGCTCAACAATCTAACTGTGGAATTGGACAGCCGGGAGACACTGGATGTACCGCCGTTTGGCAATGTGATCGATTTCCTGACCTATGGCGGCCTTTACAGGGAGGTCTTTTTGGAGATAGGTGGGCCAGCCTTTATCGATGATCTGTGTGTTCGTGCAGATATGGATGGCAGTATCTGCTGTTTGCCTCGATGTGAACATTCCGATGGACTGACTCTTAGCATCGGCATATGCGATACATCTGGAAAAGAACTGACTCATTGGGAAGGAGATGCCGTTGTCCAAGAGGCTTTTTTGTCGGTGGAGCATCCTGTATTGTGGAGCTGCGAGAATCCAGCGCTTTACTCTTTGAAAGCTATGCTGCAGAAAAACGGCATAACTGTAGACGAATATACTGTACGCTTTGGATTCCGGCGGGTGGAGTTTCGTCCTGACGGATTTTACCTCAATGGAAAACGAGTGCAGCTGCGAGGATTGGACCGGCATCAAAGTTGGCCTTATCTTGGCTATGCCGTCCCTGCACGGGCACAGCGGTTGGATGCAGATATCCTGAAGTACGAGTTGGGCTGCAACGCAGTACGTACTAGCCACTATCCCCAGAGTCATCATTTTATTGACCGATGTGATGAAATCGGCTTGTTAGTATTTACTGAAATTCCTGGCTGGCAGCATATTGGTAGTGAGGACTGGAAAAAGCAGGCTTTGATCAACACGGAGGAAATGGTGTTGCAGTGGCGCAACCATCCATCCATTTTCCTGTGGGGCGTACGGATCAACGAGAGTCCAGACGATGACGTATTCTATCGCAGCACCAATGAAATTGCCCACCGCCTGGATCCCACCCGGCCAACCGGGGGTGTACGGAATTTTGCCCATAGCCATTTATTGGAAGATGTGTATACCTATAATGATTTCTCCCACCATGGAATCAATCGTGGCTGTGCCCCCCGAAAAACCATCACCAAGGCAAAAGACAAGGGGTATCTGATCAGTGAATACAATGGCCATATGTTTCCCACCAAGACATGTGACTGGGAAGGAAAACGGCTGGAGCACGCTCTGCGCCATGCCTGTGTGATGAGTGACGCCGTATTGGCGCCAGGAATTTCCGGTAGCTTTGGCTGGTGTATGTTTGACTATAATACTCACCGGGATTTTGGCAGCGGTGACCGAATCTGTTACCACGGCGTAATGGATATGTTCCGTAATCATAAATTAGCAGCCGCTGTCTATGCCAGTCAGCAGGAGAAGAGTCCGGTGCTGGAAGTAAGCAGCTCCATGGATATCGGCGAGCATCCTGCCGGTGTATTAGGGACAGTAGCTGTGTTTACAAATGCAGACCGGGTGGATGTATATCGCAACGATTTGCCCGCCGGCAGTTTCGTACCATCAAGAGACTATGGTGGGCTTTCCCATCCACTGGTATTGATTACGGACACAGTAAGCGGGCTGCTGCAGCGGGAGGAGGGCATGGACCGCCGAACTGCTGTGATGGTGCAGGATGTGTTGCTGGGGGTTGCTCAATTTGGCTCTGCGCTGTCTCTTTCGGTGCTGCTGAAAGCCGGGTATCTGATGGCTTGCAAGGGATTTACTCGTGAAAAAGGTGTACAGCTATACAACCGCTATGTGGCAAGCTGGGGTGGACAGGTAGTGCACTGGCGTTTTGATGCTGTCAAGGACGATAAAGTGATTGCCAGCACTGTATGTTGTCCAGGAGATCAATTGCTCCTTGATGTCCAAACCGACACCTATCAGCTTGTAGATGGCCCCAGTTGGGATATGGCCAGCGTTCGGATCCGCGCAGTGAATGAATTTGGAGCAGTGCGCACATGGTGCAGCCGCAGTCTAAACTTTTATGCAGAGGGTGCGGTCGAATTGATTGGCCCGGCATCAATTCCCCTTACCGGTGGTATGGCAGGATGTTATCTGCGTACCCGTGGAATAGCTGGAGAAGGTCGATTGACCATAGGGATGGACGGAGCGAAACCTATGACTCTTACCTTCCAGGTAACAAAAACAGAGGAGGAAACATTATGAGGAATACGGTGAAACAATCACTGGGCTTTGGCATCGGCGCAGTGGGCAAAGATATGGTATATGCCTTTGTCTCCGGCTTTATTTTGTACTATTACAACGATATTCTGGGCATCAGCGGCACTTTTACCGGTGTGATGATGATGGCAGCCCGGGTATTTGATGCATTCAACGACCCGCTGATGGGGGTGGTGGTAGAAAAAACCAACACCCGGTTTGGTAAGTTCCGTCCCTGGATTCTCACCGGCACTCTGACCAACGCACTGATTCTCTATGGCATGTTCGCTATGCCCACTTCTATCACCGGCACCAGGATGCTGGTGTATGCATCGATTGCCTATGTACTATGGGGTATTACTTATACCTTGATGGACATCCCTTTCTGGAGCATGATCCCAGCCATTACATCGCCGGGGAAAGAACGAGAAAATCTGTCGGTTATTGGCCGAAGCTGTGCTGCTGTGGGTTATGCCGTCCCCACCGTTCTCACAATGCTGCTGGTGGTACGATTGGGCAGCAGTGAACGAGAGGGGTTCTCCATCTTTGCTTCCGGTATTGCGGTCATTTTTGTAATCACAGAACTCATTTGTGTGGCTTTGGTGAAAGAAAAGCAAGCGGATCGTCAACAATCTCCATCGGTCAAAGAGATGTTCTCTGCCCTCATCCACAATGACCAAGCCATGGTAGTAGTGGTGGGTATCATTGTTTTCAATGCCTCCCTGTACCTCACCACCCAGCTGGCGGTATATTTCTTTAAGTATGACATTGGCAATAGTGATTTATTCAGTTTGTTTGGAACTGTAGGCGGAGTCGGACAAGTGTTCAGTATGATGAGTTTGCCGCTCCTGCGCAAGCGGTGGGGTAGCAAACAGGTTTTGGCTGGCGCACTGGGTGTCACTATTATTGGGTACCTCGCCTTGTTCATGCTTAGCATGATCGGGGTGCGAGCTGTTGCACCTCTTGCGGCCACTGCCTTCGTGATCTACATTGGATTTGGTCTGGCTACTGTACTCACCACCGTATTTCTTGCAGACACTGTTGACTACGGTGAATACAAAACCGGTCAGCGCAACGAAAGTGTGGTCTTCAGTATGCAGACCTTTGTGGTCAAACTGGCAAGTGCAGTCAGTGTGTTGATTGCCGGTGTGGGCATTGATCTAATTGGACTGGATGACACGGTAGCTGTGCAGTCTACAGGTACATTGATGGGATTGCGCCTCTTGATGGTAGCGCTGCCTGTAGCGGGACTATTATTTTCAATTGTTTATTTTATGAAAAAGTACCGTTTGACAGAGGAAGAGAATGCCCGCATCAGCCAGGCACTGCGTCAGCGAGAGGATGAGAAAAGATGATCCGAAAAGAAAATGATGTCTTCTGTCTGGAGACTGAACAGACAGGATATTACATCGCCCCCCGGGGACCGTTGATGGAACAGCTACATTACGGAAGAAAACTATGTCATCCATCTGCACAGGTTTTGCGCCAGCCATTGGCGGTTGCTTATGGTACAGATGTGATCTATGCCAAAGACTTTGATCCGGCTCTTTCTCTATTGCATCTTGGTTTGGAACTGTCTCCCACGGAAAAAGGAGATTTTCGTCAGAGCGCATTGTCCTTAACATTGGAAAATGGAAGCCCGGTATGTGATTTGCGCTATACAGGTGCTCAGATACAGCCCTGCAATCAAAAAGCTTCCGCTTTGCCCATGGCCCGAAATGGCAGCGAGTGCCTTATATTGCGGTTTGAAAGTAAGGAAGGCGTAGTTGCTGAACTGCTGTATATTCCTTTTGATTCGAGTGATGTCATTGTGCGGCAGACTCGTCTGATCAACAACACCAATGGTCCGATCACCCTGCATCGGGCTATGAGTTATCAGTTGGATCTGTCCCGTCAGGATCTTCTACTTACCACTCTGACCGGTGCCTGGGCTCGGGAATTTGAGCCGGACACTGCCCCTGTTCGACGGGGGCGGACCGTGTTCGGAAGTGTATCCGGCACATCCGGGCACTACTGCAACCCTTTCTTTGCGCTCAGCGATCCGAACACCGGAGAGCATTCCGGGGAGATTTATGGCTTTAACCTGATCTACTCCGGAAGTTATGCAGCCAGTGTCGAAGCGGACAGCTACGGTTCGTTGCGGATCATGGCAGGTGTTCAGTCGGAAGGATTTCACTGGACCCTGGCTCCTGGGGAAAGTTTTCTGACCCCTGAGGCAGTTCTTACCTTCAGTATTGAAGGACGCAATGGGCTGCGGCACAACATGCATCGTTTCGTTACTAGTCATATCCTGCCGCCTCATTGGCGAGAAAAACCCCGACCGATACTAGTGAACAACTGGGAGGCCACATATTTTGACTTTACTCCCCGGAAACTACGTGCTTTGGCGGCAAAGGCCGCTGGATTGGGTGCTGAGCTATTTGTGCTGGATGATGGATGGTTTGGACGCCGAACCGATGATACAAGGGGACTGGGTGACTTTGATCCAAATCTGAAAAAGTTACCTTCCGGTCTGGACGGACTGGCACAGGATTTAAAAGCAAAAGGACTTTCCTTTGGGTTATGGGTAGAGCCAGAGATGGTCAGTCAAGACAGCGCCCTTTATGAGGAGCATCCCGACTGGGCTGTTGTCTCTCCCGGTGTTTCCCCCAGCCTTGGCCGCAATCAACTGGTATTGGATTTGTGCCGGAAAGAGGTACAAGATTACTTGATTACACAGCTGAATACGCTGCTGGATAGTACACCTATTTGCTATATCAAATGGGATATGAACCGCCATCATACGGATCGATTTAGCACTGTCCTGTTGGAGCAGGGACGCTTTGCCCACACCTGGACGATGGGCCTCTATCATGTGCTAGAGGTGGTGACTACCACCCACCCCGAGGTTCTGTTCGAAGGCTGTGCCAGTGGCGGCAATCGGTTCGACTTAGGAATGCTCTATTATATGCCTCAGATATGGCTTAGCGATGATACCGATGCCTGGCAGCGGTGCAAAATGCAAGCATGGGCAAGTCTGGGATATCCGCCGGGGGTGATGGGATGCCATGTCAGCGCCGCTCCAAATCACCAGACCCTGCGCTTCACTCCGTTGGACAGTCGATTCGATGTTGCAGCCTTCGGTTTGCTGGGATATGAAATGGATTTGACCGCTCTGAACACTGCTCAGGAAAAAAGCATCCGAGAACAAATCGTTTTTTATAAGCGGCATAGGGAGCTGTTTCAGTATGGACGCTTTTACTGTTTAGCTGCCCCCGAAGCGGATCACGGAGGCAGCTGGATGGTTGTTTCCAAAGACAGGCGAAGGGCGGCGGTACTGGAAATGACAGGTCTTCTTCAACCCAATGCATCTATGCCGCCTTTGCGGTTAGCGGGACTAGAGGAGACATATTGCTACCAGGTAAGTCTGCGCCAGCAAAGTGTAGAGCTGGATTCTTTCCGTACTCTGTTAAACCATGTGCTACCCTTAAAACTGAAAGCTGATGGGATGCTAGTACATCTGGCCGGAGAACTGTATCAAATGCCTTGTGAGCAGATTACATTCACCGCCAGCGGGGATTTGCTTATGCACGCTGGACTTCGGCCGCCCCAGCGTTTCTGTGGTACTGGATATACAGACGGTGTGCGTCCCATGCCGGACTTTTCGGCTCGTATCTGGCTGCTTGAATCAAACTAAAAGGGTGCCTCCCCTCCGACCAATACCAATGGATACTTATTGCAGGTGCCCATGTGGTGTTTTGTGAATATTATGGGAGTAACCCAAATAGATATAGTCCTGGGTAAAAATTCGATGTCAACTACTTATCATTCTTAGCATTGAATCTATCTTGAGACGACATACCCTATAACGGAGAACGAATCGCTGGGAAGCACGACTTTCGGAGAATACTGTTTGTTATATGAAACTAATACCGCTTTAGATCGCAAAACGCCATAGCTGTCCACATAGTCATCCAACTCTTCTTGGGATGGCTCGCACAGCTCAAATACCTTTAAATATCCTTCTCCATTGCAGATAAATATGCCTGCTTCCCCTGGCCGCAGGGCAACTGTTTTTTCTACCCACACAATCTGGCCATCATGGTAGACTGGCTCCATGCTGTCTCCGTTGACTCGAACCCCAAAATCAGCATTACTAGGAACAGCACTTTTAGGGAACCGGATCATCTCAAACCCGCCTTCATCCAAGAACTCACCAGCTCCAGCTGAAACAGCCAGTGTGCTGACCGGCATTTCAATGTAAGTTTCTGCATGTCGTTCCGGAGCTGGCCGATAACGGCCAGAAGCAACGAGATCCATCTTGTACTCATCCAGTTTTCGCAGCCCCGTATCGTTCAAAGGTACAGGCTCCATGCCAATCATGCAGTCTTCAATCCCAAGTATGCGGCAGAGCGCAATAAACTGGTATGCATTGGGCACTGTAAGTCCTTTTTCCCATTTGTTTAACCCCTGGATTTGGATCTCCACGCCATGGTCTTGCAGCAACTCACGCAGTGCCTCCAAGGTAAGGCCACGCCGCTTTCGTTCCATGGAAAGTCTTTGTCCAATGACATTATCTGCGCGTTCCTCGGCAGCATTCCAAACCGCATTGGGGCGGAAAGAGACAATTTTAGCTGGGCCTGTACCCCGGCTTTTTTTCTCACTTGGCATAATAATCCCCCCGTCCTTTAGATAAAAATATTATAGATTCTATTGTTAAGCAAGTCAATATATTTATCCTACAGGGATAAAATATACATTGACATATCTTTTTAAGATAATTATAATAGTTTACATCTGGAGGGAGGAGACGACGTGCCATACCTATCTAAAAGTGAAATAGAAGCCATTGCCACACGGGTGGTAAACGCTTATCAGAGGATGGTAGGAACCACGGGTGCCACGATCCAGCAGGTATGTCCAGAGGTTTTGATCCAGAACCTTCTTGGACTCAACATCACATATAGGACACTGTCCATTGATGGTTCCATTCTTGGTATGACCGCTTTTGAGCAGGTAGGTGTCAGGATTTATGAAAACACGAATCCGACTCATTTTTACCTGGACGGCAAGACGGTTCTGATCGAATCCGCTCTAACAGAGCCGGATGCAAATCCCGGACGGCTGCATTTTACCCTTGTCCATGAGGCCAGTCATCAGATCCTCAAAATGCTTTTTCCAAAAGAATATGCCCCAGGTATAAACCATCGACATGTCTATTGCTGTACAGATTCCTCCATACGGTATGGCGGGAGACAAGTGGACTGGGAAGAATGGCGTGTTAATATGCTGACAGCTGCCATTTTAATGCCGCTGGATCTATTGGTGAAACAGATGGAAGCAGTGGGATTGGACCCCAAAATCCGTATGTTAAACCGTGTGTTTGCGCCCAAAGAGTACCAGGCATTTGCAACAGTGGCAGAAAACCTGGGGGTATCCAAAGCTGCACTCTCCATCCGACTAAAGCAGCTTGGGCTTTTGACACGGAATGATTTGAAAGACCCGTATGCTCTTGTCCGTATTGAGCCTGACGAGGAAGAACTGTTTTGAACTGGAGGGAATCTTTCTTATGCCACGATACAATATCAGAACCGAAAATCCAGTCCGTTATGCCCAAGTTAAGGCGGAGCAGGATAGGCTCCGGGCGGAGTGCGCCAGGAGCAGCAGCATAACCTTGGCCCGCCTGTGTCCCTATTGCGACCATAAGATTGAAATCCTGTCCCGCGGGACCCACGGATATTCGTTTATCAAATGCCCTAATTGCGGAGAGAATGTTGGATTCCCGCCTGTCTCTTTCCGCAGAGCATAAACAGCTTCCGAAAATAAAATAATCGAAGATTGTGCCCCGGAGCCGCTTGATGCGCTGACTTCCCATGTGCCGCTTGATGATTTTTCTCCACGAAAATGGTGGAGAAGCTCAACGGCGCGCGCCAGCGAGATCAAGCGGCTCTTTTTACGCTCATTCGGCTCTCAGGGAGAGTTGAATGAGCATTTTTCATATCTGGACGCTACAGAAATATTTTTCAAAATTTTTTCTAAGGCAACACCGCACAAATGCAACGATACGCATTGCCGGATAGCTATTTTGTGGAAAGCAATCGGATTACCCCGTACTTTTGCCCGCAAGAGCGCACTAACTCAAGCCGCCAGACAGGGTCTGTCAGCCAGAATCAGATTTGCTAACGCGAACATGATGTTGAATTTGGCTCCCTGCTTTTCAAGCCCTCGGTATCGTGTTTTTCGGAAACGCAGCTGCTTTTTAACGACACCGAATACATGCTCCACTTTCGCACGGACAGAGGACTTTGCGTGTTCTGCTTTCTTTGCGGCATACTG
>CDTY01023283.1_pt1 | contig 50648 bp, 49 predicted proteins | sample 557731 | NCBI WGS metagenome assembly CDTY01 (sample SAMEA3182101, study PRJEB8094) | gut metagenome | biome: human; feature: gut; material: Stool; isolation source: human stool | place: Canada | collected 2013-02-12
TCAGCATCGATCAGCCGCACGTTCGCCCTATTGTGCGCGGTAAAGCGGGATGTCCTACTGAGTTTGGTGCCAAAGTCATAGTAGGTCTTGTGGGTGGTTACGCTTTCCTGATGAAGGCTGACTGGAACAACTACTCTGAGAGCAGAAGTCTGCAGCAGGTCGTTGAGGAATATAAGGAGACCTTTGGCTTCTATCCAAAGACGATTCTGGCAGACCGGGCTTATCCCGGCAGAGAAAATCGGCTTTGGTGCACCTCGCTGGGGATCCGTCTTTCAGGTCCCAGGCTGGGACGGAAGTCGGCAGAGGAGAAGCAGGCAGAAAGCAAACAGATCTACCAGGATGGCTGCGACCGCGTCGTGATTGAGGGAACATTTGGTGTCGTCAAGCGCCGATATAGCTTGGACCGGGTCATGACTCGTTTGCCCGACACTTCCATGACCTCAATTGCGATGGGCTTCTTTGCCGCAAATATGGAGCGCAAACTACGTCTCCTTTTTGCGCCTGACTGCGGTTGGGCTCTGGACTACGATTTTGACCTCGGCGAGCTGGTCATTTTTCCGAGATTTCCAAATGTTCCAGCCATTCAGTAGACCCTAATTAGCCATACGATTGGAATGGAACCGCATGGACAAGTTCCTCCAAAGCAGGAGGGAAGCAACCGGATGGGAGGTAAAATTAAGAAAAGTTAAGAGAACATTTATATGCCTTCTCCCTTATCTCTGCTATAATCCCAGACCTGAATCATTTCGAGCAGCGACTGTTATATAGACTGCAACCAATAATCACAGGGGCAAGATACAGTCAGGAAAAACAAAAAGGGAGGATCGCATGATACTTTTACGGGGAATTTCAGGATTTTGGGATGCAAAAACACAGCCGCCGCCTTTAGAGGATGAGAAATCATTCCGACAGATGGGTCACATGCTGGCCCGAAGCAACGGAGGAACTGTGGCAGAAGTGGATACAGACACCACCGCAAGGAGTTTCTATTTTGCCCAGATCTGCAAATATGAAAGCTCCATTTTTGTCTTGCAGAATGCCCATTATCCCTACGCAGCTTTTGCCCAAAGAGACCCCTTCGGTGGATTCACACTGACCCAGCAGCCAAAGTGGCTCCAACTGCCGGAAAGCCCGGTGCATGTGTTGAGTCTCGACGAGTTAAATCAGGACTGGCACAGCCTCTGCAAGGAACTAGGCCAGGAAGAACTGGAGCAGATCAGCTTCTGGCGGCCGCAAACAGTGGGAGAAATCATATTCAATACCTGGGACTGAGGTGGATGGAGTCGCCAGGGAAAAAACAGCCGTGCCGTTCGTTGGCAAAGGAAACATCCATTCCTACGGAAGCGTACTTAACAGGAAAGACTCTTCACGTTCCAGTTGTATAATAAATAATATCTCCCTGTGCCTGAGAGAACAGTTCCGCCACATAGGCATCCCGCGCGTCTATCATTTCCTTGGGTGGATTGACTTTTGTAAAGTTCAATCCATGCTCTTCGCAATACTCTTTTCCCACCGCATCCAGCAGCTTCTGACGCGCAATCGTTCTGGGCGCTTGCTCTTCCAAATACTTGAAATACTCGTCAATCGTAAGATTGACTTCCTCACAATACTGATCCATCATTTCCTTGCCTTCCGGCGTGGCGTAAGCCTGTTTGCTGTTTTCAACCAGGGCATCCACTTCAGACTGCGTGGCAGCATATCCAAGCCGGATGGCCTCCTCATATAAAACCATGTTTTGCAGGATTTCTGTCAGGCTTTCTTCCGCTGTCTGTTGATTCGATTGTCCTGCCGCAGCATGATTGTACATGTGGCGTTCTACATCCTTTACATATACCGGCTGCCCATGAAATTCGGCCAGAGGGCGCGACGCATCAACTTCTGAAAGCTGTAAAGAACCAGGTTCTTGCCGTGTATTCCAATACGCACCTGCCAGCACGGCAGCAAGTATGCACACAACGCCTGCAATGATAAGGATACGACGGTTCTTTTTCATACGGAAAACCTCCTCTTTTAAAACGGAACATTACTGTCAGGAGCGATTACAAAAGTCGTCTGAATGGACGATTCCAGTCCGTTTCTGTGCGCGCAGGTTAAATTCGTATTTTCGAGAAATTTCTTGAATCAAATTTGCAGGCAGAACGACGTATTATATGAATTATAACAAAAAATTGCAGTAAAAAGCAATGATTTAGATCAATTTCCATCCAATCAGAGCCAATTTCCAACAAAAAAGCAGCAACCACCAATGAGCAAGAAATTTCTGCACTGCTCATGGCTCAAACAAAAATAAAGAATTTGAGAAAATCATCATAAATTTATATAGGTAAAACCATCGCAGGCCAGCCACAAATCGCAGACTAAGATATGACATGGGTCATTTCTGTGCTCCCTTAAAAAAGGTACACTCCAGTCAGCAACAAAAAACTGGAGAGGAGCATGTCATATGTCGCTGGTATATTCCCAGGGGAAGGAGTTCCACATCGATCTCGCCAAGGGGGAGGTAGGGCACTATGCCATTCTGCCGGGAGACCCCGGCCGGTGCGAAAAGATCGCACAGTATTTGGAGAATCCCCGGAAGATTGCCCAGAACCGGGAGTACGTCACTTACGTGGGCGAACTGATGGGGGAGAGGGTGGCCGTTACCTCCACCGGCATCGGCGGGCCTTCGGCATCCATCGCCATGGAGGAGCTGATCCACTGCGGAGTGGATACCTTTATCCGGGTGGGTACCTCCGGGGGCATGCAGCCCGAGGTGTGCGGGGGAGACCTGGTCATTGCCACTGGTGCAGTGCGCGCCGAGGGTACTACCCGAGAGTACGCACCCATTGAGTACCCCGCCGTGGCCCACTACGAGGTAGTGAAAGCCCTGGAACGGGCGGCTCAGGAGATGCAGGCCAAGTACCACGTGGGCGTAGTCCAGTGTAAGGACAACTTCTACGGCCAGCACAGCCCGGAGACCATGCCATGTCATACTTGGCTCACTGACCGCTGGGAGGCTTGGAAAGTCTGTGGGGCTCTGGCCTCGGAGATGGAGTCAGCAGCTCTGTTTATTACCGCCGCCGTGCGCCGGGTACGCATGGGCACCGTGCTGCTGGTGCTGGCCAACCAGACCCGTCGGGAGATGGGTCTGCCCGACGTGGCGGTGTACGACACAGACCTGGCGGTGAAGACCGCTGTGGCCGGCATTGGCCAGCTCATCCAGGCGGATAAAAACAAAAAATAAAAATATGGGCGGCAGAAGCGTTTACTTTTGCCGCCCATATTTTTATTCATAGATCAGGAGTTCACCGGAGGACACCCGCTCCAGGGCGTCCCGGTCCTGAATGTAGTAGCAATTGTGTTCTTTTGAAAGAATGTTCAAGGCGCACAGCTGCTTCATGATCCGCAGCAGGTGACGATAGCTGGTGTTCAGAGCATCGGCGCAGTCGGTAAGCTGGAGGGTAAAGAGATGGCCGGCGGTATTGAGCAGGATAAACTGGGCCAGGCGCACCTCCAGGGGGGTCCAGCAGAGTGGTAGAGTAGCGGCCCTCGTTGTTGATCTTACTGGCCAGCAGCTCACAGATATTCCGCACGAAGGTGAGGTCGTTGAGCAGAGCGGTGCGGTAGCGTGGAAGATTGATGGCGATACAAACCGTATCGGACAGGGCCTTCACGTTGAAGGTTGGAGGCTTTCCAAACAGGGAGGATGCCTCGCCCATCAGGGTCTGGTGCTGAGTAAAGGAGACACAGTTGTTCTTTTCGTTGGTGGTGTAGGAAAAACAGATGGTTTTCCCGCTCATGACAAAGTAGAGGTAGTCCGACGGAACGCCAGCTGTGACCAGGTATTCATTTCGTGCAAAGGCGACCAGCTCAGAAATTTCATAGATGTCCAGGGTCATGTACTCTTCCAATTTGTGGGCTTTGATCAGCTGTTCTTTCCGGATGGGATCCGATAAAATCTTCAAAATATCTCCCTCTCTCATGGCTGCGTAGCTTCGCTATTTGCTTTTGAATATAGCACAATGCCCACAGGAAAACAATATGTCCGCCTTCTTTTGTGATATGTGACACAGGTCATTTGTGGCAGGTGCACAAAATGGTACAGTGAAGTCAGCAAAGCACCAAACACAAGAAAGGAGCACAGAGAACAATGAGAGAGAAAAAACGGAACGGACTGAGCAGGGCACTGCGGATTTTTTATGGAGTAGGGGACTGCGGCTACACCCTGACCACCAACGTGGAATCCTATTTCTTCAGCTACTTCCTGACCAATATGGCCCAGTACTCCATGGGCACCATCTCCATCATCACCACCGTGACCAGCGTGGTCTGCGCCATCCTGGTGGGCGTGGCCGGCGGCATCATCAACAGCAGCAAACCCATGCGGTGGGGGCGGTATCGGTCCTGGCTGGTGGTGATTCCCTGGCTGATCCCTCTAATTTACCCCTTCCAGTTTGTCAAGATTGGCGACGGCGTGATCTCCGGCCTCATTATCATGGCGGCGGCCATCATCAGCCACACCCTGTGGCAGTTCCCCTATGTAGCCAGCATCTCCATGATCAGCGTGGCCGGAAAGACCCAGGAGGAGCGGGCACAGCTGTCCTCCACCCGGGCTATGTGGAACAGCTTCTCCAAGGTGATCTTCTCCGTGGTAGGCGTGCCTCTGGCCGGTGTGTTCGCCAGCATCCTGGGCACCAAGAATCAGTACGCCGGCGTGGCCTTCTGTTTGGGCCTGGCCATGGTGATCGGCTACTACATCCACTTCCGCATGTTTGAAGGCTATGAGGAAAAGGAGGACACCCTCCAGAATCAGAAGGCTCCCGCCAATGAGAAGACCAGCCTGAAGGACCTAGCTGTCTCCCTGATCCAGAATCCCTCCCTGGTGGCTCTGCTCATCGCCTGCATTGCCCCTTATGTGTACGTATTTGTCACCTCCGGCATCGCCATCTATTACTTCGACTACGTGGTGGAGCACAGCGAGATGCTCTCTCCCTACATCATGGTCTCCAGCTTTGTCAGCATTCTGGGCTCCTACCTGTGTAAGAAGCTGGTGAAAGCCATCACCGCCCGGCGCACCTTCCTGCTGGCCTTGGTGTTCATGGCGGCCTGCTCCGGTATCGCCTTCCTGCGGTATGAGCACATGTACGAGGTCATCGTGTTCATGAGTCTGGTGCAGCTGGGCTTTGGCGTAGTCATTGCCAGCCAGCCCATGCTCTACTCCGACGTGATCATCTACAACCAGTGGAAGACGGGCAAGAACGCCGCGGGCTGGATCACTGGCTTGCAGATGGTGCCCCTGAACGTGGGCATCGTGTCCCGGGGTCTTATCATCTCCGCCTGTCTGGCGGTGGCCTCCTTCGACCCCAACATGGTCATGGATGTGATTCCCACTGAGCTGAAAACCGGCATCTGCGTGGCCTTCATGGTTATCCCCGGCGCGGTTCTCCTGGTGGGTGCCCTGATCTTTGCCTTTGGCTTCCGCCTAAAGAAGGAGATGGTGGAGCAGTACCAGGCCGAGATCAACGCCAGACAGTGAAAGGATAGGAGAGCACATGATAACCGGAGCATCCGCAACCTCGCCTATCAGAATCATTCCAGAGCAGGCCGATGCGATATCCCTCACTGCTGAAAGGGCGGCCTACACTCGGGCAAACAGCCAATGAGTTTGCAGCTAACTTCCGGCTCAGGGGAACGGACTTTCCGTGAAGCAACCTTTCGGTTCAACGGGAGATTTCAGAACTTGACCCTGCTGTCCTACAGCTATTGTATCATGGGCATCTCTAAGCCTGCTGATATCTAATCTAACAAGTGGACTAAGCAGACACACTTACAAAACGGTCTGCAAATCATATTATGCGAGGAGATTTTTATGATGGAACTGATCTTAGACACCCATTCCCATACCATTGCCAGCGCCCACGCCTATTCTACGGTAACCGAGCTCGCTCAGGCCGCTTCGGACAAAGGTCTTAAGCTGCTGGCCGTGACCGACCATGCCCCCGCGCTGTCCGACTCCAGTCCGCTGCTGCACTTCATGAACTACCACGTGCTGCCCAAGACGCTCAAAGGGGTAGAGATGCTCTACGGGGTGGAGCTGAACATCCTGGATTTTGAGGGGCACATCGACATGCCCGAAGACATCCTCCACCGCCAGGACATCTGCATCGCTAGCTTTCACACCGAATGCACCAAGGCGGGTACCCTGGAGGAGAACACCCGTGCCTACCTGGGGGCCATGGACAACCCCTATGTGAACATCATCGGCCACCCGGACGACGGGTATATCCCCGTAGACTACGAGGCCCTGGTGAAAAAGGCCAAGGAGGAGGACATTCTGCTGGAGGTGAACAACGCCTCCTTGCAGACCGCCTATTTCCGGCTCAACACCAAGGATAACGCCAAGACCATGCTGAAACTGTGTAAGGAGCTGGGTGTACCTGTTTCGGTGGGCAGCGATGCCCACTACGCCGACACAGTGGGCCGCTTTGACGGGGTCCGGCAAATTTTGAAGGAGGTGGGTTTCCCCGAGGAGTTGGTGGCCAATACCTCGGTGGAGAAGTTCAAAGCGCTTCTGGCCAAGCGGCTGGAGCACGGGAAGCGGAGCTGACCCGTGGAGGCGCTGATGAGTGTTTATGGGCTCCTCCAGGAGCTTAACCCGGTTTCCATGGTGGTGCGCATCCTGCTGGCTGCCTGCTGCGGCGGCATTCTGGGCATTGAGAGGGCCAAGAGCAACCAGGCCGCCGGGATGCGCACCTATATGCTGGTGTGCCTGGGCTCCACGGTGGTCATGCTCACCAGCCAGTATATGGCCCAGTACTTTAATACCGGGGACCCAGCCCGGCTGGGCGCCCAGGTCATCAGCGGCATCGGCTTTCTGGGGGCGGGCAGCATCATGACCGGGGGAAAGCTGGAGGTGCGGGGGCTTACTACCGCGGCGGGGCTGTGGACGGCGGCCTGCATCGGCCTGGCTGTGGGCATCGGCTTTTACGCCGGCGGTATTTTAGGTACTGCGGCGGTCTATCTCACTGTCTCCTGCCTCAAACCGGTGGCCTACCGTTTCTCCCGGGACCACAACCGCTTTGGGCTGTACATTGAGGTCAAACGAATGGAGTATCTCCCCGTGGTCTATAAGCTCATCGAGGAGTTCGACGGCTATCTCAGTGACAAAGAGGTGTCCGAGTGCCGGGAGGACGGCAGCTGCGGGGCGGTTCTGTCCATCAAGCTGCCCCGGGAAAAGATGCCCGAGGAGATCATGGAGATGCTGTCACTGGAGCCCTTTGTGAAGGACGTCAAATTTATCAACTATAACATTTGAGCCCCGGGGGGCTCAGCCAGAAAGGGATCGGATATGAAAGAATTTAAGCGCGTCTTTGTGGTGGTGTTGGATTCCATGGGGGTGGGTGCCATGGCCGACTCCCCGGAGTACGGGGACGTGGGCGTGGACACTTTGGGTCATATCTCCCAGAGCGTGGAGGCGTTTCACATTCTCAACCTGCAAAAGCTTGGGCTGGCCAATCTCCACCCGCTTCAGCAGGTAGAGCCAGTCAGCCGACCCGCCGGGCGGTTCTGCCGCCTGCGGGAAGCCAGCCGGGGCAAGGACACCATGACCGGCCACTGGGAGATGATGGGGCTGTACGTGACCAAGCCCTTTGTCACCTTCACCGACCACGGATTTCCCCCAGAACTCATCCGGGAGCTGGAGAAGCGAACCGGACGGAAGATTATCGGCAACAAAAGCGCCAGCGGCACCGAAATTCTGGAGGAGCTGGGGGAGGAGGATATCCGGGAGGGCCACCTCATTGTCTATACCTCCGCCGACTCGGTCCTTCAGATCTGCGGCAACGAGGAGACCATGGGTCTGGAAAACCTGTACCGGTACTGCGAGATCACCCGGGAGCTGACCATGCGGGACGAGTGGAAGGTGGGGCGGGTCATTGCCCGGCCTTACACCGGTATGAAGCGGGGGGAATTCAAACGAACCGCCAACCGCCACGACTACGCATTAAAGCCCTTTGGGCGGACGGTGCTTAACGCCCTAAAGGACGGGGGCTATGACGTGATCTCGGTGGGCAAGATCTTTGACATCTTCGACGGGGAGGGGCTCACCGAGTCCAACAAGTCCAAGTCCTCCGTCCACGGTATGGAGCAAACTATCGACATTGCCGGGCGGGATTTTGCCGGCCTATGCTTTGTCAACCTGGTGGACTTTGACGCTCTGTGGGGCCACCGGAGAAACCCGGAGGGCTATGCCAGGGAGATCGAGCGCTTTGACGAGAAGCTGGGGGAGCTGCTGGAGCGGCTGGGGGAGGACGATCTGCTGATCCTTACTGCGGACCACGGAAACGACCCCACCTATACCGGCACCGACCACACCCGGGAGATGGTTCCCCTGGTGGCCTGGTCGCCCCGGTACACCCGGGGCGGTCCTCTGGAAGACCAGGACACTTTCGCGGTCATCAGAGCCACCATTGCGGAGAACTTCCAGGTGCCTATGCCGGAGGGGACCATTGGACATTCGATTCTGTCCCAGCTGCGGGACGGAGAATAAAGGAGGAGACGAAGATATGGACGATAAAGAACTGATCCGGCTGGCCCACCAGGCCCGGGAGCGTGCCTACGCCCCTTACTCCAACTTTTTGGTGGGGGCAGCCCTGGAGACCCAGGACGGAAAGGTGTACCTGGGCTGCAACATCGAAAACGCCTCCTACGGAGCCAGCAACTGCGCTGAGCGCACCGCATTTTTCAAAGCGGTGTCGGAAGGGGAGAGGCACTTTGCCAAGATCGCCATTGTGGGCGGGGCCAGGGGGGATGAGGCCTGCTCCACCTGTGCGCCCTGCGGGATCTGCCGCCAGGTGATGAGTGAATTTTGCGATGGCAAGACGTTTATCATCCTTCTGGAGGGAGAAGGCGGAGAGATCAAGCGATTTACTCTGGATGAGTTGCTCCCATTTGCGTTTGAAAAAGTATAACGATGCGGTTCCCTGGACGGTATTTCGTCCAGGAAATTTTTGTATAAAGAAAACCACCCGCCAGGCGAGTGGACCCGAACTGCACTTCAAATTTTTCCTTTATTTACAACTCAGGAAATTGGGTACTGCAAACCCAAAAAGTATTTTGCTCCCGGAGATTAAGAAAACTTAAGAGAATGTTTATGAGCCTTCCCTATTTGCTGTGATATAATCCCAAAATCAAGTCAAGATATGGTGGGGGAGGCCAGGACATGAAACGCATCATCACAAATGGAATCACCAATCTGGAACCACTGGCCGGCAGCAGTAAATGGTATTGGGGCGCCGACTATGCCAGCGGAGATTTATACGAAGCCGAAGAGCTGTTCCGCAGCGGTCATCCAATCCGCAAGAACCGGCTTGTCCTGGTCCGCTGCCCGGAGGGCACAGTCTATGAGCCGGTATGCACCAAGCCGGGGCAGTACCTGGGCAGACCGGCGTACCACAATGGACAGGTTGTGTTGCTGCTGGTGGATTTTCCAAAGGAAGAGATTCGTATTTTGTCCTTCGATGAAGCAGAGGAAATCACTAAGCCGCTGGCGGTGTTGCCTCTCTCTATCATGTCGGACTGCTATAATCTCATGCTGGAGGCATCACCGCTTATGCTGACCCGGTCCGCCCACCCTGCTTCCGGTAGAGCTCACGGCAAAGCTGCTTGCCAATGCCTTTGACCAGGATTTTTGGGCCATGCTGGAGAAACTGCGTCCCTCCGATCGGAATGCGCGCTCCTTCTGGAATCTGGTCTGCCAGCCGGCAAAACCGGTTGTCCCGGTGGATACCGCTCTGTTCCTGCGCTGCTCGGATGACGACCGGGCCTGGTGGTGGCGGCCGGACGGGGATATCCATTTTTCTGAGGAGTCCTGCAAATAAAAGTCAAGTCCTAAAATGAAAAAAATCCCGCAAAGTTTGCGAGATCAAAAAAGCGCAACAAATCAAGCTGGAGAAAAGACTTCCACCAGCTGGAGTGAGTCTAAGTTATTAAAAGTTATTTTTGCTCTGCTGTTTGAGAATCAAAGGCCTCCAGGCATTCCTTCACGCGGGCGTAGTAGATGCGCAGGAACTTGTTCTGGGCGGCAGTCATGTAAACGAAATATGGCTTGCCTTCTGCACGTTTCTTATCGAGGAACTGGTAGACCGGCTCATCTGCTGGAGACTTTTTCAGGTAAGTACAGACGATCTGATAGAGCGTTTTGCGCAGATGCGGAGAGCCTCGTTTTGTAGTAGGAACGCTTTTGGCGCTGTGCTTTCCGGACTCGTCTATTCCCGGATCAACACCTGCAAAGCCCACAATGGAGCTGCGGCGCGGAAAACGACGCACATCACCGATCTCGGCCATGAGCTGCGCGGCAGTTGTGTCACCAACGCCGTACATGGCGCACACAGTTTCGTATTCCGGGAGTTGGGACGCGATTCGCGTCATCTCCGCCCGCAGTGCCGCCAGTGTCATTTTGCCCGTAAGAAGCTGTTGTGCTGCTGTGGTAATGAGTAGTTTCGTATTGTCGTTCTTCGGCAGCGTAGTAAAGTGGCCACAGCTGCTGGCATAGATGTCCAACGCTTTCTCTGCTCTGAAATGGTATCCCTTGCGTTTGCACCATTTCTGGTAACGCTCTGTAAATGCCTTTTCACTGACGCGACAGATACAGTCGCAATGCCAAAAGGTCATGACAAAGTCCACCCATTTCTGGTGGCCGTCTGCACGCTCCGGGCTGGTGAACAGCTCGTTCACACCGGGGAATGTTTTGTCGGTTAGAGAAATGAGATTGTTTTGCAGCGATACCACAGTTTTCATGTAGAGATTGTACTGGCGGCTGCACAGTTTCAGTTGTTGTCTGATCGTGTCCATGGGAGTATATTCCCGCAGATCTACCCAGTTGTCAAGGCCGTACTTGGCAATCTTCATGGCATCAGCCTTGTCGGTCTTGACCTTTCGGATAGAGCCACCACCGCTCTGCTTGATAAACAGCGGATTCAAGACACAGACATAGATCCCGTACTCGTGCAGTGCCGCAGCTACCGGCTCATGGTAACGCCCTGTGGCTTCCATGATGACACGGGTATCTTCGCCCAATGCAATGATGGCATAAGCCATCTGCTCCAGACCGACTTCGGTATGGAGAAATTCCTGTGGCAGAAATGCCACTTCACCCATTGGCCGCAGAGCAGCCACCATGCTTTTCCCTTTGGAAACATCAATTCCAACTGCGTTCATGTTACCCCTCCTTCTGATTGGATATGGCTTTCCGCCTTTTACTCATTGCTTGTTCAATCTCCTGGGTGACACGAACGCACCGAAGACGGTGGAACAACCTGCGCAAATCGAATGCTGCGAACGAGAGAGGCGGCTGACGGACTCCTCAGCGGGCGTGCTGGCCCAAGGTGATTACTGTCAGACCATTTACTCTCCCATTCTAACAGCTTCAGCTTTGAGATGGAAAAAGACGCGGCTGGCTGCCGCGCCTTAAACCGTAACTATATTGTAGGAGGATATTACATCATGGAGATCAAAACCGTCTGGTCGGTGTACTTCAGCGCCACCGGCACCACCGAGAAGGTGGTCACCACCCTGGCCAAGACTGTGGCCCAGGAGCTGGGCGCTCAGTACCAGACCTTCAGCTTCAACCTGCCCAAGAGCCGGGAGGACGAGCTCACCTTCGGCCCCGACGACCTGGTGGTCATGGGCGTGCCCGTCTATGCCGGCCGCGTGCCCAACCTGCTGCTGCCCTATGTGCGGGACAAGGTGAAGGCCCAGGGTGCCCTGGCCATCCCTGTGGTGCTCTACGGCAACCGCAACTTTGACGATGGCCTGATGGAGCTGAAAAATGTCATGCGTGACAACGGCTTCATGCCTGTTGCCGCCGGCGCCTTCGTGGGCGAGCACTCCTTCTCCACCATTCTGGGCGCGGGCCGTCCCGATGCCGACGACATGGCCCTGTTGGACGAGCTGGCCCACAAGGCCGCTGAGAAGGTGAAGGGTCTCACCCAAGCCCCCACCCAGGCGGTGGAGGTGGAGGGCTGCGACCCTATCCGCCCCTACTATACCCCCCGGGACCGCCACGGCGAGCCCATCAAGGACTTTTTGAAGGCCAAGCCCAAGACTGACCCGGACAAGTGCGTCAAGTGCGGTCTGTGCGCCCGGCTGTGTCCCATGGGCTCCATCGACCCCAACGACGTATCCAATGTGGTGGGCAAGTGCATCAAGTGCTGCGCCTGCGTGAAGAAGTGCCCCAAGGGCGCCAAGTACTTCGATCACGAGGGCTACCTCTACCACCAGCATGAGCTGGAGGACCAGTACGCCGGACGGCGTGCCCCCAGCAAGATCTTCCTGTGAGCGGTTACATACCGGGCCAGGGCGCACCCAGCGCCCTGGCCTTTGCCAAATCCCAGCTGTGTGAGGCCTGCCACCTCCTCTACCAGCGGGGCTATGTGGCCAGCAACGACGGAAACCTCTCTCTGCGCCTGGAGGACGGCCGGTTCCTCATCACCCCTTCGGGAGTGAGCAAGGGCCGCATCACCCCGGAAATGCTGGTGGTGTGCGACGGAAAGGGCCGGGTCTTGGAGGGGGACCGTCATCCCTCTTCCGAGGCCCCCATGCACTGGGCGGTCTACGCCGCCCGGCCCGACGTGGGCGCTGTGGTCCACGCCCACCCGGCCGCCGCCACCGCCTTTGCCGCCTGCCGCCGCTCCTTGGACGTGCCCTACCTCACTGAGGTGGTCAGCGGGCTGGGTCCCATTCCGGTGGCTCCCTACGCCCTGCCCTCCACCCCAGAGGTGCCGGAGAGTATCCTGCCCTTTGTCCATGACCACAACGGGGTGCTGCTGGCCAACCACGGTGCCCTCACCTGGGGGAGCGACCTGTGGAGCGCCTTTGACCGCATGGAACAGCTGGAGCACACGGCAAAGATCTATTTGAACATCGCCCTGCTGGGGGAGGGTGTCCCCCTGACTGAGCAGCAGGTAGAGGCTATCCGGGGCCTGTCGGAGCACTACCGCACCCTGGCCCAGCCCCGAACAAAGGAGGAACCCCATGACTGACCTTCCGGAAAATGTCCGCCTTAGTCCCGGTGGGACCGGCGTCATCATTTTGGACCAGACCCAGCTGCCCGCACGCCGGGTCTTTCTCACCCTGACCACTGCCGGGGAGATGTATGAGGCCATCCACGCCCTGCGGGTGCGGGGTGCCCCTGCCATCGGGGTGTGCGCAGGTATGTGCCTGTCCGCCCTGGCCCATCAGCACCCCCAGATGGAGCGCCCCGCCTTTGACACCTGGCTGCGGGAACAGGCGGACTATCTTGCCTCCTCCCGGCCCACGGCGGTGAATCTGTCCTGGGCGCTGCGGCGCATGACGTCCCTGCTGGAGCTGCCTCTCCCCCTGCCGGAGCTTCTGGACCGGCTGGAGGCGGAGGCTCTGGCCATCCAAGCAGAGGACATGGACATGTGCGAGAAAATTTCCCGCTACGGTCTCTCTCTGCTCCACCCGGGAGACGGAGTGCTCACCCACTGCAACGCCGGGCCTCTGGCCACCTCCTGCTACGGCACCGGACAGGGTCCCCTCCACCTGGCAGCCAAAGAGGGCTTCCCCCTAAAGATCTTTGCCGACGAGACCCGCCCTCTCCTCCAGGGAGCTCGACTCACCGCCTATGAGCTCCAGCAGGCGGGGGCAGACGTCACCCTCATCTGTGACAACATGGCCTCCCTGGTGATGAAAAACGGCTGGGTGCAGGCCTGCATGGTGGGCTGCGACCGGGTGGCCGCCAACGGGGACACCGCCAACAAGATTGGCACCAGCGGTGTGGCTATCCTGGCCCACCACTACCACATCCCCTTCTACGTGCTGGGCCCCACCTCCACCATCGACTTAAGCTGCCCCACCGGGGCAGATATCCCTATCGAGGAGCGCAGCGGAGAGGAGATCCGCTCTCTCTTTTATAAAGAGCCCCAGGCTCCAGCAGGAATAAAGTGCTATAACCCCGCCTTCGACGTCACCGATCACACCCTCATTACCGCCATCATTACCGAAAAGGGGATCTGCCGTCCCCCCTACACCCAGTCTTTGGCGGCTCTGTTTTGATCTTTGATTTTAAATTAAAATAGGAGGTCCTCATTATGCAGCGCAAACCCTTTGGACAGACCCGGGATGGCCAGGCCGTGGAGATCATCACCCTGGACAACGGCCAGCTCTCCTGCACCTTCCTCACCTACGGCGCTACCCTCGTCTCCCTGAATGTTCCGGACAAGGAGGGCAAGATGGTGGATGTGGCCCTGGGCTATGATACTCTGGATGCCTATGAGAGCCAGGATAAATACCTGGGCGCCACCGTGGGCCGCTATGCCAACCGCATTGCCGCCGGCCGCTTCACCCTGGACGGTGTAGAATACACCCTGGCTGTCAACGACGGAGACAACCATCTCCACGGCGGCCCCACCGGCTTCTCCACCCGGGTATGGCAGGCTGACGAGGTGCCCAATGGGGTCCGCTTCACCTACCACAGCCAGGACATAGAGGAGGGCTTCCCCGGCGCCCTCACCGCCCAGGTGACCTATACCCTGGAGGACACCGCTCTGGTGGCCCACTACCAGGCCACCACCGACCGTCCCACTGTCTGCAACCTCACCAACCACACCTACTTTAACCTCAACGGCCACAACAGCGGCACCGTGCTGGACCACACACTGGTCCTCCACGCTGCCCACTACACCCCCGTGGTCCCCGGCAGCATCCCCACCGGAAAGATCGAAGAGGTAGCTGGCACCCCCATGGACTTCCTCTATCCCCACACCATCGGCCAGCGCATTGACCGTCTCTTCCCTCAACTGCTGCACTGCGGCGGCTACGACCACAACTGGGTCATTGACGGCCCCATGGGCACCCTCCGTCCCGCCGCCCGGCTGGTGGGCGACAAGAGCGGCATCACCATGGAGGTGGAGACCACCCTTCCCGGCGTTCAGTGCTACGCAGCCAACTTCCTGGCCGGCTGCCCCACCGGCAAGGGCGGCGTCACCTACCACAACCGGGAGGGCGTGTGTCTGGAGACCCAGTTCTACCCCGACAGCCCCAACCACCCCAATTTCCCCTCCTGCGTGCTGCGCCCGGGTGAAACCTGGGACCACACCACCGTGTTCCGTTTCTCCAAGTAAGCAAACAGCCTCCCGGCTAAGCCGGGAGGCTGTTCTTTTCTTCTGTTTATCTGCGGCGGCGTCCGCTGTAACGGCCCCGCCGGCTGGCGCCTGCACCGGCATAGCGGCGGCGCTTGCTGAAAACGAAGATCCGCAGCAGCAGAGCCACCACGGCCACCACAACGATCACCAGCAGCAGCTTGACCCACCAGTTCTGGAAGAACTTCTGGATGCGGTCCAAGCGGTAGAGAAACTCCGAGCGCTCCACCGAGCTGTCGGCGATCAGATCCAGGGTGCCGTACTCTTCGCCCTGATATTTCAGTACCATGGTACCCAGTACCTGGCCCTGCTCCACCGGAGCTTCCACTGTGTCGTTGAATAGGTTGATGACCTTCTCCATCTCGTCCACCTTCACGTCCTTGGGCAGGGTGCGGGCGATAGAGCCCGAGGGCCGCACCATCACCTGGTCGCTCTGGGTAGACAGGGTGACATTCACCTTGGCCACCACCTCACTGTCCTCCGAGATGACGGTGCGCTGGAAATTCTCAAAGCCCCAGTTCAGCAGCTGGATAGTATCATAGAACTGCGCCACCACCTCTGTGCCATCGGCCAGGGTAACTTTTTCCGGTTCACCCATGACCACGGAGATGAGGTAGGTGTCCCCCTTCTTGGCGGTCTCCACCAGGCACTTGCCTGCCTCGTCGGTGCTGCCCGTCTTGCCGCCGGTACCAGGCGCATAGAGGTAGCCGGTGTACGTCCAGTTGGAGGTAAGGGCGTTGGTATTGTGCACGGTGCGCTGCTCGCTGAGGTTGGTGGCAGGGATGGTGTAGTTGGGGCTGGTAACGATCTTCTGGAACAGGTCGTACTCCATGGCCGCCTTCATAAAAAGAGTAATGTCATAGGGCGTGGTGTAGTGGTCCGGGTCATGGAAGCCATGTGGATTGGCAAAGTGGGTGTTCTCGCATCCCAGCTCCTTGGCCTTGTCGTTCATCATGCCCACAAAGGTGTCGATGTCACCGCCCACCGTCTCGGCCAAAATCTGGGCGGCCTCATTGGCCGAGGGGAGCAGCAGACAGTACAGAAGCTGCTCCACCGTCAGCACCTCTCCAGCCTTAATGTTGGCCGTAGAGCTGCCCTTGGGGATAGTGGCGGCCGTGGCAGAGGCTGTGATCTGGGTCTGGGCGGTAAGCTTGCCCGACTCAATGGCCTCCAGGGTAAGCAGGGCGGTCATCACCTTGGTGATGCTGGCGGGGTAGACCTTGTCGTGGCCGCCCACCTCGTAAAGGACCTCGTCGTAGTTGGCATCCACCAGGATGGCGTTCTTGCCGTGAAACTCCGGAGGCTCCAGCGCCAGGGACTGGAAGGGCAGCAGCAGGGTGGTCATTATGGAGACCACCAGCACCAGGGCAAAAAGGCGATATTTTTTCATGTGAAATTCTCCATATGTATGATATAATATAGGTTCAGAGGGTCCGGCACCCCCATCGTCCGGGTTCCTCTCAATGACAGATAAATTTATTATAGCAAACCAATCACGCCGCCGCAAGCGGAAGGAGCGGAAAAAATGGCTGGTATTTCCCGGTATGAGGCCGCGGCTCTTGGACTCACCGCCGCCTTTGTTTTCTTCACCGCGGGCTGGTTTTTTGCCAGCCGCACCGCAAGTGACCCCTACACGGTCACCGTCCAGCACAGCCAGAGTACCGCAGTCTCCTCCGCGGAGCAGACACAGACCGGGGAGAGCAGCCAGCCCGAAAGCCTTCTGGAGGGGGAGCGCATCCCGGTGAACACCGCCGACTTGTATGAGCTGGACCGCCTGCCCGGCATCGGCCCCACCAAGGCCCAGGCCATCGTGGACTACCGCACCGAGCACGGCCCCTTCCAAAGCGCAGAGCAGCTGCTGGAGGTCTCCGGCATTGGCGAAGCCACCCTGGAGGGGCTTTTGGACTATATCACCTTAGATTGACAAGGGAGCTTTATCATATGGCAAAAATATTAGTGGTGGACGACGAGCGCGTCCTGGTGAAGGGAATCACCTTCAACTTAAAAAATGAGGGCTATCAGGTGGAGACCGGCTACGACGGCGAGGAGGCGGTGGAGCTGGCCCGGGAGGGCAAGTTCGACCTCATTATCCTGGACCTGATGATGCCCAAGATCGACGGGCTCCAGGCCTGCATGCGCATCCGGGAGTTTTCCAACGTGCCCATTATCATGCTCACCGCCCGCAGCGAGGACACCGACAAAATCATCGGCTTTGAGTGCGGCGCGGACGACTATATTACAAAACCCTTCAACATTCTGGAGCTGAAAGCCCGGGTGCGTGCTCTGCTGCGCCGCTCGGGCGCGGCTGTCCAACACCAGGCGGCCGGCCAGCTCACCGTGGGCCACATCCGTCTGGATCCCAACGAGCGCTCCGCCTGGAAGGACGGGGTGAGCGTGGACCTTACCGCCAAGGAATTTGACCTGATGGAGCTTCTCATGCGCAACCCCGGCCGGGTGTACAGCCGGGAGAACCTGCTCAACGTGGTGTGGGGCTATGAGTATATCGGGGACTACCGCACGGTGGACGTCCATGTGCGGCGGCTGCGGGAAAAGCTGGAGCTGGATCCGGCCAACCCCCAGTATATCCGCACCAAGTGGGGGGTGGGCTACTATCTCAGCAGCCACCCCGAACAAAAGAAATGATTCCAGGAAAGGAGGGGCCGCCCCTTGGATAGCCGAACCCCGGGCAAGGCCCAGCAGAAGATCCCCTTCTTCTCCCGGCTGCAGGTCAAATACGCCATGAGCTATCTGGCCATTCTGGCGGTGGTGCTGGTGCTGCTGAACACCTACCCTCTCATCGCCTCCCAGAATCTGCTCTTCTCCTCCAAGCGGGACTCCCTGAAAAATCAGGCCGCGGTGATGGCCTCCGCCCTCATGGAGCTGGAGTCCCTCAATGCCGACCAGGTGGCCAGGGTCATGAATATGCTGGACAGCACCGGCCTGAGCCGGGTGCTGGTCACCGACCCCTCCGGTCTCATTCTCTACGACAGTCTGGCCCAGTCCAACTCGGAGGAGGAGTCCGAAGGCAGCCAGCCAGACGCTCAGCCGGAGGAGGAATACCGCTACGCCCTGTTTCAGGAGGTGGTACTGGCTCTGGAGGGAAATGACGTGGTCTACTCTCAGTATCAGGACGGCCGCTTTCTCTCCACCGCCGCCTGTCCCATCGTCTACCGCGGCATGACCATCGGCGCCATCTACCTCACCGAGGAGGACACCACCCAGGGCGCTCTTCTGATGAATCTGCAGCAGAACCTGCGCTCTATCTCTCTGGTGCTGGTGGCCATCGCCCTGACCATTAGTTTCCTATTTTCCAAAGTGCTCACCTCCCGCATCGGCGCTCTGCTGGGCGCCATCCGCATCGTGGGTGAAGGGGAATACGGCCACCGTCTCCAGCCCTCGGGCAAGGACGAACTGGCCCATCTGGCCGAGGAATTCAACCAGCTCACCGACCGTCTCCAGACCACAGAGGAGATCCGCCGCCGCTTTGTCTCCGACGCCTCTCATGAGCTCAAGACCCCTCTGGCCTCCATCCGCCTTCTGGCCGACTCCATCCTGCAAAACCAGGAGATGGACGCGGAGACGGTGCGGGACTTTGTGGGAGACATTGGCGACGAGGCCGAGCGCCTCACCCGTATCACCGAGCACCTGCTGGCCCTCACCCGGCTGGACAGCCTGCCGGTGGGCGAGACACAGATCGTGGACATGGCCCAGGTGGCCCAGCGGGCTATCAACATGCTCACCCCGGTGGCCGAGGCTGCCGACGTGACGGTGGAGGCCAACTGGAAACCCGGCTGCACCCTGCGGTGTACCGAGGACGACCTGTACCAGATCTGCTTTAACCTCATCGAAAACGCCATCAAGTATAACTTCCCCGGCGGCCGAGTCTTTGTCACCGTGCGCCGGGATGGGGACCAGGTGCTGCTGGAGGTAGCCGACACCGGCGTTGGTATTCCGGAGGACGAGCTGCCCAAGGTCTTTAACCGCTTCTACCGGGTGGACAAGGCACGCTCCCGGGCTGCCGGCGGCACCGGTCTTGGGCTGTCCATCGTGCGGGACACGGTGCGCCGCCACGGCGGCTGGGTCACCGCCCAGCGCCGCCAGAGCGAAGGCAGCGTGTTCACCGTAGGCTTCCCCTGCGAGACCCCCGAAGTGGGAGGTGACTTCTCATGAGGCGTGTCTTTGTTCTGCTGCTGGTCCTGCTGCTGACCCTGTCCGGTTGTAAAACCAGCTCGAAAAACGGCGGCTATCAGCTTTATTTCCGGGTGGATCCGGAAACCGCCACCCACGGCGCGGCCATCGCCGGCCAGAACTACCCCGGCAGAGAGGAGCCCGGTGTGGAAGAGCTCTTCGCCGCTCTTATGGCCGGTCCCACTCAAAATGGACTGGTCTCTCCCTTCCCGCAGGGCGTGACGCTGCTCAGCTGGGAGCTGTCCGACGGTCTTCTCACCCTGAATCTCTCGGAGCAGTACGGCGGTCTGGCCGACGTATCCCTTGCCCTGGCCGACTACTGTCTGGTCCTCACCATGAGCCAGATCGCCGGGGTGGATTCGGTGCAGATCCAGTCCGACGGCCACACCTACCACTCCCGCAGCCACCAGACCATGACCTCCCAGGAAGCAGTGCTGGATCCTGCGTGGCTCCCCCAGGAGACCTCTTGACAAATGGTCCAAATCTCGTTACCCTTATACATTATCAGTTCAATGTGATAAAGCGCCCGGAAACGGGCTTGAAGAACAGAAAGAAGGAGTTTCCATGAGCAACTATCAGATCGCCACCGAATGCCTCCACGCCGGCTATCGTCCCGGCAACGGGGAGCCCCGCAACTTCCCCATCGTCCAGTCCACCACCTTCCGCTATGAGACCAGCGAGGAGATGGGCAAGCTGTTCGATCTGGAGGCCAGCGGCTACTTCTACACCCGCCTGCAGAACCCCACCAACGATACCGTGGCGGCCAAGATCGCCGCTCTGGAGGGCGGCAGCGCCGCCATGCTCCTCTCCTCCGGCCAGGCGGCCAACTTCTATGCTATCTTCAACATCGCCGGCTGCGGCGACCACGTGATCTCCTCCACCTCCATCTACGGCGGCACCTTCAACCTGTTCGCCGTTACCATGAAGCGTATGGGTATTGAGTTCACCTTTGTGGACCCCGAGTGCTCCGAGGAGGAGCTCAACGCCGCTTTCCGGCCCAACACCAAGGCAGTCTTCGGCGAGACCATCGCCAACCCCGCCCTCACCATCCTGGACATTGAGAAGTTTGCCAAGGCTGCCCACGCTCACGGCGTGCCCCTGATCATGGACAACACCTTTGCCACTCCAGTGAACTGCCGTCCCTTCGAGTGGGGCTGCGACATCGTCACCCACTCCACCACCAAGTACATGGACGGCCACGCCCTCACCGTGGGCGGCGCCATTGTGGACAGCGGCAAGTTTGACTGGAACGCCCACGCCGACAAATTCCCCGGCCTCACCACCCCCGACGAGAGCTACCACGGCGTCACCTACACCGAGCGTTTCGGTCTGGAGGGCGCCTTCATCACCAAGGCCACCGTGCAGCTCATGCGTGACCTGGGCTCCATCCCCTCCCCCAACAACTGCTTCCTGCTGAACATCGGCCTGGAGACCCTGCCTCTGCGGATGAAGAAGCACTGCGAGAATGCTCAGGCTGTGGCCGAGTATCTCCAGGGCCACGAGAAGATCGCCTGGGTACAGTACGCCGGGCTGCCCGGAGACAAGTACCACGAGCGCGCCCAGAAGTATCTGCCCAACGGCACCTGCGGCGTAGTCATCTTCGGCGTGAAGGGCGGCCGTGCCGCGGCCGAGAAGTTCATGGCCGGGCTGAAGCTGGCCTCCATCGCCACCCACGTGGCTGACGCCAAGACCTGCGTGCTCCATCCCGCCTCCTCCACTCACCGTCAGATGACCGACGAGGAGCTTGCTGCCGCCGGTGTCTCTCCCGACCTGGTACGCTTCTCCGTTGGCATTGAGGATGCCAAGGACATCATCGCTGACCTGGAGCAGGCCCTGGCCAACGTGTAAAACATCTATAAACCGGGCCCGGGCGGCTCTGCCGCCCGGGCTTTTTCAGATCGGAGGTATCTCTATGGCAGGCGAAACCGTACTGCTCTATAACTGCTCCGGCCCACAGTGGAGCAAGCTGCGCCAGGTATTTGTGATGCAGAAGCTGCGCATGAAGGCGGTGGAGCCCGGCCAGTATGGCCTTTCCCTCGCCCAGGTGCTGGAGGGCAGCGGAGAATCCGCCGGAGTGGAGGAAGAATTTTCCGACCCCATGCTGGTGTTCTGCTCCCTTACCGGTCCTCAGCTGGACCGCCTGCTGGGCGCCATGAAGCGCGCCAAACTGCCCCCCATTCCCCTGAAAGCGGTGCTCACCCCCACCAACCGGGACTGGACCTCCCAGCAGCTGTGGCAGGAGCTACGCCGGGAACATCAGGCCATGCAGGAGCGGCACAAATAATTTCTCCGCGAAAAAAGCATTGACAAATCACGCCTTCCGCCCTATAATGATGAGGCGGTTTTCAATAGACCGCCTGTTTGCGGCTGTGCTGGAATTGGTAGACTGGCAAGCTTGAGGTGCTTGTGTCCGGACGGGCGTACGGGTTCGACTCCCGTCAGCCGCACCAGTTAGAAAAGACGACTTGTTTCGACAAGTCGTCTTTTCTTTGGCCCTTTTGAGTGGTAGCATTTGCCACCGGATTGAGAGAGAAGGAGTTGCACGATGAGCCAAAACAAGCCCGCAGAAAACAAAATGGGCACCATGCCGGTCAACCGGCTGCTGTTGTCCATGTCCATCCCCATCATGATCTCCATGCTGGTCCAGGCACTGTACAACGTAGTAGACAGTATCTTCGTGGCCCAGCTCAGTGAGGACGCCCTGAACGCTGTCTCCCTGGCCTTTCCCATTCAGAACCTGATGATTTCCGTGGCAGTAGGTACCGGCGTAGGTATCAACGCCCTGCTGTCCAAGAGTTTGGGCGAAAAGCGTCAGGACCGGGCCAATGCCGCCGCCATGAACGGCCTGTTTCTGGCTGCGGTCAGCTACCTGGTCTTTATGCTCATCGGTCTGACCTGCTCCCGGCTGTTCTTTGCCATCCAGACGGACAAGCAGGCCATCGTAGACTATGGCGAGAGCTACATGTTCATCGTGTGCGTACTGTCGGTGGGCATGTTCTTCCAAATCACCTTTGAGCGTATCCTCCAGGCCACCGGCCGTACCCTGTACACCATGTTCACCCAGGCTCTGGGCGCCATCATCAACATCGTACTGGACCCCATCCTGATCTTCGGTCTGTTCGGTCTGCCCCGCATGGAGGTGGCCGGCGCCGCCCTGGCTACCGTACTGGGCCAGATCATTGCCGCCCTCGTCTCGGTGGTCATCAACGCCACCCGCAACCCTGACATACAGCTGAGCCTGAAGGGCTTCCGCCCCCAGGCCTCCATCATCGGCCACATCTACGCCGTGGGCGTTCCCTCCATCATCATGTCCTCCATTGGCTCGGTGATGGTCTTCGGCATGAACAAGATCCTGATCGCCTTCACCACCACCGCTACCGCGGTTTTCGGTGTATACTTCAAGCTCCAGTCCTTTGTGTTCATGCCTGTGTTTGGTCTTAACAACGGCATGGTACCCATTGTTGCCTACAACTACGGCGCCCGCCGCCCTGACCGCATCAAGCAAACCATCAAGCTCAGCGTCATCTATGCCGTGTGCATCATGCTCATCGGCCTGCTGATCTTCCAGTTCTTCCCCAACGTCTTGCTGGACCTGTTCCGCTCCGAGCAGGACACCGGCGATATGCTCACCATCGGCGTACCCGCTCTGCGGATCATCTCCCTGAGCTTCCTTCTGGCTGGCTACTCAGTGGTATGCTCCTCCGTATTCCAGGCTCTGGGCCACGGCGTGCTCAGCCTGGTGGTATCGGTCGTGCGTCAGCTGATGGTACTGCTGCCTGTCGCTTTCCTTCTGTCCCGCATCGGTGGGTTGGCCGTCGTCTGGTGGGCCTTCCCCATTGCGGAGCTGTTCTCCGTAGGCCTGTCTGCCCTGTTCCTGCGCCGGGTCTACCGCAAGGAGATCCACCCTCTGGAGATGTAAAAAAAGTCCCGGAAGCAATCGCTTCCGGGACTTTTTTATGTTTTAAAGATAGGCAATGACCTGAGCCATCATCATAAAGTGGGCGATAGAGCCCAGGAGGATGAATACATGGAAAATCTCGTGGCAGCCAAAGCGGGGGTTGCTGCGCCCGGGCCACTTCACCGCGTAGAGCACACCGCCCACCGTGTATAAAACTCCGCCCAGAATGAGCCAGAACATACCCAGCCCAGGCATCCGCTGGGACAGAGGAACGATGGCGAACAGGGCCAGCCAGCCCATCACCAGGTAGATGACGCTGGTGAGCCACCGAGGGATATCCAGCTTGGCGATGGTAAGCACCACGCCGGCCACAGCCAGGCCCCAGATGGCAATAAGCAGGGGCAGCCCGCCATCTTCCCGCAGCACCGTGAGGCATACGGGGGTGTAGCTGCCGGCAATGAGCAAATAAATGGAGCAGTGGTCATATTTGCGCAGGGCAATGCGCTTGGAACGGGTGGTATTCACACAGTGGTACAGGGTGCTGGCTGTATACAGGCACACCATAGACACCCCGTAAATCAGAAAGAGAACTAGGTTTTCCCATTTGCCAATCCACGCGGACTGAACGGCGAGAAATACCGTCCCTGCCACCGCCAGCGCCGCTCCAATCCCGTGGGTAATGGCCGACCAGGGCCGCAGGCCGTCATAGGGGTCCCGCACCTCTTTCCGCCTCCGGGGACGGGGCACAGAAATCAAAGGTCTGGCTGGAACTGCAGTTTCATGGAACATATCAGACACCTCACAATCAAAGGCATTTGGCGTGGGTCTGTCAAACACTCTTCTATGTTCCATAGTATAGTCCTCCCCTTCAGCAAAATCAATAAGCAAAATTACTAAATCTAATTTTAAAAACTATATTATATCACATGCAGAGTTTCCTCCCGTCAGGCACTCCACCCGCACCCGGTCCTCCTGTACCAGCACATGCAGTCCGCCTCCCCGCTGGCACTGGCCGGACAGCAGCAGGTCGGCGGCAGGGTCCTCCACCCAGGCGGCAATGGCCCGGCGCAGCGGCCGTGCCCCGTAATCCCGGTGGCTGCCTTTCTTGGCCAGCAGCCGCACCGCGTCCTCCTCTACCTGCATGGTGACTCCCAGACTCTCCAGCCGTTTTCCTGTCTCCCCCAACAGCTGCCGGGTAATGGATACCAAGGTGTCCTCCCCCAGGGGATGGAACACCAGAGCGGCGTCCAGACGGTTTAGAAACTCGGGCGCAAAGATCTGTTTCGCCTCGGAGAGCACCTCCCCCTCCAGGGCTTTCCGGTCACTCTCCGTCCCGCTCCCAAAGCCCAGACGGGTCTTTTGCTGGAAGTGCCGCGCCCCCAGGTTGGAGGTCATCACCAACACGGTATTCCGAAAGTCGGTCTTTCGTCCCTGACTGTCGGTGAGCACTCCCTCCTCCATCACCTGCAGCAGTACCGACCAGATATCCCGGTGGGCCTTCTCCAGCTCGTCCAACAATACCACCGACCAGGGGCTGCGCCGCACCCGCTCGGTGAGCTGTCCCCCCTCCTCGTGACCCACATAGCCGGGGGGTGAGCCGATGAGGCGGGAGACGCTGTGGGCCTCCATATATTCCGACATATCAAAGCGGATGAGGGCTTCCGAGCTGCCAAACAGGGTCTGGGCCAGACTGCGGCACAGCTGGGTCTTGCCCACGCCGCTGGGACCCAGCAGCAAAAAGCATCCCACCGGCCGCCGTGGGTCTTTCAGCCCCAGCCTTCCCCGGCGTACCGCCCGGGCCACCGTCTTTACCGCCTGCTCCTGGCCCAGCACCGTGCGCTCCAGGGACTGTTCCAGTTCCTCCAGAGCCTTTCGGTCGTGCTGAGTGGGGTCGCTCACCGGTACGCCGGTCCACTGGGACAGCACCGCTCGGATGTGGCTCTCCTCAACAGTTTTCTGAGGATGTCCCTGCCGCCAGCGCTTTTTCCCCGCCTCCAGTTCCTTGCGGAAGTCCCCCTCCGCATCCCGGAGCATGGCCGCCTTTTCAAAATCCTGCTTGCGGATGGCCTGGGTGAGCTGACGCCCCGCCTGGACCGCCCGCTGTTCCAGCCGCTGCAGCTCAGGGGGCAGCGTATGGCTGGACAACCGGGCCTGGGAGGCCGCCTCGTCCATGAGGTCGATGGCCTTGTCCGGCAAAAACCGCTCGGGCAGATAGCGAATGGACAGATCCACCGCCGCCTCCAGGGCCTTGTCCGAGATGGTGATGTGGTGGTGGGCCTCATACCTCCCCCGCAGTCCCCGGAGAATGGCCAGCGTCTGGTCCCGGGTGGGCTGGCGCACCGTGATGGGCTGGAAGCGGCGCTCCAGGGCGGAGTCCTTTTCGATATATTTCCGGTACTCATCCAAGGTGGTGGCGCCGATGACCTGAATCTCACCCCGGGACAGGGCAGGCTTCAGGATGTTGGCCGCGTCAATGGCTCCCTCCGCGCTGCCTGCCCCCACGATGGTGTGCAGCTCATCGATGAACAAAATCACATTGCCCGCCCGGCGCACCTCCTGGAGCACGTGCTTGAGCTTCTCCTCAAACTCCCCCCGGTACTTGGTGCCTGCCACCATGGCGGACAGATCCAGGGCGCACACCCGTTTACCCAACAAATGGGCAGGTGCGGTGCCGTCGGCAATGGCCAGAGCCAATCCCTCCACCACCGCGGTTTTGCCTACACCTGGCTCTCCGATGAGAGCGGGGTTGTTCTTGGTGCGGCGGGATAGGATTTGGATCAGCCGCTCCAGCTCCGCCTCCCGGCCGATCACCGGGTCCAGCTGACCCTGGCCGGCCATGGCGGTAAGGTCCCGGGCACACTGGTCCAGTTGGCGGGTGTCTCCCCCGCTGCGCTCGGGCTCCCGGCTGCGCATGACCCTGGAGATGCTATCCTCGCCTCCCAGGGCGGCGGACAAGCGCTGACTGAGCCGGGCACGGTCCACCCCGCACTCCCCCAGCAGCCGTACGGCTGAACTGGTACTGTCCCGCAGCAGGCCCAGCAGCAGATGCTCCGCATTGACTGCCGGCTGTCCCAGCTTTTTGGCCTCCGCTGCCGCCTGCTGAATGGCCTGGCAGCAGTTGGGGGTCAGCCCCTGGTGGAGAGTGCGCCCGGGCACACCGGTGCCCACCAACTGGGCAATGCAGACCCGCAGGCGGGGGCTGGCCGCTCCCTCCTCCCGAAGCAGACGGGCGGCAGTGCTGTACTCCTGGCTGGCCAGCCCCAGCAGCAGATGTTCACTGCCTACATAGCTGTGTCCCAGACGGGCGGCGTTCTCCTGGGCCAGACGAATGGCCCCCAGGGCAGTGGATGTAAAACGGCAATCGGCCATATTGATCCCTCCAGATGTTCCATATCCTGGCGCACGTCCCGGAAATATCCGGAAGCCCGCCAGGGTCTTCTCTAACTATGCCCGCTTTTTCAAAAATTAGCATTGCAATTTTGAAAAGATGTGATAGAATGTAGTGTAGAATTTTAGGGAGGTGTTTTCCAATGGCCTATGTCATCAGCGATGCCTGCATCAGCTGTGGTTCCTGCGCCGATGCCTGCCCCGTGGGCGCCATCGCTCAGGGTGCTGACCACTACGAGATCAACGCCGGCGCTTGCCTGGACTGCGGTTCCTGCGCCGATAGCTGCCCCATGAGCGCCATCTCCCAGGGCTGAGCCTCTGTGAGATCAACAGCGCCGGCCATTGGCCGGCGCTGTTTTCATATTGTTTTGTTGTGTTCTATACGCCTCTCTGCCGGCTTCCCCGGCGGAGAGGCGTATTTTATTTAAGGTATCGGCCATCAGCCCTCCATATGCTTCCCCAGGAACACAGCGATGGACTGGGCCAGCTTGTACTCCACCTCGCCGCCGGTGAGGTTCTCCTCCGGCGCGGTGAATACCACGCTGCCCAGCACGTCCCCCTCCGACAAAATGGGGGCCACGGTATCCAGGAAAAACCGTCCCTCCTCGGCGCATAGGGGCACGCCGATCTCGCCAACCTTATGCTGGTAGATCTGCCGGCTCTCCATCAGCCGCTCCAGCTCGGGGGCGATCTGCTTGTCCAGCAACTCCCGGCGGGGCGCACCGGCCAGAGCAATAATGTTGTCCCGGTCAGTGAGCACCGCGATCCTTCCTGTGGTGCGGTTGAGGGTCTCGCACATCTGGGCGGCAAATTCGGTCAGCCCGCCCAGCAGGGAATACTTTTTAAAAATCACACTGCCGTCCCGCTCCGTGTAAATTTCCAGTGGGTCGCCCTCTCGGATTCGCATGGTACGTCGAATTTCTTTTGGTATTACGACACGACCTAAGTCATCGATCCTCCGGACAATACCTGTTGCTTTCATCTATATAATTCCTCCCACGGTGGTTTTTTGGAAACAAAATATAGTATGGACAGGAAAACGGAGGCTATGCGTGGATCATTCACAGGGACCCATTCCCAGCTGCCCATTATTTTTGTACGCATTTGTGCGTCATACAAAGACAAAAAGCTTGACGAACAGGTGAAAAAAACGTAAAATAGTAAACTAGCTGCAAAAGCAGTTTCCATCCTGGCGCAAGCCGGAGAGAGGGGTGGAGCTGGCAGCGAAAATAAAAGAAGGGAAAGAAACATCGTGGAAGAGAAAAAATTCCAACCCTATGTCCCCGCGGACAAGGTGATGCCGGAATTTACCGTGGTTTCCATTGTGTTGGGCGCTATTCTGGCCATCGTCTTTGGCGGCGCCAACGCCTACCTGGGACTGCGCGTAGGCATGACCGTTTCCGCATCCATCCCCGCGGCTGTTATTTCCATGGGCGTCATCCGCAAGATCCTGCGGCGTGATTCCATCCTGGAAAATAACATGGTGCAGACCATCGGCTCCGCCGGTGAGTCCGTGGCCGCCGGTGCCATCTTCACCCTGCCTGCTCTGTTTATGTGGGCCAAGGAAGGCATGGGCAACGCTCCCGGCCTGGTGGAGATCGGCCTGATTGCCCTGTGCGGCGGCGTACTGGGCGTGCTGATGATGATCCCCCTGCGCAGCGCTCTGATCGTCAAGGAGCACGGCGTGCTGGCTTACCCCGAGGGACAGGCCTGCGCCGAGGTTCTGATCGCCGGTGAAGAGGGCGGCGCCAAGGCGTCCACCGTGTTCTCCGGTCTGGGCATCGCTGCCGTCTACAAGTTCATTGCCGACGGCCTGAAGATCTTCCCCAGCGAGATCACCTATGATATCTCCGCTTACAAGGGCTCCGGTGTGGGCATCGACGTGCTGCCCGCCCTGGCCGGCGTGGGCTATATCTGCGGCGCCAAGGTATCCTCTTACCTGTTCGCCGGCGGTATCCTGGGCTGGCTGGTCATCATGCCTCTGATGGTTCTGTTCGGCGGCGACGCCATCATGTTCCCCGTCACCGACATGACCATCAACGAGCTGGTGGCTGCTAACGGCGTGTCCGCCCTGTGGAGCAACTACCTGCGCTACATTGGCGCCGGTGCCGTGGCCTGCGGCGGCGTGCTCAGCCTCATCAAGTCCCTGCCCCTGATCGTGCGCACCTTCAAGGACGCCATGGGCGACTACGGCAAGGGCCGCACCGTCAGCACCCTGCGTACCGAGCAGGACATCCCCATGAAGGTCGTTCTGCTGGGCGTGCTTCTGGTGGCCATCGTGCTGTGGCTGGTTCCCGCTATCCCCCTGAACCTGTTCACCGCTCTGATCGTCATTGTCTTCGGCTTCTTCTTTGCCACCGTGTCCTCCCGGATGGTGGGCCTCATTGGTTCTTCCAATAACCCCGTCTCCGGCATGGCCATTGCTACCCTGCTCATCTCCACTATGCTGCTGAAGGCCACCGGCACCGTTGGCATTGAGGGCATGACCGCTGCCATCGTCATCGGCGGCATCATCTGCGTCATCGCTGCCATCGCCGGCGATACCTCTCAGGACCTGAAGACCGGCTTCCTGGTTGGCGCTACCCCCAAGAAGCAGCAGATCGGCGAGCTGATCGGTGTTGCGGTTTCCTCCGTGGCCATCGGCGCTATCCTGTACCTGCTGAGCATGGCTTGGGGCGGCTACGGCTCCAACGACCTGCCCGCTCCTCAGGCGATGCTGATGAAGATGATCGTCGAGGGCGTTATGGGCGGCAACCTGCCCTGGAACATGGTGTTCGCCGGCGTGTTCATCGCCATCGTGGTAGAGGTGCTGGGCATCCCCGTGCTGCCCTTCGCCATCGGCCTGTATCTGCCCATCTACCTGTCCGTGCCCATGATGCTGGGCGGCGCTCTGCGCTGGTTCCTGGAGAAGCGTAAGTACGCCTCTGAGAAGGACAAAAACGACACCGTGCAGTCCGGCGTGCTGTACTCCTCCGGCCTCATCGCCGGCGAGGGTATCGTGGGCATCCTGCTGGCCGTGCTGGCCATCATCCCCGCTGGCCTGAACGCCAAGGGCGAGACTCTGTATGTCAGCGACAAGATCAACTTCGGCGAGGTCTTCAGCATCGGCAACATCGGCGGTCTCATCTGCTTTGCCGTCATCCTGTTCACCATCTATCTCTTCGCCACCAAGGACAGCAAGAAGAAGTAATTCTTGTTTTTTCCCCAGCCGGGCTGTATACTTTGGTATGCAGCCCGGTTTGGGTTATTATCCATGAGGAGAAACGAAATGGCCAAGAAAAAGAGCGAGAACTATTTGGATTTCATCCCCGTTATCAACCCTAAAAATGACTGGAGCGAGGGCGAGGACGGTATTGTCACCATCCATATGGTCCACCGGGGCTTCTACGCTACCATCGCCCAGAAGGTCTTCCACACGCCCCGAGTCAGCCACATCAAGCTGGACGAGTACGGCAGCTTTCTGTGGAAGCGGATCAACGGCGAACGCACAGTGGGTCAACTGGCCCAGCAGCTGAAGGAACAGTTCGGCGACCAGGCCGAACCTCTCTATGATCGACTGGTAAAATATATGCAGATCCTGCGCAACAACGAGTTTATCCTGTTTCGCGGAAAGGACAAGGTGAAGGAATGAATACCTTGGAGACCATTCTGGGCATTCTGGCCTTTGCCGTGGTCATCGCGGTGCTGTATGTGTGGGGTCTGAAAAAGAGCTACACCCAAAGCGCCGATCTGGAACGCATTTTGCTCAGTAAAAGTGCGGGAAAGGTGGTAAACTACCTCAAGAAAAATGAGGAGATCACCCTTTCCCAGATGGCCCAGCTCTGCACCGGCGTAAAGGCCGGTCAGTTCTGGTCCCGGCAGAAGGCGGCAGTGCAAAATCCCAAGGCCTTCGCCCCCAAATTAGCCCAATACATGGTGGAACAGCTGCTGCTGGAGAAGGTCTCCAACAGCAGCTACCGCCTGAGGAAATAAATCTGCCACGAGAGGAGTATGCAGCTATGAACGTACTATCCAACCTGGAACCCAAGAGCGTATTCCGCTTCTTTGAAGATCTGTGCGCCATTCCCCACGGCTCCCGGAACACCAAGGCCATCAGCGACTACTGTGTGGCCTTCGCCAAGGAGCGCGGCCTGGAGCACTACCAGGACCAGGACAATAACATCATCATCATCAAAGAGGCCACTGCCGGCTATGAGAATGCCCCCGCCATCATCCTCCAGGGCCACCTGGACATGGTGTGTGAGAAGGAGCATGACTGCACCAAGGATATGGACAAGGAAGGTCTGGACCTGATGGTGGAGGGCGATTTTGTCACCGCCAAGGGTACCACCCTGGGCGGCGATGACGGCATCGCCGTAGCCATGGCTCTGGCTATTCTGGACGCCAAGGACATCCCTCACCCCCGCCTGGAGGCCGTGTTCACCGTGGACGAGGAGATCGGCATGCTGGGCGCTGTTTCCATGGACGTGTCTCCCCTGAAGGGCCGTCAGCTGCTGAACCTGGACTCCGAGGAGGAGGGCGTGTTCACCGTCAGCTGCGCCGGCGGCAATGTGACCACCTGCCTGCTGCCCATCGCCCGTGCCCCCTTCCAGGGAAGCGCCATCACCATTACCATCAGCGGCCTGCAGGGCGGCCACTCCGGCACGGAGATCCACAAGGGCCGTGCCAACGCCAACATGCTCATGGGCCGTCTGCTTCAGGCTGTGGCCGCAGCGACTGAAATGCGCATTGTGGCTGTGAACGGCGGTCTGAAGGACAACGCCATTCCCATCAAGACTCAGGCTCAGGTGCTGGTGGCTGACGCCGCCGCTGCCAAGGCCGCCGCCCAGGAGATGGGCGCCCACTTTGCCGCCGAGTACCGGGTCACCGATCCCAACGTAGCCGTATCCGTGGAGGACGCCGGCGAAGGCGAGGCCATGGACGCCGCCTCCACCAAGAAGGTGCTGTGCATGCTTACCTGCCTGCCCAACGGGGTTCAGGTCATGAGCGCCGACATCGCCGGCCTGGTGCAGACCTCTCTGAACCTGGGCATCCTGACCACTGAGGACTCCGTGGTGCGTGCCTCCTTCTGCGTACGCAGCTCGGTGGACTCTCAGAAGGAGATGCTCAAGGCCCGTCTGTCCAGCCTGATGGAGCAGCTGGGCGGTAGCGTGGAGTTCTTCGGCGAGTACTCCGGCTGGGAGTATCTGGCCGACTCCCCCCTGCGTGACCGCCTGGTTGCCGTCTTCCGGGAGCAGTACAGCCGTGAGCCTCGCATCGAGGCCATCCACGCCGGCGTGGAGTGCGGCATTTTCGCCGGCAAGCTGCCCGGCCTGGACTGTGTGTCCATCGGTCCCGACCTGTTTGAGATCCACACTCCCCGGGAGCGCATGAGCATTTCTTCCGTGCAGCGCCTGTGGAATTTCGTCCTGGAAGTATTGAAGCGCAGCAAATAAACTATTTGTAATTGAAAATAGGCAAAAAAACTGGCAGCTCGTTGAGCTGCCAGTTTTTTATTGCCTTAAAACTCCTCTTCTTCCTCTCCCTCCAGGTCAGGACAAAACTGGTCCAGAACTGGACGCACAATCACCTGACCTGCCACACAGGGGAACATCAGTCCGCCCAGCAGGAAATAGGGAATGCTGAAGGGAAGAAATCCGATCGCCAGAACGGCCAGACAGTCGTTGAGCAGAGCGCACATCAGCGCCTGGCCCGGACGGGCAAAGCCCAGAGCAAAGCTCTGCCGCACCGCCTGGCCCAGCGGCATCCCTGAGGCGGCCAGAGGAAAGAGATAGGCCGACATAAGAAGGGACACCACAAACACAAACACAGAAAACACACACGGCAAAAAGAGGATCCAGTTTCCTACCGCCTGGCCCGCATAGAAAAAGCTGGACCACAGGGAGGTGACAGGCAGAAGGACCGCCAGGAAGAAGGTGGGATACGAGCGCCAGAAGTTAGTGCGGAAGGACTGCCAGAACTCCCGGACGGTGACGCTGCGGTCCTCCGCCATTCTCCGGGACATGTGGTTCATAGCCAAAAGCGCGGGGGGCAGGGTGACCAGAGGCACCAGGGAGAGGCAGGTGAGGGCATCCACCTTCACAATGGTCAGCCACTCCCGGGAGAAGATCTCCAGCAATCCGGAGGGACCGGTGCGCTCCTGGCGGCGGCGAAAATCATTGGGATTGAAAAACATCTGGTGCCTCCTTAGTTACGGACCTTGGGCGCCTTGGGCTGGCTTTGCTCGGCGCTCTGTTTTTTCTCCAGGGCCATGAGATCCTCCTGGCGCCATACTCGGGGGGGCAGGCCCTGATATTTGCGGAACACCTTGGAGAAGTACAGCTGGTTGGGATAGCCCACCATACTGGCCACCTCTCCGATGCTCATGTTGGTGTTTCGCATGAGCTCCATGGCCTTGTTCACCCGGTAGCGGGCCAGGTACTCCTGGGGCGTCTGGCCCATGACTTCCTTGAACAGGCGGCTGAAGTAGGTGCGGTTGAGACCGCAGAAGCTGGCAATCTGTTCGATGCGGATGTCATCCCGGTAGTACTGGTCGATGAAGTGGATGGCCTCCCGGATGTAAAAGCCCTGCTGGGACAGGCCCCGCACCCGCTGCTTGGAGGAGGAGCTGTCGATCAGAGCGTCCAGGAAAAGGTAGAAGTGGGCCATCAGCTTCAGGGACGAGAATTGGGCGTGGTTGGCAATAAACAGCAGCTCATCCCTCACCGGCTGGGACATGTCGGGCTGGATGGGGGTGTAGACCGGCTGGTCCTCCCCCAGCCCGGCCAGGGTCAGCCGGTACTGGGCCTGGACTCCGCCAAATTCCACCCAGGTGTAGGCCCAGGGGTCTTTTTCGTCGGCACAGTAGGTAGTCACCTGGTTGGGGCAGATCAGGAAGCCCTGCCCGGCCCGCAGAGGATAGGTCCGAACGGAGCCGTCCCGCTGCCGCACCTCCAGGTGTCCCTTCCCGGAAATGATGTAGTGGAAGAGGTAGTTGTTGCGCACATGGGGCCCATAGGAATACAGGGACTCGCACTGCTCCCAGCCGAACTGCACCAAAAACAGGTCTACAAAATTTTCATGGGGAAACACAGAAAAGCGTCCCTGGTCCATGGGTCATTCTCCTCTCAAAATGAGTCAAACACGCTCCAGATCAAATTGCAGCGCCTGATACTCCTGCAGGATGGGCAGGGCCAGGCCGCCGTACATCAGCTGATCGCCGCCGTACACTTCGCCGTTGACTTTATAGTCCGCATTGGGGTCCAGTCCCTTCAGCCGCAGCAGGGGACGAATGGGATTGGCGTGTCCCACCCCCATGACCACGCCCACCAGAGCGCGGCTCTTGTCGGGGGAAACATGCATCCAGGCGTTGAAGGCCTCCTGCCGGAAGGGGTTGCTGAGGCGGTAGTAGTCGCCCCGCAGCACCAGGTCCCAACAGCTGCGGAAGTGCTGGATCTGGGTGCGGACCTCCTCCATCTCCTCAGAAGTGATCTCGTTAAGGTCCAGCTCATAGCCAAAGGTACCTGCGGCAGCTACCACGCCTCGGGTGTGCATGGAGACGCTGCGGCCGGTCTGGCCGTTGGGCACGGCGGACACATGGGCGCCCACCGCTGCGCAGGGATAACAGAAAGAAGTACCGTACTGGATGCGCAGGCGCTCGATGGCGTCGGTGTTGTCGCTGCACCAGATCTGGGGGGTGTAGTAGAGCATACCGCAGTCAAAGCGTCCGCCGCCGCCGCTGCATCCCTCGATGAGCACCTGGGGGAACTCCTGATGGAGCATCTCCAGGATCTCGTACACGCCCAACACATAGCGGTGGTACACCTCGCCCTGGCGCTGGGCGGGAAGGGCGGCGCTCCACACGTCGGTGAGGCTGCGGTTCATATCCCACTTGATGTAGGAGATAGGGGCGCTGTTCAGCGTGGCCCGGAGGTTATCCATAATGTACTGGCGCACCTCGGCCCGGGTCAGATCCAGCACCAGCTGGGAGCGGCCCCGGGTCATGGGACGGCCAGGCACCTGGAAGGCCCAGTCGGGATGGGCCTGGTAGAGGTCGGAGTCCTCGTTGACCATCTCCGGCTCCACCCAGAGGCCAAACTTCATGCCCATCTCCTCGATGCGGTGGGCCAGGGGGCCCAGGCCGCCAGGGAGCTTGGTCTGGTTCACATTCCAGTCGCCCAGACCGGCAAAGTCATCATTGCGTTTGCCGAACCAGCCGTCGTCCATGACCATCATCTCCACGCCCACCTGGCTGGCCGCCTTGGCAATGGAGCAGATCTTCTCTGCGTCAAAGTCGAACAGGGTGGCCTCCCAGTTGTTGATGAGGATGGGCCGGCGCTGGTCCTTCCAGGGGCCCCGGCACAGGTTGAGACGGATCGCCCGGTGGAACTGGCGGCTCATGTGGCCCAGTCCCTGGGCGGAGAATACCATCGCCGCCTCCGGGGTGGTAAAGGACTCGCCGGGCTGGAGCTTCCAACGGAAGTGGAAGGGATTGATCCCCAGAGTCAGGCGGGTCTCGTGGAACTGGGTATACTCGGTGTTGGCCTGGAAACTACCGGAGTAGACCAGAGCCACGCCCCAGCAGCGTCCGGCATCCTCGGTGGTCTCATGGTCACACAGCACCACAAAGGGATTTTGCTGATGGCTGGACGTACCGCGGACGCTGCCTACGGTGTGGACCCCCTGGGTCAGAGGCATCCGAACCGGCTCCCGCTCCCGGGCATAAGCGCCGCCCAGGGTAATGAGGTCGTGCTCACCAGCGGGGAAGTCCAAGCATACCGAAGATACCCGCTCCAGCTCCATGGGGCTCTCGCCCCCATTGCGCACCCGTACAGCCCGGGTGATCAGATCGTACTCCTCCAGCACGCCGTACAGCAGTTCAACCTCCAGGCCGGTGCAGCTGTCCCGCAGCTCCACAGACAGGGTCTGGGCGGTCACACCCTCATCGTAGAAGGCGGGCAGCCCCTCCAGGGCATACTTTCCTTCCCGGACGGTGTGGCCCACATAGCGCAGATCCACGGTGCGGCTTCCCTTTCCACAGGTGGCCTCCACGCTGGGCACACGGAAGTCGCCTACGCCGCAGGAGGAGTACTCCTGAGGCAGGGTATCCAGCGAGTAGGTGCGGTCCTTCCCTACTTCGTAGGGGTTGGGCGAAAAACCACGGTCCTCGTGCACGATGCGGTTGGACAGGTCACCGCCCCGCAGGCGGGGGCCGTAGTAGGTATGCAGCAGCACTCCCGTGGAGTCCACCTTCATCTGATAGGTGGTGGCGGCAGTGCTCAGAGTAATAGTATTGCGGCGTTCATCAAAGAAAATCATAACTGGTCATCCTTAAATTATAGAGTGCGCAAATGGGCGGCCTGCCGCCTGGGGCGGCCCAAACAGGCCGCCCCAGGAACAACAGATTCTTATTTGCCGCCGGTAAGGGCAATGCCCTCGATAAACTGGCGCTGGAAAATGAGGTACAAAATCAGCATGGGGATCATAGCGAACAAGCTGCCCGCCATGAGCACGGGGTAGTTGGTCATAAACTGGCCCTTCAGGGTGGCCAGGCCGGAGGACAGGGTCATCAGGTTGATGTCGGTGTTCACCACCAGAGGCCACATGAGGTCGGCATAGGCAAACACGGCGGTGAAGATGGTCAGGGCGGCCACCGAAGTGCCGGTCAGGGGCAGCATCACCTTGGTAAAGGTCTGCCACTGGTTGCAGCCATCCAGGTAGGCGGCCTCACCGATCTCGTTGGGGATGCCCATGTAGGCCTGACGCAGGAAGAAGGTACCAAAGGCGCTGACCAGGCCGGGGAAGATCAGGGCGAAGATGCTCTCGGTCAGGCTGACCTTGGCCAGCATCTGATACTGAGGAATGACGAAGATCTGAGAGGGCATCATCATCTGTACCAGTACCAGGGTGAACAGCACGTTCTTGCCCTTGAAGTTCAGCTTGGCGAAGGCGTAGCCGGCCATGGAGCTGAACACGATGGCGCAGATCACACGCACCAGCACCATAATGATGGTGTTGATGTACAGGTTGACAAAGGGCAGGCTGGTGAGGGCGTCCTTAAAGTTGGACCACACGATTTTTGCAGGGAAAATCGTAGGCGGGATCTGTACGCTCTCAGACAGGGACTTGAGCGAGGTGAGGATCATCCACAGGAAGGGGAAGATCCTCAGCAGGGAACCTGCGATCAGGAAGAGGTAGGTAAGCCCCGTGGCAATGCCGCGGCTGCGGCTCATAGTTCCGGTTTTCATCTGACTTCCTCCTTCCTTACACGTCGTAGTTGACCCACTTCTTCTGACCGATGAACTGGATGACAGTCACGATACCGATCAGGAAGATGGTCCAGATCACGATGGCAGAGGCATAACCCTTGTTGCCCGCCACGAAAGCCTCCCGATAGAAGAGGTACATCAGGCTCTGTACGTCGGGCAGCACCGGGTTGGACTGGTCGATCATCATGTAGATGAGGTCATACACCTTCAGGGAGGCCATCATACGTATGATGAGGGTGACGAACAGGGTGGGAGAGATCATGGGCAGGGTAATGGAGAAGAACTGCTTGATGCGGCCGGCGCCGTCGATGCGGGCGGCCTCATAGTAGCTCTTGGAGATATTCTGCAAGCCGGACAGCAGCAGCACGGCGTCGTAGCCGATGGAGCTCCAGATGGCCACGATGGCGCAGGCCACAATGGCGGTCTTGGGGGCGGTCAGCCAGCTGATCTTGGTGCACAGGATCTGATTGATAATACCATATTCGCCGTTAAACATCCAGCGCCAGACCATGGCGATGGCGGCGGGAGCACACACCATGGGCAAAAAGTAAATGGCCCGGAAGCCACTTTTAAACTTTACCTTGGCGTTGAGGAGGATAGCCACCAGCAGAGCCAGGATGATGCCCACAGGCACAGTCAGAATACAGAAGAGGATGGTGTTCCAGGTCGCCTTCCAGAACTCGGGGGACTGGAACATCTGGATGTAGTTGTCAATGCCATTAAACTCCGAAGCGCCAAAGGTCTTGGTCTTGGAGAAGCTGAGGATAAAGGTTTGGATCAGGGGATAATAGTTCAAAACCAGCAGACCGATGATGGTAGTAGCCACCATCAGCCATGCCCAGTGCTGCTCCTTGCGGGCAGCGATGGATTGGGCTTTGCGCATGGATTTCTACTCCTTTCACTCTTCGGCGGGCGGCCGAAGCCGCCCGCCGCGGATCGTTTTCTGCTTTTGAGAGACGATCAGCCCTCTGCGATGGCCTGGTTGATGATGTCGTTGCAGTTCTTCAGGCCCTCGTCCACGCTGACCTGGCCGCCGTAGATCTTGAGCATCTCATCGTTGACCTTGCTCTTCCACACGGGGCGGGTGGCGTCGTTGACGGACTGGACGGAGTAGTCGAACATATCGATGCAGGCCTGCACGTTCAGCTTGTAGTCAAACTGATCAAAGGCGTCGATCCAGGCCTGCTCAGTGCCCTCATAGCCGGAGATGGCAGCGCCGTAGGAGGACTGGAGCTTCTGGGCCTCCTCGCTGCCCAGCCACTTCAGGAAGTTCATAACGGTCTCGTTGTCCTGACTTTTGGCAGAGGTGGAGTAGTGGGAGTAAGTGTCGTCGTCATACAGGTCGGTGACGTCAGCCAGCATACCGCTGTCGGCGTACAGCAGGATCTGGTTGGTGTGCATTCAGAAGACGTCAGGCAGGTTGCCGGAGCCGGCGGCGGCCTCCAGCTTGGTCCAGTACTCGTCCCAGCTGGTGACCTGGACCTCGATGGTCACATCGGGATTCTGCTCGTGGTAGGCATCGGCCAGGGCCTGCATGGCCTCGCGCTGGGAGTTGTCCCAGATCTGCATGGTCAGCTTGCCGTCGCTGCCGGCGTCGCTGCCGCCGCTGCTTCCGCAGGCGGTAGCGGTGAAGGCCATGGCAGCAGCCATGAGGACGAGGGCGGTTCGTTTCAGATGTTTCATGTTTTTTCTCCTTTCAACACATGGAATGGTGTGGAGGAGGACCGGCTGTGTGCCCCTTCCCAGGCACATCGCTGCACCGGATCCGCGCTCCCAGTTCCGCGTACTGCGGTTTTGACGAAATTAGTGTAGCATCTTTCCATATCGGCTGAAAATGGAAGCAAGTTTTTCGAATATGTTCAAAAGCGATTTTAATATTATTTCTGTATATATCAAAATACATTTTGTCATTCTTTGTGCGGATTTCACAACTTTCGCATGGTTTCACAGTTTTAATCGTCAGTTTTTTTCGTTTTAAACAAGGCAACACGCCTAAAAAAACAAATGTGCATCCAGTTCTTCCTGTCATTTTGTCGGGTTCCAAGGATGTGCCGCCCCATAAACTTGTTAATATGTTGTTTTTCCATGTCTTTCATGCCCTTGAAAAGGCCGCGGCAGAGCTCTGCGCATATACGCGTAATGCTCTGCCGCGGCCAAATGGACCCTTATAATTCCAAAATATACCGCTCGTAGCCGTTTACTACCCGGGTCTGCCCATAGCGGCTCTCCCGGGGGATATTTCGTCCGTAATTGAGGTGGGTGTGTCCGTGGAGAAACAGGGCAGGCTGATACTTGTCCAGCAGCTTGTTGAAGGTCTCAAAGCCCGTGTGGCACAGATCGTGGCAGTCCACCATCCCCTTTCCCGGCGCATGGGTCAGCAGGATGTCAAAGCCCCGCTTGCGCATGATCCGGGGCAGCAGCCGCCACACCCGCCGGTTCATCTCCTTCTCGGTGTACTGGTTGACCCCATTCTTGTAGCGCATAGAGCCTCCCAGGCCCAAAATGCGCAGTCCATTGTATTCATAGAGGTCTCCATCAATGCAGATGCAGCCCAGAGGCGGCTCCTGCTCATAGCGGTCGTCGTGGTTGCCCCGGACATAGAGCACAGGACAGTGTGCAAAGGTGGCCAGAAAAGAGAGGTAGCTGGCCTTCACATCCCCGCAGGAGAGGATCAGGTCAATTCCCTCCAGCTTGTCCGGGGTGTAGTAGTCCCAGAGATACCGGGACTCGCAGTCGGATACTACCAGAATCTTCATGGGTCAACGCTTCCCTCCAGGCCTTGGATTCCCTGGAGCTTCACCAGCTCCTGGGCTTTGAGGGTCAGCTCATCAAAGGCGGGGATGCGCCCTTCCACATAGGCGGACAGCCAGTTCATGGACAGGATCTGATCGGCAGGCAGAGGCGCGTCATCCCCATAGATCACCCGGCCCTGCTGGTCCATCAGCACGCCGTAGAAGGGGTCCAGCCGGTCCTCCCGGATGGCGTCCCGGAGCACGCTTGCCAGTCGGCGGGTGCCGATGGGCAGACGGCGGGAGCACAATACACCTACGATTCCCTGGGTCATGCCCCACCAGTAGCTGATGGCGCTGCTGCCTCGCTCCTCCTGCTTCCAGCTTCCTTCCACCACCCGGCGCACCAGACTGCGGTACAGCCGTCCCCAGTGGCACTGGATCAGCGCCAGGTTGTGCATGCCGTGCATGTCATTGCCGGTATTGGCGGCCAGACGGTCCAGATGGTCGATATATACGATCCCCTTTTCGTGCAGACGCTCTACGCCGCCGCCTTCCTTCAGGTTGGCCCACTCCAGATAGACCCGGGCGTTGGCGTTGACCATCCGCGCTCCCTGGGCAAAGGCGTTGATGCCGGCGATGCTTCCGTAAGTGGGGTAGTCGGCCACATATCCGATGCGCCCATCCTGGACCAGGGTACCGGCAATGGCTCCCTTGATAAATTTGGCGTCATACAGGCGGGGATAGTAGGTGCGCACCGAGGGGTAGGCGGTGTTCAGCGAACAGTTGAGGATCTTCACGTCCGGATGAAGCACCGCCGCCTTCACGCTGGGCAGCAGCAGCTTGGGGGTGGTGGTGAAGATCATGTCCGCACCCTTTTTCACCGCATCCTCGATGGCCTCATCGGCCTGCTCGTCGGTGAGCACATTCTCATAGGAGAGGGTGCGCACCTGGTCGCCCATGGTGTTGCCCAGCAGGTAGCGGCCATACTCATGGTTATAGACCCACTTGGAGGTAGCCGCCGAGCCGCCGTGGATAAAGGCGGCGCAGATCTTTCCCGTGGTGGAGAAGGAGAACAGGGGTTTCTTTACCGCGTCCTCCAGCACCAGAGTCGCTCCTGCATTCTCCAGCCGGTTGAGGATCTCAGGGCGGATCTTCACCAGCTCTTTCCCGATCTCCGAGGAGAGCTTGTTGCGGGACTGCTGATAGCCGAAAATTTTCAGATAGACCAGCAGTGCCACCGAAATATACCGCCGGTCGGCGTTATCCCGGTAGCAGGCATCCCGGAACATATAGTAGAAGGAGCGGAAGGCATAAATTTCTTCCGCACTCCACGCCTCCCGGTTGGTGCGGCCCAGAGCCTGGAGCAGCTCCCGGTACTCCCCCGGCCGCTTGAAGACCACAAAATTCAACCCGGTCATCTGGTAGAAATCCAGAAACTCGTAGTAGGCCACCACCTCCGGGTCGTCCGAGGGCTTGGGCAGCAGCCGGGTAACTACACCGGGGATGGAGATGGCGCCGAAGTATTTCAGCACACTCACCCGCTTGTGGCCCTCCACCACGTAAAAGTGGTTGAGGTACTCCACCGCCTTGATGGGGTCCCGGATGCCCTCCTCCAGGTGGGCCTTGCACAGGTTAGACCACTTGTGGGCAAACTCACTCTCCTCCTGGAGCACGGGGTAAAAGCCCCGGGAGAAGGCATTTTTCCGCAGATCGTTGCAGGTGCCGTCAATCAGTTCGCTGGGGATCTCCACCACACCCAGAGATTCCCGCCGCACCGCCAGGGTATCCGGATTTTCAGGAAGGACCCGCAGACCCGGTTCTTCTCCCCGGGCAATGGCCTCCTTCTCCTCCTTCAGACCCTGGCGCATCGCTTTATGATACTCTTCCAAAGGCATAAGCTGTCTCCTCTCAAACCCAAAAATCGGGCCGCCCGGACAGGCAAACCAACATTCCTATCAACAAGGTATCATGGGGGGAAGAAAATTTCAATTGTTTTCTTGTTTGAAAAATATTAACAAACCATACCCATTGTCTGATCAACCAAATTTTTGAATATATTTTTGTTGAAACGGCGAAGGGTGGTCCCCATTGCACCCGGGAGCCGTTTGTGCTATATTACCTTTGTAATCGATTTCAACTTTTTTCAATTCTATCAAGAAGGAGCGGACCGCTATGACGGATCTCACCACCATTGGAGAAGTGCTCATCGACCTGACCCAGACCGGGACAAACCAACAGGGAGTGCCCCTCTTCGCCGCCAACCCGGGAGGAGCGCCCGCCAACGTAGCCGTGGCCGCCGCCCGTCTGGGCGCCCGCACCGCCTTTTTAGGAAAGATCGGACGGGACGGATTCGGCGACTATCTGAAAAGCGTGCTGCAGGAAAACCAGGTGGACGTGGCCGGCCTGCGCACCGACGAGGGAGCCACTACCCTGGCAGTAGTCACCGTCTCCCCCTCCGGGGAGCGCTCCTTCCGCTTTATGCGGGGCGCCGACTGCAATCTGTCCCCCGACGAGGTGGACGTGCGCCAGCTGGAGGGGAGCAAAGTGCTCCATTTCGGCTCGGTCAGCCTGACTGCCGGACTGTCCCGTTCGGCCACCATCTTTGCCGCCCGCCACGCCCATCAGAAGGGCGTGCTGGTGAGCTATGACCCCAACTACCGCGCCTCCCTGTGGAAAACCCAGGACGAGGCCCAGCAGTGGATGCGTATTCCCCTGCCCCTGGTGGACCTCATCAAGCTCTCCGACGAGGAAGTGGCTCTGATGACCGACACCAACGACCCCGAGGAGGGCAGCCGCCGTCTGGAGGCGGAGGGCGTGCGCCTGGTGCTCATTACGCTGGGCGACAAGGGCTCCTTCTACCGTTGGCAGGGCAAGACCGGTCTGGTGCCCGGAGTCCCCACCAAGGTGGCCGACACCAACGGCGCCGGCGACACCTTCTTGGGTGCGGTACTCAGCCGCCTGGTCGCCCGGGGCGACAAGCCCTTGGAGGGCCTGACCACCCAGGAGCTGGAGGAGATCCTGGCCTTTGCCAACCGCGCCGCTTCGGTGACCTGCTCCCGCAGCGGAGCCATCCCCGCCATGCCCACCCTGGCGGAAATTCAGTAAGGAGGCCCTTGATATGAACGGGTTTAAGAATTGGAGCGTCATCCCCGCCCGCACCTGGCGTATCCGCCAGGCTGACGAGGGGGACGGCTGGCTGAAGATCCCCGCCATCCCCATCCCGGTGGGCGAGCTCACCCCCGCAGAAGTCCAGGAGGAGGCCGTCCAGCCCGCTCCTGTCCAGGCGCCGGAAGCTCCTGCGGAGGAGCCTGCAACGGTTCTTCCCAAGGCCGAAGAGGTCATCGAAGCGGTTGAGGAGCCCAAGGCTGAGGAGACCATCGAAGAGGCCGAAGAGCCTCAGGCCGAGCAGCCCGCTCCCGTCCATCCCGACCCCGACGCCTTCCAGCGCCGTCTGGACAGCCGCTATGACGAGCTCAAGTGGCTCTACTGCGAGCTCTACCACGGCGATATGGCCGCCTTTGACTACTTTGTCCAGATGCTCCGCCGCTGCTGGGCCCAGCGCAAGGACGCCCTGCGACTGCAGGACCAGCGCCGGGAAAACGATCCCGACTGGTACCGCCGCCGGGATCTGCTGGGCATGATGCTCTACACCAACGCCTTTGCCGGCACCCTGAAGGGTGTGGAAGAGAAACTGCCTTACATTCAGGAGTGCGGCGTCAACTATCTGCACCTGATGCCCCTGCTGGAGAGCCCCAAGGGCCGCAGCGACGGCGGCTACGCCGTGTCCAACTTCCGCCGGGTCCAGCCCGAGCTGGGGACCATGGAGGACCTGGAGTCTCTGGCCGACGCCTGCCGGGAGAAGGACATCAGCCTGTGCCTGGACTTTGTGATGAACCACACCAGTGAGGACCACGAGTGGGCCCGCAAGGCCCGTGCCGGAGAGCCGGGCTACCGGGAGCGCTACTTCTTCTATGATAACTGGGATATTCCCCGTGAATTTGAGAAGACGGTCCCCCAGGTGTTCCCCACCACTGCCCCCGGCAGCTTCACCTGGCTGGATGACTGCAAGCAGGTGGTCATGACCAACTTCTACCCCTACCAGTGGGATCTGAACTACGCCAACCCCGTGGTCTTCAACGACATGACGGAAAACCTCCTCTACCTCACCAACCGTGGCATCGATGTGATTCGTCTGGACGCGGTCCCCTACATCTGGAAACAGCTGGGCACCACCTGCCGCAACCTCCCCCAGGTCCACACTCTGGTGCGCATGATGCGCATGGTGTGCGAGATCGTCTGCCCCAGCGCGCTGCTGCTGGGCGAGGTGGTCATGGAGCCTGCCAAGGTGGTCCCCTACTTCGGCTCCCCGGAAAAGCCTGAGTGCCACATGCTCTACAATGTGACTACCATGGCCACCACCTGGCACACGCTGGCCACCGGGGACGTATCCCTGCTGCGCCACCAGATGGATACCGTGTGCGCCCTGCCCCGGGACTTTTTGTTCCTGAACTACCTGCGCTGCCACGACGACATCGGCTGGGGTCTGGACTACCCCTGGCTCAAGGAGCACTTCGGCACCGATGAGGTGACCCACAAGAAGTATCTCAACGACTGGTTCACCGGCAAGTGGCCGGGCAGCGACAGCCGGGGCGAGCTCTATAACGACGACCCCCGCCTGGGCGACGCCCGTCTGTGCGGCACCACCGCCTCCCTGTGCGGGGTGGAGGCCGCTGACTATGAGAAGAATCCCTTCAAGCTGGAGCGTGCCATCGCCTGCGACCTGATGCTCCACGCCTGGATGCTCACCCAGAGCGGCATCCCCGTGCTGTACAGCGGCGACGAGGTGGGACAGCTCAACGACTACTCCTACCACCACGACGGCGAGAAGTGGGACGACAGCCGCCACATCCACTGTGGCAATTTCCAGTGGGATCTGGCCCACATGCGCCGCGACGAGACCACCCGCCAGGGCAAGCAGTTCATGGGCCTGCGCCGTCTGGAGCAGATCCGGGCCGACGAGCCCGCCTTTGACGCCTGGGCCGACGTGTGGACCTTCGACACCGGCTGCCCCCATGTGCTGGGCGTAGGCCGCTGGTACCAGGGCCGCAAGCTCATCGCCATGTTCAACTTCAGCGACCAGTTCGTCACCGCCTCCTCCTGGGAGAAGGGTCCCTACCGGGAGCTGGTATACGGCGGCGACTTCGACGACCTGGGCCGGGTGGAGCTGTTCCCCTATGGCTTTGTCTGGATGCTTCACACCGAGGACTGACCCTATCCGCCCCCGGAGCAAAGGAGGCTCCCCCATATGACTATGAAGGAGATCGCACAGCTGGCCGGCGTATCCAGTGCCGCCGTCAGCCGCTACTTCAACGGCGGCTCCCTCAGCCAGCCCAAGCGGGAGGCCATCCAGGCCGCCATTGACCGCACCGGCTACCGCCCTGATGCGGCAGCCCAGTCCCTGCGAACCAAATCCACCGACTACATCGGCTTCATCGTCCCAAAAATCAGCTCCGACGCCGTCAGCCGGGTCACCGCGGGCGTCACCCAAGTCCTGTCCGAGCAGGGCTACCTGTGTCTGCTGGCCAACACGGACGACGATCCCCAGCAGGAGCTGACCTACCTGGACCTGTTTCAAAGCCGCTGCGTGGCGGGCATTCTGCTCATGGCCACCATTCTCACCCCCCGGCACCAGGAGATGCTGCGCCAGTGCTCCGTACCGGTGGTGGTAGTGGGCCAGCGCTCCCAAAACGTGCCCTGTGTCTACCACGACGACTTCAACGCCGCCCGGGAGCTGATGGACTGCCTCATCCAGCGGGGACGCCGGAAGCTGGTATACATCGGCGTCACTGAACTGGACGTGGCGGTGGGCCTCAACCGCCACCAGGGCGTGCGCGCCGCCCTCACCCAGGCCGGGCTCAGCCCCGACATTCCCACCCGTCTGAGCCCCTTCACCGTAGAGGGAGGTCGGGCGGCTATGGAGCAGCTGCTGGCCGAGCACCCCGACGTGGACGGGGTGATGTGCGCCACCGACCTCATTGCCCTGGGCGCTATGGAGGCCCTGCGGGCGGCGGGCAAGCGCCTGCCGGAGGACGTGAGCGTGGCGGGCATCGACGACAGCTGGGCCGGGATCCACATCTCCCCCAAGCTCACCACCGCTCACTTCTATTATGAGGACTGCGGCGCCGAGGCCGCCCGTCTTCTGCTGTCCATGGCGGACCAGAAGCGCCGGGACGACGCGCCGGTGCGCCAGACCATGCTGGGCTACACCGTGGTCCGGCGGGAATCGGTCTAAATCATTGTTTCGCCGCCAGAGGAAAAATATCCTCTGGCGGCGTTGTTTTTTCTTGAAGCCGGAGAAACATTGCGCTATGCTGTACCTGAATCCAAAAAGGAGGGATCTTCCATGGGACGACTGATCCGCCGCATGATCCAAAAGAAATGGGACGGGAATACCCAGCGGGACGCCATCCGTCTGGCCTCCCAGACGCCCCCTCAGGGGGTTGACGTGTGGGAGGGCCTGCCCTATGAGGAGGATGGCCATCCCATGCACACCCTGAACCTGTATCGCCCGGCAGGCGTGTCCGGTCCCCTGCCCACAGTGGTGGATATCCACGGCGGCGGCTGGATGTACGGGGACCGGCAGCTCAACCGCAACTACTGCATGTACCTGGCTTCCCGGGGCTACGCCGTTATGGGCATGAGCTACCGCCTGGTGCCTGAGGTGACGGTGGCGGGGCAGGTGCAGGACGTCTTTTCCAGCCTCCACTGGCTGGCTGAGCACGGAGCAGAACACGGCTTTGACCTCAGCCGGGTGCTGCTCACCGGGGATTCCGCCGGGGGACATCTCACCGGGCTCACCGCCTGCGTCCAGCTCAGCCCCGACCTTCAGAAGCCCTATCAGGTCGATCCCCTCCCCTTCTCTTTCTCCGCCCTGGCCATCGCCCATGGAGTGTGCGACGTGTACCGCTTCCGCCTGTTCACCCCCCTGCTGGACCGGGCTCTCACCCGGGAGTATCTCCACCTAATGCTGGGCCGTCCCTGGCGGCGCTCTCCCCTGCGAGGGCACGTCAGCTTCGAGGACACCGCTCCCGGTCTGCCTCTGCCTCCCATTCTGGTCATCGCCAGCCAGCCCGACCGCTACTACGCCCAGAGCCAGCGGCTCATGCGCTACCTGGACCACTCTCCCTTCCCCCACCAGGTGATCCACTGGTCCCGGCAGCAGAGTGCCAGAGCCACCCACGTCTTTGAAGTTGGCTGGTGGGACTGGCCGGAGAGCCGGGACACCAACGACCGCACCCTGGCCTTTTTTGACCAGGTGTGCCAGGGGGATTTTTCTTGAATTTTCCAGAGTTTCTGGTATACTGAAACATAGATTTTTTTGGCGGAACCCCCTGCCGGGTTCCGCCCATTCAACCCTGAAAGGAGACCCTGATTCCATGTACGACGCGCGCTTCAGCGGCATTCTTCTGGCCGTCTCCTCCCTGCCGGGCCCTTACGGCATCGGCTCTCTGGGGGCGTCCGCCCGCCGCTTTGTGGACTTTCTGTCCGAGTCGGGCCAGAGCTATTGGCAGATCCTGCCTCTGGTCCCCCTGGGCCACGGAAATTCCCCCTACATGTCCACCTCCGCCTTTGCGGGCAACCCCCTGCTCATCGACCTGGACGAGCTGGCCGCCCAGGGCCTGCTTACCACCGAGGAGCTGGAATCTGCCCGGTGTGAAAATCCGGACCGGGTGGACTACGAACGCCTCAACGCCACCCGCATTCCCCTGCTGCGCAAGGCCTTTGAGCGCTACGCCCAGCTCCCCGCCGCCCAGCAGCAGGAGGAGCCCGACCTGCCCTGGCTGGCCGATTACGCCCGCTTTGCCGCCCTCCACGACCAGTATGATACCAGCTGGGAGGAGTGGCCCGAGGACGCCCAGCCCGACCCCGATGGGGTGGCCTTCCACATCTTTCTCCAGGACACCTTCTACCGCCAGTGGTTCCATTTAAAGGAGTACGCCAACCAGAAACACATCCGCATCATGGGCGACATCCCCTTCTATCTCTCCGCCGACAGCGTGGAGCGCTGGTCCCACCCGGAGCTGTTCCAGCTGGATGAGGATGGCCATCTGGCCAATGTGGCCGGCGTGCCCCCGGACGCCTTCACCGCCGACGGCCAGTTCTGGGGCAACCCCCTGTACGACTGGAAGGGCAACAAGAAGGGCGTCTTTAACTTCTGGCGGGAGCGCATCACCTGGTGTGCCCGGCTCTACGACGCCATCCGCATCGACCACTTCCGCGCCTTCCACACCTATTGGTCCATTCCCGCCGACGCGGAGACCGCCAAGGAAGGCCACTGGGAGCCCGGCCCGGGCATGGAGCTGCTGAAAACTCTCCAGCGCACCGCTCCGGAGCTGGAGCTCATTGCCGAGGACCTGGGCGACCTGGATGCCGACGCGCTGAAATTTGTGCGCACCTGCGGCATCCCCGGCATGAAGGTGCTGGTCTTTGCCTTTGACCACCTGGGTGAGAGCGCCTATCTGCCCCACAACTGTGAAAAATTCTCCGTGGTGTATACCGGCACCCACGACACCCCCACCTTCATGGAGTTTTTGACCCAGGGCAACCCCGACCAGGCCCGCTTTGCCCGGCAGTACCTGCGCCTGCGGGAGGACGAGGGACTGGGCTGGGGCCTCATTGCCGGAGCCTGGGCCTCGGGCAGCTATCTGGCCATGGCCCCCCTCCAGGATGTGCTCAGCCTGGGGGCTGACGCCCGGATGAACACCCCCGGCACCTCCGGCGACCACAACTGGTCCTGGCGGGTACGTATGGACGCCTTCAACCCCTATGTCTCCGGCAAGCTGCGGGAAATTACCCGCACCTACCGCCGGTGCCTGTAAGCGATCAAAACGCGCTCTGAGATTCCTCTCAGAGCGCGTTTTCTTGTTTCAGGCCCAACATGTGCCGCCACGACAGCCAGCTCCGGTGGAGGAGCAGCCCCAGCGGCAGAAACAGCCACGGGGCTTTCTGCATCCGCCAGGCAACCAAACTGGCCCAAGGCAGCGGTATCTGCAGGCTCACACAATAGGTGATCCATATCGCCAGAACCGCCATTCCCATCCCCATCCACAGCGGCTGGGGGCGAGTGGGTACGGGGTTCAAAATTTTTCCCAGCCACATCCCGGACAGCAGCGCCAGAAGGGAGCAGCCATACAATCCCATCCAGAGATATCCACTGCCCACAGGCACAAACCAGACCGAGCCAATCAGTTCCGGCCGCCCCAGCCAGCTGTGTACCAGGGCCATCACGCCCCAGAGCAGCGCCCCGACTCCTCCGCTCACCGCCGCCCATACCATAAGCCGGCGTGTGGTGCCCTGGGCCGCAGTCTGCTCCGGTCCGTAGAGCACCTGGAGCAGATCCACCCCCAGGCAGTCGGCAATGGCCTGGAGGGTCTCCACGTCGGGCCGGGTTTTTCCCAGTTCCCACAGGGAGACGGTCTGCCGGGTCACATATAGCCGCTGGGCCAACTCCTCCTGGGTCAGCCCGGCACGCTTGCGCAGGCTGCGGATGTGCTTCGCGATGGATAAACGCATAACCACTCCCCCTTTCTGCCTTGATCATACCAAATATGCCCCCGTTTTGTCACGCAAGGATCCCTTGCAGAGAAAAAGCCGGGAAGCGAAGCTCGCTTCCCGGCTAAAAACCGTGCTGTTATTCCTTTGTCTCCTCAGAGTCAGAGGCGTTTTCCTCCTCCGGCTGGGCCGGGGACTCCGGTTTGTCGGAGTCGTCAGAGGCTTGATCCTCCGGCTTGGCGTCGCTGCCCTCGTCCTCCTGGGGAGGCAGAGGGGGCTTGATCTCCTCGCTGACCATATGGATATTCTTGGCGGGAGGCTCAATATCCCCGGGCAGAGGCTTTGCCTTGGCGTGGGTGGATGCGTAGGCGTCCTCCACCAGGGCGGGGTCGCGGCCCTCAATAATGGCCACCATCTCGCCGCCGGTGATGGTCTCCTTCTGCAGCAGGTACTCCACCACCTTGTGTATATCCTCCAGGTTCTCCTGGAGCAGTTCCACCGCCGCCTTGTAGCACTGGTCCAGAATGATCTTGACCTCTTTATCCATGATGGCGGCAGTCTCCTGGGCACAGTCCAGACCGTAGCCGCCGTCCAGATACTGGTTGCGGACGGAACCCAGAGCCATCATGCCGAACTCGTCGCTCATACCGAACATGGCGACCATGTTCCGGGCGATGTTGGTGGCCTCCTGGATATCCTGAGAGGCACCGTTGGTCATGGTGTGCATCACCACTTCCTCGGCGGCACGGCCGCCCATGGAGACGGTAATCTTGGCCATGAGCTCTTCCTTGGTGCGCAGGTTGGTCTTATCCTCCTCGGGCATCAGCAGGGTGTAGCCCAGAGAACCCTCGGTGTGGGGGACGATGGTGATCTTCTGCACCGGCTCGGCGTTCTTCTGCTTGTAAGCCACCATGGCGTGGCCCACCTCGTGATAGGCAACCAGCTTCTTTTCAAACTCGGTGAGCACGGAATTTTTCTTCTCGCTGCCGGCGATGACAAACTCGAAGGAAGCCAGCAGGTCCTCCTGGGTCACCAGGCGGCGGCCATGGCGCACGGCCCGCAGGGCGGCCTCGTTGACCAGGTTGGCCAGATCCGCGCCCACACATCCGGCGGTAGCTAGAGCGATCTTCTTCAGATCCACGTCCTCAGACAGCTTGATCTTCCGGGTGTGCACCTGGAGGGTGGCCAGACGGCCAGCCAGGTTGGGCCGGTCAATGGTGATGCGCCGGTCGAAGCGGCCGGGACGCAGCAGAGCCTTATCCAGCACCTCGGGCCGGTTGGTGGCGCCCAGGACGATGATACCCTTGCTGGGGTCAAAGCCGTCCAGCTCAGCCAGCAGCTGGTTGAGGGTCTGCTCCCGCTCGTCGTTGCCGCCCATGCGGTTGTCGCGGGACTTACCGATGGTGTCGATCTCATCGATGAAGATGATACAGGGGGCCATCTTGGCGGCCTCTTTGAACAGGTCACGGACACGGCTGGCGCCCACGCCCACGAACATCTCCAC
>CDTY01023707.1_pt1 | contig 47221 bp, 42 predicted proteins | sample 557731 | NCBI WGS metagenome assembly CDTY01 (sample SAMEA3182101, study PRJEB8094) | gut metagenome | biome: human; feature: gut; material: Stool; isolation source: human stool | place: Canada | collected 2013-02-12
AATCCATCTTTTCTCGCTGCCGATTCAATCTATTGTGTGACGCGAACTCCCCGGCATCCGGTGGTTCAACCTGCTCAAATCGAACGCTGCAACAAGAGGATGACTGACAGTCTTTCCGGCGGACATAGAAGCCCAAGGAGGCGATGGTCAGCCAGTTGCTCCTCTCATTGTAGCTTAGGCACGAGATGGAGGGAAAGCCGGACTGGCTGCCCGGCTTTCCTGTCCAAATATATTGTAATAGGAGGCCGATGACATGGCGCTGGACGATGAACAACTGTTATTAAAGCAGCTGCCCCACAGTGTGGAGGCGGAGCAGGCAGTGCTGGGCTCCATGCTCATCGACCCCCGCTGCGTCCCCGAGGTTATTGACCAGCTGCGCCCCGACGACTTCTACTTGCGGCAGAACCGGGACATCTACGAGACCATCTACTCCATGTTCAACTACTCCCTCACCATCGACCCGGTGACGGTGCTGGAGAACATGAAGCAAAACGGGGTCTATGACGAAAATAACTCCCGGGGGTATCTGCTCCAGCTCATGGACACCACCCCTACCGCCGCCAATGTAAAGGAATACATCGGCATCATCAAGGACAAGACCCTGCTGCGCCGGGTGGCAGAGACGGCAGGCGAGCTCACCGCCCTCATTCAGCAGGGCACCGACACCGGCCAGGACATCCTGGAGGCCGCCGAGCAGCGCATCTACGCCATCCGCCAGGGCCGGGCCGCCCGGGGTCTGACCCCCATCTCGTCGGTGCTGCTGGATGTATACGACCGTCTCACCGAGCTGGCCGAGAGCGACAGCACCATCCCCGGCCTGTCCACCGGCCTTACCGATTTGGACCGGGCCATCTCGGGCCTCAATAAATCCGACCTCATTCTCCTGGCCGCCCGTCCCGGTATGGGCAAGACCTCCATGGCTTTGAACATCCTGCTGGAGGCGGGCAAGCGGTCGGGAAAGAACGTGGCCTTTTTCTCCTTGGAAATGAGCCGGGAGCAGCTGGCTCTCCGCCTCATCTCCAGCGAGTGCTTTGTAGACAACAAAAAGCTGGTCACCGGTAAGCTCACCGAGGAGGACTGGGAGAAGGTGGCGGTGGCCGCCGACTCTCTCAACCGCTCCATGATCCTCATTGACGACGACTCCTCGGTCAGCGTGGCCGACATCAACGCCAAGTGCCGTCGGGTGGACAACCTGGGATTGGTCATCATCGATTACCTCCAGCTGATGCAGTCCGCTGGCGGAAAGCAGTATTCCGGAGAAAACCGCCAGCAGGTGGTCTCCGACATCTCCCGCGCCCTGAAGATCATGGCCAAGGAATTGAACGTCCCCGTTCTCTGCCTCAGCCAGCTCTCCCGTGCCAACGAGAGCCGCAGCGACAAGCGCCCCATGCTCTCCGACCTGCGTGAGTCGGGCGCCATCGAGCAGGACGCCGACATCGTTATGTTCCTCTACCGGGAGGGCTATTACGACAAGGACACCCCCAACCCCAATTTGGCCGAGTGTATCATCGCCAAAAACCGCCACGGCGAGACCCGCACCGTGGAGCTGCAATGGCTGCCCGAGTTCACCACCTTCAGCAACATGGAGTGGCAGCACGAGGAGTAAGCCGAATTTTTCCCTTTTGGAGTGGTTATGAGCGACCGTATGGAACAACTGATCCAGGAACACCGCCTCATCCCCCCCGGCAGCACGGTGCTGTGCGCTGTGTCCGGAGGGGCGGACTCGGTATACCTGCTTCATCGGCTCTATTGCCTGCGGCGGGAGCTGAACTTCACCCTGGTGGCCGCCCATTATGATCACCGCCTGCGGGGTGCAGAATCCACACAGGACGCCAAATTTGTGGAAGAATTTGTCCGGCTGTGCTGTCCCGCCGAGCGGCTCTACACCCCGGAAGGTTCCGGGAAGGAACTGCCCGGGGTGAGGCTCATCACCGGCGGCGGCGACGTGGCCGGAGAAGCGGCCCGGCTGCGCCAAGGCCTGGAGGAGACCGCCCGGCAGATGCGCTACGCCTTTCTCCAAACTGCCGCTCAAGAGGTGGGGGCGAATCTCATCGCCACCGCCCATAACGCCAGTGACAACGCCGAGACGGTGCTGCTCCACTTAGGACGGGGCAGCGGTCTGCGTGGCCTGGCCGGGATGCCCCCCAAGCGGGGCAATCTCATCCGTCCCCTGCTCACCACCTCCCGGGAGGAGATCGAGAACTACCTGCGCTACCGCGGTCTCCCTTGGCGTGAGGACGCCACCAACCGGGACGACGCCTACGCCCGCAACCGGCTGCGCCACCAGGTGCTGCCGGTGCTGGAGGACCTGTTTCCCGGGTTTCTCTCCCGCATCAGCCAGACCTGCGCCCACCTGCGGGAAGATGAGGACTACCTCTCTTCCCTGGCCGCCCAGGCGGTGGAGAGCGCCCGGTGGGAGGGGGAGGACCTGATTCTCCCTGCCGCTGCCCTTGCTGACCAGCCCCAGAGCGTGGCCATTCGGGGCGCCCGGATGCTCATCGGCTCCATGACGGCAGGCAATGACAACTGCGCGGCCCCCCATCTGGAGGGGCTGCTGAACCTTTGCCGGGGGAGCGATCCCTCCGCCCGGCTGGATCTGCCCGGCGGACTCACCGCCCGGCGCCGCTACGGAGAGCTGGTGCTCTCCCGCTCTGCCCCCACTCCCCTGTCCCCCAGGGATTTGAACCTGGCGGGAGAGACCCGGGCCGGAGACTGGACCGTGCGCTGCCTCCCCGGCACCTACCAGGGAGAGCGGCAGTCCCCCCTGGACTGCTGGCTGGCCCAGGAAGCGGCTCCCATGCCCACCCTGCGCCCCCGGCGCACCGGGGATGTGCTGGCCCCGCCCGGGCGGCACGAAAAGAGCGTAAAAAAGTGGATGATTGACCAAAAGATCCCCGCCTGCTGCCGGGACGCCGTCCCTGTGGTGGACGTGGGCGGCACCGCCGCCGCTGTGGCCCTGCTGGGCCCCCACCGGGACTTCGTGCCCCGGAAGGGACAGCTCAGCTGGCACATCACCTTTGTTCCCCCGGACTATCTGGCCCGCTAGGCGTCAGATTCCGCCCCCTTTCCCCAGGGGAATATGCTACTCTACTGTATTGTGAGGAAGGAAGAAAACTATGTTAGAGAAAGACATCCAGGAAGTCCTGTTTTCCCAGCAGCAGCTGGAGGAGCGTGTGGACCAGATCGCCCAGGAGATTACCCGAGACTACGCCGGCAAGGAGATCGTCCTGATCAGCGTGCTGCGGGGCTCCTTCGTGTTCATGGCCGACCTGTGCCGCCGCATCGACCTGCCCTGCACCATCGACTTTATGTCCGTCTCCTCCTACGGAAGCGGCACCTCCTCCACCGGCCAGGTTCAGATCACCAAGGACCTGTCCGGGGATATCTCCGGCAAGCACATCCTGGTGGTGGAGGACATTCTGGACTCGGGCAACACCCTGAGCTACCTGCTCAAGCTGCTGGAGCAGCGCAAGCCTGCCTCCATCCGTCTGTGCACCCTGCTGGACAAGCCCGAGCGCCGGATCAAGCCTGTGGAGGTCCACTACTCCGGCTTTACCATCCCCGACGCCTTCGTGGTGGGCTACGGCCTGGACTACGCCGAGCACTACCGCAATCTGCCCTATATCGGCATCCTGAAACCCGAAGTCTACGGGGGCTGAGCCCCTTTGAAATTCGCAGCGGCGGAATCCAGCCCCATGGGGTGTGCCGGTTGGCGGACCGCCAGCCCCATCCGCCGGAAAGGAAGTGAGTCCCTTGAAGCGCTTTAGCCCAAGGGATCTGGCCCTGTACCTGCTGCTTTTGCTGCTCACCCTCTTTGCGGTGAACACCCTGCAGCAGATGAACCGGGCCGACGATCCCTCCTACAGCCAGATCCGCACCCTGTTTGAGCAGGAGAAGGTGAAAAACTTCTCCGTAAAGGACAACGTGCTCACCATGACGGTACGTGGAGAGGGCGACGACACCTCCACCGTTACCTACGAGCTGTCCAATTTCTATGTCTTTTACAACGACCTGCATGAGCTCATCGACCAGCAGCGCTCCGAGGGAATCATTGAGGACTATGACTATCCCATGGGCGTGCAGGGCTCCTGGTGGTATCAGTATCTGCCTTACCTGCTGGTCATCCTGGTGATGGCGGGGCTTGCCTACATGCTCTTTCTGCGTCAAAGCGCCGCCAGCGGCGGTGGCGGCGGCCCCGGTCCCAACCGCTTCGGCCACGCCCGCACCCGCACCCTGGCCGACCAGGGCAAGAAGGTCACCTTCAACGATGTGGCGGGCGCCGACGAGGAGAAGGAGGAGCTGCAGGAGATCGTGGAGTTCCTCCGGGACCCCCAGCGCTTCACCGCCCTGGGTGCACGCATCCCCAAGGGCGTGCTGCTGGTTGGCCCTCCGGGCACCGGTAAGACCCTCATCGCCAAGGCGGTGGCGGGCGAGGCCGGAGTCCACTTCCTGTCTATCTCGGGCTCCGACTTTGTGGAGCTGTATGTAGGCGTGGGCGCCAGCCGTGTCCGCGACCTCTTTGACCAGGCCAAGAAGGAAGCCCCGGCCATCGTGTTCATCGACGAGATCGACGCAGTGGGCCGTCAGCGCGGCGCAGGCCTGGGCGGCGGCCACGACGAGCGGGAGCAGACTCTGAACCAGCTGCTGGTGGAGATGGACGGCTTTTCCAGCAACGAGGGCGTTATCGTCATGGCGGCCACCAACCGCCAGGATATCCTGGATCCCGCCCTGCTGCGTCCCGGCCGGTTTGACCGGCAGATCTATGTGGGTCTGCCCGACATCAAGGGCCGGGAGGAGATCCTGAAGGTCCACGCCCGCAAAAAACCTCTGGCTGAGGATGTGTCCCTCAGCGACATCGCCAAGGCCACCGCCGGATTTACCGGCGCCGACCTGGAAAACCTCTTAAACGAGGCGGCCCTGCTGGCTGCCCGAGGCGGACAGCGGTTCATCTCCATGGCCGACCTCCACGAGGCCATGATGAAGGTGATCGCCGGCCCGGAGAAGAAGAGCCGGGTGGTCACGCCCCACGCCAAGCGTCTTACCGCCTACCATGAGGCCGGTCACGCTGTGGTCATCCACGAGCTGGAGACCCAGGACCCGGTGCACCAAATCACCATCATTCCCCGTGGCGGGGCGGGCGGCATGACCATCTCCCTGCCCCAGGAGGACCGCTCCTACATGTCCCGCCGGGAGCTGGAGGAGCACATTGCCGTGTGCCTGGGCGGCCGGGTGGCCGAGCAGCTGGTGCTGGGGGATATCTCCACCGGCGCCTCCAGCGACATCCAGAAGGCCTCCTCCATCGCCCGGAACATGGTCACCAAGTACGGCATGAGCGAGAAGCTGGGCACCATCGCCTACACCAGCGAGAGCAACGAGGTGTTCATTGGACGCACTATGGCCCAGTCCCGCAGCTACTCCGAGGAAGTTGCCGGCCTTATCGACGAGGAGGTCAAGTCCATTGTGGACACCGCCTACCGCCGCTGTGAGGACATCCTCTCCCAGCACCGCAGCCAGCTGGAGCTTACCGCCCAGTATCTGCTGGCTCATGAGGTAATGAGCGGCGAGACCTTCCAGAAGGTCTTTACCGACCCCGACGACGAGGTCTTTGAGGGTCTCATCCCCACGGAATCCTGATAAAATGAAACGCCAGACCGGACATTCCGGTCTGGCGTTTTCATATTTAATCGATTTTAATCGGTTGTCATGTCGCTCTGAGTGTCCGTCTCGGTTTCCGTGCCGCTCTCCGCGTCGGTCTCCTCCTCGGTCTCCTCCACCGCCGTGAGATTATCCACGGTCATGGAGAACAGGGAACCGATCTCGTTGGAGGGGATGAGGTAGATGATGGGGTCGTCGTCCAGCATGGCGTAGTAGCTCTCGCCGCCCTCGGCCAGGGCGCCCAGAGTGAGGGTCATGGTCTTTTCCTCGTCGCCGTCGGTGTACACTACGGTGAGCACCCCAACAGGGGTATCCAGGCCGCAATCGGTGCGGGTCTGGGCCTGTTTGTGGTAGTCATAGCAGTCGGAGAAGGCCAACTCAGACAGCTGAGCCATGAGACTGATGAAGGTGGTATTGTCCTCAGACACGGTCTGGCCGTCCACTTTCCAGACGGTGGTGGTCTCTTCCTGGCTGGAATCCGTACTGGAATCGGAACTGGTGTCCGCGCTGGAGTCAGAGCTGGAGTCCTCGGCAGGCTCACTCTCGGTCTCTTCCTTCACCAGGGTGACGGTACTCTCCCCGCTGGTCCAGGTAACAGACTGGATGTTGTCCTCGCTGATGCTGGGGAATTCGGCCAGGACGATGAGCTCGTCTACCTGAATATCCAGGGCGGTGGGCAGGGTGCTGGCAATGGTGTAGACGGTGTCGCTCCCATCCACCTTGGCGTAGTAGTCGCCGCTGTCCGCGGTGCTGCCGATGAGCAGCTTCACCTGGGTCCCATCCTCATCGGTGAGATTTACCTCCATGGTGGGGGCATCCAGGCCGTAGGAGGCTAGGTCCTCCGGGTCGGAAATGGTCCGCACCGCAGCCAACGTACCCGCCTGGCCCGCCAGGTCGTCCAGGGCGTCCTGATCGGTGGGGAAGTCGCTGTCGTCGTCCCGGGTCCAGCCCTCCTCCCCCTTGGTGAAGGAGAAGCCGCCGTACTGGTTGGTGACAGACAGGGCGGTGGGATCGCTGAGCTGGGTGATATAGACGGTTTCATCCACCTCACTCTGGCTCTGGTTCCAGGTGCGCAGCCCAACGTAGCCAGCCGCGCACACTACCACCACGGCCGCCAGGGCAATGAGGGTCTTGCTTTGCTTGGTCATAGTTTCCTCCGTTTCATCCAGAACACGAAGCCGCACACCAGGATACCCACCGGCAGGATGATCAGGTAGGTTGTGCTCCAAAGCCCGGGGTTCTGGATGGTATTGTAGATGGTCTCCAGGCTCTTGGAGGGGATGGACATGGTGCTGGCATCGTCAAAGGTGGCGGTGAGGGCATTCATAAACAGGGTCTGGTTGACCAGGCTGGGATTCTGGGAGATGATCTGGCCGTTGAGCAGAGAGGAACTGCCGAACACGGTGAGCCGTCCGCCGTCAGAGCCATCGGCCACCGCGCCCAGAATGTAGGTGCCCTGGGTCTGCTGGTCGTCCTCGGTCACCGCCAAACCCTGGCCGGTGGTGGACAGGAAGGTGGTGATGGTCCAGTCCTCGTCGGTGCCGGGATCCAGTGCCTCAAAGCCACGGGAGTTGGTAAACAGGGTCAGGGAGTCGCTGTCACAGCCGTCGGTAACGGGGCTGTAAGTGGACAGCACGCCGCAGATGGCAAAGGCGGAGCCCCGCTGAGGATAGTAGCTGCCCGGATCGGCGATGTAGCCGTCCACCAGCTTCAAGCCTCTGCTCTCCAGCAAACCCTCCCAGTTGGGCAGGGAGGTGAGGGTATCGCCGGGCAGGAATACCATGTGGCCGCCGCCGGTCAGATACTCCTCCAGCAGGGTGCGCTCACTCTCGGACAGGTCGGTGGAGGGGGCGTTGACCACCAGCACGTCGCAGTCCTCCGGCACGCCGCCCTCCAGGGCGGGGCTGACGCTCTCCAGATTTAGGTTGGCCTTTTCAATGGCGGAGACGATGGGGTCGGACAGATCTTCCTCCCCGTGACCGGTGACGGTATAGACCGTGTGGTTGGCGTCACTGGTGACATAGTCCACCGCAGAGGTGAGCTGGCCCTCGGCATCGAAGGTGCTCTCGGTCATGGAGAAGTAGCTGGTATAGGTGGATGTGATGATATCAGAGAAGGGGATGTCCCGGGACTTGCCGGTCTCCTCGCACAGCACCACCACGCTGTCGCTGTCCGCGTCATACTGGCTGGCCTGCTGAGGGTGGGCCACCGGGTCCACGTAGCTCAGAGACAGGTGGGAGGACAGGGCCACATACCGGTCCAGGAACTTTTCAATGCGGGCGTCGGTGGTTCCATCCTCCGCCAGCACCACGATCTGGACATCCTGTTCCAGGCCGGACAGGAAGTCCTTGGACGTGTCGGTGATCTCATAGAGACTGTTGTCGGTCAGGTCAAATTCCTTCCAGTTGGAGGGCAGCTGCCCCATCATCAGGTTCACCAGAACCACCACCGCCAGGACACCGGCGGTCACGCCCGCCAGATAGCCTCCCTGGCGCAGGGAGCGGGAAATTTTTGCTTTGTTTTTCATTTTTTCCACCTCCCGTTAAGACCAGCGGCGCTTCTGGAGCCCCTGAATGGTGAGGAATACGAACAGCCCCGCCAAAGACAGGTAGAGCACCACGCCACCCAGGTCAAACATGCTGTACTGCACAAAGTTATAGAAGGTCTGAGTGAAGGAGAAGGCGGACAGCAGGTCACCCAGGGCAGAGGGCAGAAACCCGGTGAGATCGTCCCACAGGTACAGGATGAGCAGCACGGCAAAGGTGCTCACCGCGGAGATGATCTGGCTCTCGGTGAGAGAGGAGAGGAACATGCCAATGGCCAGAAATACGCAGCCCATGAGGAAAAAGGCAAAGAGCGCCGCGTAGTCGGACAGCAGCCGAGCCTCCCCGTTCATGGCGATGATCAGCGGGCAGAAGGCCATCAGCGCCACGGGGATGAGAAACACCGTAACCATGGCAAAGTACTTGCCCAGCACCACTCCGGTGAGGGTGACGGGGGAAGTGAGCAGCAGCTGGTCAGTGCGGCTGTGGCGCTCCTCCGCCATGGACTTCATGGTCAGAATAGGGATGGTGATGAGCAGGATGCTCATGAGGCTGTACAGGGTATAGGAAAACTGGGGCAGGCCGTTATAGAGGTTGTAGGCCATAAAATAAATGCCGGTAAAGAAGATCAGCACCGCCACAAAGACATAGCCGATCATGGAATTGAAATAGGAGCTCAGCTCCCGCTTATAGATGGCTGTCATTGGGCTGCCTCCTTTTCTTCCCCTTGCTCCTCCTCCACATCATCCGAGGTGAGTTTTAGGAAGATATCTTCCAGGGTCAGGGTATCCCGGCGCAGCTCCAGCAGTGGGAGCCCCTGGCGGGCACAGGTCTGGAACACGGCCTCCCGCAGGTCCTCCCCGGCGGCGCTCTCCAGACGGAAGGCGCAGCAGTCTGCCTCCAGGCAGTCATGCTGAGTCAGGGCAGTAATTCCGGGCAGCAGGGCCAGCTGGGACTGAACCAGCTCCCCTTCTCCCCGAACCACCACCTCCAGGGCGGGGTTGCCGGACAGGGAGCGCTCCAGCTCGGCGGGCTCCCCGGCGGCTACCTTCTTGCCGTGGTGGATGATGAGCAGGTGGTCGCACACCTCCTGCACCTCGGAGAGGATATGGGAGCTGAGGATGACGGTATGCTCCTGGGACAGCTGGCGGATGAGGGTACGCATCTCCAAAATCTGCTTGGGGTCCAGGCCCACGGTGGGCTCATCCAGAATGAGCACCTTGGGGAAGCCCAGCAGCGCCTGGGCCAAGCCTACACGCTGGCGGTAACCCTTGGACAGGTTGCGAATGAGGCGGCCCAGCACCTGGTCCACCCCGGTCATCTCAGCCACCCGGTCCACCTGAGCCTCCCGCTCACTTTTAGGCACCTTTTTCAGCTGGGCGGCGAAGCGTAAATACTCGTCCACCGTCATATCCATATAGAGGGGGGGCAGCTCGGGCAAATAGCCGATACACCGCTTGGCCTTCTCCGGCTCCTTGGTCACACTGAACCCATCCACCAGGATCTCCCCGGAGGTGGGACCCAGATAGCCGGTCATCAGGTTCATGGTAGTGGATTTGCCCGCGCCGTTTGGCCCCAGAAAGCCAAAAATCTGGCCGTCCGGCACGGTAAAGCTGAGGTGATCCACCGCCAGGCGATTTCCGTACTGTTTGACCAGATCACGCACTTCGATCAAAACAGAGACCTCCTTGCTGTTGTTGAATCGCAACCATGTTACCCCATAGACCTGAAACTTTCCTGAAAGAGTGGTAAACATTTTGTGAAAGCACCTGGGAAAGCAGGAAGAATGTGGCTTGTGCCCCAAAGGACAGCAAGGTATAATGGACGCAAAGGAGGAATGTCCTATGTGCAGCAAACGAATGTTCTCCCTTCTGGTAAGCGGCGCGCTTCTGTTCACCCTGACCGCCTGCGGTCCCAAGCAGGCGCCTCCCGCCTCCTCCTCGGAGCCCCCCGACACGTCGGTGCTGGCTCCGGTGGAGCCCGACCCGGAGCCCGTTCTCCCCTATGTCAATCCCCTCACCGGGGAGGGCTGCGCCCAGGACATCAGCCAAAACCGGCCGGTGGCCATCATGCTCAACAACCTGAAAAAGGCTCTGCCCCAGCTGGGGGTGTCCCAGGCGGACATTATCTATGAGGCTCTGGCCGAGGGAGGCATCACCCGGATGCTGGGGGTGTTTCAGTCGGTAGAGGGCGTGGGAGACATCGGCTCGGTGCGCTCCGCCCGGGACTACTACGTCTCCCTGGCCCTGGGCCATGACGCCATCTTCCTCCACGCGGGAGGCAGTCCCGGAGCCTACACCGCCATTGATAACTGGGGTGTGGCCGCCTTCGACTGCGTCAACGGCCCCTACGAGGGCACCCTGTTCTGGCGGGACCAGCAGCGGCGGAAAAACATGGGACTGGAGCACAGCGTGCTCACCTCGGGGGAGACCATCCAGGAGCTGCTCCCCTCCTACTCCTGGCTGCGCCTGGAGCACAAGGACGGCTACACCTACCCCCAGACCTTCCTGGAGGAGGGCCAGAAAGCCCAGGGAGACAGCGCCCAGAGTGTGACCATCACCTTCTCTACTTATAAGACCGGTGTATTTACTTACGCCCCTGACAGCGGCCTCTACCTGGTGTCGGAATACGGACAGCCCTATGTGGACGGCAACACCGGGGAGCAGGTAGGCGTCAAGAACGTTCTGGTGCTGCGCACCAGCGTATCCAACCTGGAGGGGGATGACGCGGGGCGGCAAGCCATCCGCACCACCGGCACCGGGGAGGGTCTGTTCTTCTGCGACGGCACGGTGCAGGAAATCACCTGGTCCAAGGAGAAAAACTCCAGCCCCCTCACCTACTACACCGCCGACGGCCAGCCTCTCAAACTGGGCGTCGGCAAAAGCTACGTGAATCTGGTGGGAAAATCCACCCCTGTGGAGGTAGCCTGATGGACTTTTATCAATTTTCCACTCCTCTGGGCCTCATGGCTTTGGCCAGCGAGGGAGACTTTATCACCCACCTGTACCTCCCCTCCTACCCCACGCCCCGGCTGGCCTCCCATCCCACTCCCCTGCTGCTGGAGGGAGAGCGACAGCTGCTGGAATACCTGGGCGGCCAGCGGAAAACCTTTGACCTGCCTTTGAACCCCCAGGGCACCCCCTTTCAGTGCCGGGTGTGGCAGGCTCTGGAGGCCATCCCCTGGGGCGAGATCCGCTCCTACCGGGACATCGCCCTGGCAGTTGACTGTCCCCGGGGGTTCCGGGCGGTGGGCATGGCCAACCACAATAACCCCATCCCCATCTTCATCCCCTGCCACCGGGTGGTGGGAGCCGACGGCTCCCTCACCGGCTACGGCGGCGGACTAGAGCTGAAAAAGGCCCTCCTGGCTCTGGAGGGACACCACTTCTAAATATCACACAGCCCCGGCGGGAGAAAAAATTTCTTCTGCTGGGGTTTTTCTATTGACAGGATGCCATGTTGGTGATATGGTTAATTACACAAGTAATGAACAAACGAACAAGGAGGCGATCTCATGCGGGGCGCGCTGGGCGACCAGACCCTGATCTATCTGCAAATTGCCCAACTGCTGGAGGACGATATCCTCCGCGGGGTGTACCGGGAGGAGGAGCAGGTCCCCTCCACCAATGAGCTCTCCCGCTGCTACAACATCAATCCCGCCACCGCTGCCAAGGGCATCAACCTGCTGGTGGCTGACGGAATTTTGTATAAGCGCCGGGGAATCGGCATGTTTGTATCTCCGGGAGGCGTGGAAAAAGTGCGGGAAAAACGAAAAGCGGCATTCTGCCAGGGCTATATCCAGCCCATGATCGACGAAGGACGCTCCCTGGGTCTCACCGGGGAGGAGCTGCTGGCGATGGTGCGCAAGGCCATCGGGGAAGGAGAATAACCATGAATACTGGCGTTTTATCTGCCAAGGGCGTGTGCAAGTCCTATGGCGACAACCAGGTGCTCCAGGACCTGGATCTGGACATCCAGCCGGGCAAGATCTACGGCCTTATCGGCCGCAACGGAGCGGGCAAAACCACCCTGCTGTCCATCCTCACCGCCCAGAACACCATGGACAGCGGCGAGGTGACCTACAACGGCAAGTCCGTGTGGGAAAACCAGGACGCGCTCAACCACATCTGCTTCTCCCGGGAGCTCCAGCCCACCCTGTTTACCGGCCCCAACAACCTGAAGATCAAGTATTACCTGAATACCGCCTCCATCTTCTACCCCAACTGGGACCAGGAGTACGCCCAGCGGCTGCTCCAGGAGTTCAAGCTCAACCCCAAGAAGAAAATCTCCCAGCTGTCCAAGGGGCAGATGTCCATGGTCACCATCCTGCTGGCTCTGGCCAGCGGAGCGGACATCACCATTCTGGACGAACCGGTGGCCGGGCTGGATGTGGTGATGCGGGAGCGGTTCTACCAGCTTCTCCTGGAGGACTACGCCAAGACAAACCGCACCTTTATTGTCTCCACCCACATCATCGAGGAGGCCGCCTCCGTCTTTGAGCGGGTCATCATCCTGGACGAGGGGAAGATCATTGAGAACGCCGAGACCGACGAGCTGGTCAATGAGTTCCGCTACATCTCCGGCCACCAGGAGGAGGTGGACCGGGCCTGCCAGGGCCTGGAGGTGCTCACCACCCGGGAGACCGGCCGCCACAAGAGCTGCGGCGTGCGGGGCGGCGCGGCCCAGCTGGCCCAGGCGGCGCAGTTCGATGTGGATATCGCCCCCATGAACCTGCAAAATGTGTTTGTAGCTCTGTGCGGCCACGGAGACGAGGGATAAGGAGGGGATGCTCCCATGAAAAAGTGTCTGCAATACTTCTGGCCCTTTCTCTGGCCCAATATATCCGCCATGGCGGCATTTGAGGCTGTTGTGGTAGTACTGGCAGTGGTTTCCGGAACTCCCCAGGGGAAAGAGGGCATCTTCGCCACCTACTTCTACTTCATGCCCATGGTCATTTTGCTGTTTCTCTTTATGTACAGCGTGTCTCTGACCACCGCCACCCTGAACCTGGCCATTGCCATGGGCGGGACCCGGCGCACCTACTTTCAGGGCATGCAGCTGATCCTGGTGGTCTACACTCTCATCGGCTGGGGACTGACCCTGCTGATGTCCCTCATCCCTCAAATGGGCAACTGGGTTCCCAGTCAGCGCCTCCACCTCCTGCTGCTGGTCTCCGGCCAGTACGGCCCCCTCTATCCCCTTTTCTGTCTGGCCATTCTGGTGGTGGGCGGCCTGTCCGGATTGCTGATGGTGCGCTCCAAGGCCCTGGGTATCTTCATCATGTCCCTGGCCATTCTGGTGACTATCGCCGGAGAGGTGGTGCTTGGCTTGGCGGGAATGGGTTTCTTTGGCCTGGGCTTTACCCCCCTGTTTCTGCCCATTGCCGTGGTTGTTTTGCTGGCCATTCTGATTCTGGGCGAACTTCTCCTGTGGCGGTCCATCCGCCGGTATGTTGTGAGGTGAATGGGAATGTATTTCAAATTACTGCGCAGCTCCTGGGATGACTTTGCCCTATGCGCCGGCGTGCTGGCAGGCTTCTTTCTGGTGGCTCACATCGTTACAGCAGTGGTGCTGGCCTTCTTCTCTGACGGCACCTCTCTGATGATCTCCGGCATGATCCTGCCCATTGTCAGCGCCTTTCTCATCCTCATTTACAGTCTGAGCTACTCCGGCTTTCAGTTCTCCCATCTGGTTCGCTTGGGCTGTACCCGCCGCCGGTCTCTTGCCCTGACACTGGGGGCCGCGGCGGCAGTGGCCCTGTTCTGCATGCTCCTGTCTGCCCTGCTGGCCTGGCTGGAGCTGTCGCTTGCTCCCTCTCTGTGGCAGGCCATCACCGGCTGCAACGGCGTCTATTACGGCAGTGATGGATGGGTGGCGCTGGACAACGTCTCCCCCAACGCCCTGTTTGTGGAGCTCTTCGTCATGCCCCTGTGGGGCTGGTTTGTCATTCCTCTGGCCGCTATGGCCATGGGGGTACTGTGCGGCACCATTCTCCACCGCTTCGGCAAGAAGGGCATGTGGGCTCTGTGGGTGCTGTGGATGTCGGTGTGCCTCGTCCCTCAAGTTTTCAACTCCTATCTGGACCGGCTGCCCGACCTGACTCTGCCGGGCATTGCCAGCGGCGCGGCCCTGGTGCTGGCCTTTGGATGGGCGGTGTGGTATCTGCTGCGCGCCCCGGTGCCGGAATAACCACTCTCCCGCTCCCGGCATAGGATGGACAGGAAGGAAGGATTCCCATGGGCGCCTTTGTTCGCAGGCTCCTGTCTCAGCTGCTGGACGTGAAGAGCCTGGTCACCCTGATGCTCACCGGCGTGTTCGGCCACATGACGGCCACCGGCCAGGTGGACGTACAGAGCTTTCTTACCATCTTCTCGGTGGTCATCGCCTTTTACTTTGGGTCCCAGACCCGTTCCATCAGCTCAGACAAATCCGAATCACAAAAAATCCGGCCCGTCTCCAAAAGGAGACGGGCCGTATTTTATAGTTGTGCGTAGGCCTCTTTGGCGTTGTCGCCCATGCGTTTGAGCATGGCGTTGAGCACCTGGACCTCCTGGGGCTCAAAGCCCTTCTTGAGGGTCTGGAAAAACTCTCTCTGCCGGGCCTGGCCCGCCTGGACCGCGGGCATGGCGTCGGGCAGCAGCACCAGATGAATGAGCTTTTTATTGTCCGGGCGGCGCAGCCGCTGGAGATACTGCCGCTGAACCAGCCCCTCCACCGCGGCGGAGACGTGGGATTTCGTCAGGCGGCGAATTTCTACAATATCCTTGGCGGTGTCCTGCTGAGGGTGGTGGGAGAGAAAGAGCAGCACATCCAGCTCGATTTGGGTGAGATGATATTCTTCCAGCACGGGAGCCTGCATTTTATGGTACAGCAGCTCCAGGGTGCGGGTATGGGCAAAAAAATCCCAGGCCATCGAACAAAACCTCCTTTGGCGGGGTAATTCGACTATAACAGCCCCTTCCCCGCTTGTCAAGGCGGCGCCGGAAAATTAACGCCAGCTATATCCCATCCCCTGCGCCCTGTATCTCCCCCCTTGTTACGTCCCTTCCATCAGCTGCTGCACCACCTGGGCTGGGATGGTCACCTCCGGATTTCCAGAGGAGGCGGGCAGCACGCTGCACTCGTCAAAGACCAGCACCAGAGAGCCGTCCTCTCCCCAATAAAAGCTCTGCTCGGGGTCAATGGAGGTAAATTCCTGGTAGAAGAACGCATCCTCCCGCCCCTCCAGCCAGCTCTTTACCTGCTGGGACAGCACCGTCACATAGTCGCTGCCCTCAGGGAACAGGCTGGATAGGGTGACCACCTGATTGGTATCCTTATTAATGTGGTAATAGCGCAGCATCTCATCGCTGCTGCCCTGGGTGCGCGCCGCGTTTACCCGCAGGGTAAACCAGTGCTCATTGTCGGTGATCACATCGTAGGACACACTCAGCCCCTGGTAGCCGCCCCCCTGAGCGATCTGGTCCACGTCGGCATAAAACTCATCCAGCAGCTGATAGATATTTTCCTGCACCGCCTGGTTCACATCGTCCCCGGCCTGGCCCGCTCCGTCCACCTGGGGCACAGATACATCGGCGCTGCTGTGCCCGTCGTCATAAAAGTAGTTGCGCAGGGTAACCACCCGCACCAGACTGCCCAGCACCGGCACCTGCTCCATGGCCTTGGCCGCCGAGCCGGACACGTTGGGCAGGGCCACAAGCAGAGTCACCACCGCCGCGGCCGACCACGCCCGCCACGTTCCCCTCCGCCGCCCGCGCGACCGGGGCTGGACGGGGGAGTCCTCCTCCAGGGCGGCACAGGTCTCCTCCACCCTGCGCCGGTAGGACGGGGGTGTCTGGAAGGGTTCCTGGCGGGCCCGCTGTTTCAGTTGCTCGTCAAAATGATCCATAATGTACCTCAATCCTCGTTCAAAATCGTCCGCAGACGCGCCCGCCCCCGGTTGAGCCGCAGCTTCACCGCCCCCTGAGAGATGTTCAGGATCTGGGCGATCTGAGCTACGGTGCAGTCCTCGTAATAAAACAAGATGACCGCCGTGCGCAGCGACTCCGGCAGCGCCAGCACCGCCTGCCACAGAGAGATGGCCTCGGTGGGGTCGGCGTTGGGGGCCTCCAGCACACCCTCCACCTGGCCCAGGTCGATGACCTTCTTCTGCTTGCGGCAGAGCTCATAGCAGGTGTTGACTACGATCCGCAGCAGCCACGGCTTGAAGCGCTGTGGATCCCGCAGGTCTCCCCGGTGGGCAAAGGCAGAGCAGATGGCCTCCTGCACCGCGTCCTCCACGTCCTCCGGGTTGCTCAGGATGGATCGGGCGGCACGGTACATGGCGCTCTCATGCTCCAGAATATGGGCGCAGAAGATTTCTTTGTCCATGAACTGGGTGACCATAGGCGGGGGTGGGCTCCTTTCCTTGGGTTTGGTTTGATGAATCAGCTGATCATCTTTTAAGATGGTCCGGCGGGCAAAAAGGTTACAAAATAGAATCATTTTTTCGCCGGGCAGCTGTGCGGCAATTCCCGCTTTTCTTTTCCCGGCAGATGTTGTATCATATGATGTAAGGATACCATCCCGCCGCCTGTGAATCTACCTCAGGGCGGTTACATCTTCACGAGAGCGAGGTCCTAGCGATGGATATGAACACCCACAGCAAGCTTATTATGGCCGTGGTCCAGGAGGACGATTACGACGCTACCGTCAGCCAGCTGAACAAAAACGGATTTTTTGTCACCATGCTCAGCTCTACCGGCGGTTTCTGGAAGAAAAAGAACATCACCATCATGCTGGGCGTGCCCGCCGATCAGTTGGACCGCGCCCTGGAGATTTTGAAGCAGTGCGCCGGCAAGCGCAAGCAGACCATCTACTCCAACGTGGCCATGCCCACCGGCAGCCAGTATGCCGCCGCCATGCCCTCTGTGCCCGTCAATGTGGAGCTGGGCGGCGTGACCGTATTTGTTATGGATCTGGAGAAGCTGGAAAAATTCTAAGCAGAAGAATTTCCCGCTTCGACACAGTTTGTCTTGACTAATCCCCCAGAAACATGATACCATCCCCCTACACATAAGGGAGTAGTCGGCGCGGGTTTCCCGCGTAGCAAGGTCAACATACTGGGGTTTCAGTACCTCTGGCTTTGTTTTACATGACGAGACTTATCCGTGAGAACGGATAGGTCTCGTTTTTTTGCCGGCGGGGAGGAGTTATTATGAGCATTTGGGAGCTTTTTGTCATTGCAGTGGGCCTGTCCATGGACGCCTTCGCCGTGTCGGTGTGCAAGGGTCTGTCGGCCGGGCGGGTACGTCTGGGCCACGCCCTCACCGCCGGAATCTGGTTTGGCGGCTTTCAGGCCCTGATGCCCTTCCTGGGCTGGCTGCTGGGGTCCCGGTTCCAGAGCTTTATCTCCAGCGTGGACCACTGGATCGCCTTCCTGCTGCTGGGCCTTATCGGCCTGAACATGGTGCGGGAATCCCGCAGCCAGGAGGAGGAAGAGGTGGGGGCCTCCTTTGCCCCCAAGGCCATGCTGCCTCTGGCGGTGGCCACCAGCATCGACGCACTCACCGTGGGCATCACCTTTGCCTTTCTCCGGGTAGAAATTTACTGGGCCATCACCCTCATCGGCGTGACCACCTTTGTCCTCTCCGCCATCGGCGTGAAGGCGGGCGGCATTGTGGGCGAGCGGGGCAAGTCCCGGGCCGAGCTGGCCGGAGGACTGGTGCTGATCCTTATGGGCTGCAAAATCCTGGTGGAGCACCTGGGACTGATTTAAGCAAAAAAAGACCGCCTCTCGGCGGTCTTTTTTACTTTCTTCTGTCGGCTTCTTAAAAGCCCTCCTGCAAGGAGTTCCGCCGCCCGCGGGCGGCGGAATAAAATGGAATCCTGTTCTTTCCGGCGACACAAGGTGAATTGCCCTGAAAGGGCAAGAGAGGGTCCCCTGGGGGATGTGCGTCGGAAAGAACTCCTCTCACACCAGGTGGGCCGACTTTTCCGTAAGGAATCGAGGCCCGCCTGGTGTGCATCTTTCTCGAAGAAATGGTTTCACCATTTCTTCGAATTTTAACTCAGCTGGAACTGACCGGTATACAGCTGGTAGTAGCGGCCCTTCTGGTCCAGCAGCTGCTGGTGGTCGCCCTTCTCCTGAATCTCGCCGTGCTCGATGACCACGATGCAGTTGGAGTTGCGCACGGTGGAGAGGCGGTGGGCGATGACAAAGACGGTGCGGCCCTCCATCAGGGCGTCCATGCCCTGCTCGATGTGCCGCTCGGTGCGGGTATCGATGGAGGAGGTGGCCTCGTCCAGGATCATCACCGGGGGATCGGCCACGGCGGCCCGGGCAATGGCAAGCAGCTGCCGCTGGCCCTGGGACAGGTTGGCGCCGTCGCCGGTGACCATGGTGTTGTAGCCGTCAGGCAGACGGCGGATGAAGGAGTGGGCGTTGGCGCTCTTGGCGGCGGCGATACACTCCTCGTCGGTGGCGTCCAGGCGGCCATAGCGGATGTTATCCATAATGGTACCGGTAAACAGGTGGGTATCCTGGAGCACCGCACCCAGAGAGCGGCGCAGGTCGTCCTTGCGGATGGACTTGACGTCGATGCCGTCGTAGGTGATGAGACCGCCCTCGATCTCGTAGAAGCGGTTGATGAGGTTGGTGATGGTGGTCTTGCCCGCGCCGGTGGAGCCTACAAAGGCGATCTTCTGGCCGGGGTTGGCGTACACCGACACGTCCTTCAAAATCCGCTTGCCGGGGACATAGGAGAAGTCCACGTGGTTGAAGCGGACCGCGCCCTTGAGCTCGGTGAGATAGAAGTCCTCCCCGGGTACATTGCGCACGGTGCCGCGGATGATGTGCAGGGTGTTTTTGCCCTCCCGGTCGGGATACTTCCAGGCCCAGCCGTGATTGGCCAGGGCCGCAGGGTCGGTGATGGGGGTCAGCGTGCCGTCAGGCTCCACCCGCACCCAGATCCCATCGGTGGAATCTTGGTGGGGAGCCAGCAGCCGCAGGCCCTTCTGCTCCCGCACCGCCTGGCCCAGTTCAATGGGGGTGTCCCCCGGGCCGATGAGCACAGGCACCAGAGACATTCCTGCATTGCGGGGGGTCTTCCAGGCCCAGGTGTGGGGCCGGCCGGAGCCGGTGTACTCCCGCAGGGTGCCGTTGGCGTCCTTCTCGGCACCCACCAGGGTGACAGAGCCCTGATCCACCTCGGGCTGGGTGTCCATGACCTCAAAGATCCGCTCGGCGCCCGCCAGGGCGGACAGGAGGGTGGTCATCTGCTGAGAGATCTGGTTGAGGGGTTGGCCCACCTGCTTGGAGTAGTTGAGGTAGACCACCAGGCCGCCCAGGTCAAATCCCTGGAGGACGGACAGCAGTCCGCCGAAGGCAGCGGTGAGGGCGTAGCTGATATTCATGAGGTTGCCCGAGACAGGCATGATCATGGTGGAGTAGTAGTTGGCCTTCTGGGCCGCGTCCCGGTAGGTCTCGTTGAGCTTTTTAAACTCCTCCTTGGCCTTCTCCTCGCGGGTAAAGGCCTTGACCACCTTCAGGCCCTCGATCATCTCCTGGATGTTGCCGTTCACATCGCCCAGAGCCGCCTGCTGCTGCTGATAAAACTTGCGGCTGCGGCCGCCCAGCTTCTTAAAGAGCTGGATGGTCAGCACCAGCAGCAAAGCGGTAACGATAAACAGCTTCCAGTTGATGAAAAGCATCAGGCACACCAGGCCCACAAACATCAGGCAGCTGGAGCACAGGGAGACGACACTCTGCTCCAAGGCCAGCTGCACGTTGTCCGCGTCGTTGGTGAAGCGGCTCATGAGCTCGCCGTGGGGGTGCTGGTCAAAGTAGCTCAGGGGCAGGTCCTGGAGCTTATCAAACAGGTCCTTACGCAGGCGGTTGACGCCCCGCTGGGCCAGACGAACCATGACTGCGGCCTGGCCATAGGTGGCCAAGCAGCCAAGCAGGTAAATCCCCACCAGCACCGCGATGGACTGGGCCAGTCCGGCAAAGTCGGTACAGCCCGACCAGATAAAATCGTTGATGATGCCCCGCATCATATAGGAGCCGCCCAGGTTGGTGCATACCGACACCAACAGGCAGCCCACCACCGCCAGCAGGGGCAGCTTGCTGCGGGTGAGGTAACCCAGCAGACGGCCAATGGTTTTGCCCATGTTCTTGGGCTTCTGATATCCCCCTTTGGGGGCATGATTGGGTCCCGGCATTATTCACCCACCCCTTCCTGCTGAGATTGATAGATTTCCTGATAAATGGGGCTGCTCTTGAGCAGCTCGTCATGGGTGCCGTGGGCGGCGATGTGGTCATCCTCCAGGATGAGGATCTCGTCGGCGTACTGCACCGAGGAGATCCGCTGGGCAATGATGATGACGGTGGTGTCCTTCAGGTTCTTGGCGAAGGACTCCCGGATGGCCGCCTCGGTGGCGGAGTCCACGGCGGAGGTAGAGTCGTCCAGGATGAGCACCGCGGGCTTGCGGAGCATGGCCCGGGCAATACACAGACGCTGCTTCTGGCCGCCGGAGACGTTGGTGCCGCCCTGGGTAAGCATGGTGTCAAAGCCGTCGGGCAGCGCCATGATGAAGTCGTAGGCCTGGGCGTCCTTGGCCGCCTGGATGATCTCCTCCTCGGTGGCGTCCTCCTTGCCCCACTTCAGGTTCTCCCGGATGGTACCGGTGAACAGCACGTTGGTCTGGAGCACCATGCCGATGCGGCTGCGCAGCTCCTCCAGGGGGTAGTCCCGCACGTCCACACCGTCCAGCAGCACCGCGCCGCCTGTGACGTCGTAGAAGCGGGGAATGAGGTTCACGAGAGAGGACTTTCCGGTGCCGGTGCCGCCCACGATGGCCACAAACTGGCCGGGCTTTACGTCAAAGCTGATGTGGGAGAGCACATCGTCGCCGGTGCCGGTGGCCACATACTTGAAGGACACATCCCGGAACTCCACCTCGCCCTTGGGGGCGGGCAGGACCTGCTTTTCGGCCTCGGGCTTATCCTCCACGGAGGGCTCAGTGCTCAAAACCTCGTTAATACGGTGGGCACAGGCCTGGGCACGGGAGAGCTGCAGCAGGGACATGGCCACCATCATCACGCTCATGAGGATCTGGACGATGTAGTTGATGAAGGCCTGCAACTGACCCAGATCAAAGGTGGCGTTCATAACCATCCGGCCGCCGAAGTACAGCACCGCTACGGTGGCGCCGTTCATGGCCAGCATCATGATGGGCAGGATGGCAATGATGCGCAGGCCAACGGCCAAGGCGGCATCCATCAGCTCATCGTTGGACTTTTTGAACTTTTTCCGCTCGTAGTCGGCCCGCACGAAGATCTTGACCACCCGGATGGCCACCAGGTTCTCCTGGAGAGTGTTGTTCAGGTTGTCGATCTTCTTCTGCATGGTCTCAAACAGGCGGGTACAGATAAACATCAGTCCGCCCACCGCAATGAGCATCAGGGGGATGACCACCACCAGCACCAGCGCCAGCTTGGCGTTGAGGGTAAAGCTGATACACAAAGCGGCCACCAGCATCACCGGGGCACGCACCAGCATCCGAAGGCCCATGGCCAGCATCATAGTCATGGCGTTGACGTCGTTGGTCATACGGGTGATGAGGGATGCGGAGGAGAAGCGGTCGATGTCGGCAAAGGAGAACTCTTGCACCTTGTCAAAGAGGCACTGGCGCAGGTTTGCGCCGAACCCCTGGCTGGCAAAGGCGGCATATTTGGAGGCAAATACACCGCAGAACATGGCCACACCCGCCAGAGCCAGCATCACCAGGCCCATTTTAAAGATGTAGCCCACATCGCCGGTGGGGATGGCGGTGTCCACGATCTCCGACATCACCAGAGGGAGCAGCAGCTCGCAGATGACCTCCAGAACGATCAGGATGGGGGCCTTGACGGCCTGCCGCTTGTAGCCCTGGAGGTGGGTCAAAAACAGTTGAAGCAAGTCCGATCTTCCTTTCTTTCCCTACAAGGGGTCATGGTTGGTCCAGACGCAGGTTCTCCAGCGCACGGAGATAAAAGCCGTGCAGCTGGGTCTGTTCCTGGGTGGTAAAGCCGGCGTACATCCGCCGGTTCACCCGCTGCAGGCAGGCAAAGCAGTCATCCACCGCTTTCTGGCCCTTGTCGGTCAGCTTCACCCGGTTGCGCCGGGCGTCGCCGGGCTCAGGTTCCCGGTGGATATATCCCTTTTTCTCCAGGGATTTCAGCGAGGTGGCTACCGCCGCGGGAGAAATATCCAGCAGGGTGGACAGCTCCCGCTGGGCCTGGACCTGTCCGTCAGGACAGCGGTCTCCCGCACTGCGCAAAATGCACAACAGCAGCGGGTGACCTACCTCCTGCAAGCCGGCAGCATTCAGCTCCGCCTGCACCGCATTGCGGTGGGCCTGGTGCAGTTTATGCTCCAGCACCCCCAGATCAATGCCAAGGTTTGCCACGCAGTTCCCTTCCTTCCTTCGACGCATTTCGTTAACAGCTTAATCATTAACATGTTGAACATTTTAGCACTGAGGGCCAAAATGTCAAGGCGGGAGCGGGCAGATTCAAAATTTGTTCACAAATGCCGCAAATTGCATTTATTTGGAACATCCGTTTGACTTCCAAAGGGGGATATGGTACAATATTTGCAAAATAAAACCACGCCGCCCAGTGTGTCCGGGAAGGAGCTTGGCTATGAAAACGCTGACCCCGAAACAGCAAAAAATTTACGACTATATCTTGGATTTCACGGCAGAGCACGGCTATCCCCCCTCGGTGCGGGAGATCGGTGCCGCTGTGGGCCTCAAGTCCCCCTCCACGGTCCACTTCCACCTCAAGGGGCTGGAGGAGGCGGGGGTCATCGTCAAGGCCGAGGGCAAAACCCGGGCCATCTCCCTGCCCGGCGTGTCCCCCCGCCCGGTGGCGGAAGAGACCGATCCCCACGCCAACCAGATCCCCGTGGTGGGCAACGTGGCCGCCGGCTCCCCCATCCTGGCCGAGGAGTGCATTGAGGACTACCTCACCTTTGACACTGAAGGTCTCTCTGGAGAGCACTTCGCCCTGCGGGTGCGGGGCGAGTCTATGCTGGGGGCGGGCATTCTCCCCGGCGACCTGGTAGTGGTCCACCGGCAGAGCGAGGCCCAGTCGGGCCAGATCGTGGTGGCCCTCTTCGAGGACGAGGCTACGGTGAAAACCCTGCGCCGCCGGGACGGCAAGGTGTGGCTCATGCCGGCCAACGACGAGTATCAGCCCATCGACGGCACCAAGGCCCAGATCCTGGGCCAGGTGGTAGCGGTGGTGCGGCGCTACTGAGATGACAAAGACCGAACTGCTGGACCGCTGCGCCCGCAGCGGCGAGGAGCGGGTGCTTCTCTCCCGGGTGCTGGACAAGCTGGAGCTGTCCCAAAACCGGGGCATCCCCGCCCATACCCCCTTTCTCTCCCCGGGAGAGCGGGCGTCCGTGACCGATTTACTTTCCGCCTGGGGGCACCCCCGGCACGTGTTTTTCGGCGGCTACCCCGATGCTGAGCGCACCGTGTGTCTCTTTCTCCCCGACTGGCAGGAGGAAGAGGACGCCATCGCCGACCCGGAGGGACCTCTGGCCGCTTTGGAGGCCACCTTTCCCAACGGGGCAGAGCTGTCCCACCGGGACATTCTGGGCTCCCTCATGGGCCTTGGTATCACCCGGGAGAAGCTGGGGGACATTTTGGTGGAGGGAAACCGCTGCCAGGTTCTGGCTCTTCGGGACGCCCTGCCCATCCTTTTGAGCCAGTGGGAGTCCGCCGGGCGGTGGAAGGCCAAGCTGCGGGAGATTTCCCTCTCGGAGCTCACCCCCAAGCCGCCTCAGGTGAAGACCATCCGGGACACGGTGGCCGCCCTGCGGCTGGACGCGGTGCTGGCCTCCGGGTTTTCCACCTCCCGCTCCAAGGCTTCTCAGCTGGTGAGCGCCGGGCGGGTGTCAGTAAACCACCAGGAGTGTATGAAAAGCGACCGCACCGTAGAGCAGGGGGACGTGCTCTCCTGCCGGGGACTGGGCAAGTGCGTGGTCAAAGAGGTGCTGGGCCAGTCCAAAAAGGGCCGGATCATGCTGGTTTTGGAACGTTATATCTAAGAAAAAAATCCTGCTGTCTGAGACAGCAGGATTTTTTTATTCTTCTTCCTCCATGGGTACGATCTGCAGCAGGCTGCCGGTACGGGGCTGCAAGGTGAGCAGATGTCCCTCAGGGCCGATGTGGAACCGGGCGGAGCCCAGCAGCAGCTGCACGCCCTCGTGCTCCCGCAGGCGCAGGGTGGCCTCCTCGCTGCCGGTATTGAAGGCGGCCAGGATGGTCTCCTCTCCCTGGGTGCGGGTGAAGGCCAGCACAGGACCCTTGCCTACCCGGTAGTGGATATCTCCCTGGCGCAGGGCGGGGCTCTGCTTGCGCATGTGGCCCAAACGGGAGAACCAGCCCATCAGCTCCGAGTCCTCCCTTCCCCAGGGGAAGGTGCGGCGGTTGAAGGGGTCCTCAAAGCCCTCCATGCCCGCCTCGTCGCCGTAGTACACGGTGGGGGAGCCGGGGAAGGCAAACATCAGGGCCGCGCCCAGCTTCAGCAGCTCCTTGGCCCGGCGGCGCTGGTCAGGTCCCAGGCGGTAGTTGGAGCGCCACTCCTTGCTCTGGTGCTCACAGCCCTCCTCCGCACCCAGCAGGGTGAGGATGCGGGCGGTGTCGTGGGTGCCCAGAGAGTTCATGGCGGAGTAGTAGGCAAAGCGGGGGTAGTTTTCCCGCAGCGTCTCCATGGCGTTGACAAAGTCCGCCGCGTCGCCGCCCTTTAAATAGGACAAAACCGCGTTGCGGAAGGGGTAGTTCATCAGGCCGTCGCAGTGCCGGCCCATGATGTGCCGCCGGCGCACGCCGTAGGCCACCTTGGTAGAGCCGTCCTCCCACACCTCGCCGATGATCACCGCGTCGGGCTTCTCCGCCCGGGCGGCCTCATGGATGCCCCGGACAAAGTCGTCGGGCAGCTCGTCGGCCACGTCCAGCCGCCAGCCGTCCGCTCCCGCCCGCAGCCACCGGCGCACCACGCTGTCTTTCTCGCCGAAGATAAACTCCCGGTAGGAGGGGTCGTGCTCGTTCACCGCGGGAAGGGAATAGATGCCCCACCAGCTCTCATACTGGTCCGGCCAGTGAATAAAATTAAACCAGGAGCGGTAGGGGGAATCCTCACTCTGGCAGGCTCCGGGGGTGGGATAGAAGCCGTCACCGTTAAAGTAGCGGCTGACATAGCCGGTGTGGTTGAACACGCCGTCCAGCATCACCCGCATGCCCCGCTGGTGGGCCATCTGGCACAGCTGGGTAAAGTCCTCCTCGGTACCCAGCATGGGGTCAATGCTGCTGTAATCGGCAGTACCGTAGCGGTGGTTCTCCGCCGCCTCAAAGATGGGGCAGAAATACAGGGTCTCCACCCCCAGGCCCTGGAGGTAGTCCAGCTTCTCCATGACGCCCTTCAGGTCGCCGCCGAAGAAGTCCCGGTTGCGGATCTCTCCGTTCTTGTCCGGGCGGAACTCCGGCTCCTCCTGCCAGGCAGTGTGGACCCACCGTCCTCCCACCATACCCTGGGGATCAGGCACCCGGGTACGGCGGAAGCGGTCGGGGAAGATCTGGTAGGTCGTCCCCTCGCCAAACCATTCCGGCACCACCTCTCCCCCGTCGTAGACGGTGAGCTGGTAGGGGCCGAACATCTTCCGCCCCTTTCCGTCCAGCCGCTCCAGACCAAAGGAGTACCAGACCAGTCCCACATAGTCCCCCGTGTCCAGGGTACAGGTAAACAGATCCCGGGCTCCGTCCATCCCCGACCAGGGCATATTCAAGGTGACGGTGGCGTCGTCCCGGAACTCGAAGCGGGCGGACATGGTAGCCCGTGAAAACCCTTCCGCGCGCAGGGGGCGCAGGGTGAGCTGCACCTTGGTGCCCGAGGGAACGGCGCCGTACGGGGTTTTGCAGCGGGGATCTCTGGAATTGTATACGGAACGGTCTGGCATATTTGGACCTCCAAACAAACTTGGGATAGGGAAAATGCTTAGTAGGAGTAGCTCCCTCCGCCGATAAACTCCCGCAGCAGGGAGTCTTTGGCCACCAGCTCGGGGTCGATGGGCTGGAAGTAGCGGAAGGCGTCAATGAGCTCCAGCAGCTCACTGCGGCGGTCGTTCTCCTCCGGCACGGCCCGCAGCAGAGGCAGCGCGTAATTCTTCATCACCGACACCTCGTAGGGCAAAGAGGAGTCGAAGATGATGTCCGCCTTGTTTTTAAAGGGGGAGATATACAGCTTCTCGCCCCGGCGCACATTGGCCCACATGTCCAGGGTATCCTCTACATCGGTGCCCCGGAAGTTGTAGTCCCGCACCGCCCGGCGGGTCAGGCGCATCCAGGTGCCCTTGAAGCGCAGTACAGATCCCTCGTTCACATTGGAACGGGCGGAAATGTACAGCTTGGTGGCCTGGGGATGGCGTCCGGCGATCTGGTCGTTGAGGGCGTGGATACCCTCAAAGATGGCGATCTCATTCTTGCCCAGCTTCAGGGGCGTGCCCCGGCTGTCGTTGCGCATCTGGCGGACGAACTCATACTTGGGGATCATGATCTCCTCCCCGTTGGACAGGGCGGTAAAGTGGCGGGAGAGCAGCTCCATGTCCAGGCACTGGGGGGATTCATAGTCGATGTCCCCCTCGGGGGTGCGGGGCGCGGTGCGGGGGTTGATGGTGGTAAAGTAGTTATCCATCGCCACGGCGTGGGTGTTGACTCCCCGCCGCTGCAGCTCCTCCGCGATCTTCATGGCGGTGGTAGTCTTGCCCGAGCCGGAAGGGCCGGAGAGCAGCACAATGGGGCTGCGCTCGATGTTGGACAGGATCTTATCCGCCGCCAGCGAGACCCGCTGGCTGTAATTCTCGTCGCACTCGGCTAAAAATTCCTTCAAATCGCTCTGGATCCGGCGGTTGATTTCCTGCAGCTGGTAAGCCATGGTGGGAACGCTCCTTTCAGTTATGAGTAGGAAGGAAACAGGCCGCCAGTTCCTCCTTCTGGGCCAGGACCCGGTCCAGGGCGGCCAGATAGTCGTGGGGATATTTGGGGTTGGGCTGACGGACAATGGTGCCGGCAGCGCGGTCCACCAGCTTGGTGACGCCGCCGCCTCCGATGGAGACCACCGTCTGCAGCTCCTCCATCATGACGATATTGTATACGCTCTCCTGGCCGCTCAGGCACCAGCCCACATTCTCCAGGGAGCCGGACATATACTTTTGACGATACAGGTAGTAGGGCAGATACCCCTTGCCGCTCAGGCGCTCCAGGGAGTAGTCCAGCATCCGGGCGGTCTCCTCGCCGCTGGGCAGGGCGCCGCCCTGCTCCATGAGCCGGGAGCCTTTTTTCAGGGCCAGGGTATGGACGGTGATGTTCTCCGGCTCCAGGGCCAGCACTCCATTGAGAGAGCGGCAGAAGCCCTCGAAGCTGTCCCGGGGCAGCCCGGCGATGAGGTCCATGTTGATGGAATCAAAGCCCACCTCCCGGGCCAGGGCGTAGGCGTCCAGGATATCCTGGGCACTGTGGCGGCGGCCGATGGCCTGGAGCACCGGATCCTCCAGGGTCTGGGGGTTGATGGAGATGCGGCCGATGCCCGCCTCCCGGAGAGCCATCAGCTTCTCCCGGTCGATGGTGTCGGGGCGGCCGGCCTCCACGGTATATTCTACGCAGTGCTCCACCGGCAGGTCCCGGTGGACGGCCTCCAGCAGCTGAGAGAGCTGGGAAGCGGACAGGGTGGTGGGGGTTCCTCCCCCCACATACAGGGAGTGGACGGTCTTGCCCGCCCGGCGCAGGCTCTCGCCGGTGACGGCGATCTCCCGCAAAACGCCCGCCAGATAGGGCTCCACCAGCTTTAAGGTGCGGCCCACGTCGGCGGAGACAAAGGAACAATAGGCGCACCGGGTGGGACAGAAGGGGACGCCGATGTACACCGACACCTGGTCATCCCGCACCTCCCGGTCCACCGCCAGGCTGGCCTTGGCGCAGTCCACCGCCAAAGAGGCCCGCACCGGAGAGACCCGGAAGTCCCGCTCCAGCTCCCGCTGGGCCTGCTTGGGTGTGGCGCCCGCCAGCATGGCCCGGGTGGGCAGCTTCACGGGGCGCACTCCGGTGAGGGCGCCCCAGGGGGGCTCCTGGCCCAGCAGGGTCACTCCCGCCCGGTAAAACGCCATCTTCAGTCCGTGCTGGACAGTATGATACACCTTTTCGGCGGGCTCGTCCAGTTTCTCCCTGGGGAAACGGGCGCTGCCCTGGGCCTGCCGCCCTTCCCGCGCCACCTGGGCAGTGACGGTGACCCACTTCTCGCCCGGTGTGACGGAAAAACGGGCCCAGTCCTCCCCTGCTCCGGCGGGCTCTTCGGGGTACTCGGGCCGCTCTCCGGGGAAGAGGGTGAGCATCATCTGCTCCACCGAGTACTTATACCGCTCCGGCTGCCAGTCGTAGTCGCCCCGGTTCCAATACAGCTTCATCGCGCGCCCATGGCCTCCAGCAGGAAGGGATTATACTTCCGCTCCCGCTCCAGGGTGGAGGTGCGGTCGTGGCCGGGACAGACGTGGAAGTCTCCCTCCAGCTCGCCCAGCCGCTTGAGGGAGGCCATGATCTCCTCGTAGCTGCCCCCCCGCAGGTCGGTGCGGCCGCAGGAGCCGCAGAACAGGGTGTCGCCGGTAAAGAGCACATCCCCTACCTTCAAAGTAACAGAGCCCTTGGAGTGGCCGGGGGTGTGGAGCACCTCAATGGTAAGAGAGCCCAGGGAGAGGGTGTCCCCCTCGTCGTAGTTGTTGAGATCCTTCACCTGGGCGGCCAGGGGGAAGAGCTGGGAGCCCGCCCCATTGGCGTCGGCCTGGTGGATGTAGACCTGCACACCGGGCAGCGCCTTCACCAGGTCGGGCACGGCGGTGGTGTGGTCGTAGTGGCCGTGGGTGAGGAGGATGTACTTCACCTCGCCCTCCGCCTTCTTTACCTGGTGGAGGATGCGCTCCCAGTCGTCGCCGGGATCGATGATGGCCATCAGGCCGCTCTCCTCATCCTGGAGAAAATAGCAGTTGGTGCCGATGGGGCCCACCTGCATGACAGATACCTTCATGGGTCGTTCCTCCTTATCCCTGTTCCGTGTCAAAGAGAATGGTGACGGGACCGTCGTTCACCGAAGCCACCTTCATATCCGCGCCAAACTCCCCGTGCTCCACCCGGAAGCCCTTCTGGCGGCACTGGTCCAGAAAACGCTCATAGAGGGGGATAGCCACATCGGGCTTGGCGGCCCCGGTAAAGCCGGGGCGGCGGCTCTTGGTGTCGGCGTAGAGGGTAAACTGGCTGATGACCAGCAAGGCCCCGCCCACCTGTTCCAGATTCAAGTTCATTTTGCCGTTTTCGTCCTCAAAGACCCGCAGATTGCAGATCTTTTCAGCCAGCTTATCGCAAACGGCCTCATTATCCTGGGGACCGACCCCCAGCAGGACCAGATAGCCCTGATCAATGGCGCCCCGCACCGCTCCGTCAATGGTGACGGAGGCGGAGGACACCCGGGTAACAACAGCTCGCATAACATTCGACTCCGTTTAACTGAATTCTATCTATTTTATCTGGTTGCCAAGATGATCAGAGAAACCATTCCGCCCAAAATCACACTCAGAGATACCGATGCCCATACACCGGGCCACAGGGCGGGGTTTTTCTCTATGTCATCCGGCGCTTGGACTGCCTTCTTGATGGCCGAAATCAGGCTGAAAACAAATACAAACGACCAAATAGGCCAGCTCCAAACAAACAGAACGCCTAAAATCTCAAGCACCATGACCCCCTCCTAACTCATCATTTGCCAGACGCTCTGGCCACATGATACACGCCCTGGATGTTGTTGAGTTTGTTGATGACGGTGGCCAGCTCCTCTTTGTCCTTGACCTCCACCACGATATTGATGCTGGCGTGGCCGTCGGGCAGAGACCGGGCGGTGAGGGCATTCACCTTCACCTTGGCCGCCGACAGGGCCATGGCCACATCCAGGGTCAGGCCGTCCCGGTCCTTGGAGGACAGCTCCAGGGCGGTCTTGTAGTTGGGCAGGCTGCTCTCCACCCAGGACACCTTCACCCAGCGGTCGGCCTCCTCGGGCTTGCGCTTTTCAGGTGCGGCGTTGGGGCAGTCGGAGCGGTGGACGGACACGCCGTAGCCCCGGGTGATAAAGCCGATGACCGGGTCGCCGGGGACGGGGGTACAGCACTTGGCAAACTTCACCAGGCAGTTACCCAGTCCCTCCACGATGATGCCCGAGTCGGAGTGCTTGGGCTTGACCTGGCCGGAAGTGGGCGTCTGGGCGGTGGAACCGGGGACGATGACGCTCTCAGCGGTGGTCTTGGCGGCAGCCGCCGCCTTTTCCGCCTGGAGACGGCCCAGGCGGGCCAGTTCGTCCTTGATGCGGGCCACGCTCTTCACCGCTGTGGTGCCGCCGTAGCCAATGGAGGCATACAGCTCATCCAGCGTGCCGAAACGCACCTTGTGGAGGATATGGGGCAGCACGTCCTCGGCGGTGATGGCCGTCATGGGGATCTTCATATGCTTGAGCTCCGCCTCAAAGAGGGCGCGGCCGGTGGCGATGTTCTCCTCCCGGCGCTCCCGCTTGAACCACTGGCGGATCTTGTTGCGGGCCTCGTTGCTCTTGGCGATCTTCAGCCAGTCCCGGCTGGGACCCTTGGCGTTCTTGGAGGTGATGACCTCCACGATGTCGCCGTTTTTCAGGGGGGTGTCGTAGGGCACCATACGGCCGTTGACCTTGGCGCCCACCATGCCGTTGCCCACGGCGGAGTGGATGTTGTAGGCAAAGTCGATGGGGGTGGCTCCGGCGGGCAGGCTCTTCACGTCCCCGTTTGGTGTGAAGACGAACACCTCGTCGGCAAACATATCCACCTTCAGGGTGCGGACAAACTCCTCCGCGTCGGTGTCCTGCTGGCTCTCCAGCAGCTTGCGTACCCACTCAAAGTCCTGCTCACTGCCCAGCTTCTTGTTGGCCATGCCCTGCTTATACTTCCAGTGGGCGGCGATGCCGTATTCGGCGGTCTGGTGCATCTGCCAGGTGCGGATCTGCACCTCAAAGGGGATGCCCTCCCGGCCGATGACGGTGGTGTGCAGGGACTGGTACATGTTTGGCTTGGGGGTGCCGATGTAGTCCTTGAAGCGGCCCAGCACCGGCTTAAACATGTCGTGGATGCAGCCCAGCACGTTATAACACTCGGGAATGTCGTCCACGATGACCCGGAAGGCATACAGATCGAAGATCTCATCCAGGGTCTTGTTCTGGGCAAACATCTTGCGGTAGATGGAGTAGGTGTGTTTCACCCGGCCGTACACCTTGCAGCGGATGCCCTCCTGCTCCAGCCGCTGCTGGATGCGCAGCTGGATGGAGGCCAGAAACTCCTCGTGGGCGGCGGAGCGCTTGGCCATCTCCTCCTCGATCTCCTTGTACCCCACCGGGTCCAGATAACGAAGAGACAGGTCCTCCAACTCCCATTTGAGCTTCTGCATACCTAAGCGGTGGGCCAGGGGGGCGTAGATCTCCATGGTCTCCAGGCTCTTCTCCCGCTGCTTCTTGGGGGACTGGTACTCCATGGTGCGCATGTTGTGAAGGCGGTCGCAGATCTTGATGAGGATCACCCGGATGTCCTGGGCCATGGCCATGAGCATCTTGCGCAGGTTCTCCATCTGCTCCTCTTCCTTGGAGACATACTGCACCCTCGTCAGCTTGGTGACGCCCTCCACCAGCGCGGCCACCGGCGCGCCGAACTTTTTGGCGATCTCGTCGTGGGTAGCGTTGGTATCCTCGATGCAGTCGTGGAGCAGGGCCGCGATGACGCTGTCCACATCCAGCCCCAGGTCGGCCACAATGTCGGCCACGGCCAGAGGGTGGATGATATAGGGCTCGCCGCTCTTGCGCAGCTGGCCGTGGTGCTCGGCGTCGGCATAGGTAAAGGCGGCAAACAGCCGCTGAGTATCCAGATTCGGAGTATATGCGCTGACTTTATCTTCCAGCGCCTGATAGCGTTCCAAAATGGGGTCCATCGAATCACCTCGACAATCGAAAGTAACAGGGGCAGGCCGCGGCTTACTCCTGCAGAGCCGCCCGCAGGCGCCGCAGGATCTCCGAAGCCTCCAGGTCCACTTTATGCTCCAGCCGGTGCAGGGTGATGTGCACTCGGCCCGACTGGACCTTCAGCGAGATCAGTCCCCGCTCCTGCATCACCTCCAGGCAGATGCGGGTGTGGTTGGGCCGCTCCCGCCGGCCGCTGGAGTGGGCCACGCTGCGGGTCATGCGGGCCAGGGTGTCCTCCAGGCAGTCGCCCGGGCCGCTCTGGTGCTCCAGATAGCGCCACAGACAGACAAACTCCGCCCGGTCGGGCAGCAGGGACTGGGCCTCGTCGGGGGAAAGCAGCTCGCCCCGGCGGTATTTATCGTAAATGCAGCGCTCCATCTGCGCCCGGGTGAGAGCAGGGTGGAGATCCACCACCTGCAGCTGCACCGAGCGCACGCCGCGAAATTCATTGATCTGGGGATAAAACGCCACGTCCACCCGGCATCCGGGGGTCACGCCCAGCTGGGCGGCGTCGGCGGAGAAGAAGATGGCGTCCAGCACGCTCCCCCGGGCCTCCAGCCGCAGCTTCAAATGCCGGCCGCGGCCCACCTGGACGGCAGACTGGACATGGGCGCCGGTAATGACCAGCACCGGGCGGGGATTTCCGGTCCCGCAGGGCTCCAAAGCGTCCAGAGCCTCCACCGAGGCCACATTCAGCTGCTGAGGCTGGACGATGCCGTCGGTCTCCAGCACCGAGGGGGGCTCCTGTCCCGCCTGCTGCTCCAGCACCCCCTGCCGCAGCCGCTGGGCCAGGGCGGGAATGTTCTCCTCCCGCACCATAAAGCCCGCCGCCAAAGTGTGGCCGCCGAAGCTCTCCAGTAGGTCGCAGCAGGTCATGAGCAGTTCAAACAGGTTGATCCCGCCCCAGGAGCGGCAGGAGCCCTTGCCCATCCCCTGGTCCAGACAGATCATGAAGGTTGGGCAGGTATACTTCTCGCTCAGGCGGGAGGCCACAATGCCCACCACCCCCTGGTGCCACTCCGGGTCGGCCAGGACAATGGCCCCCTGCTGGGGCTGGTGGTCCAGGCGCTGGATGCACTCCTGAAAAATCTCTCCCTCAATATTCTGTCGCTCCCGGTTGAGCTGGCACAGCTCCTGGGCCAGCTCCTGAGCCCGCTGGGGGGAGTGGGTCAGCAGCAGTTCCCCGGCCAGAGCCGCCTTGCCCATGCGTCCGGCGGCGTTGATGCGGGGGGCCAGGGTATAGCCGATGGACACCGAGGTGAGGGGCCGCTCCCCCAGTCCCGCCTCCTGAATAAGCTGGGCCAGACCCAGCCGCTTGGGGTGGGCCAGAGCGGCCAATCCGGTCTGGACGATGGTACGGTTCTCCCCCGTCATGGGCATCACGTCGGCCACCGTGCCCACAGCGGCCAGATCGGCGTAGTCTTCAAACACCTGCCGCGCCCGCTCCGGCCCGGCTACCGCCATGGCCAGCTTCAATGCCACGCCCACACCGGCCAACCCCTTGAAGGGGTAGGGACAGTCGGAACGGTGGGGGTCCACCACCGCTGCGGCGGCGGGCAGCGGGTCTTTGCACTCGTGGTGGTCGGTGACCACCACGTCCACGCCAAGTCCGGCGGCAAAGGCCACCTCCTCCACGGCAGTGATGCCGCAGTCCACCGTGACGATGAGGGTCACCCCCTGATCTGCCAGGGTGTGGATGGCCTCCAGGTTAAGGCCGTACCCCTCCTCCAAACGGTCAGGGATGTAGGGGGTCACATGTCCCCCCATGCGCCGCAGGCAGTCAGTAAGCAGGCAGGTGGAGGTAATGCCGTCCACGTCGTAGTCTCCGTAGACCGCCAGATGCTCCCCCGTTTCCAGTGCGCGGCGCACCCGCGCCGCCGCCCGGTCCATGTCCCGCAGCAGCATGGGGTCCAGCACCGGTTCCGCTCCAGGGGTGAGCAGCCGCCGGGCCTGGTCAGGCTGGGTGATGCCCCGGGCGGCCAGGATGGCCGCCAGCAGGGCAGGGATGCCCGCCGCTTCCAGATTTTGGCGCACCCTGGGGCTGCCCGAAGGCATACTCCACTCTTTGTACTTCACCGGCGGTCACCTCCTCCCAGCTTGCCGCAAGCATACTGCGGCAGTATCACTACTTATTATACCATATTTTTGTGCAAAGACACAAGTGGAAAAGCACACCCCGCCCATGGGCGCCCTGGCTCTTGTCCGGCGAAAAAAAACGTGATAAAATACGGGAGTTATTTTGGGGTTTCCCCCGCTCTGCGGAGAGAAAAGAGACGAACTTATGACCTATTACGACGCTGGACAATATGATATTTCCGTGATCGGGGCGGGGCATATGGGGCTCCATCGCAGATGGGGCGCGCTTTGCGCGTACAAGCGTTTTGGCCTCCAGGCCAAAACCTTGGCGCAGGGCGAATTCATTTCGCCCGAGCATTTTAATTTCTCTCGGGTTCCCGCGGGGCCCGCAATCCGAAAAAGGAAGTCATGCTTATGACCTACTATAACGCTGGACAATATGATATCGCCGTGATCGGGGCGGGCCACGCGGGCATTGAAGCGGCTTTGGCCGCCGCCCGCATGGGCCTGCGCACGGTATGTTTTACCATCAACCTGGACGCGGTGGGCAACATGCCCTGCAACCCCGCCATCGGCGGCACGGGCAAGGGCCACCTGGTGCGGGAGCTGGACGCCCTGGGCGGCGAGATGGGCCGGGCCGCCGACAAGGCCTGCATCCAGTACCGCATCCTCAACCGGGGCAAAGGCCCGGCGGTGTGGTCTTTGCGGGCTCAGGCCGACCGGCGGGAGTACCAGAAGATCATGAAGCACACCCTGGAGCGCCAGGAGAACCTGTGGGTCAAGCAGGCCGAGGTGGTGGCCATCCGTACCGAAAACGGGGCCGTTTCCGCCGTGGTCACCCACACCGGAGCAGTGTTCGCCGTAAAGGCGGCTATTATTGCCACCGGCACCTACCTGGGCGGCCGCACCATTGTGGGCGAGGTCGTGCGGGACTCCGGCCCGGACGGGCTGGCTGCCGCCCTGCCCCTCACCCAGTCTCTGCTGGAGTTGGGGGTGTCCATCCGCCGCTTCAAGACGGGCACGCCCCCCCGGGTGAACGCCCGCAGCGTGGACTTCTCCCAGATGGAGCTTCAGGAGGGGGACCCGGACGCCCAGCCCTTCTCCTTCACCACCCGGGAGCACCCCCAGAACCGGGCGGTGTGCTACCTCACCTACACCAATGAGAAGACCCACGACATCATCCGGGCCAATCTGGACCGCTCCCCCCTCTACGACGGCACCATCGAAGGGGTAGGCCCCCGGTACTGCCCCTCCATTGAGACGAAAATCGTCCGCTTCCCCGACAAGGAGCGCCACCAGCTCTTTGTGGAGCCCATGGGTCTGGACACCGAGGAGCTGTACATCCAAGGCTTCTCCTCCTCCCTGCCCGAGCAGGTGCAGATCGAGATGCTCCATACCATCCCCGGCCTGGGGCAGGCCGAGATGACCCGTCCCGCCTATGCCATCGAGTACGACTGCATCGACCCCACCCAGCTGCTGGCCACTCTGGAGGTCAAGACCGTCCCCGGCCTGTACGGCGCGGGACAGTTCAACGGCTCCTCCGGTTATGAGGAGGCCGCCGTCCAGGGTTTTGTAGCGGGCGTGAACGCCGCTTTGAAAATTCAGGGCAAAGAGTCCTTCATTCTGGGCCGGGATCAGGGGTACATTGGGGTACTCATTGACGACCTGGTCACCAAGGGCACCAACGAACCCTACCGCATGATGACCTCCCGTACCGAGTACCGCCTGCTCCACCGCCAGGACAACGCCGACCAGCGGCTCACTCCCCTGGGCTATGAGCTGGGCCTGGTACCCAAGGAGCAGTTGGAGGCTGTGCAGGCCAAATACGCCGCCGTGGACCGGGAGTGCAAGCGCCTGGAGCACACCGGCGTGGCCCCTTCCCCCGCTCTGGACGCCTTTTTGGCGGACCGGAACCAAGCCCCCGTACAGAACGGAGCGCGGCTTGCCGATCTGCTCCGCCGTCCCCCGGTGAGCTATGAGTCCCTGGCCCCCTTTGATCCCGACCGCCCGGATCTCTCCCTGGAGATCACCCAGGCGGTGGAGATCGCCGTCAAGTATCAGGGCTACATCCAGCGCCAGCTGCGCCAGGTGGAGGAAATGAAAAAGCTGGAGAGCTGGCCCCTGCCCGCCGACACGGACTATGAGGCCATCCAGGGTCTGCGTCTGGAGGCCCGGCAGAAATTGCAGCAGATCCGCCCCCGGAACCTGGGACAGGCCAGCCGGGTGTCCGGCGTGTCCCCGGCGGACGTGGCGGTGCTGATGGTCTATTTGAAGCAGCGCGCCGACGGACGCGCGTGACCGTCTCAGGAGGAGACTGATATGAAACTGACCCAAGTCAAAGGCAATACCTGGGTGCTGGAGGGGTTTGAGCTCATCCCCCTCTACCGCCTGGACAACAACAAGTGCATCCTGCTGGACACCGGATTGGAGCAGGAGCGGGAGGACATCGAGAGCACCCTGCTGGAAGCGGGGCTCACTCCCGCGGGCATTCTCTGCTCCCACGCCCACATCGACCACGCGGGAAATAACCGCTATTTTCAGGAGAAGTACCATATCCCCGTGGCCCTCACCGCCCGGGAAGCCGGGATGTGCGCCAGCGTTCTGTCTCTGAAGTGCTACTTTCTGCTCCTCCCCCCCGACATGGTGGAGCGGGAGTCCTCCAACCTGGTCCACACCCCCGACGTGATCATCCCCGACCAGGACGGCCCCTTCTCCTTTGCCGGAGCGGAGTTTACCATCCTCCACACCCCCGGCCACTCGGTGGGTCATGTGTGCACCGTCACCCCCGACAACGTGTGCTATGCCGGCGATGCCCTGCTCTCCCAGGAGATGCTCACCTCCAAGCTGCCCTACTGCCTGTCCCACCAGATGGGGATTGAGAGCCGGGAGAAGCTGCGGAGCTTTTCCTGGGACTACCTCATTATGGCCCACCGGGGAGTCTGCCCCGGCACAGAGCTTGACAAACTCATCGACCAGAATCAGGAGCTGGTCCAGCTTCGCTCCCGGGAGGTCTATGACCAGGTCACCCGGCCCATGACGGCCAGCGAGGTATGTCAGGCGGTGTGTCAGTACCACAAGCTGCTCACTGGAAAACCCCGCCGCGCCCTGCGCTTTGAGCGCAACATCCGCTTCTTCCTGGAGTTTCTGGTAGACCGGGGCGACCTGGTCATGGAGACGCAAAACGGCACGGTGATCTTCCGCCGGCCTTGAACCAAATGTTCCCATTTTTTAAGAGAAGGGGCGCACTTTTTAAAAAGTGCGCCCCTTTTCTTCCTTTTTTGTATATTTTGTGGATTGGCAAGCCGGTTTATACTGTTGTAAAATACAACTGTTGATACTGGCAACAAAGGAGGAATTGGGTTGCAGGACAACAAGGACGTTTTTCGACGGATTGAGCGGCAATATTACCGGGACCGGATGGGGACGCTGGGCCTGTCCACCGTGGAGGGAATGCTTCTGCGCTGGCTGGGCAAACAGGGCCAGACTCGCCAGGAAGAGCTGGTGGTGCAGTTGGTTCTGGACAAGGGGGCGGTAGCCCGTGCCTTGGCCCGGCTGGAGGAGCTGGGCCTGGTGGAGCGGGCGGTGAGCGACCGCTGCCGCCGGGAGAAGCTGGTCTCCCCCACCCCGGAGGGACTGATGCTGGCGGGCGCCATCCAGCAGTCGGTGGAGGAGTGGAACGCCGTTTGTTTCCAGGGATTTTCCCCCCAGGAGCGGGCTTTGTTTACCGATCTGTTTACCCGCATCACCCAGAATGCTATGGAATACAAACAAGGAGAGAAGGAGCATGGTTAAAAATCTGACGGAAGGAAAGCCGCTGCCGCTGCTGTTCTTTTTTGCACTGCCCATGGTGGCAGGCAACCTGTTTCAGCAGCTGTACAACATGGTGGACACGGCAGTGGTGGGAAAATTTGTGGGCGAGGACGCGGTGGCGGCCGTAGGCTCCTCCTTCCCCATCGTGTTTTTGTCGGTGGCCGTGGCCTCGGGACTGTCCATGGGCTGCAACGTGGTGGTGTCCCAGCTGTTTGGCGCGGGGCGTATCCATGAGATGAAATCCACCATCTCCACCGCCATCATCTCCCTGAGCGTGCTGGGTCTCATCATCATGGGCCTTGGCACCGTGTTTGCCGGTCCTCTGCTCCATCTGCTGGGCACCGACCCGGACATTATGGCCGACTCGGAGCTGTACTTACAGATCTACTTCGGCGGAGCGGTATTCCTCTTCCTTTACAACACCCTCAACGGCATCTACAACGCCCAGGGTGACAGTAAAACTCCGCTTATTTTTCTGATCATCTCCAGCCTGACCAACATTGTGCTGGATCTGCTGTTTGTCATCCAGTTTGACATGCGGGTGGCCGGCGTGGCCTGGGCCACCCTGATTGCCCAGGGCATGTGCGCGGTGGCCTCCCTCATCGTTATGTACCGGCGGATGAAGCGTCTGCCCTGCGAGGAGGGCCGGGAAAATGAGAAAGTCCCCCTGTTTCACATGACTGCCGTGCGGCGTATCGCCCAGATCGGCCTGCCCTCCATGCTCCAGCAGTCTCTAGTCTCCCTGTCTATGATGATGATGCAGGGATTGGTCAACTCCTACGGCAAGGTGCTGGTGGCCGGCTATACCGCCGCCACCAAGATCGACACCCTGGCCATGCTGCCCAACATGAACTTCTCCAACGCCATGTCCAGCTATACCGCCCAGAACATTGGCGCGGGCAAGTACGACCGGGTAAAAGAGGGTCTGAAGGCCTGCCTGTTTATGGTGGTGGTCTTCTCCCTGGCCATTACCATCATCATCTTCCTCTTCGGCAGCCAGCTGCTCTCCCTGTTCCTGGACCCGGGAGATACCTCCGGCGCACTGGGCTACGGCCTTGCTTATATGCACACCGTGTCGGTGTTTTACATCCTCATGGGCTTGCTCTTCGTGCCCAACGGCATGCTCCGGGGCGCTGGCGATATGGGCGCCTTCACCTTCAGCTCCATGGCCAACCTGTTCTCCCGTGTGGCCATCGCCTACGGTCTGGCCTACCTTACCCCTCTGGGGGCCAACTCCATCTGGTGGTCCATCCCCGCCGGCTGGGCCATCGGCGCTGCGGTCTCCCTGCTGCGGGTCAAGAGCGGCAAGTGGATGCGCAAAGCGGTGGCCGACCGCTGATGTTCCTGAAAAAGTCCGCCGTCCCTGTGGGACGGCGGACTTTTTTGCGCGTTTAGGGCATTTCAAGCGTGATATGGAAGGAGAGCGTGCCCGCTCCAGGCTTTTCCTGAAGCAGGATGGAGTAGTCCCCAAAATAGGGTGAAGCCTGATAGCCCTCACACTGGGTCACCTCCAAGGTCACCGTTATGCCGCCGGGACCCTCAACTTGGTTCTCTGCCCCTGCACCCTGGAAAGGGATGCTCAGCAGGGCATCACAGGCACCCCCGGCCTGGCGCTGTCTCTCCCCCTCCTGGAGCGGGTTGCGGGCCTCTCCGCTGGGGTCCGCCGCCAGGAGCAGCGGCTCCAGCACCTCATTCATCACCCACCCCACATGGACCAGTTCATCATATGGGTCCCCCTTGGGGGAAAAATCCAGCTGCATGGCGGCCACTGTCCCATCTGCATTGGTTTCAAAACGAACGGAAGACCACTCTCCAAATTCTTCCTCCCGCAGTTCTCTCCACTCCCGGTCCTGGTAGACAGCCGGCACGGTCTCCCAGCTTCCGTCAGGGGTCAGAGCGCTGGCGTGCTGGTCAAAGTCGGAGAGCTGTCGTTCATAGAAATTGTAGTTCTCCACTACCTCGATGGGAGTCAACGGTGCGTCTGGATGGGGTGGCACCTGGCTCCACAGCAGGCTCACACCGGACAGGGCCGTCATAGCAGCCCAGCAGACCGCCCAGGCCACCCAGCGGCCCCGTCGAATAGGCTGGGCCATGCAGCAGTTCTCCTTCTCCCAGGGCAGTGGTTTCCCGTCGGTGCAGTCCACAAAGCACATCCAACTGCGCCACTCCCGGTACAGAGGGATACACAGCCCCTGTCCCCGCCACAGCACCAAAAACAGCCGCTCCACCGCCTGGTCCCAAGCGAGTTTCCGGCCGTCCAGCCGCCGCACCCGAAGGCCAAGCAGCCACTTGCCCGGGGTGTATCCCCAGGTACATAGAAGGATTGGTTCTACCAACAGTAACAGTACCCAAGACAGGCCCACGCTGACGGCTGTTTGGAGCTGGTCCCGAAACCAAAGGGTGGGCATATACCAGTGCAGCACCTGAAATTGCAGGACCTGCCACACCAGGGTCATCAACATCAGGTCCAGATACCGGGCCCAAAACCGTCGCCAGGGGTGAGGCCCCCGCAGGCCGTCCTCTCGGGCTGGGTCCACCCTTCGGGTGGGGGGCAGCTTGGTCTGGGACAGCTCCTCCAGCCAGGGGCCTGGCTCCAGAGAGTCATAGTCGGTCTGAGCCTGGCTCAGCTCCCGGCACACCCGGGCATACCGCTCCAGGTCCGCCCGGTCCCCCTCCAGCACCTCCGCCTGGCGCTCCATGGCCTGGGCCAGAGATAGGCTCCCCTCCTTCAGCGCCCGGATGGCCTCCAGGTCCAAACTCAGCTGCCGCAGCAGCTTCACTTTCTCCAGGGTCCGGGCGTCCTCCTCCGAGTAGTCGCGGTAGTTGTTCTCCCGGCGCTGCGGGGTAATAAGCCCCTGCTGCTCATAAAAGCGGATGGCTGTGCGAGGCAGTCCGCTGCGCTTCTCCAGCTCCTTGATGGTCATGCCGCCACCTCCTTCTGTCTGGAGCGTAAGCTATCCACCAGGTATACAGTCAAGAGGAAAATCCAAATTTCAAAAAGTTTTCCCCATTTTGTGGGCTAACGGTGGAAAACTTCCGGTAAAAACCACTCCCCCACTGTGCCGCAGGTCAGTGGGGGAGGATTGGGATTTCTAGCTTTCGGCAAGAGCCTGATGTAAAAAGGTGACCAGCTGGGCTCGGGTGCAAGTGTTATAGGGCGCAAAGTCGTCCACATTCTGACTGGCGGTGACACCCTTTTCCCAGGCCCAGGCCACGGCGCTTTGGTACTCCGCCCGCTGCTGGAGATACTCCTCCAGGCATAGCCCCTGTTCATGGATCACCTTGGCAGTCTCCACGCCCACATAGCGGTAGTGCCAGGGCTCGTAGATGATGCCGGTGAGGTCCGATTTATCCTCCGGATAGCGCAGGATAAATCCGTACTCCCAGCAGTGCTCCATCAGCCACTTCTGGGTGGGCATGGAGGCCTGCTTCTCGTTGAGCTTGGGGTAGCCGGCGTCGATGATATCCACAGCCAAACCCGCCTGGTGCTCGCTGGTACCGGGCACGGCGGTCTCCTGTGCCGCCTCCCGCTCCGCGTCCGCCCGGGACAGCCCAAACCCCATCCATTTGGCCACCGCCTTGGCAAACAGCTGCTCCTGTTTCTCCGGGGTGCGGTAGGCCGAGCAGACCACCGGCCTGTTTCCCGCCCACCAGCAGTGGGCCATCATTTGATTCAAGGCATCCACACACCGCTCATCCACCGAGTAATCGCTCCCCTCGATCTGGGCCAGTGTGATAGAAAAATCCTGGGGCACAGGGTTCCAGGGGTTGACCAGGAGCAGATTCCACTCCGTCCCGCTCGAACTCTCCTGCTGAGCCGCCGGCTTTCCCGCCAGCTTCCAGAGCATGGTGACGATGGTTCCCCGGCTGCACAGCCCATCGCCGCCAAACTCGCTACCCGACACCAGTCCCGCCTCTCCGGCCCATACCGCCGCCTTTTCATAGTAGCAGCCGGCAGGCACGTCGGAGAAGGAATTTGGACCCACAGGCTCCGGCGACCCCACGCTTCGCCACAGCATGGTCACCACCTGGGCGGTGGTACACTGGGCATCCGGGGAGAACATTCCCTCTCCGGTGCCGCTGGCCATTTCCCGCTCCACAGCCCAACGGACCCACGGAGCGTAGTAGGCGTCCTCCGGCACATCCAAAAATAGTCCCACCGTCTCCTGTTCCTGGCCGCTCTGGCCGGGATTTTGGGTATCCGGTACCGGGGCTGCTCCGGCCTCCAGAGTCAATGCGCCTGCCAGCATCACGCCGGACAGCACACCCGCCATCCATCTTCTCATCGTCTTCCCCTCCCTCGCCTCCGGCGGATAGAACAGCGCCCCCGTCCCTGTTCGGGCGGGGGCACTGAATTTGGTTTTCCGTTTTACTCGGCAGAGATCATATAGTAGTACACAGGCTGTCCGCCGGGCAGCAGGCTGACCTCGGCGTTGGGGCAAGCGGCAGTGATGAGGTCGGCCGCCTTCTGGGCCTGCTCCTCGTTCACGTCCTCGCCGTAGAACACGGAGATAAACTCCGCATCCTGCATCTCCTCCGACTGGGCCAGCTTGCTCAGCAGCGCGTCCAGATCCTGGTCGGTGCCGAAGAGCTGGTGCTCCAGCAGAGCCAGGTAGTCTCCCTGCTGGATGGCAAAGCCGCCAAAGTCGGAATTCCGGGCGGCGTAGGTGATCTCGGCGGTACGCACCCGGCCGAAGGCCTCAGTCATGGCCTCGGTCATGGCTTCCTCGTCCATGTCCGGGTCCACCGCCAGCATGGCCGCGATGCCCTGAGGCACGGTCTTGGTGGGCAGAACCACTACCTTCTTGTCCTCACACATCCGCTGACACTGCTGGGCGGCCATGATAATGTTCTTGTTGTTGGGCAGCACGAAGACGATCTCCGCAGGAGTCTTGTCGATCTCCCGAAGAATATCCTCGGTGGAGGGGTTCATGGTCTGGCCGCCGGAGATGACGCCGTCCACGCCCAGGTCCTTGAACACGGACTCCAGGCCCGCGCCGGCGCACACAGCCACATAGCCGTACTTCTTCTCGGGCGCGGCCTTCACCGGCTCGCTCTGGGCACAGCCCGCCTCCAGCTCGGCCTCGATGGCCTCCAGGTCGTCGGTGCTCTGGACATGCTTGCCCGCGGCCAAATCGTCAGCCTGGGTGCGCATGTTCTCGATCTTGGCCAGCTCCAGGGTACCGTACTTCTGGGCCTCGGTGAGAGCCTCGCTGGGGATATTGGTATGGACATGGACCTTGAAAGCCTCGTCATCCTCGCCGATGACCAGGCTGTCGCCGATGCTGTTGAGGTACTTGCGGAAGGGGTCCAGGTCCACATTCTCGGTGTGCTTGCGCACGATGAACACGGTGTCAAAGGCAAAAGTGATGTCCTCGGCAGCCATGGCCGCAAAGTCGGCCTTGTCTGCGGGGGCGCTCTCCTCCTCCTGCTCGCTCTGGGGCATGGGCACGCCCCGGATCTCGTCCAGCATACCCTGGAGGATCACCAGGAATCCCTTGCCGCCGGCATCCACCACGCCCGCCTTTTTCAGCACGGGGTTCTGGTTGATGGTGTTGTCCAGGGCGATCTGGCCCTCTTCAATGGCGGCCTGGAGCACGCTCTCCAGGCAGTTATCCTCCCGGGCAGCACCGGCAGCACGGGCGGCCGCCATGCGGGACACGGTGAGGATGGTGCCCTCGGCGGGCTTCATAACGGCCTTGTAGGCGGCGGCCACGCCGAAGTCCAGCGCAATGGCCAGATCCCGGCCGTCGATGGTCTCGCACTCCTTGATGCCCTTGGCAAAGCCGCGGAACAGCAGGGACAGGATGACGCCCGAGTTGCCGCGGGCGCCCCGCAGCAGCGCGGAAGCGGCCGCCTTGGCGGCCAGTCCCACGGTGGCATACTGGTTCTTTTTCAGCTCGGTGGCCGCGGCGCCGATGGTCAGGCTCATATTGGTGCCGGTATCGCCGTCGGGCACGGGGAACACGTTCAGGTCGTTGATCTGCTGCTTTTCAGCATTGATAGAGGCGGCTGCGTGGATGACCATCTGCTGAAAGGCCGCCGCGTCAATGGTTTGTGTCATATCGGCAAAATTCCTTTCTACAAATGTCCTTAAAAGCGCATGGAGTCCACACAGACATCCACAGACTTTACTTCCACGCCGGTGGTCTTGCTGACCACATAGCGCACTTCGCTCATAATGGAGCGGCAGACCGCCATCAGATTCACTCCGTTTTCCACGATGATGTGCAGTTCGATGGAGACGGTACCGTCCTCATTATAATATACCTTTACGCCCTTAGCCATGGACTCCCGCTTGAGCAGGTGGACCAGGCCGTCGGTCTTGGAGCGCACCGCCATGCCCTTAACGCCATAGCAGTTGGTGGCGGCGCTGCCGGTGACAGCGGTGAACACCTCGCTGCTGATGCGGATCTCGCCCAGATCGTTTTGCAGTTTCATAGGTTGGATACCTTCCTTTCGCTGAGGATAGGATTTCACACTGATATAGTCTATATTGTAGTCTATTTTCCTTGGAATTACAAGTAGAATTTGCTGGCTTGCCCCGCCGGTGCGCCTCTCCCTGTTCCGACGTGATTTTTCCAGTATATGGAATATAATGGCTTCCACACACGGCCCGGCGACCGGGTCTTTTACAAAGGAGGAAAGGCTATGGCGGCCAGGGAATCGGTGAAAACCAAACTCAACAGACTGCGCTGGCACTCAAAACAGGGGGAGCCGGTGCCGGTAAACGCCTCGGCGCTGTTGCGCTGGAGCGAGGCAGGCATCCATTTTTTGCTCGCCTCGGTACTGACGGGAGCGGCAGTATTTGAAGAATACGCCCCCTTCGGGGTAGCCCTGGTGGGGGCAGCGGGCTCCGGCACCTGCGGGGCGGCCGCCCTGCTGGGAGCCTTTGGCGGGTATCTCATTCAGCTGGGCTTTGCCGACGGCCTTCGCTATGCCGCCGCGGCCATCCTCACCTTTGCGGTGAGCTTTGCGTTTTATGATGTACAGGCTCTCCGCCGCCCCTGGGCCATGCCCCTGCTGACCGCCCTGCTCAACGGCTGCACCGGGTTTGTCTACCTCTCCCAGGAGGGCTGGCGCACGGTGGACGTCATCTACTTTGCCACGGAGCTCATCTTGTGCGCCGCCGCGGGCTGGTGTTACCGGCAGCTCCTGGCACCCATGCGTGCCGGACGCACCGACACCCTCTCCACCCCCGCCCGCACCGCCAGCCTGCTGTTTCTGTTCTGCTCGGTGCTGCTGGCCCTGGCTCCGGTCTGCCTCTACCGGGACATCTCCCTGGGCCGGTGTCTGGCGGTGACCGCGGTCTTGGCGGTGGCCTGGCAGGGAGGCTGCGCCGCCGGGACGGTGCTGGGCATCTCGGCGGGACTGGCCCTGGATCTGGCCGCCAACGGGGTGCCTATGTATGCCATGGCCCTGGGACTGGCGGGACTGGCGGCGGGTGCCTTTTCCGGCGGGCGGAAGCTCCGCTCCGCCCTGGCCTACGTATTGGTCAACGGAGCCTCGGTCCTGTGGACCTGGGACAAGGGACTGCCCATTTCCATTTTATACGAGGCGTTTTTAGGTTCGGTGGTCTTTCTCCTGCTGCCGCAGGTGCCCCTGAAAAAGCTGGGCCGGTGGCTCACCCCCGCCGTGCCCGCCGATCCGGACCAGGCCGCCCAGCAGCGCACCCGCCGCCGTCTGGAGGACACCGCCCACGCCTTCCGCACCCTCTATGAGACCATGCGCTCCTCCTTTCGGCCGCCCCGGAATGACAACGATGTGGCCACCGTCTTTGACCGGGCGGCCTGTCAAGTGTGCCGCACCTGCTCCCTGCGCAGCCAGTGCTGGGAGCGGGGCTATGTGACTACCTTCAACGCCCTCAACGACGCCACCCAGGCCATGGTGGAGCGGGGCCAGGGAGAGCCTGGGGACTTCCCTGCCCACTTTTCCAGCCGGTGCATCCACTTTCCCGAGTTTTTGGCGGCGGTCAACCGGGAGCTCACCGCTCTCCTTTACCGCCGCCAGTACAACAGCCGCATCCAGGAGAGCCGCTGGGCGGTGTGCCGGCAGTATGCTCAGCTCTCCAGCGTGCTGGAGCAGGCCGCCGCCCAGTTGGGAGAGGAATTGATTCCCGATCCGGTGACCCAGCGCAAGCTCCAGGGCCGACTGGCTCTGCTGGACGACCAGAGCCAGGGCAGCGCCTTCCGGGATGGGCGGGGGCTGCTGCGCCTGGAGGTAGTTGGCCCCGCGGCCGCCCAGCTGGCCCAGCCTCAGCACCTTGGCTCTCTCATTCAGCTGCTGGGATTGCCTCTCCGGGTGGAGGAACAGGAGGAGGAGCGTCTGGTCCTCATCCAGCAGGAGCCTCTCATGGCGGTAGCCGGGGTGGCAGCCCGGAAAAAGGACGGAGAGACGGTCAGCGGCGACGGCGGCACCTACTTCAAGCGGGAGGATGGAACGTTATATGTTTTACTGTGTGATGGAATGGGCAGCGGTCTGGCTGCCAATCGGGAGAGCAGTTTGGCGCTGCGGCTGTTGGAACAGTTCTTGCAGGCGGGGGTGGACACGGAACACGCGCTTACCACACTGAATTCCGCTCTGGCCCTCCGGGGGGAGGAGACGGGGGGCTTTACCACGGTGGATCTGCTCCAGCTGGACCTGTTCACCGGCGACGGAGTCATCTTCAAGCTGGGCGCCGCGCCCACCTACGTGAAAAAGGGCGAGACGGTCCGCCGCATTACCGCCGCTTCCCTTCCGGCAGGGCTGGAGCAAGGAAGCGCCGCCGTGCCCGACCGCACCCCCATCCACCTCTCCCCAGGGGACTGCGTGCTGATGATCAGCGACGGCGTGGCAGGACCTCAGGACGACCAGTGGCTGCGGGACCGCTTCCTGCAATTCAAAGGCGACAGTCCCAAGGAGCTGGCCCGGGACCTCATCGCCAACAGCCCCCAGCAGGCCACCGACGACCGCACCGCCATGGTGGTCCGCATTTCTTCTCGTCAGCTTTCTTGAAAGAAATCTCCTACTTTTTTCGAGAAAAAAGTAGGCAAAAAAGCTT